>Ga0209587_1000662_pt1 | contig 16844 bp, 17 predicted proteins | sample NGEPerD_2_FD_184512 | JGI IMG/M metagenome (GOLD analysis project Ga0209587, IMG submission 184512) | Arctic peat soil microbial communities from the Barrow Environmental Observatory site, Barrow, Alaska, USA - NGEE PermafrostL1-D... | ecosystem: Environmental > Terrestrial > Soil > Wetlands >... | reverse complement strand
ATGAGATTCAAAACAACCTTAGGATCAAGCGCAATATGATCTGGCAAAAGATTCTGAATACTCGCAACTGTTTGCATAAACGCGTCATAATTTTTTGCAATTTGTTTACGGTTTATTGTGTATCCCTTAACAATATGTTCCTTCAAAACATTCGTTGCCCACTTTCTAAATTCAGTAGCAGTCTTTGAATTAACTCGATATCCTACGGAAATAATTACATCCAAATTATAATGCATAACTTCACGCTCAATCTCTCTTTTTCCCTCTTTTTGAACTATCCTGAATTTCCGGATAGTTGACATCTTATCAAGTTCTTTTGTTTTAAAAATATTATTTATATGCTCATTCACTGTACGAACATTCACTCCAAACGCTTCTGCGATTTTCAACTGTGTTGCCCAGATATTTTCGTGCTCAAAATCACCACGGAATTCAATGGCTCCATTTTTCGCTTGATAAATAATCATTTTTCCTTTTTTGACTTTTCTGTTTTTCATATATAAAAAGTTATCAAATCTATAATTCCACAAACAATTTCTTAATCTCTATTATATCTACATTTTACCACAAATCACAAAAAGGTTCGAACTTTATTTTCTGGTATAAAAATAACCGCTGACTAAAGCGATTATTTTGTTTGTTCGGGGACAGGGACTTCGAACCCTCTCGGTCTAGAACTTTTTTTCCAATTATTATAATTCAAATTCTATGGTATAATTGCAAAAAGGACATATTATCAAGACTATTAATTTAAAACAACTAAATCTAAAAAATTATGCAAAATAATAAAAAAAATGATTTGAGCCTGAAAGAGTTAAAAAATTTACTGAATCAATGGCAAAAAATTCTTCTTTTGAATGACTGGAAATTATCAATCAATATAGTTGATTTCAAAAGAAAGGATTACAAACAGAGTGGCGACATAAAAGTAGATTTAAAAAATAAAAGTGCAATTATTCTGCTAAGCGAAAATCCTTTTTTAAGTGAAGAGGAAGTTTTAGTCCATGAATTAATGCACCTAATTTTATGGGATTTTGATATTTTTTGCGAAAAAATAGTTCTCGGAAAAGATAAACTACAAAAAAATCAGCACGAAAAATATATGGGAAAATTAGAAGGCACTGTCGAACATCTAACTCAAATTGCGATAAAGAATAAAAAAATCCAGCAATAAACTCCCTCTATTAGTTGGGAGATATCATGAAATCCTGTCGCTACTAGCTGTTTCTTTAGGATAATACAAAAAAATAGGCACCAATGCCTTTATATCATAATCAAAATTCTTTCCAAAAAAATTATGGAGGTTGAACCTCCATAATCATCTAAATTTCGATAAGCATTTTTTTATTTGAACAAATTATCCAATTCACAAGACTCTAAAGCTGATTTATTGAGTACAATCTGTTCTTTTTGGTTTAAATTGTCCGCTGTCATTCTGATTAACTTCGTGTTGATATTATTTCCAAGCATGACCCTGTTCGTCTTTTTGAGATACGCTTCGATTTTCTGATAAAAAATTGTGGCATATTTTGCCAATTTATCTTCTAGAGTAATTTTGTTGCTAGTCCCATTACTGCTAAATTCAATTAAATCGCTAATTTTATTATCTGCAATTATAGAAAGATTTTCATCTTCAATCCAATAGTCACTTATGTTACAAACAAAACGGACTTCTTTTTCGCTCTTAGTCTCATATCGATATATAAAAGAAAAATTATCAGTGTGAAAATCCTGATGAATATTAATAGTTTTTAGTTTTGTTATTGTATTTATCTCATAATCAGCAAGCAAGCGCAAATAACTTTCCAGCCAATTTCCCAGCCAATTTTTTATGTAAGTTTGATCTATAAATAAAGGAGATAAATCGTTCTTAAGGTTCTCATTGCTTACTTTATTCATTTGAAAGGTCAGCTTGTCAAAAAGGGCTTGCGAATCTTTTATATCAATATTTTTTGCCAGAAGATAATCTAAATCTGGAATAATCTTTTTCTCCATATACCAAAGGAGGTCATAAATATCACGGCCTTTTTCTTCATATATCGCCTTGCCTACCCCGCGAGTTCCCCGCAAGAAAATCGCGGCTATTTTACTGGCCATCAGTGCTGACATATTATAAGTTAAAATTACAAAAGAGAATTGATCATGATTAATAGGAATCCTCTCGACAACTATTTTGGGAGCGATAAAATTGTTTAAGTCAATTTTAACATGCACCTGTTTTGAAGGATGTTTGATTCCCAACTCTTCTCCAATATGAAACTTCAAAAGCAATCCTCTACCCGCAGCAATCTTCACGGTAAGGAAATCATCTTTCACGCCATAATTATTGGCAAAATATTCTTCAATTTCTTTTTTAAATTCCTCTAAAAACTTTTCAGTTACTGGATGCGCTACCTCAAAATCTAAATCAACAGACATACGATTGAGATTATGGCAAATGCGAAGCGCTGATCCCCCATACATAATCCACTTGCTATATTCAAGATGGTGATAGATATAATTCAAAACATAAAACTGCAACTCCTCTTTCAGAGCATTACGCTGAGTTTCAACATTCATTTCCTCATAAGCAGAGAGGTCTTCAAGTTTTCTTTTGAGTTTAAGTAGAATCTGGTTATTCATATTATTTTTTGCTTATAAACACTTCAATCATTTTATAAAATTTTTCCCGCTCGCCTTTTTCCATCTCGTCAATATCAATTCGCAAATCAGCAATCAATTCCTCAATAACATCAAATCTCAATCCGCGGAACTGACGGGTTTTGAAATACAATAAATCAAACAACGCTTTTGACGGAGAGGCGATGAAAAAATCAAAATCCCCACTAATAAGAGAAAAGTCAGAAAATAAATCCTTTCGTATAGACTGATAGGCAAAATTCCCCGCTTTAGTTTCATAGTTTTTGGTAATTTTTGGAGAAACCGAAATGATTGTTTGAATTGACTCAGTGGTAAGATCATAATGCTGAAGTGCTGTCCAAGAGCTAATATACGACGGAGTTCTCAAAATATTCGCCAAATAAAATGAATAGGAAATATCGCCTTGATTTTTACGCAAAAAATCAGTGGAGACATAAAAGCCCTTTTTCAATTGGATAATTTCTTTGCTTTTCAAATACCTACTAATATATGTATCAAGGGTATTATCTGTCAGATTGTATGATTTTCCAAGCTGATAGATGACATTTTTGTTAAAATGTGGCAAAGGTTTGAGCTGTTCAATTAGGTTTTTTTTGCTTTTCATAATTATAACAATAGTGTATCATATCCGAAATATAATGTCAATAGCTTTGAAAAGACAAACAGCATTAAAGAAATTCGAGCCCTCTTGGTCTAGAACTTTTTTCGAATCCTTGTGCGGTTGTGGATAACTGAAAATATTTTTTGGTTAATATAAAAGGCGTCTCGGTCGCGAAACACCTCTCACATGAGTGTTCCCTCAAAGGGATAGTATTCAAACTTGTTTCAAACTATTTGAGGCAGTAAAGCAGGCTGTGAGGCTGGCTTAATTAACTTTATTTGTAATTATTCTTCAAGATGTGATTTATATTTATCTTCAAAAACGTTATTAAGTTCCGACAAGATATCGTCTCTTTTTTGAAATAACAAATGTGAACTATTCATATCTTCAAATGCTGGGATAAAAACATCTTTTATAACAGGGCCATACTTTTCAATAAAATGAGTTTTTTTAGGTTCTATTTCTGGGATATTTTCTGCGTTTCTTAAAAAATCAGATAACTTTACCACAAAAACATCTTGGCTTTCAATTGCTTCTTTAACGTGAGCTTTATATAAATCTCTCTTTTCTTTTTTGATTCCTCTTGTTTCTAATTCTTCTATAATTTTATTAAAATTTGGATTCGTAAGACCCTTAACAAGCTCTTTGACTCTATCTCCATATTTATTAGCGATGACATCAAGTGCACAATTTTGTAATTCTTCCCCGCTTAATTCCATTATTTCTTCGTCTGATGTTTTTTCTATAATCCTTTTAGATTGATCTTCTACTGAATCGTGTAGCAACGCTCCAATAATCAAGTCTACTTCAGTAATTTCATATTTAATAACTAAATCGCTCGCTACTTCTAATGGATGAATTATATAGGGCTTTCCATCAATTCTATCTTCTTGTTCACAATGCAATTCAAGCATAAATTCTAACGCATCTAATATCTTCTCAGCATCAGCTCCCTCGAATTTACCTTCTACATCCTTTCTGAATTTAGTAATTTCAGATTTAATTCTTTCAATATTAATTTCCCCTCTTTCCTTTGAAGAGACTTCTACTGCGACGACAGGCGGCATTTCATTAGACCCTATATTCATATTTTTATGTAATTTATTATATCTACATTTTATCACAAATCACAAAAAGGTTCGAACTTTATTTTCTGGTATAAAAATAACCGCTCAAATGAGCGGATATTTTGCTTGTTCCCTCTCTCGGTCTAGAACCAAAGTGAATCAATCAGTGTAAGGGTTTTCTAACGCTTTTGTGACGATGAAAATGACGTGTCTCGGTCGGGGTTAAATAGTGAGAAATGGGACAAATGGGACAGTATAAAAAGGGTAGCTCATATACATAAAAATATATTTATTACAAAAAAAATGACTGGATGAAACCAATCATTTACTCACTTAGCCCATATCTTTTTGAGGCTACTTTTATTATATTTTCTACAAGGCTTTCAAATAAAATACCTTCGAAACTAGCCATCATGGTTAAAGTATTATTAAGTCCATGAGTGTTTGGACCTATTCCTGGATTATAGTTTGCTTCTAAAAAATATATATTATTTTTTGAAACTCTAAAATCCATTCTAGCATAATCACGGCAATCCGTAGCTAAATAAGCTATGCGAGAATTTTCTTGCAATCGCTCAATAACTTTCTTGGGTAATTCTGCTCTCACCATTTGCTCTTTTCTCCCTCCCCACTTATATTCATAGGATCTAATCTCTTCAAGCGAAGATCTTGCCCCTTCAAATAGAAATTCAAGAGGAGGAAATATATGAAGGTCTGGCATATTGCCTATTACTCCCACTGAAATTTCACGTCCATCAATAAACTTTTCAACTAAAGCAGGTTGTTTATATCGCTCGATTATTTCAGCGATTCGAAATCGCAAATCATTTTCATTAGATACTACACAATTTTCATATATTCCAATACTCGCCTCCTCGCGCACTGGTTTTACAATTAAAGGAAATAGCATATTTGTTCTAAGTTTATCATTTTCATGGCGAAATAGCTGATGTGGTGGAATTAGAATTCCATACTCTTTGAGAAAAATGTTTGTTCTTTCTTTGTCTAGAACAAAATGCATGTTTTGTGATGATGCACCTGTAAACGGAATCTCTAAGGCCTCTAGTACGGCCGGGACAAAAGTCTCATTTACATTACATCCTCCAAAACCTTCAGCAAGATTTAGAACCAAATCAATCGAATCTTTTCTGATTTTAAGATCTTCCCATAGATTGTATGTAGTCTCAAGAGTTTCAACTACATATCCTTTTTCTCGAAGAAGTTTTTCTATAAGAGGAACTATAATTGATATCTCCTCCTCGCAAATTAGATCAGATTGAATTCCTTTTTTAAGTTGTTTCGCGATATTATATAGAATCAAAATTTTCATAATTTATCCTCCTTGTTATATTATACTTATTTTTTTACTATCAAAATCCTTACACTCTATTAGACTTATTCCATCCCAAAATGCAAGAGGAACAGGGATTTTTCCTTTTCCTGAAACATCAATCACATACAGCGGGATTGCAATTCCAGAAAGTTGTCTTCTAAGCTCAGTCATAATATATTGCTCTTTTTCAATAGAACAGACAAAATGCTCCAAGCCCTTAACATAGTCACATCTATATATATAATAAGGCAAAATACCTAAATGATAGAGTGTCCTAAAAAGATCCGACAATACAGAAACGTCATCGTTTATTCCTCTTAGAAAAACTGTTTGTGACATTAGCGTTGCTCCTGTCTTCTTTAATATTCCAATCACCTTACGCACTTCACTATCTATTTCATCTTTATGATTTACATGAAGAATTATTATAATTGGTTTGTCTTTGGCAACGCGTTTTATTTCTTTTAATAGACTCTTCATCGCAATAGTTTCAAAAGAAGATGGACTATGCACAGGCAGTCTTGTTCCGATTCGTATTACTTTTATTGACTTAATTTCTGCGAGACCCTTAAGAATTGTTAATGTATTTTTCACGGTAAAGAAAGGATCTCCTCCGCTTAAAATTACCTCTTCGATTTCAGTATGAAATTTAATATATTTGAAACAATTTTGAATTTCTACCTCACTTAGGTCACCTTTAGATGACCCAATTTGTCTTATTCTTGTACAAAATTGACAATGTGCAGCACATCTATATGAAACTTTCCAAAGTACTCTATTTTTAAATTTATGGACTATTCCCTTTACCGGAGAATACAAGGATTCTTCTCCCAAGGGATCATCCTCTGAGAATGACTCTCTATTAATTGTCAAAGAACTTGTGAACTGTAATTCAATTGCACGACTTCCATTCTTAATAAGGCTATCAAGATGGGAAGTTATTTTTTCTTTCATCATACCAGATTCTATCCCTTCTTTCATTATTTCACCTCATTTTTTAAACGAATGTATAATACAGATTACACCAGTATCTTAGATAAATATATTAAACTTGTCAACCACATAATAATACATTATGCTATTGTTAATAATACAATTAATATACAAATATGATTTATGAAAGTATTTTAGATAAAGTTGGAAAAACACCTCTGGTTGAAATAAAATCGAATGACCTAAAAAATATAAATCTACTTGCAAAATTAGAATGCTATAATCCTACAGGAAGCATAAAAGATAGGGCGGCTTCTTATTTAATAAAGAAACTTTTAAAAAATGGAGTAATAAATAAAGAAACTACTCTCATTGAATCTTCTTCTGGAAATTTTGGTTTGTCCTTAAGTGCATATTCAAAAAAATATGGATTAAAATTTTACTGCGTAATTGATGCGAAAACTTCTCTCTTTAATGAAACTTTAATAAAGAAGTTGGGCGCAATAATAGTAAAGGTGACAAAAACAGACAAAAGTGGAAACTATCTTATAAATCGCATTGAAAAAGTAAAAGAGCTTAAAAATACAATTCCTAACTCCTACTGGATTAACCAGTATGAAAACGAATACAATGCAGAAGCTTACAACAAGACTCTTGGCAAGGAACTTTGTAATGAGCTGAATAAAATTGATTATGTTTTTATAGCCGTAAGCTCTGGTGGAACAATAACTGGCACTTCACAAAGAATAAAACAAACATTCCCAAATGCAAAAATAATTGCCGTAGACATTGAGGGTTCAGTTATATTCGGTGGTGCACCAAAAAAAAGGCATATTTATGGCATGGGTTCAAGTATTATTCCAAAAATACTAGAAAAAGCCCAGATTGATGAAGTACTTATAATAGATGAGATTTCAAGTGTGAAAATGTGCCATGAACTTTTAGAATGCTACTCTATTTTTTCTGGCGGATCTTCTGGAACAGTCTTTGCAGCTGTCAAAAAATATTTTGCAAATAAAAGATATAAAGATAAACCAAATGTTATAATGATATTTCCAGATAGTGGAAATAGATATATGAACACAATTTATAATCAAAAGTGGTATAACAACTTTATTAATCAAAATAAATAAAATGATATATTTAAATGAAAAAGATATAAAGAAATTAGGCATAAATTGGAACAAAAGCATCGAAGTGATAATGAAGACGGTGGAGTGCTTGAAAGAAAACGATTGCTGTCAACCTATTAAGCCATATCTAAGGTTTAAGGATTTGCAAAATAGGATTATTGCCATGCCAGCTTTTATTGGAAAAGAATTTGACATAGCTGGTGTAAAATGGATAGCAAGTTTTCCAAAAAACATTGAAAAAAACATTCCAAGAGCACATAGCGTGACAATATTAAATAGCTCAATTACTGGAGAAGTCATTGCGATTATTAATACGTCATTATTGAGTATAATAAGAACCGCTTCTGTAAGCGGTTTTGTTTTGAAACAATTTGATAAAATAAGGCCACTGGTAAATTTCAATTTGGGTATTATCGGATGGGGACCCATTGGTCAACATCATTTTGATATGGTGACAACATTATTTGGCGATAACATATCAAAAATATATTTATATGACGTGCGCAAAATTGACAAAAATTCGATAAACCATCGATTGAAACATAAAATAATAATTGCAGAAAATTGGGAAGAAGCTTATAGCGATGCAGATATACTAATAACATGCACCACATCAAAAACTCGCTACATCGACAAAAAACCCAAAAAAGGTTCTATTCTATTGAATGTTTCACTGAGAGACTTTAAGGCAGATATTTATGAACATACAAAAAAGAACATTATTGTCGATGATTGGACTGAGGTTTGCAGGGAAAATACAGATATTGAAATGCTCCACAACGAGAAAGGACTTCAAAAAAAAGATACGATTAGTATCATAGATCTTATTTCAAATGATTTATCCAAAAAAATATGCCTAAACGAGGCAATAATGTTTAACCCTATGGGCATGGCCATATTTGACATTGCAATAGGCGCACAGTACTACGACAAAGCTAAAAAAGAAAAAGTGGGACAATTTCTTGAATAATTTTTTCACACCTAAAAATTAATTTGACTTTCTGCTAATTTATTAGCCGTCCTAAATATAGCAAGACCGTTACTTGCTATTTTTGATGTCAGAATCAATGGAGGAAGGAAACGAATCACGTTATTATAATGTCCGCCCACCTCAACAAGCAAGCCATTCTCATAGCACTTTTTTCTCACATTCCCTGCCATTTCCGGAAATGGTTTTTTAGTTTTTCTATCCGTAACATACTCAATCCCAAACATCATGCCTATTCCACGAATATCACCAATATGCTTAAATTCTTTTTTAATTTCCATCAGCTCGTTAAGCATTTCTTCTCCAAGTTTTTCTATATGTAATTCTAGCTTTGTTTCTTTTACAAATTTCATAGCTGAAATACCAGCTGCCATTCCAATCTGATTACCCCTAAAAGTACCGATATGGATTCCGGGATCCCACTTGTCCAAGGATTTATTGTAAATTATCAAGGATAAAGGATAACCTATACCACCGATGCCTTTGGACATAACAACAATATCAGGAATGGCACTTGTGTGCTCAAAAGAAAATAGCTTCCCTGTCCTATAAAATCCAGACTGCACTTCATCAAAAATAACAAGTATGTCATTTTTTCTCGCTATATTCGTTATTTTCTCGAGCCAACCTTCTCTTGGGATACAAGTACCACCTTCTCCCTGAACTGGTTCTATAATTATTGCTCCTGGTTTGTCTATCCCAGAACTTGGATTATTTAAAACATATTCAAAATAACGTAAGCATTCTTCTTCGCAATTCTCTTTGCTTTTATTAAATGGACAGCGATACGAACTGCAGAAAGGCATAAAATGAACACCTGGGATTAGTGGAGGTGTTTTTTCTCGATGTGAAAGTTTACTGGTTACGCTCAATGCTCCCATAGTCATACCGTGGTATCCTCCATGAAAAGCTATAACCGTATGTCTTCCCGTATTTATTCTTGCTAACTTCAGAGCCGCCTCTACAGCATCGGATCCAGTAGGACCTCCAAAATTAATTTTACACTTCCCCTTTAATGATTTAGGAAGAAGATCGAGCAAGTTAATAACGAAGTCTTCCCTTGTTTTAGTGGGAAAATCAACAGCTTGCATTATTTTTCCCTGAAATCCCTCTAAATCTTTAACGATATCGGAATTATTGTGTCCGAGATTAAAAACTCCACAACCCGATAAAAAATCTATATATAGATTACTATCAGCGTCCTTAATAATCGCCCCCTTGGCAGAATCAAATGCTATAGGGATTCCTCTTGGATATGACCTGTTGTTACTTTCCATTTTTTCTTGAATCGCTAAAAGCCTCAAGGATTCTTTTCCTGGAATTGAATCAGAAATAATTTTTGCATCATCAGATAAATGATATTTGCTGAACATTTATTTATAGATAGCGATTATTTGTTTAATAATTAACTCCTTCGGATTTATGGACTCTCCTATGAAATCAAACCATACTTTCATAAAATCATTTTTTTTGATTTTTCTGATTTTCTCTATCTCAGGGTCTTGGAGATAAATATATTTATCGTCTAGACCAGAAACAACCGAATAATGGCCATCCGCTACTTCAGAATCTGAATAGTCCTTTCTGCCTCTTGTAAACCAATCCACAATTACCGGAACTCCCTTATCTAGCCATTTTTCAATATCCTTAAAATTACTATTATTTTTTATTTTTACCTTGAAGCCGAAATGTTTTGCCGCTCGAGCAAGTCCCGCATCATCAACTCCCATGTCGGAAGTGGATCCTGAAATATTTGCAAGATCTCTTTCGCTCGCGTCTATGCCATAATACATTAATACTATTTTTAATGATGCAGGCCCGCACATTCCCGCGTTAAGAGTTTCTTGAAATGGCTTCACGTTTAATGTTTTTTTCATGCTTATTTTTTACGATTTATTCGTTGATTCTAAATCATTTATGCCAGACATTGAACAACTTACGATATATCTGATTGGCTTCTTTCGCATCATTAGCAATAATTACGAAACCGAAGACAGGTAGACACTCGTCTATAATCGTTACAACAATTCCCTTCTTATTGTTTTTTATAGGATACATAATATCTGACATTTTGTCCATAATAATTTTGCTTGATAAATTCTTATTTCCGTATTTAAAAGAATCACGTGATATAAGATAAAACTTTTTACCCCATTGCCTTCCAAGTAAATTTCTGGCTATATCAAAAACATGAGTTCCTCCTGTTCTTCTGTTATTTGTTTCTATGGCATAAGGCTTCCCTTGCGAAGAAATAACAAAATCTATATCAAAAAATCCCCTGTAACCCAACTCCCAATATCTTTTTCCAACGGCCAAACCTATGTTTTTAAATTTTGAATTTATGTCATCGTTAAAATATTTATTTCCCATAGCAACCCCGATAAACTCTTTTTGATTTACCAATAGCTGACCGCAGCTATAAGTTAACTTAGGTCCATAATCATCAACGTAAACTTCGGTGGAGGGAGAACCTCCTCCTATATTTTTATTAGGTTTTATAAACTCCTCCACGACTATTAAGGTTTTATCCCAAATCAAATCAGAGTTAAATTCTCTTTCGAGTCCTTTTTCTAAAACTTCAATCGAACCGAAGTCTTCTATTTTTAAAATGACAGTACCCCACCCTGATTCACCATAATTCACCTTAACAACGCAAGATCGTTTCTTTTTATAAAACCACTTAGCAATATTCATTGCTTCTTTTTTATCTCTGCATATAAATCCTTCAGGGACAATACTTTCTTTTAATGATGATTGAATTTTGTTCATTTCTAATCTGAAACCAACCTTTGAGTCCAGATAAGAAACAGTCCATTCTGATTCCTGTTCTGGTTTTTCGTTCGAGGTAAACTTTAAATTCCTTTTTTTAAAACCTCTAATAAGAAGCATAAAATCTTCAGTTACTGCATAGGAAGAAACATTAATTCCTGGATTGTCTTTGATAATCTTAACGATAGCATTCCATAAACTTCTATCATTAATTATTGCTTTCGATAAGCTTATGTTGATTGTAGAGGGTGCTAAATTTTTTAAATTATTAAAATTAAATAGTTCAGCATTTTTATTAATCAAAGAATTATTTATTAAATAGGGAGTTATAACGACCTTATCATCACACTCCCAGAACATCGCCCTTTCTGAAAGATAATGCTCTAACATTATTTTACGTTTTTTTTCTTTTTTATCCTCAATTTTGTTTAGAACACCACTAAAAGCCTCGCCCCCATTTGCAATTATTATTGCTTTGTATGAATTCTTTTTATCATTCTTCATTTTTTTAAATTAATCTAAATGAATTCTCTTATTAATTATATCCTATTAATCTCCCGCTTAAAAATCTTAGCCTGAAATTTATAACATCAATTACGAATCTCTGATTAGTATTCTCAAGTATTAGATTAATAATCTTTTTTATTATTATACTCTGTCATATAAAAAGTTTCAAGCTTTCTTTTTCCAGTAATATTAGATGTCTCGTCCAGTGAATATTTTTCTAATGGAACTAATCCCCTCCCAGAATATTCAAGTGTTCTATATAGATATCCGATAAATGATCCTGCATAACGAAATCGACGGATACAAGCCTCTATGTGTTCAGTTATTGACTCATTATACCCTTTCCAAACAAATAGACTTTTGTCATATTCTATCCACTGACTAACTAAGTTCTCTAATAAATTAATTGCCTCATCTCTGGCTAATAAATTTCCTTTTTGAGAAAGTCTCACTATTTTTATACTTATCCAGTCGCAGATTATTTTGTCCTCTTTGTCTGCTTGTCCTAGAAAGGTATAAAGCTTGTTTCTGTGATTCTTCAAAACTAAATTCAACTCTTTCTTATTTTTATATAGCTCAACTTTCTTCTTCTTAATTCCTTTCATCCATAACCGCTGATTATGTCTTTCTAGTTTTGAGATTACTAAATCCCAATCAGGCTCATTAAATTCTGTTTTAATATTTTCAATGATAAATTCATATGAGACTTTACAACGATTTTTTATCCATTGAGGACTAAAGGTTTTAGGCTGTTTTTTATTTAGTGACCTGTTTATATTTATAATAGATTTTTCAAGATTCATATTAAATTTAATATCTGCTAATACTTTTGACTACATACTATCAACTAACTCTAGAAGCCTTTCCGCATAAGCATCTGCAGTAATTTTTATCCAATTAGGTTTAATCCATAAAATCCAAATTGCAAGAATAACTAGATTAATCGACAAGGCGATTATCAATATAGGTTGTATTATAGTCTGGTTGCTGATGCTAAAAATAATTTTTATTAAAATTAAAATTACACCAAACAGACTAACAGAAATGCCTATTGATTTAAGACCCCATAAATTTCTACGAAATCCATAACTACACAGTTCTTTAAAAATTAATGGAAACTTTCTTACATCTCTTGTATTATTTCTTAAAAATGTAGAACAAATTCCATATATTTCATCAGCCTTATTACTATTTATCATTTCTTCCGTAAATGAAGGTATTCTTATATCAGCAATTAATCTACCTAGCTTATAATGTCTAATCTTTAATAATTCAGGGCTATAATAATTTTTAATCTCTATAATTTTTCTTTAGTATCTATAAAAATTTATTTCTTATTTTTTAACCGAGAGCAACGTTGTAATAAGCGCAACCATTTGCTCTTTTTTATTCGGACTACTTTCTGCAATCAAAAGAGTCATTGCAGTTAGCGTGCTTGGATTTATATTTCTAATTCCTTTCACTTTTGCCTTTCGCAAAAACCAAACAAAAGCAAAAGCACCTGAACGCTTGTTTCCATCGCTGAATGGATGGTCTTTTATCATAAAATAAAGTAAGTTTGCCGCCTTTTCTTCTGCTGACTCATAAATTGGCTTGCCACCAAATGATTGCATTACATTTCCCACAATTCCTTCGACGCTTTCCGACTTTTTTTCTTGCGCAAAAAGTTCTGTCGCTTCCCCCTTATTAATAAGTTCCTGACGAAGACTTTCAATTGCCTTAATTAATTCCACACCCGATAATTTGATTTCTTTTTTTGTAGAACCAATAAGAGTGAGCGATTCTTTGTCGTAAGCATTAAGCGCCACCCAAGTGCTGGCAAATTCCTTGATGAGATTCAAAACAACCTTAGGATCAAGCGCAATATGATCTGGCAAAAGATTCTGAATACTCGCAACTGTTTGCATAAACGCGTCATAATTTTTTGCAATTTGTTTACGGTTTATTGTGTATCCCTTAACAATATGTTCCTTCAAAACATTCGTTGCCCACTTTCTAAATTCAGTAGCAGTCTTTGAATTAACTCGATATCCTACGGAAATAATTACATCCAAATTATAATGCATAACTTCACGCTCAATCTCTCTTTTTCCCTCTTTTTGAACTATCCTGAATTTCCGGATAGTTGACATCTTATCAAGTTCTTTTGTTTTAAAAATATTATTTATATGCTCATTCACTGTACGAACATTCACTCCAAACGCTTCTGCGATTTTCAACTGTGTTGCCCAGATATTTTCGTGCTCAAAATCACCACGGAATTCAATGGCTCCATTTTTCGCTTGATAAATAATCATTTTTCCTTTTTTGACTTTTCTGTTTTTCATATATAAAAAGTTATCAAATCTATAATTCCACAAATAATTTCTTAATCTCTATTATATCTACATTTTACCACAAATCACAAGAAGGTTCGAACTTTATTTTCTGTTATAAAAATAACCGCTGACTAAAGCGGATATTTTGCCTGTTCGGGGACAGGGACTTCGAACCCTCTCAGTCTAGAACTTTTTTTCAAATTATTATAATTCAAATTCTATGGTATAATTGTAAAAAGGACATGTTATCAAGACTATCAATTAAAAACAACTAAATATAAAAATTATGCAAAATAATAAAAAAAATGGTTTGAGTCTAAAAGAGTTAAAAGATTTACTGAATCAATGGCAAAAAATTCTTCTTTTGAATGACTGGAAATTATCAATTAATATAGTCGACTTTAAAAGAAAGGATTACAAACAGAGTGGCGACATAAAAGTAGATTTAAAAAATAAAAGTGCAATTATCCTGCTAAGCGAAAATCCCTTTTTAGACGAAGAGGAAGTTTTGGTCCATGAATTAATGCACCTAATTTTATGGGATTTTGATATTTTTTGCGAAAAAATAGTTCTCGGAAAAGATAAACTACAAAAAAATCAGCACGAAAAATATATGGGAAAATTAGAAGACACTGTCGAACATCTAACTCAAATTGCGATTAAAAAAAATATCCAGCAATAAACAAGTTATCACTGGAATGGATAAAAAAGAAAAAAATCAACACAAAGATGTTGATATCAGAAACTATGCAAAATATATATTAAAGGAAGGAAATATTTATGAAAAAAGAGAATTGCTAGAATGTCTGAAGAGTAAGTTGGTTTTGAAAGATAAGGTTTTGAGACTTGAAGAATGATTACTTTTCCCATTGCCATTTTAACTTATCTTCTCTTCAATCTTAAGAATTTGAGACTTGTTAATTACCATGACAATACCATCTTTTATTATTCTTACATTATCATCATTTATCTTTAATATCCGACATTCTTTAATCGGTTGTTCTCCACTACCCTTTATAAAATAAATATCTGCTATACTAATATTTTCATCTTTCAGAGATAAATATATAGCAAATCCTAATAGATGAATAAACAAATACATTCCAGCGAGCAACATATACAAATATTCACCCCAATTATTTAGCATAATAATAAACAACATTATGAAAAATGTAAAAGAAGAAAAAAGGCTTTTTTGAAAATGATAATTCTTATCACTCGTTGCTGACTTATTTTTATTAATAAAATCAACTGTCTTCCGATTAATCATACCAAAACTCAAGATAATTACAACAACAATTGCTAATAATATAAACTGTAAAATAAAATCTAAAACAAACTGAAAAGAATTTTGATTTCTTAATGCTATAATTAATTTATTAATAAGACATATTCCAGCTACTGGCGTTACTATGTGTAATAAAATAAATAGCACCCCAGAAATTTCTCTTTTCCACTTTCTGTCATCAGCATATGGCGCATGATCGGTTGATACCTTGCCAAACAAATGAACAAAAAAAGCTAATATTGATATAATAATGGCTGGAGGTAATAAAATCGAAAAATCAAACATAGTAATAATTAAATAATTAACTCAAAAATCTCAATTCCAATTTTTCCTTCACTTCTTCCCAATTAGGGATTTTGCTTTTCAAAGCTTTATAAAATCTTACATCATGATTTTTATGTTTCATGTGGCACAGCTCATGAGTAATGACATACGCAATACATTCTTTCGGGGCTTGAATTAACCGCGGATTCAAAATGATTTTTTTATTATTCAAAAAGCTACCCCATCTCTTGTTCATTTCACGAGTAATCAATTTTGGCTCAAAATCATAATCAAAAATATTAAAAGCTTTTTTGTACTCATCCAAAAAAATCTTTTCCATTCTACCTGCGTACCAACTTTGTAAAATCTTTTTATTATTATTTTTGTTTGAAATACTCTGAGAAGTAAATAATAATAATCTTCCATGCTTTAAACTCACCCGATCCTCTTTCGCCTTTTCAATCATTAGTTTATACTGCCTACCCAGATACAAAAAACTTTCTCCAGAAACATATTCCTTAGCAAGAACTTCCTTTTTATATTTTTTGAAATATCGAAGCTGTTTTTCCATCCAATGCCATTTCTTTTCAAGAAACATTTTTATCTTTTCATCTTTATAATCAATCGGGCACTTCAAAACAATTCGAAGACTCGGCTGAACAGTTAAGCTGACAGTTTTGCGTGGTTGCTTGATTAGAAAATATTCATAAGAATAATTTCCATAGATAAAAGTTTGTTTCTTCATTTTATTTTGGCTTATATAATTGAATAATTTTCTGTCGCCAATTTAATAATTTTTCCAACGATTCCTTTCATTTCATCACTTGAAAATTCAACGCCTTCTTTTTCATAAAGATAATCGTCCAGTTTATTATAAATCACTCTCTTGACCTCGCCATTCCTATACCAGTCAACAATCGCTTCATTTTTCAAGATAGCAAACAATTCAAGAATAACTTCCTGAAATTTCACATCATCAACGCCATGAGTTGCAAATTCATCC
>Ga0209587_1000661_pt1 | contig 16848 bp, 16 predicted proteins | sample NGEPerD_2_FD_184512 | JGI IMG/M metagenome (GOLD analysis project Ga0209587, IMG submission 184512) | Arctic peat soil microbial communities from the Barrow Environmental Observatory site, Barrow, Alaska, USA - NGEE PermafrostL1-D... | ecosystem: Environmental > Terrestrial > Soil > Wetlands >... | reverse complement strand
GGCAACGTCGTGGACGACGCCATCCGCACCAACTCAACCCGCTGGGTCTTGGTCACCGGCAACGCCGGAGCAGTCATCACTGGCATAACCAAAGACTACCGCACTATTTCGCAGACAGAGCACTAGCTGGGCATCCTGACGCAGATTCTCGCCCCAAGCGGTGAACGAGTCGCCATCGAGGATGAATCCCCACCCGTCGAGATCCATGAAGATCTGTTCGCTGAAGATCGTGCCGCCGAGCACTCCAAGGTGCACGGTGACTTGCTTGTGACAGTTGCCGGTCTCATCGCGGATCTCACGCGCTGCCGCCATTGTGACGACGCCTTCCGGTCCAGGGCCTGAGCGCAAGGCCAAGTCATCCGGGGATCTCGGCCAGGAGCGCATGTTGGTACTGCGAGTCCAATACTTGCCGACCGACGCCCGCATGTCAGGGGTGCTGGGTGAACGAAGGCGAGTCTGCGTCGGTCTCGCCGGCCGCGGCCTGGAAGTCGTGGACCCACCGGCCCAGCGTCTGCTCCTTGAGGCCGAACTCTCGGGCCAAACGGGGTCAAGGCCAACCCAGCCTTCGCGGGGGCCTTTCGCCGCACGGTGCACATCAAACGACGAGCCGAAGGGGCTCCTCGATGACGTGCACCAGAACGTCCATCCAGCGCGCCGCTGTGGCACCGTCGATGGCCCGGTGGTCGACCGAGAGCACTAGCGTCATCTGTGTCGCCACCTCCAAGACGCCATCCACCACCGCCGGTGCGGGCCGCCCGGCACCCACGGCCAGGATCGCGGCATGCGGAGGGTTGATTATGGCGGTGAACTCCTCGACGCCGTACATGCCGAGGTTCGTGACGCTGATCGTCCCGCCCTCAAGGTCACGTTGCTGCAGCTTTCCGTCGTTTGCCAGCTGGACGAACGCCTTGACGGAGCGGGCGATACCGCTGAGCGAGGTCGTTTCCACGGATCGCAGGACGGGGGTGACGAGACCACGCTCACCCGCGATCGCGACGGCGATGTCGACGGAGTCGAATCGGCGGATGGCGTCCTCGGTCCAGGTGACGTTCGCCTCGGGCACCTGTTGGTGCGCGGCGGCGACCGCACGGATGACTAGGTCGTTGACCGAGATCTTCTCCTCGGCGACGCCGTTGAGCTGGGCGCGCAGATCGAGCAGAGCGTCGATCCGGGCCGTCCGCTTGACGTAGAAGTGCGGGATGGTCTGCTTGCTCTGCGTCAGGCGGTTGGCGACGGCACGGCGCAGGCGCGAGTGAGGGAAGTCGGTGAACCGGGCAGTCCGCTCCGCGGACGGTGCCAGTGTGGACGGTGCCATCATGGACTGCGCCGTCGCGGACGACGGTTCCGCGGAACTGGTTGCAGCCTGGACGCCCTGCTCTTGATCGGCGGTCTCCACTGCCCGCTCGACATCGCGCCGAACGATGCGCCGGTTAGGCCCAGTACCGGTCACGGCCTCGATCGGGACGCCGGCGTCCTTGAGCAGCCTGCGGGCAAGCGGGCTGATGAACACGCGTGATTGCCCAATAGGCGCGCCCACCCCTTCACCCCGCGCGTGCCCTACAGCTGGCTCAGCCGGTGGCTCGGCGGCAGGCGTTGGTTCCTCTGTCAACATCGACGCGTGCTCGGCCTGATGCGTGCCCTGAACCTCTCGTCTCGGCAACGCTTCTTTCACGACGATTGTGCCCTCGCCGACGCCGAGTTGTGCAAGCAGCCGGTCCAGATCGGCATCCTTCTCGCTGGAGTCGCCGAGCAGCGCCATCGGCGAGCCGACCTCGACCGGTGACCCAGCCGGCACGAGCCTCCTAAGGAGTATGGCGTCGATCTCTGCCTCGACCTCGACGACCGCCTTCTCTGTTTCGAGGACGACGATGGGTTCGCCGGCGCTGAACGACGCGTTCTCCTGGATGAGCCATTCGGACAGAATGGCTTCGGTGGCGCCTGCAGCGACCTCCGGTACACGCAACAACGTTGCCATGACTACTCCTCGATCTCGGTGCGTGGGACGTCAGCTGCGGGCCAGCTCGCGCAGCTTGGCGACGACTTCCTCGGTCTTGGCGATTGCGGCACGTTCGAGGACCTTGCTGATGCTCGGTGACGCCTCAGCGCCGGTGACGCGCTCGATTGGGGCGTCGAGCCAATCGAACAGACGGCGCTGGATCTCGTCGGCGAGCCAGCCGCCGTAGGACGTACCGATGGCGCCCTGTTCGACGATGAGTACCCGGTTGGTCTTCCGGACGCTGGCGCTGATCGTGTCCCAGTCGAGGCTGGCGCGGTCGAGCCAGCGCAGGTCGATCACATCAGCGGAGAGGCCGTCGACCTGGTCGAGCGCCTCGAGGCAATGACCGACCATCGACAGGTAGGAGATGACGGTGAGGTCGTCGCCCTGGCGCCGCAGCGCGGCCTTGCCGACGGGAAGGAGGTAGTCGAGGTCGTCCACCGGGCCTACCCCCGTCGACGTGTAGAGGTCAACGTGCTCTAGTACGACGACCGGGTCATCACAGGCTAGCGCCGTGTTCATGAGCCCGACGTAGTCAAACGGGTTCGACGGGGCCACCACACGCAGGCCCGGGGCCGTGGCGAGGACACCTGCGGGATCCATCGTGTGCTGCGAGCCGTAGCCGGTGCCGGCGGCGAGTTTGCTGCGCAGCACGAAGGGCACGGCGCTGTCGCCGCCGAACATGTGGCGCGCCTTGGCGATCTGGTTGAAGATCTGGTCGGCGGCCACCCACATGAAGTCCGCGTACATGAACTCGACTACCGGGCGGAACCTGCCGTCGAGAGCCATGCCGCCGCCGAGTCCGGCGAAGGCGTTCTCGCTGATCGGCGTTCCGAGCACGCGGTCCGGGAAGAGCTCCAGGGCCTTCTTCGTGGCACCGTTTGTGCCGCCCTTGAGTCCGTTTACGTCCTCGCCCATGACCACGATCGACTCGTCGGTCTCCATCCGCCGTGCCATGACATCGCTGACGACATCGATGAACCGGCGTTCGCCAAGCTCTCCGCTGAAGGTGTCCTGCTCCTCGTGTCGGCTTCCCTCCAGCTCGCTGAGGTCGCCGCGGACACCGACGTCGACGAAGCTCGCATCGGGCCACTTGTCGTCCCTGATGCGCCGCTGACCGGGCTTGCCGTCTGGCACCGGCTCGAGGATCGAGTCACCGACCTCGCGCATTACGCCGAGCACGTCCTCACGTGCCGCGTCTATCTCTGCGGTCGTCGCCAGCTTGCGGCGAACAACGTTCTTGATCAACATCTCTAGGGGGTCGCGATCGCGCCAGGCCTGTTCCTCGGCCTTGTCGCGGTAGCCGAAGGCGCTGCCGGGGTACGGGCCGTTCTGGTGGAAGAAGCGATAGAGGTCCGCCTCTACGATCGTGGGGCCGCTGCCGGCACGCATGTGCGCGACGGCCTCGTTCATCGCGAGGTTCACCGCCAGGGGGTCCATGCCGTCAACGCGCCAGCTGGGGATGTTGAAGCCCAATCCACGGGCGGACAGGCGCGGCTCGGCCGTCGACGCAGTCACAGGAGTGGAGACGGCGTACTGGTTGTTCTCGATGAAGAAGCATATGGGTAGTTTCCATACGGCCGCGAGGTTGAAGGTCTCCAGGACCGAGCCGATGTTGACAGCGCCGTCGCCGAAGTAGGTGACGGAGACCGCGTCGGTGCCGGCGTGCAATTGGTTCCAGGCGAATCCGGCAGCTTGCGGGACGCCGCCGCCGACGATGGCGTTGGTGCCCATCGCTCCAGCCTCGCGCCACTGCAGGTGCATCGAGCCACCGCGCCCACGGCAGAAGCCCTCGGCGAGTCCACAGATCTCCGCGAGTGTGCGACGCAGTATGAGGCGCACATCAGGAGTGAGCTCGGGCAGCACCCCCGCTTTGGGCTGCATAACGTGGCCGAACGCCTTGACGAGGAACTGGTGGTGGCCACGGTGCGAGCCGTTGATGAAGTCGTCGCTGCGCAACGGGAGCACGGAGCCAACGGCTCCGCCTTCCTGGCCGATGCTGGAGTGCGCGGGCCCGTGGATTAGGCCCTCGCCAGCGAGTTCGAGGACGTACTCCTCGAACGTCCTTACCCAGATGGTCTGGCCCAGCATCTGGAGTAGCAGGTCGGGGTCGGCGGCATCCCAGTCTTTGCGGGAGGCCAGGAGTTCGACCCACGGCGATCCGGCGGCGAGTTTCTTGTGGCTTGGCATGCAGACTCCTCAAGGTGACGATTGTCTGACAGCATGACACATCAATGGATCCATTGGGAAGCAACATCGACAAAAATAGCCTCCGTTCGGGTCGACTTCTCGTGATACATGGCGCATTCTTGTTCCGTAATGGATCCGATTCGAGAGGCTGATGCCATGACCGCAGACCTGCCCCCCATCGAGGGCATCACTTGCGTCGACCACGTTGGGTTGGCTGTTCCCGACCTCATGCAGGCGCGTACGTTCTTGGTGGACGTGCTCGGGTGCGAGTACATGTACACGCTCGGCCCCTACCAGGACACGGGAAGTTGGATGAGCGAGCATCTCAACGTCGATGACCGGGCCGTCATGCGGGAACTCCAAGTCTTCCGGTTAGGCGGCCAGGCCATTTTTGAGGTCTTCCAGTATGAGGCGCCGGACCAGCGGACCGCTTTTCCTCGCAACAGCGATGCTGGCGGCCACCACGTGGCGCTGTATGTAGAGGACATGGATGCGGCTGTATCGGCACTGCACCGGCACGGCCTCCAGGTGCTGAGTGAGCCGACCTCAAGCAAGGGTCCCAGCGAGGGTCAGCGCTGGGTGTATTTCTTGTCACCGTGGGGCATGCAGTTCGAGCTAGTCTCTTACCCGCACGGGAAGGCGTTCAACCGGAATCTGACGGACGAGTCGGCGGCATCGGCCGGCGAGGAGGTCGACTCAGAGTGACATCTGAGCGCAGCGAACTCATCGGCGGCGCCTCGCGGGTGGCGAGCCAGCGGATCGCCGACCTCATGGCTGAGCGCATTCTGGCAGGCGACCTCCTCCCGGGGACACGCATCATCCAAGACGACCTCGCAGAGGAGCTTCGGTCCAGCCGTCTGCCAGTCCGCGAGGCCCTGAGGATCCTGCAGTCACGAGGCCTCGTCACTCTGAAGTCGAATCTCGGGGCCTGGGTCTCGTCGATGGACTTGCACGACTGCCAGCTCAGTTACCGCATCCGTGAACGGGTCGAACCGCTTTTGCTTGCCGAAAGCATGCTTAGCCTGACGCCCGAAGACATCACCGAGCTCGAGGACATCCAGTTCCGAATCGAAGCCGGCCTGAGCGTCGAGGAGTTCCTCGTCCTCGATCGTCGGCTGCACTGGGCCACCTACCGCCGGCATGACGCGGACCAGCTCACGGCAATCGTCACGCGGCTGTGGGACACCACCCAGCACAACCGGCGGGCCTTCACCCAGCTGAGCGGCTCCGGGCTGCACTGGACCATCAACGCCGAGCACCGCCTTCTTATCGAAGCGATCAAGGACCGAGACGTCGAGACGGCCGAGCGCGTGCTTACGATGCACATCAGGCGTACCCGGATCGAGTTGTCCCAACACCCGGAGCTGTTCGCGTCCCCGACCGCCTGAAGTGGGTCAGAAGAGTCGTGTCCTGTCGCCCGTAGGAGCACCTTGTGCTCGCAGCTCGAGCTCTGCGGACGCTCGATCGCGGCATCGCTCTCCAAGAACGCTAAGTTCGAAAAGGAGGGCCCTCGGTACCGGTCGCGGTCAGGTGACCCGAGTGGTTGTTGTGCAGCACTTCGCCCTTGGTTGGCGTGTGCACCTCCCCAGGGCGTCATCCCCAGCATGTGAGCGACGCAGACGCCTGCAGAATGCCACCAGCGCAGGCCATAGATCTCGACTCGTGCCACACCGTTTGGATCCAGTCCCACGAAGACCTGCACGCAACACTCGGAAAACCTCGAGGAGCCGACGCATAGATAGCTGCCGTCCGCGCTATCGCCTGAACCTCCGGGCCCTTTGACGAACGACAAACGGTGATCAGTGGCTGTTCTCGACCTGCCGAGTTTGGTCACCGGAAGACCATCATGTACTGGGAGGCTCCCTCGTGTTAAAGCCTCAGAAGCGTGCGGTGAGTCCCCCATCGACGGTTAAGACCTGCCCGGTGACGTACGTGTTGCTGGGGCTGGCGAGCCAGACGATGGTCTCTGCGATCTCTTCCGGTTCGGCTGCGCGGCGGAGCGGTAGCCGGCCCTTCCCCACATAGATATCTTGGAAGTCGTCACTCTTCAGTTCGTCCACACCATCCACGATGGACATGCGGGTTGAAACGAAACCAGGAGCGACCGCGTTGACGAGCACTCCATATGGAGCGAGCTCGATGGCAGCGGTCCGCGTGGCGGCCTCGAGCCCAGCCTTGGAAACGTCGTAGGCAAGTGAGCCGGGCTCGGTGAATCGGGCATGGATGCTGGTCACGTTAACGACGCGACCATACTGGGCGACGCGCATCCGGCCACATAGTTCTCGCAGTAACACCAGAGGGGCGTGGAGGTTCACTGTCAACGTTCGGTGGTAGGCGTCCCAATCCAGTTCTGTGAGTTCGTTTGGGTGGGCCACGCCAGCGCAGTTGATCAGAGTGTCGACCCCACCCATGATATCTACCGCCTCCCGGGCTGCAGCTAGGACCGCGCGTTGGTCGGCCAGGTCCACGACGATCGCGTGATCTTGCTCATTGCAGGGCTCGATGTCTAGTACTGCCACCGTGGCGCCCAGCTTTTTTAGGCGACGAGCCGTCGCGGCGCCGATGCCATGAGCCCCTCCCGTGACCACCACGCGCCGACCGCCGAATGGCGCGCCGTCTCCCTTGGATCCGGTAATTTCACTCACCCTTTGACCCCACCGGCGGTTAGACCTTGGATGAAGTAGCGCTGTCCGAACATATAGACGAGAACAAGCGGGAGGGTTGCGATCGACAGCCCTGCCATGACTGTAGGGATGTCGAGACTGTAACGACTTTGGAAGCCTGTGATGCCGACCATGAGGGTCTTCTTCGAGTCGCTCTGAAGGAATACAAGGGCTAGAAGCAGCTCGTTCCACACCCACAGAAGATTCACGACAACCAGCGTGGCCACGGGGGCTGCCGATAGCGGCAGGACAAGCTGGACGAATATCCGCCATGGAGAAGCCCCGTCGATTTGGGCTGCCTCCAAAATGCTGACGGGGATAGAACGGAAGAAGTTGGCCAAGAGGTAGACAGAGAAGGGGAGCATTAGCCCGACGTAGATGATTATGACGATACGAAAGGTAGAGATCCAGCCTAAGCTTGCGCCGACCTGGAACAACGGGATCAAGAGAACGACGGGCGGCACAACCATGAGGGCGACCGTGATCCCAAGCACCGTCTCACGGCCCCGAAAGGGCCAGTGCACCAGACCCCAAGCCGCAAAGGATGCGATCGCCGCGGTCACGAACACGCTGATGCAGGTCAAAAGCACCGTGTTGAAGAACCACTGTCCCAGCTGGTCGCTGAGTGCCGACCGGAAGGCCGTCAGTTGGGGGTGGCTGGGAAGCGCCCAGGGATGCAGCAAGAATTCTCTCTGGGTCTTGAGTGCTCCTGTGAGCATTATGTAGGCAGGGGCAAGGGCTCCGATAGTGCAAGCGAGCAGAATGGAGTGCCGCGCAACATTACCCAGGTGACGGGCCGACATAACGTGTCCTTTCATTCTGCGAACGTTCCTTCTCCGGCCCGCTGCAACCGGAAGAATCCCACTACAAGGACGAGTGTGGCGATGAAGAGCAGTACTGCGGCTGCCGCGGCAAGTTCTGGCGCCTGGTTTTGGAATGCCTCGCGGTAGATGTACAACTCGGAGACCACCGTGGACGTCCCGGGACCGCCTTGGCCATTGGTCAAGACGTATACGTAGTTGAATACCCACGACACCATGACGATCGCTTCGATGACTATGTAAAAGAGAACGAGAGTTCGAAGCTGCGGTATGGTGACGTGGAGGTGCATGCGAAAGAATCCGGCCCCGTCTATTCGTGCCGCTTCGAAGACCTCCGAGGGGAGGGACATCAGGCGTGCCAGGAATAGCACAACCCCGAAGCCCACTTCTTTCCAAATAATAATGGCACCCATGGTCCAAAGCGCGCGCGATGGATCGCCCAACCAGTCTGCTGCTAGGCCACCAAGGCCTACGGCATGGAGGGCTTGGTTGAGGGCGCCGTTAAATTGAAGCAACTGTCCGAACACCACACCAACAACGGGGATTGGCAAGATGTACGGGAAGAAGAGTGTCGCTCGGTAGCCCCGTAGCCCGCGCTTGGTCTCAAAGAGAAGAATCGCCAACAGCAAGGCCAGGGCAAGAAGCACGGGCACAATGGCCAAGAGCATCGCATTGTGCCCGATAGCGGTCAGGAAAAGAGGATCAGTTAGGACCAGCTTGAAGTTGTCAAGGCCAACCCATGAGCCGTGGTACTGGAAAGACTGCGCAAAGAGCTGAAACATGGAGTAACCGAAGACGAACAGAATCGTCACTGCTGCGGGCGCGACCCACGGGATGAAGCCTAGGTTTCGGGCGCGCTGGCGTGTCTTCGGCCTGGGCGCGGTATCCCGGGCCGAAGACACCTCAGCTACTTCAGGGGAAGACACCTGATGGCTCACCCATTCCAGGCTTTGAAGTTGTTCACCAGCGCTGGCTTGGTGAGCCGCAGTCGCTCCATTTGCTTCTGCACATCAGCAGCCGCAGCCTCACCAGTGCGGTTGCCCTGCAACACGAGCTGGACATTGGTGAAGATCGCGCTGCTGTCTAGTTCGGCGGGGATGAAGTTCTCCAGATATGGCGCGCCACTCAGAGCCATCTCGAACAACTGCTTCTTGACCGGATCGGTTACCTTCGAGACATCGAATCGGTCATCAGCCGGTAGGGAACCCGTCGCGTCGAACCAAGCGGCCAAACGGTCCGGGGAATGCATGAACTGGATGAAGTCGGCGTCTACCTGAGGGAACTTCGTCCACGCCGTGATTCCGACGGTCTGAGACGTGGTAGCCATCTTCTTGGCAAATTCAGAGTCACCGAACGTTGGCAAAGTCATTATTTCCACCTTGTCGGCGCCGACCTTTTTAACAAAGTTGGGAGCGTCGGTGCCCGCGGTGATCGTCATCGCAGCATCTCCGGAGACCCACTGCTGCTGGGCCTGGTACAACTCGACGGAGTTGATGTTCGAGTTCCAGCAGTGGTGCTCTTGAGTCTCCTGCAGTTTCGTCCACCAGAGCGACTGCTTCGGATCGGTGAACTTCTGTTGCCCGATGACTGCAGCCGTGACGTCGCGCGAGGTCATCGACTGACCTCCCAGCATCGAATACAGCCACCCGCCGAACCAGCCATCCTTGACGCCGCCGGCGATCGTGGTGACACCAGCCTTGTGTAACGTGTCGCACGTTGAAAGGAAGTCCGGCCAAGTCGTAGGTACCTTGAGTCCGTTGGCGGCAAGGATGTCCTTGCGGACGAGCACTGGGAACTGGGGATTGACATACCACGGGGCAGTCAGGACCTTCCCCTTGTAGCTGTCCTCGAGGCTCGCATTCAGGTAGTGCTTGAGTTCCTCAGGGGCGATGTAATCGGACACCGGCAGAATCTGACCGCTCCATGCTGGTTGCTGGGAGTAGATGCCTCCCCAGAAATACTCGATATCTGGCCCCTGCTTCGCCGACGCTGCGGCCTGGAAGGCCGGAATGAGCCCATCAGTTGTCTGAAGCACGGTGTCGATCGTGACGTTGGGGTGTTTCTGTTGGTAGCCCGCGACCGTGTCAGCCAACCACTTCTTTGCACCTGGAGCCTCCTGCTCACCCCACCACCACATGACCAAGTGGACAGGTCCCGTCGGGTAGGCCTCGGCTGTCTTTGTGGCGAGCGTGGCGGCCGCATCCCGATTCTGGGAGTTAGAGGAACTGCAACCTGTGAGCGCGAGCCCGACTGCGGCCAGCGCGGCGACGATGCCGGTGGTTCGTTTCATTGTTTCTCCAGTGCTCGTGCGGCGGTTGCCGGTGGATGGAAAAGAGAGGGCTTTCAATCGGTCAGGTCTGGGGTGCTGTAGAGGGTCTTGCCGTTGACGGTGATTTCGACGTCCATGAGGAAATCGCGGACCGCCTCTAGTTCGAGTTCCATACCGAGGCCCGGGGAGGCGGGTGCCGTGACCTGGCCGTTGTTGTCGACCTGGATGTGGTTTCGCGTTACCAACTTGGCAAGGGGCTTGGCCTCCACCGGGTATTCGCAAAGCCAGTCGGCGGTCCTCCCTGCGAACGGTTGTAGGGAGGCGCTCAGTGCGAGGTGAGAGGTGAAGGTGTGGTTCACAAATTGGACGTCAGCGTGCCTGGCGTGGTCGGCCACGCGCTTGGCCTCGAGGATGCCTCCAACCCGTCCGGCGTCGATCTGGATGAATCCGACGCCACCGTGATCGATCAGTTGCTCGGCCAAGAGGGCGTTATGCGCTCCCTCACCTCCCGCCAGTCGGAGCGCATTGCATCGGTGCGCAAGTTGGCGGTAGGAGCTGAGTGCCCCGGATGTGAACGGTTCCTCTAGCCACAGAACGTTGGCCTCTTCGAGGGCAGGAAGCCTGAGAGCGGCTGCTTCGACGTCCTCCCCCCAAACCGTTCCGGCATCGACCAGAAGCACTCCCTCCGAGCCGAGACCTTCGCGTGCGGCGTGGATCTGGTCGGCATCGGCTTGGTAGGTCCTTCCGAACGATCCCCAACCAAACTTGGCCGCAATGTACCCATCAGCCCGGACCTGTCGTGCCTTGGTTAGTGTCTCTTGGGGTGTGTCACCGAACAACGCTGAGGCGTAGGGCGTCTTCGGATGGAAGCGGTCGAATCCCAGCAATTCGTAAACCGGTCGGTCTTGGGTCTTGCCGACGAGGTCCCACATAGCGATTTCTATACCGGAAAGCGTGTGATCGGCCTGCAGGAGGTCCAGGCTGTTTGCCCGCACGGCGTTTACGATTTTGGCGATGTCCTCCACTGTGTCCAACGTCTGTCCCAGGACCGAGTCGAGAACTGGGTGGCAGGCACTGTGGGACATCGGACAGACCAGACTGGCGATGGTGGTCAAGGGGGACGCCTCACACTCGCCCCATCCGGTGAATCCTCCCGCGCGGACCCGCACCAAGACCATGTCTTGGCTTCCGTCCGCGACGTCAAGGACCTCCGGCATGGCAAGGTAGAACAAGTCGACAGCTTCGATCTTCACGAGGAAGCCCCCTTGGAGTCCACGCCGGCCCTCACGCCGCGCACGTCGCTCGCCAGCGCGTTGGTCGGTTCGGTCAGGCGTCGTCCAGCGACGTAGCCGTCGGCGTCGATGCCAGTCACTTCGGCCATATCGTCATAGATGACGGCGGTAATGCTGGTTTCGAGCACCTGCCCCGGGGCGAGAATTTGGTGGGTGCCATTAACTACGCCTTGGCTGACTTGGATGGGGTATCCGGTGCAAGGCTCCAGGAGCAGCGTCTGAATCCCGTTCCATCCGCCGTACGAGCCGAACAGCCAACACGACCGGAATACGTCCTGGTCGAACGCCAGGCCGAGGCCTGCTCCGTCCTGGTATGTGATCGCGCACCAACCAGCACTCATCTCGGTGGCGTATTGAAACTCGCTGACCGCTGAGGATTCTGGAAGGGTCGGGCTCATATCAGTCTGACTTCCTGCCTCGTCGATGTGGTGCGGCCAGGAATACAGATCCCCGGCCCGACCAGCCCGGGGGCGCCCGAAGTCCTCGAGGTACATGGTCTTTGCCCCAAGTCCGATCCGAGCCGGCTCGTTGACTCGCACAGCGACGTGCTGTTTCCACAAGTAGGGGAGCTCTGTGGCAAGAGTGTTGGTGATCCGGTGGTGGATTCTCAGACATGGCTCACCATCCTTGAGCACGAGAGTCTTCTCGATGAGACAGCCCGAGATCGGCGCGCGTAGCGCGAGCCTTACAGCGACGACGCTCTCTGTTTCCTGCTGGATTGACCAGTCCCATGCCGGCGTCCAAATCTCGCCGTGGTCTGGGAAGGTAACTCCAGCGAGTTGCTCGGGTACGTCGTTGGGGAAGAGCTCATCCCATCCCCCAAAGAAGTTGTCATCGTAGGTGGCGCCGAATGGGACTTGTCCGGGCTGAAGTTGTGCGTTGTGCCACAGGAACTCCCGGCCGGTCCGCCGCCCGGTCAGCTGCCATAGCTTGCCGCCCAGTTCGGGAAGGACCACTGCTCGGAGGAACTCGTTCTCGAGCACCAGCGCCTGAAGGCCCCCGTGCGCGCCGTCGGTGCTCACGCGCGCAGTCATGAATTACCCTGCCTCGAGGTGGAGTTCAAGGGCAGTCCGTAGGCGGCCAGCCCGCCGTCGACCAGGATGTCGGTCCCGGTTATGTATGAGGACGCCGGCGAGCCGAGGAACCACACCACCTCGGCCACCTCCTCAGGCGTGCCGAGCCGGTGTGCCGGGATGCGAGTCAGCAGTTCGCCCTCGTCAAGCGCGCCTGACGCGATGTTTCTGGTCACCAACTCCGTGGCCGTGTAACCGGGGCTGACCGAATTGACCCGGATTCCTTGCGGAGCCCACTCGACGGCCAGGGATCGAACAAGGCCAACCACACCAGCCTTGGACGCACAGTAGGCGGCCCGCCCCCCGAAACCCAGATGCGCATGGACGGAGGCGATGGCGACGATGGAGCCACCGTCCACCATCGCCTGTGATGCGAGACGCGCACCGAAAAAGACCGCGCTGAGGTTGACGTCGATCATCCGCTGCCAGTCCGAGACCTCGTAATCCAGAGAATCACCCGGGCGGCTGACTCCTGCGCAGGCGACGAAGACCCCGACCCTGTCGGCCAGCCCCTTCGCCATCTCTATTGCCCGATCGATGACGTCGACATCACCGGAAGATCCCTGTACGTGATGAGCAGCTGACGCCTCGCCGTCTGGCTTGGCCAGGTCGATCTGCACGACCGCAACTCCGGCGCGGAGGAGTCGTGCGACTACGGCCGCGCCGATTCCATTTGATCCGCCCGTGACGACGGCCGACATCGTTGGGTGACCGGTCGATTTCGTGTCCGTCGTCATCGTCGTGCTCCTCGACTCGCGATTAGCTGGGATCTGTTCGGGTAACTGTCCGCGCTGAGGTTCACCAGGCGAGGGCGATGTATTTGCTTTCGAGGAATTCCAGAAGGCCGTCGTGGCCGCCCTCTCGGCCGAGGCCGGATTGCTTGACGCCGCCGAAGGGGGCGGCGGGGTCGGAGACGAGGGCGCGGTTGATGCCGATCATTCCGGATTCGAGCGCTTCGCTGACGCGGAGTCCTCGGGCTAGATCTTGGGTGTAGAGGTAGGCAACCAGGCCGTACTCGGTGTCGTTGGCCATCGCAATCGCCTCGTCTTCGGTGTCGAAGACCACGATGGGGGCGACCGGTCCGAAGATCTCTTCGCGCAGGATCAGGGCGTCCTCGGGGACATCAGCCAGGACGGTTGGCGGGTAAAACCACCCGGTGCCGTCGGGGGTCTGTCCGCCCGTCGTCGCTGTGGCTCCCTTGGCGATGGCGTCGTCGACGAGTTCGGCGACCTTGTCGCGGGACTCCTCGTTGACCAGGGGCCCGACGTTCACTCCAGGCTCCAGGCCGGGTCCGCTGGTCAAGTCATTCATCCGGCGGGTGAGGGCAGCGGTGAAGGCGGGGGCGATGCCAGCCTGGACGTATAGCCGGTTGGCGGCCGTGCAGGCTTCGCCGCAGTTGCGCATCTTTGCAACCATGGCGCCGTCGACGGCGGCCTGAAGGTCGGCGTCGTCGAAGACGAGGAAGGGGGCGTTGCCGCCGAGTTCCATCGATGTGTTCACGACGGCCTCTGATGCGGTGGCCAGGAGCCGGCGACCGACCTCGGTGGAGCCGGTGAAGGAGATCTTGCGGACACGGGGGTCGCGCAGCATGGCACCGACGACGGCGCCGGAGCGCTTAGAGGGGACGATGTTGACCACGCCATGGGGAACGCCGGCCTCCATCAGGATCGCTCCGATGGCGAGGGCGGTCAGCGGGGTCTCGGATGCGGGCTTGAGGATGACGGTGCAGCCAGCTGCGAGAGCAGGGCCGATCTTGCGAGTGGCCATGGCCGCGGGGAAGTTCCACGGGGTGACCAGTACGGCGACGCCGATAGGCTGGCGCAGGACGAGAATGCGGTTGGCGCCGAAGGGGGCGGTCTGGATGTCGCCGACGGCGCGGACAGCCTCCTCGGAGAACCAGCGGAAGAACTCCGCCGCGTAGGCGATCTCCCCTCGAGCGTCCGGAAGGGCCTTCCCGTTCTCGAGCACGATGAGCCGGGCGAGGTCTTCGGAACGCTCGGTCATCAATTCGAAAGCGCGACGCAGGATCTCCCCACGGGCTCGAGGCGCTGTTTTCGACCACGCGGCGAGAGCGTCGCTCGCGGCAGTGACGGCGCGCAGGCCGTCATCCACGGAGCCGTCGGCGACTTGTGCGAGCAGGGCTCCGGTCGCCGGATCCAGCACGTCCATCGACCGGTCGTCGCCCGACGGCAGCCAGGCACCTCCGATCAGCATTCCCGTGGGAACCCCCGCCAGCAGCTCCATCACTCCATCCGAGTCGTGCGAGGTCCTCGTGGCAGCCATCATGTCTCCTTTTAGTGGTAGTCGGCGCGTCCCACTGGGTCCGGCTCACGAATCAGGCCCGCCGAGGTCATAGGCGGCGACGTCTTCGGGAACGGGGACACCCAACTCGAGTGACAGAGCGGTGAACTGTCGCAGGGTTGTCGGATCAACCGTCCAGTCCGGTGAGGCGTTCAATCGCTGCGTCTCGGGTTCACCTGGAACCACGGGCGGACGCGAAGAACCGGGAGTGGCGCTGTCGTGTACTGCCGCGGTGAGGGCCTGGATACGCGAGGCGTACTCAGACTTGGTCTGCACCTGGTCCACCGCGATGGCGAGGAACACGTGGCCCAGTTGCTGGGCAGCTGCCGGGTCTCCATACAGGGCGGAGACCTGGTCGCTCGTCCGGGCTCCACCGATGGCGACGAGGCAGTCGACCATGAACGCCAAGCCGAAGCCCTTGGGGCCGCCGCTCGGCAGTAAGGCCCCGGACAGCCCCTCCGCGGGGTCATTCGTGGCAGCTCCGTTGGCGTCGACCGCCCACCCTGTGGGGATCTGTTCGCCCCTGTCCCTGGCTGCGATGATCTTCCCGTGGGCCACTTCACTAGTCGCCATGTCGAGTTGAGGTCCAATGCCTGCGGTGGCAGGGACGGCGATCGATATGGGGTTGGTTCCCAGGACGGCGCTTCCGCCGAACGGCGCGCACATCACGCGATCTGTGTTGCATACGGCGATCCCTAGGAGACCGGCCGAGGCCATGCGATCGGTGTAGAACCCAGCCGCGCCGAAATGGCTGGCGTTCCGTGCTATGACCAAGCCAACGCCCGTCTCGCGCGCTTTCGTGATCGCCATGTCCGCGCAGATCACCGCCGATCGCGCACCGATGGCTGCATCGGCGTCGACGATGGCCATGACCGGTTGATCGCTCAGGATCTTGATCTGGGGGTGTCGGTTGATGCCCCCGGCACGGAGGCGATCGACGTACGTCGGGAGTCGTAGGAAGCCGTGACTCCCGAAACCACGCCGCTCCGCATACTCCAGGTTGTCCACAACGACCTCGACAGAAGCCTCGTCCAGTCCAGCGGCTACAAGGAGTCCGGCACTCCAAGCCCGCATCCTGGTCCATTCAACGCTCACGAGGCTAGGGGTCCCGGGTGCAATCGGTTCCGACAGGGTCATGGATGGCCACCTTCTGCTGCAGGGGACGTCATGTCAGGACGCCTCAGTGGAAATGTTCGTGTCAGTGCGCCGGTGCGCGTCGTCGACGATGCCCGGATCGGTCATGAGGTCAGAGCCTCTCCAGGAACGGTCTCCCGCTCGAGTCCGAACCAGCGCCTTGACTCTGCCGCCTCGCCGATGCGGGTGATGGCTTTCGCGAGGTCCGGCTGAAAGCGCGGCAAGTCGTCAATGCTTGCTCGCTGTATCGGGACGGTGATGGAGAGGCCAAGCGGCCCCTCGGAAGTGCCGACGGCCATTCCGATGCAGCAGACTCCTGGGGTCGACTCCTCGCTCTCCAACGCGTACCCCGCACTGCGCACCCGGGAAACGATCTCGATGAGATGAGCGCGCGTGGTTAACGTGTTTGACGTGAGCTTCGGAAGCGTTTCGGGATACCGCGCTCGCAACTCATCGTCGGAGAGCCGAGCAAGCATGGCCTTGCCGAGACCAGTTGCGTGGGCGGGCAGTCGCTGTCCGATGCGGGAAGCAAAGCGCAGCCCCTCACCAGTGTCGCGCCGGTCGAGGTAGACCACCTCAGTGCCGACGAGCACCCCGAAGTGACAGGCCTCTCCCGTAGTGGACGCGAGCCGATCAAGGATCGAAGCAACGGCCAAGCGCAGCGACGATGCCACCGGCATCGCCGTACCTACCTCGAACGCAGCGATCCCAACGACGTAGCCCGACGAGGTTCGGGTGAGAAATTGGGCCTCCTCGAGGCTGCCGAGCTGAGCGTGAAGTGTGGCCTTGGGGATGGACGTCGCTGTCGCTAGCTCCGTGAACTTCATCGGGCGGCGGGCCCGCGCCACGACCTGCAACACGGTCAGGGCACGGTCCACGCTCTTGTTCGTGACCGCCAAGATAACTCCCAATTCGTATATACGAACTCGATTCGAATTCGTGAACCGCATTAAAACACCCCAGCGAATGGCTGTCAAGGGAACGACGAGACTCACGAAAACTGCCCGCGAAACGCTCTCCGTGCCTCACGTAGGAATGCCCGCGAAACGGTGACGCTGTTGGGGCATGAGAGATGGGTTGTCGATGAAGTCTCGTGCCGAGGTCACCAC
>Ga0209587_1000660_pt1 | contig 16849 bp, 12 predicted proteins | sample NGEPerD_2_FD_184512 | JGI IMG/M metagenome (GOLD analysis project Ga0209587, IMG submission 184512) | Arctic peat soil microbial communities from the Barrow Environmental Observatory site, Barrow, Alaska, USA - NGEE PermafrostL1-D... | ecosystem: Environmental > Terrestrial > Soil > Wetlands >... | reverse complement strand
GGGCTGCCGAGCCTGGTGCAGCAGGTCCGCGGCGCTCAGGGCAGCGGTGCGCAGATCACCCGGCAGCGGTCTGGGCATCAGCACCTCCAGGCCCTTGGGCGTCCGCGCCGCCCGGTCCCGCACCAGGCTCGGCAGCCCGGCGGCGGGGTGGCGGACGCCCTCGCCGACCGCCCACAGCCGGCACACGGCGCGGCGGACTTCGGCCATCGCCTCGACCGCTTCCAGGAACGAGCCCCGCGCGATGTCGGTGGCCACGTCACCAAGGGCCCACCATCCTCGGAAGAGCCACTCGCGTGCCTGTGCCGGGGTGGCTTCGGCCGCCTGCCGCAGCTCGACGTCCCCGCCCTCCGCCGAACCCTCCGCCGAGCCATCTGCGGGGCGCTCCGGCGGGCCGCCGGGGCCGTGCAGCAGCACGGCGTCCGCCGCTCGGCGGCTTGGCGAGCCGACTGAAAGCAGCACCAGCCGCAGCCGCAGGGCATCGGCCAGCTCGGCCGCGATCATCCCCTGAGACGGGTCTGCGCCGGCGGCCCGCAGCTCCAGCAGGTCCACCACCTTGCCGAGGCCGTGCACCAGCTCCACGGCGGCGCGGATGGGCCGAGCCTCGATGGCCGGGTCGCTGACGAGCCGCACGTGCAGGTCGGACAGGCGATCACCGCCGCCTGTCGCCAGCGAGCCGGTCAGCTCAAGGCTGCGCCAGCGCGGATCCGCCTCCGCGGCGTCGAGGAGCCGCCCGAGCACCGCCGCGTGGGCGCGCAGCTCGGCCGGCAGGGCCGCGAGGAAGTCGCGGCCCTGCAGCGCGCGCAGGTCGGCCCGGGCGCCGCGGCCGAGGTCGGCGGCGTGCTCGGCCTCCTCCAGCAACGCGTCCTCCAGGCCGGCCAGGTCGTCGCGCCTCCCGGCACCTCCGCTGCCGGCAGACGGAGGCACCGCCACCTAGAAGAACCCGACCTTGGCCGACAGCTCGGCGGAGAAGGCCATGATGACGGCCAGGTAGAACATGCCGGTCGCGGCCTGGATCGATCGGCCGCCCTCGCCTGCGAGCTTCCACACGAAGCCCGCGATGAGCGCGCAGATGGCCACGAGGCCACCGGCCAGCAGCGTGGAGAAGCCGGGGATGGACAGCAACGGTGAGACCCCCGTGGGCGCGGCCGTCGGCCCCTGCGCCGACAGCACGACCGCGCTGGCCGCCGCGACGACACCGCCGATGTACCACCACGCGCTGATGACCATGTAGCGCTTGGGGAGCCGCCGCTCGACCAGGTACCAGTGCCCCAGCAGCAGCCCATGCAGTGTCGACCCCAGGAACACCGCGCCCAGCGCCAGCTCGGCGATGGCCCGTACCGGTGCCACGTCGGGCGGCAGGAGGGCCACGCTCACCAGCGCGACCACGCCGACCACGGCGGCGAGGACCCCGGTCAGCCGTGCGAGCCGCTCCTGGCGCGCCAGCAGAAGCAGCTGCCAGCCGACGGCCAGGATCGTGAACACCCCGGCGCTGACCCGAGCGCGCACAAGATCGCCGGCCGAGGCCACGGCCGCCGCCGACTCCGGCGCGCCGCGCAGGAGGGCCCAGGCGGCCAGCGCGCACAGCGCCACGGTGACGCCCATCAGCAGGAAGTAGCCGCGCCGCACGTTGCCCCACACCCCGGACAGCCACAGCACGACCAGACCGCCGACGGCGGTCTCGAGCAGGATGACGGTCATGACACCGGTGGCGCCGGACATGGTGGGACCCCGAGGGAAGTTTGCAGACGGCAGGTTGCAGAAACCTTCGAGCACCCCATACTGCCAGCGAGCGGCGGCGTCACCGCAATCGCGCCCGGACGCAGCGGACCGCAATCGAGGACGATCGTGGCAGCCCCCCAACGCTTCAGCGATGCCGATGACCGCGAGTGCCGGCCCGGACGCCGCGCCTCCGTGACGCTGGTCGTGGCGGAGGGCGACACCGCGCGCGCCCTGGGATCGGGCGACGTGGAGGTGCTGGCGACGCCCCGGGTGATGGCGCTGGCGGAGCAGGCGGCCGTGCTGGCCCTGGACGGGGTCCTGCCGGAGGGCAAGACCAGCGTCGGTGCGTGGGTGGAGCTGGAGCACCTCCTGCCCAGCGGCGTGGGCGAGGCCGTCACCGCCGAGGCGGTGCTCCTGGGCGTCCACGGCCGTCGCCTGGAGTTCACCGTGACCGTGACCAACGGCGGCGGCGAGGAGGTCGCGCACCTGCGCCACCTCCGCATCGTGGTCAGCCGCGAGCGCTTCACCCGCGAGTTGGCGGCGCGGCCGGCGTCCTGAAGGCCGGTCGCTGTCAGGCCCGGTCGCCGTCAGGCCCGGTCGCTGTCAGGCCCGGTCGCTGTCAGGCCCGGTCGCTGTCAGCCCCGGTCGTTGTCAGGCCGCCTGTCAGGCCCGGTCGCGCAGGTACTGCACCAGGGTGCGGACCATCACGCCGGTGCCGCCCTTGGCCCGGTAGAAGGCGTCGCCCTCCTCGGTGAAGGCGGGACCCGCGATGTCGAGGTGGGCCCAGGGCACGTCGCCGACGAACTCCTTGAGGAACAGCCCGGCCACGAGGGTGCCGGCCTGCCCCGGCTTGCCGATGTTCTTGAGGTCGGCCACCTCGGAGCGCAGCTGCTCGCGGTACTCCACCGGCAGCGGGAGGTGCCACAGCTTCTCCCCCGCGGTCTTGGCGGCGGCCTCGAGCGCCTCGACGAGCGCGTCGTCGGTGCCCATCAGCCCGGAGATGTCGGGGCCCAACGCGACGACCTGGGCGCCGGTCAGCGTGGCCAGGTCGATCATCGCGTCAGGGGCCTGCTCGGCACCGTAGGCCAGGGCATCGGCCAGGACCAGGCGGCCCTCGGCGTCGGTGTTCATGACCTCGACCGTGGTGCCGTCGCGGTGGGTGAGCACGTCGGAGACACGGATGGCGTCGCCGCCGGGCATGTTCTCCGCGAGCGCGAGCAGGCCGGTGACCTTGGTGCCGACCCCCAGCGCGCCGAGCACGCTCATGGCGCCCACGATCGCGGCGGCGCCGCCCATGTCGGACTTCATGGTGGTCATCGAGGCGCTCGGCTTCAGCGACAACCCGCCGGAGTCGAAGGTGATGCCCTTGCCCACCAGCACCACGTGGCCGCCCTTGGCCTTGCCGAAGCGGGCCCCGCCGAAGCCCTTCGGCTCATAGGTCAGCTCGACCATGCGCGGCTCCACGCTGGAGCCCTGGCCGACGCCCAGGATGCCGCCGAAGCGCCCCTTCTCGAGCGCCTTGGCATCCCACACCTCGACCCCGAGCCCGACGGATCGTGCGACCGCGGCGATGCGGTCGGCGAGCATCGGCGGACGCTTGGACATGGGCGGGGTGTTGACGAGGTCGCGGGCCAGCGCGGTGGCATCTGACAGCGCCTTGCCCCTGGCGATGGCCTCCTCGACCTTGCCGTCGGCGTCGGCGAGGACCAGCACGCGGGCGATGGACGGCACGTCATGGGGCTTGCGGCGGTACTCGGTGTAGCCGTAGGCGCCAAGGGCGAGCCCTTCGACCAGGGCCTGCACCCCCGGCAGCGCGCTGTCGCCGTCCGCGGAGCCGACCAGCTCGAGCGGGGCGACGACCGCGACCACCGCATCCTTGGTCGCGGCGCGAGCGGCAGCGCCGGCGGCCCTGCGCAGCACCTCGGCGTCCACGCGCTCGGCCTCGCCGAGCCCGACCACGACCAGCAGCGCCGCCGTGGCCGCGCCACGCGTCGGGATGTGGGCCACGTCGCCCAGTCCGCCGTCGAAGCCGACGGCCCGGAGCTCCCCGGCGACGTCGATGCCCAGCTCGACTGCCGTCGACGCTGCCGACGGCGTCAGCTGCGCGACCGGATCGTCGGCATCGGCGGCACTCCCGGTGGCGAACACCACCAGCACGTCGGCTCCGACGGCGGCAGCTGGCTGCATGGCATGTTCGAACGTGGGCACACGGACCTCCGGCTGCGACGGGTCTGGGAACGCCCGAGTCTAGACCGGGCGCACGCCTACACTCGGGGCCGCATGCCACCTTCTGCCTTTTCCGCCGACCACCCCGACGGCCCGACCAGCCCCGGTGCCGGTGCCGCCTCGGCCCCGGACACCGATGCGGTGGGGGTGCACGGCAACGTCGATGACCCGGTGCCCGTGGACCTGCGCGACTACGTGACCTTCGACCCGGCCGGCGCGGCCGGGCGGCGCGTGTTCACCACCGACGTCGTCGCCGTCGACCTGGTGTGCCTCGAGCCGGGCCAGGTACTGCCGGCGCGCGCCTTCCCAACCGCGGACGCCATCTACACCGTGCTCGGCGGTCGCGCCTGGGTCGTCACCGACGACGCCGAGGTCACCCTCGACCCGCTGCAGTCGGTGATGGTGCCGGCCACCGTTCCGCATGGCCTGCGCAACGCCTCGCCCGACCCGCTGATCCTGCAGGTGGTGATCAGCCCACCCGACGAGGCGCCCGCTGCGGCCGAAGGGCCCACCTCTGATGGGCTCGCCCAGGGCGCGAAGCCCTCGCCGGTGTCGCTGTCGCAGCGGCTGCGCCGCATCCTCGGCGGCTGACCGGGCGAGCGGGTCCTGCCGTGGCGGCGCGCCCTTGGCGGGCCGTGGCACGCCGGCGCCGCGCGGCGCCCGGCTTCAGTCGGGGCGCGGCACCAGGTCGACGAAGCCGTTGAGTCTGCCCCCGTCCGGCAGCTGCAGCCGCAGCGAGCCCGCGTAGCGCTGGAACTCCTCCACCGCGTCGAGCTCCAGCGTGCCGCCGGTGGCCCGCACCCGCGGGTCGGTGTCGAACTGGACATCGACGATGGCCACGTCGGTCACCGCGTCACAGGCCTGCGGGGAGCCGCAGGCCGGGTCGCTGACGTCGAGGCGGGTGCCCGCCTGGAGCACCGCAGGATTCTCCAGCGACACCACGAACAAGCGGCCGTCGATGGTGCGCGAGATCGCGCAGACATCGGAGTCGACCCCGTCGAGGGGATCGCAGTCGCCCACGACCAGCTCCGGCAACCCGTCGTTGATGGCGATCTGGCGCCCGTCCACGGTGCCCGACAGCTGCAGGCCCGACTGCCCGTCCCTGGGCTGCACCGCCGCGGTGCCGCTGCCGGTCGCCGCGGTGCCGCAGGAGGACAGCAGCAGCACCGCCGCGAGCGCGACGGCGCCTGCGCGCACCCTCATCGCATCGATCTCAGCGCATCGATTCGACGAGCATCGCCTGGCCCTGACCGACGCCGACGCAGAGCGTGACCAGGCCGCGCCGCAGGGCAGTGTCACGGCGGAGGCGGTGCAGCAGGGTCGTGGTGAGCCGAGCACCGGTGGAGCCCAGGGGGTGGCCGATGGCGATCGCGCCGCCCTGCGGGTTGACGCTCTCCGGATCCAGGGGCAGCTCGCGCAGCACGGCCAGGGACTGACCGGCGAAGGCCTCGTTGAGCTCGACGGTGTCGATCGACTCCACGTCCCAGCCCGCGCGTCGGACCGCGATGTTGGTCGCGTTGACCGGTCCGATGCCCATGATGGCCGGATCCACACCCACGACGCCGGAGGCCACCACGCGAGCGATCGGCTCCAGCCCCAGCCGTTCGCAGGCGGCCTTGGAGGCCACCAGTAGCGCGGCCGCGCCGTCGTTGAGACTGGAGGCGTTGCCGGCGGTCACGGTGCCACCCTTGCGGAACACCGGCCGCAGCGAGGCCAGCGCCTCCATGCTGGTGTCGGCGCGCGGCCCCTCATCGCGATCGAACATCTTCGTCTGCTTGCGGCCCGCGGGCACCTCCAGGGGGACCAGTTCGTCCGCGAACTCCCCGGCGTCCCAGCTGGCCGTGGCCAGCTGGTGGCTGCGCAGGGCGAAGGCGTCCTGCTCCTCCCGGGAGATGTCGTACTTGTCGACGAGGTTCTCCGCGGTCTCGCCCATGGTGATCGGCGGGTGCATCTCGACGAGCTTGGGATTGACGAAGCGCCAACCGAAGGAGGAGTCGACCAGCTCCGGCACCGCGCGCGGCGGCAGGGACTCCGGCTTGGCCATCACCCAGGGCGCGCGCGTCATCGACTCCACGCCTCCGGCCATGATCAGGTCGCCCTCACCGACCATGATGGCCCGTGCGGCTTGCACCACGGCGTCGAGGCCGGACGCGCACAGCCGGTTGGTCGTCGAGCCGGGCACGGTCATAGGCACGCCCGCCAGCAGCAGGCTCATGCGCGCGACGTTGCGGTTGTCCTCGCCGGCCTGGTTGGTGCAGCCCGCGATGACCTCGTCGAGCACTCCGGGATCTGCCGCCAGGCCCTCATGGCGGGCGATGAGCGCCTTGAAGGTGTCCGCCAGCAGATCGTCGGGCCGCACGCCTGACAGGGCGCCCCCGAACTTGCCGACCGCCGTGCGCACCCCGTCGATCAGGTAGGCGTCCTGCATGGTGTCCCTCTCCTTCGCTGGCCTGCCGAGGTGTGCGCGGCGTCGAAGTAAGGCGGCGCCTTCACGCGATGCTATCGACCGGTTGGCCGAACGCTCCGGGGGAATCCTCGCTGCCTCGCCCGGGCCCCACACATGGGGTCATCTATCGAGGAGACGCCATGCCGACCCTGGACCAGCAGACGATCCTCATCATCCTCGCCGTCGTGGCCGTCATCGTGGTCGGCGTGCTGATCGCCCTGGCGCTGAGGCGGCGCAAGGAGCGCAACAACCGCAAGGCGATGCTGCGGGAGCGCTACGGGCCCGAGTACGACCGTGCCGTGGTGGACAGCGGCAACGAGCGCGAGGCGGTCGACGAGCTCGCGCAGCGTGACGAACGCCACGAGGCGCTGGTTCTGCGGGACCTGGACGACGTCGAGCGCGATCGCGTCCGGGCGCACATCGCGGAGCTGCAGTACCACTTCGTCGATGACCCCGCGGACGCGCTGCTGGAGTCCCAACAGGTCGTGAGCGAGGTGCTGCGCGTCAGGGGCTACCCGGTCGAGACGGATCGGGAGGAGGGCCTGCGGATGCTGTCGGTTGACCACCCGATGCAGACCCAGCCGGTGCGCGCGCTGCTGCAGGGTGAGTACAGCGACGACGTCGGTGACCAGCGTCACCTCTTCCTGGACGTGCGCGCGGCGGTGCGCGACATCGCCGACATCAACCTCGGCCGCACTGACGCGGGTGAACGGCGCGATCGGCCGGCGTCGGCGGCGGCCTCGGGCGACACGGCCCCGAGCCACACAGCCCCGAGCCACACGGCGTTGGGCGACACCACGTTGGGCGACACCACGTTGGGCGACACCACGTTGGGCGACACCACGTTGGGCGACACGGCATTGGGCGACACGGCGTTGGGCGACGCGGCGCCGGCCGCGCCGGCTCCAGCCACAGCCCCAGTCCCACGCGACACGGCGCAGGGCGAGCCCGCTGCCGGCGATCCCGGGATGGCCAGCGGGATTTCCGGCACCTCGGTCACGGGCAGCTCCCCAGCGGGTGACCGCGACGGGTCCGCCGGCGCACGACCCACGGACGAAACGCCGGAAATCGAGGAAACCGAGCCGGAGCCCGCCGGATCCCGAGCCAGCGCCGGTGAGCACGGCAGCCCCGAGAGCCGCAGCCCCGGCGAGGACCGCAGCCCCGGCGAGGACCGCAGCCCCGGCGACGATTCCGGTGATGGGGAGCGGGTTCGCGGAGGCGGCGGCTCCTCGCGCCTGGATTGACGCAGCGCTCGGACTGCGCCGCTCCCCACCGAACAAGTCCCACGGGCTGCGGTCCACGCAGCACGCCGGCACCTTCCCCGGTCACGCAAGTGGGGGTGGCCGGGTCTGGCGTGTCCGTCCGTTGGGACCGGTCCAAGTGCATACGCCGGTGTCGGCGTCGAGTTGGACGTGCCAGGTGCCGGTGGTGACCATCGTGTGGTGGGCTTGGCATAGCGGGATGGTGGCGGCCAAGTCGGTGTCGCCGCCGTCGGCCCACGCCTTTTCATGATGCGCCTGGGTCCAGGTGATCGGCCGGTCGCAGTCCGGTCCGCGGCAGTGCTGGTGGACCGCGGCCAACGCCGGACGCAGCCACGCGGGCAGGCTGCGTTGGGTCCGCCCGATGTTGACCGGCCGCCACGGGCCCATGGTGAGCACGGCTGTGACCTTGGCGTCCTGGGCCAGCCGCCGCAAGCACCCGCCGCTGATCGCCCCGCCGAACCGTAACCGCGGGCCGCGACCGGCCGCACCGGCTGCGCGAGCGGCACCGGCGGCATCCGCGGCAGGGGTGGGGGTGGCGAAGGCACCGGCGGCACCGGTGGCGTCGTCGCAGTGGTCGATGCCAACCAGGGTGGCCAGGTCAACCATCGCCAGGATGTGCGGTTTGGCGCCTTGCACCACCGGCACGTCGGCGCTGTCGAGCAGCCGGCGGGCCGCCGCGTCCAATGCGTCGTGCCGGCGTTGCGTCGGACTGCGCCGCACCGCGATGTCAGTGTCGGCGGGGTCCGGTGCGTCGTAGGCGTCCAGGACGGTCCGCAACGCCTCGCCGCACAACGCGTCCAGGTCTCCGGTCAGCTGCCACAAGCCGTCCATGCCGCGGATCAGTCGCAGCCCCCGGCGCGGGTCGGGACCGATGTCGTCCAACGGTTGGGTGTCGCTGCCGTCGACGTCGACGACGTCGGCGATGCGACGCACCGCCCGCCGCACATCCGCCGGGGCGGCGACCACCGCCAGGTCCACCAGGATGTCCTCCGCCTGGGTGATCGCCGCGGCCCGCTGCGGCACCATCCCGCCGGTCACCGCGGTGACATGCGCCAACGTCACCGCGCCGGCGTCCAGCATCTGGCGCAGCCGCGGCAGGTCACGCAGCCGCCGGGCGGCCTGCACCCGCGCGGACGCGTCATGATGATCCATGCGGGTGCGGCCTCGCAGCCACGACGCGCAGGTCACCGCCCCGTCGGCGCGGAACCCCTCACGGGCATCGAAGCGGCCCAACAACCGCAGCTGCTGACCGGCCAGCCGGTCCAACGCTCCCTGCACCCCGACCAGCCCGGCCGCCAACTCGTCGTCGCACTCCGCATCCAACCCGACCGCCGCCAACACCGCCACCGCGGCGTCCAACTGCGCCAACGCCGCCGCCACCGTGCCGGAGTTCCCGACCCCGCGCCACGCACCGGCACCGGCACCGGCACCAGCACCCACACCGGCACCGGCACCAGCACCCACACCCACACCGGCACGGGCACCGGCCCCGACGTCGTAGGCGACCCGCCCCTCCGCCGCTGCCACCGCCCCACCTGAATCGAACATGTGTTCGAGTATAGCCGCGCGCGCAGCCCCTACTCAAGCATTGATCACCAGCCTGGGGACGCACGCAAGACCGCGCAACGGGCCACATCGAGGTCACGTGAGTCGACTCCCTCGGCATCGCCCTCGGTCCCCGCGCTCGGTGATCGCCGCTGTTTGCCGTGCGCGCGACGGATGGATCAGGTAGACCCTGACCCATGGCCAACCTCCCCCTGCACGGTGTGACCGAGACCCGCCTGGACCCTGAGCCGAAAGCGGCGCGCGCCCGCATCGCCGAGGCACTTGGAGCCTCGGACGAAGCGGCGCGGTTGCGAGAGGTCGCCGCAGCGTTCCCCACCGTGCTCGAGGCCTGGGCGCGCCTGGCTCTGCACAGCCTGGACACCGGCGACCCGGTGGCCGCCTACGCCTTCGCGCGCACCGGCTACCACCGGGGTCTGGACCGCATCCGCAAAGCCGGATGGGGCGGCCAGGGGCCGGTGCCCTGGACGCACGAGCCCAACCGCGGCTTCCTGCTCGCCGTCGACGCCCTCCGACGTGCCTCCCTGGCCATCGGCGAGCGGGCCGAAGTCGACCGCCTGCGCACCTTCCTGCTGGAGCTGGATCCCGACGACCACCTCCAGGTGCGCCACAGCGACGTCCGCTGACGCGAGCCGGGGCGGGCGCGCCTGACCTCAGACACAATCCGGGCAGCAGCCGCAATACTGCGGCGCATGCGATCGATCGCGGCACCCGTCCGGACCGCGCACCACTTCGTGCCGGATCTCAGCAGGGTGATCGCCCGCCCCTATCTTCCGGCGGGCGAGCTCAGCGACCCGGAGCCGCGCACGGCCCGACTGGTGCGGCGCGTCCTCGCCCTGTCCGATGAGCAGGTCGAGTCCCGTCTCGAAGCGGTCCGCCGGGACTTCGACGGCCGGCACAGCGACCTCGCGAGGGTGCTGCGGGACAACTACGCGCACGTCCTGGCGCAACTGGTGCACCGCGGCAACGACCTGCCCGATCCCAGCGACCAGCAGCAGATGCTGATCGGCGCGTACGCGACCCACGAGTTCACGATCCAGGCCGCGGGCTTCTTCAACCCGTCAATGGTTCCCGCGCCCGACCAGCGGGGCGCCGCCCCGGGCGAGTGCCGCTTCGTGATGAGTGCCCGGTCCGTCGGCGAGGGCCACCTGTCCTGCATCGAGTTCCGCACCGGCGGGGTTGGTTTGGAGGGCGACGTCAGCTTCGACGAGCCGAGTCCCTACGCGAGCATGGGCGCCATCAGCCCGGCCCACTACGACGGGCAGATGTTCAGGGCCAAGCTCTACGAGCTGGGCGCCGACCCCGCCCTCACCGTCCAGCTCATCGGCCCCCTCGGCGCCGGCTTCGAACGCGAGGACCTGGAGCGGCGCATCCACGAGCTCTCCGCGGAGGGCGTCTCCCCGGCCACGGCCTACAAGACCGTCGAGCTGTCGCGCATGCTCGCCTCCTCCAACTACGTGGTCGAGTTCCCCGCGGAGATGCCGATCTCCGAGCACGTCATCTTCCCCGTGGGCCCCATGGAGAGCCGCGGCATGGAGGACGCGCGCTTCGTCCGCTTCGTCGACGACGACGGCAGCTGCACCTATTACGCCACCTACACCGCGTTCGACGGGTCCGACATCCTGCCGCAGCTGATCGAGACGGCCGACTTCACCTCGTTCCGCGTGGCCACGCTCAACGGCCCCAGCGCGAGCAACAAGGGCATGGCGCTGTTCCCCCGCAAAATCGGCGGTCAATACGCGGCGCTGTCGCGCTACGACAAGGAGAACATCGACCTGATGTTCTCCGACGAGGTGCGTCACTGGGAGAACCGCGAGCACCTGCGCCCCCCGGTGCACGACTGGGAGCTGGTGCAGATCGGCAACTGCGGCTCGCCGCTGGAGACCGAGGCCGGCTGGCTGGTGCTGACCCACGGCGTGGGCCCCATGCGCACGTACTCCATCGGCGCGCTCCTGCTGGACCTGGACGATCCCGAGCGAGTCCTCGGGGCCCTGGACGAGCCGCTGCTGACACCTGACGACAGCGAGCGCAACGGCTACGTGCCCAACGTGGTGTACTCCTGCGGGGGCATGCTGCACGACGGCCTGCTCGTGCTGCCGTTCGGCTTCTCCGATGCCGGCATCCGGGTCGCGCTGGCCGACCTCGACTCCCTGCTCGGGCGTCTCACGGCCTGAGCCGCGCGTCTCACGGCCCGAGCCGGGTCGAGTCGCCGGCGGCCTTCCCCCGGCCGAAGAGGTATGAATGGGCCATGCGCGTGCTCTTGCTGTCCACCTATCCCCCGCGGGTCTGCGGCCTGGCGACCTTCTCCTCGGACCTGCGCGAAACCCTGCTGCAGGCGCCCGGCATCGATGCGGTCGACGTCGTGGCGGTCGACGACGGGCAGCGCGCCTACGGGCCGGAGGTCGTCGCCACTGTCGCCCCCGACGACCCGGCCGCGTATCGGGCGGCCGCGCGTCTGTGCGAAGACGGGGGCTACGACGCGGTTTGCGTCCAGCATGAGTTCGGCATCTTCGGCGGCGCCGCCGGACGCCACGTGCTGGAGTTCCTCGACGGCCTGACCGTGCCCGCGGTGACCACGGTGCACACGGTCCTGGGTGATCCACCGGCCGACCTCCGCGCGGCGCTCGTGGATGTAGCCGCCGCCTCTGCCCGGATCATCGCGCTGTCCCCGGCGGCCGTGCCGCTGTTGGCGGGCCACGGAGTCGACCCGGCGCGGGTCGCCGTCATCCCCCACGGCGTCCCGCCGGTGCCCTTCGAGGACCCGTCCAGGCACAAGGCGGCGGTGGGGCTGGACGGCCACACGGTGCTGCTGACCTTCGGGCTGCTGTCCCGCAACAAGGGCATCGAGCTGGTCCTCGATGCCATGCCCAAGCTGATCGCCACCCATCCGGACGTGCGCTACGTCGTGCTCGGCTCGACCCATCCGGAGGTCCGCCGCCACGAGGGCGAGGCATACCGCCGCTCACTCGAGGAGCGGGTGCGCCGCCTGGGGCTGACCGATCATGTCGAGTTCCGCGACCGCTACGTCAGCCTTGACGAGCTCCGCGACCACCTGCTCGCCTGCGACGTCTACGTGACCCCCTACCAGTCGCGCGAGCAGATCAGCAGCGGCACGCTGTCCTACGCCGTCGGCATGGGGCGGGCCGTGGTATCGACGCCCTACCGCCACGCCGAGGAGCTGCTGGCGGACGGCCGCGGGCTGCTGGTGCCGTTCGGCAGCTCCGAGAAGCTGGGCGAGGCGCTGCTGCGGTTGGTGGGTGACGACGAGCTGCGGGAGGCCACGCGCTTGCGGGCCTATGACTACGGCCGGACCATGACCTGGCCGCATGTCGGCGAGCGCACGGCCCTGCTGCTCCAGGAGGTCGTGACCGAAGCCGACCAAGGCCTTTCGCTGCGCGGCCGTCAGGCCGAGGGGCTGCTCGAGCAGGTCGAAGGCGGGGATGCGTGTACCCGACTGATCCGACTGGATCACCTTCAGGCGCTCACGGACGACACCGGCGTCTTCCAGCACGCTGCCTACGGGGTACCTGACCGCCGCCGCGGCTACACCACCGACGACCAGACCCGAGCGCTGCTCGCCGTCGTCGCGCATCACCGCCACTTCGGCGACGAGGGCTCGCGGAGGCTGGCCGCGACCTACCTGTCCTATCTGCAGCTCGCCCAGCGGCCGGACGGGCGCTTCCGCAACGCCATGGACTACAGCCGACGCTGGCTGGACGACCTCGGCACGGAGGACACCCACGGGCAGGCGGTGTGGGCCCTGGCGGAGGCGACGCGACGCGCGCCCGGCGCCGGCATGCGCGAGCTCGCCGGCGAGCTGCTCGCCGCGGCGATGCCCGCAGCGGCGGAGCTGACCCACGTGCGCGCCGTGGCCTACGCGCTGTGCGGGCTGTCGGAGCTGCCCGGTGACACGCAGGCGGCGGCCGTGGCCACGGCATTGGGAGATCGCCTCGTCGAGGCCTTCGATCGCTTCAGCCAACCGGGTTGGCGCTGGTGCGGTGACGAGCTGACCTATGCCAACACCAAGATGCCCGAGGCACTGCTGCGCGCCGGCAAGGCGTTCGAACGCCCGGCGTGGACCCAGCTGGGCCTGGAGGCGCTGGACTTCGTGCTGGACGCCACCTTTCAGGGCAACCGCTTCGACCCGGTCGGCAACGAGCGCTGGCGCACCCGCGGCGGCGCCGCGTCGGTCTTCGCCCAGCAGCCGATCGAGGCGGGCTACACCGCGCAGGCCTGCCGGTTCGCCTTGAGCGTGACCGGTGATGCGCGCTACGCGCGGCTCGCCGCCGAGGCCGTCGCCTGGCTGCTGGGTCGCAACCGGCTGGGGATCCCCCTGTACGACCCCGCCACGGGGGTGTGCCGCGACGGGCTGCACCGCGACGGCATCAGCCGCAACGCCGGCGCGGAGTCGGTGGTGTGCGCCCTGCTCGGGCTGCTCGCCATGGCGGAGCCGCTGTCGGCCAGAGGTTCGGTTCCCCGCGCGCGCCTCGCCTCGTGATGCGGGTGGGCATGCTCGCGCCCATCGCGTGGCGCGTGCCGCCTCGGCACTACGGGCCCTGGGAGCGGGTGGTGTCGCTGCTGACCGAGGGCCTGGTCGCCCGCGGCGTCGACGTGACCCTGTTCGCCACCGCCGACTCGGTCACCGCCGCGCGGCTGGCGGCGGTGTGCCCGCACCCCTACGAGGAGGACCCGGCCATCGACGCCAAGGTGTGGGAGCACCTGCACGTGGCCGCCGCCTTCGAGCGCGCCGAAGAGTTCGACGTGCTGCACAACCACTACGACTTCGTGCCGCTGAGCTACAGCCGCCTGGTGGACACGCCCGTGGTCACCACCATCCACGGCTTCTCCTCCGATCGCATCCTGCCGGCCTATGAGCGCTACGACGATCGCGTCGCCTACGTGGCGATCAGCGATGCCGACCGGCGTCCGGAGCTCACCTACGCCGCCACCGTGCACCACGGCATCGACCTGTCGGAGCTGACCTTCTCTCCGCACTCCCCGCGCGCGGACGGCCCCCTGGTGGTCCTGGGCCGCATCCATCCGGACAAGGGGGTGGCCGAGGCCATCACCGCCGCCGGGCGCGCCGGCCGGCCGCTGGTCATCGCCGGGATCGTGCAGGACCGGGACTACTTCGACACCTGTGTGGCGCCCTCCATCGACGGCGAGCGCGTGCGCTACGTGGGACCGGTGGGACCCGAGGAGCGCAACCGGCTGCTCGGCTCGGCCGCCGCGCTGCTGCATCTGATCGACTTCGCCGAGCCCTTCGGGCTGTCGATGGTGGAGGCGCTCGCGTGCGGCACGCCCGTGATCGCCCGCGGGCTGGGCTCCGTGCCGGAGATCGTCACCTCCGGCGAGACCGGCTTCGTCGTCGACGGCGTCGACGGGGCCGTGGAAGCCATCGGGCGCATCGACGAGATCGATAGGCGGTCCTGCCGTGAGCGGGCCGAGCGCCACTTCAGCGTCGATCGCATGGTGGAGGACTACCTCGCCGTGTACGCACAGCTCACCGAAGCGCGGTAGCGGGCGGCGCCCACCGCCTTGCGGGGGCCTGGGGAACTCGACCGCGGCCTCATCCGGAGTCGCATCCGGAGGTCACCCGCGCGCTCGAGCCGGTCACGGTGCGGGTCACCGCGATGCCGGCGCCGAGCCGTTCTCGGAGAGCCGGCACGTGGCTGACCACGCCCACCATGCGACCGCCGGCACGCAGGCGGTCGAGCTCGGCCAGGGCGTCCTCCAGCGCGTCGGGATCGAGTGCGCCGAATCCCTCATCGACGAAGAGGGTGTCCAGGTGCACCCCGCCGGCGTGCGCCTGGACGACGTCGGCGAGACCGAGGGCGAAGGCCAGCGCCGCCTGGAAGGTCTCGCCTCCTGACAGCGTGCCGACATCACGGCGCCGGCCGGTGTGGGCGTCGGCGACCACCAGCGACAGGCCCGACGCGGCACCGTGGCGCGCGCGGTCGTCGCTGTGGTGCAGCGTGTAGCGGCCGTCGGTCATGGTGGACAGCCGCAGCGACGCCGCCGCCGCCACCTCCTCGAGATATGCCGCCAGCACGTAGCGCTTGAGCGACATCTTGAGGTCGTTGCCGGTGCCGGCGCAGACCTCGGCCAGCCAGCGCACGCGTTCCGCCTCGGCCTCGCGCGGGGCCAACGCCTGCTCGCGCCGGACGACCTCGTCGGCAAGCGAGCACAGCTCCTCTGCGGCGCGCGTGACGACCGCGCAGCGTGACACGGCCTGGTCCGCGGCCTTCTCGGCCAGCTCTCGGTCCTGTTCCAGCGCGTCCAGGTCCGGCACCGCCGCGAGCCCGACCAGCTGCGGGTCTTCGAGCGTCGCCTGCGCGACGGCCACGTCCCGGTCGTGACCGGCCACACCGGCCCGCAAGCGCGCCACGGCGTCGTCGTCGAGGCGTGCCGACCGCACCGCGGCGGCATCGGGGAAGCCGCACTGCTGCAGCAGCTCGTCGGCCCGCTGGCGACAGGTCGCGAAGGCGGCCGCCGCATCCTCTGCGGCGCGCTGGGCACGCGCGAGCGTCTGCACGGCGGCGCTGAGCCCGCCGACGGCCTCCGCCACCCGCGCCGGGTCCTCGCCGGCTTGCGGACCCAGGAGCCGCTCCACCTCGGCGCGGTGCTCACCGGCGCGCTGCCGTGCCGCCGCCGCACCGGCGCGGCGTTCTGCGCCGGTCTCCGTGGCGGCGTCCCGGCGGCGGCGGAGCTCGGAGACCAGCGTCAGGGCCTCCTGCACCGCGGCCTCGAGCGCCTCGGCCCTGCCGGCGACCGCCTCCGTGCGCGCCCGGCGCCGGTGCGCCTCCATCGCGGCATCGTCGGCGACGACGGGATCGGGCGCGGCCTCACCGGCACGGACCCGCACCTCGTGCACCCGCCGCTCGACCAGCGACAGGTTCTGGGAGGCGTCCTGGACGGCGCGCTCCGCCGCGGCGGCCAGCTCCTCCGCAGCGGCCAGCGCCGCGTCGTCGACCGAGTCGGTCGCCGTCGCCGGCGCCGGATGCTGCCGAGCGCCGCACACCGGGCACGGCCGGCCAGCCGCGAGCCCGGCCGCCAACGTGCCGGCCATGCCGTCGATGCGGCGACGCAGGAGATCCAGGTGCGCCGCGGAGGCCCGGCGGGCCGCATCGATGGCGTCGCGGTGCTGCGCGGCGGCGCGGTCGTGGGCGCGCTCCGCCACGGGCAGGTCCCGGACGGCGTCGGCCAGGTTCTGCAGCCGCCCGGCCTCAAGCCGCAGGTCCGGGAGCCGCTCGGCGGCGGCCCGCGCGACCTCCAGCGCCGCGCGACGCTCTTCGAGCCGCTGCTCGGCTGCGTCGACCGCGGCGGCGAGCGCGTCGAGCTCCTCGGCCGCCAGGGTCGCTGCCTGGTCGAGTTCGCCGGCCTCGGCCAGCGCACCGGCCCTGGCGTCGGCGGCGGTCCGTGCGGCCTCCACGCGCGCGATTGCCGTCGCGAGCTCGCGTGTCAGCCCGTCGAGGTCGAAGTGCGCAACCTGCTCCTGGGCGATCTCCTCCCGGGTGACCTCCTGGGTGACCTCCTGGGTGGCCTCCCGGGCGACGAGCCGGGACACGAGCTGGGGAGCAAGCAGCACCTCGGGCACCGCCGCGCACAGCCGGGGCAGGACGGCCGACGCCAC
>Ga0209587_1000659_pt1 | contig 16898 bp, 20 predicted proteins | sample NGEPerD_2_FD_184512 | JGI IMG/M metagenome (GOLD analysis project Ga0209587, IMG submission 184512) | Arctic peat soil microbial communities from the Barrow Environmental Observatory site, Barrow, Alaska, USA - NGEE PermafrostL1-D... | ecosystem: Environmental > Terrestrial > Soil > Wetlands >... | reverse complement strand
CGATGTGGATCAGGCCCTCCAAGGCCACCAGTTGACGCCCAAGCGCCTCCTGGCGCATACCTGCCGCCAGAGTTTGCGAACGGTCTACGGCATCGCCGCCGGCGGCCGTACCAGCAGCCTGGATGTGGTCCGCGGCGGCGAAGATGTTGCCCGGTGTCAGCGGGTTCCAGCGGCCGCCGCCGCGACCCAGCCGGATCACCTGGCCGCCGAGCTTGCGGACGACTTCGACGTAGTCGGGTTTCAAGTCGCCCAGAATCAGCGGGCGGATCCCCCGGGCCGACATGCCGATCAGCATGTGCGCGACCATCGTCGACTTTCCCTTGTGCGGCAGACCCAACACGAAGATTGAGGGGTTGTCGCACAGTCGCGGCCGGGCCGTGAACCACGCGATCGGGTCGAAGCACACCGTCGAGGAGTTCAACAGGTTTGTGCCCATCGGCACGCCGATCATCGGCGTGCTGCCACCGATCGCCCATGGGTACATGCCACACGCCTGGACGGTGGTGGCCAAGAACTCCGGTGGCATCGCCAGGATCGCTGCACGGCCGCCGCCGGCACCTGGCACTCCTTTGGTGCCTGCTCGCCGGATCAGCGTGTCCTGCTCGAGCCAGTCCTGCGTCTGGGCCATTGCCGTTCTCCCCTCTAGGAATTCGTCCGCAACCAGGCCAGCGCGGGGTTTCCCCAGGCCGGTAGGACCACGCCCATCCCCAGGCCTGCCGCGAACCCGGCGGCCTGCCCGGCATACATGCGGCGCAGGCGGATCCGTGAACCCAGGGCCGTCTGTTCCACGGCGCGGACCGCGGCCGGAAGCTTGGCCGGATCGGCCACGGTCGCCGTAACGATCATGGACAGACGGGTCACCCCGGCACCGGCAGCCTCTTCGCTGGCCATCCGTTTGGCCTGTGCCAGGTCCTGAGTGTCGGCGGCGTAGGCCAGTCCTCGGCGGCGACCGGTGCGGGAAATGGCTGTACGCAAAGACCTGTCGACCACGGTGGCGGCCTGCGCCGGATCCAGGGGTCGGTAGGTGAGCGCCACGCGCTTCCTGGCCACATCGGGGTGAGGTGCCAGCAGCGCCTTGAGGACGTCGGCGGTCACCGCGGACTTGGGTACATCGACCATCTCCCAGACCACGGACAGCCCGGAGTCATGCCGATACGAGCTCCACGACTCGACCGCAGCAGTCGGTCCGGCATCACTCCAGGCCACACCGGGCTCCCCTCCCCCGGCACGCAGCACAGCGATCTTCTCCGCCGACTCGGGGTCGTACGCGCCACGGACGAACTCCGCGGCGGCCTCGACGGTCATGAGCCGGGTCCATCGCGCGCCGGAGGCACGCAGCTCGGCGCGCAACTCCCCCAGGCGGCGGCCGATCTCGACCGCCATCTCCCCCGGCTGCCGGGAGACCGTCGCCTCGTCAACGGATCGACGCCGGCCAAGCAGGCCTTCACCCTCGCTGCTGACCTTGGCCTGACCGGAGTAGGTCAAGGCCACATGCGCGTGCGTCTGCGCACCGCCAACCGGGTACGTCGCGGCCGCCTCGGCCATCATCGCCTTGGCGAACTCCGGCACATCATCGCGGGTGATCCGGGCGACCTCGGCACCCAAGCGGGTGCCCGGATCCGGGGAGATGTCGAACACCGCGGTCGCACCGACCAAGCCGGGCTCGTATCCCAGGTTGGTCAGGAAGCGTGCCCACTCATCGACACGGGTGTCGACCGTGGCCCGGTCGACCAGCTGTACCCCTTCGGGCTCCAGGGCAATACACACGGAGAAGTGCGAACGCCGCTTGATGTGCAACATGGCCGCCCTCTCCCCCATGGCCGACGCAATGTCCACGGCCTGGGTGGAGGCCAAGAGGCCGGGCAGCCGGTGCTCGCCGCGGACGACCGACCCGGCCAGTCCCGAGCGGTAGACGTTCGACCCGCCCCACTTGCCGAACGTCCAGGCGAAGCGGCTTCCCAAAATCTGCCACCCGGTGCGACCGGCCCGGTTCTTGAAGACCATCGGTGACCCGAGCGCCGCGAGCACCAAGAACAGGACGGCAGCTGCCGTCCATCCCGCGCGGACCCCCAGGAACAGTGTTGTGGGCAGGCCGGCGAACAGCAGAAGCGACGGGGCAAGCCCCATGCCCATCAGTCCCGGCGAGACGGGCTTTCGCCAGCCACCGTAGGTACGCACGCCTGTGTTGTTGTTGCTCACTGTTCGTCTCCCGTCGCGTCCCTGGCGCTCTGCTGCGCGGCTTGCGCCCCAGACCCGATCGCGTGCATGGCACCCGTCAAAACCAGGGTCGTGCCAGCCGTCGCGCCAGCAGCGGCAGCGGACCCGGCCGTCGCCGCACCGCTGCCAGCAGCACTAGCTGACCCACTCGTCCCCGCTGCCGTCCCGGCACCGCCGGGTGTGCTGCCAGACCCAGACGGTCCGGGTCGCCCACCAGAGCCTTCACCGCCCCCAGACAGCGACAACGGGGCGGTCTCGGCCATCGAGGCACCCTGCGGTGCGGGCGCGGAGCTGCTGGCGGCGGCGCCGCCCACGTGGCCAGTGAGCACGTTGGCCCCCTGCGCTGCGACTGCGGCCGCGCCAACGCCGGCACCAAACAGCCCGCTCGCGCCGGAGGAAACCGCGCCCATGGCGGGTACGAACAGCCGCATCATCGACGGAAGGGCGAGAATGGCCAGCACCACCATGGCCAGACCCTCAAGCACGCCGAGGGGGCCCGAGGAACCGTCCATGAGCATGAAAGCGGCGGCGTAGATCAGCGCCGCGACAGGTTTGTATGCGATCGCCGCCAGCGTGTACCCGGCTAGCCGGTTGAACCACTCGACGCCCGACGATGTCACCGAGGCCGCTGCCGCCAGCGGCAGAATCCCTGCCATGACGGTGACAAAGGCGGCCCGAAACACGAGGAGCATCAACTGCGCCAGTGACGCGATGATCCCGAAAAGCCCCACCAGGAACAGGATGCCGGCCTCAAGCTGAATGAAGGCACCGCTGTTGCCCAACAGGTATGAGAATCCTTCACTGGCGTGGCCCGCCATCGCCTTGTCGATGATCCAGGACGAGGTCCCATCCGAGGCGGAGGACAACATGTTGATGACGCCCACCCCCGCGCCGGCCACCAGAACCGTTCGCAGCAGACCCTTCATGATCAGCTGGCCCTCGCGGGCATCCTGGTTGACCGCAAGCTTGGCGCCGCCGACCACCGCGCCAACGAACGCGATGACCAGGAGCCACCACCACGTCAAGTCGCGCAGAACGGTGATGACGCCGCCAGGGGCGGAGTCCAGGGCGGGAACCTCGATCTTGACCCAGAACGTCGTAACCAACTTGAGCATCTGGACGTAACCCTCGCCGAGGGACTTGGCCATCGACTCGAAACCCGACGCCGCGATCGCGCCCGGAACCTTCGCGATCACGCATCCAGGAAAGATGGGGTGCGCGTCGCACCAGCCCATCGGCAGCACTGCCGGCATCATCAGCTGACTCCCGACCATGGGACGAAGCCGGACAGGTCGGCGATGGGGTGGACGTTGGTGGAGGTCAGCCCGTCGGGCCCCTGCTGAACCCTCCAGTCGCCACCTCGCCATGCCAAGGTGACAGTGGACGCCCGGTAGCCACGGGTCGCAGCCCCATTGACCAAGGTGATCACCGCCAGGTCTGGTGAGTAGCCGGTGAACTGGAACCCGGCGAGCTGCGCGGCTTGGCCCGGTTCAACGCCGACGAACTTGCCGATGAGCAGCTCGCGATCCTTGACCCACGTGTCGCGTCCTGGGCCCGGGACCGTCCCTGCCTCGACTGTCCGTCGCCAGTCGGCGTCAGGCGCGAGCACGACACGCATCGACAGTTGCGCGGCAGCGATGAGCGCACCCGTGGGTGAGTGGCCATATCCCGACGCCACGGATCCTTGAACGTTGGCGGGGCCGGCGTCGGCGGAGACCGGCAGGCCGAATCCCTCCCAAAGCGTCCACGTCACGTGCGCCGGGGCAGATGCTGGCAGTGACTGATCCTGGGAGCCACCCGGCGTTGGGTGAGCAGTCGCTGTCGGGGCTGTCTGCTGCTGGGCCGGTCGCCCGCTCCCCTTGTCGGAGAACAGCACGACGCCGCCAGCGGCGACCAGGAGGACGCCGAGGATGAGGACGGCGGCCAGGCCGGTCCACTTGCGACCGCCAAGCCATTTCTCGTCCCCTGGTGAGGCGGGCAAAGTGTCGGCCGGCTGAGTCATCTCAGCATTGCCCGTTCAGCAGCAAGTTCACGAAGCCGCTGGCGCCGGTGATGATGATGATGCCGGCGATGACCTTCGCGATACCGGTGGCGTGCTCGAGGCCTTCCCCCCGTCGGTGCGCCATGGCGACCTGCGCACCGACCATGATCAGCGACACCAGGCACGCGAAGAGAGCAATCCAGAACACCCAGTTCAAGACTGTCCCGAGGGCTTCGGTGCCGGGCGGGCGCGTGGCGCACGGGGTGGGCAGGGCCGCGGCGGACAGCCCGGCGAGCAGATGGTTCATGCGGTGGTGCTCCTCAGGGTCGAGCGGATGGATTTCATGACCGATTCCAAGGCCGGAACGACCAGGTCCTCGCCGCGGCCGGTCACTCGGCACGTCTCGTGCCAATCGACCGACCAGGTCTGGGGGTAGGCCGAGGACACCAAAGCGCGAAGCAGCGCCAACGGCTTCGGCAGACGTCCAGGGGCGTCAGCGACGAAGACCAGGCCCAGCAGGTCCGTGCCTTCTGGGACGCGGCCGGTGTGGAACTGCCTGGTGGCGTCTTGGGCGGCTTCCATCCCCCAGGCGGTTGTCCGGGTCACCACGACGACGCCGCGGGCGGTCTCGATGGACGGCGCAGGCCAGAGGCGTTCGGCGTCCCCTCCGAAAACCTCGCTGCCGCCTTGAGAACACAGGGCCAGGGTCGTGGCGCCGGCGCCGCCGTGGGCGCCCATGAACCACCACGACGGGGCGCGGGGTGCATCTGGCCAGCTTGAGCGCACGGCCCCGGTCCAGCTCCCGAGCTGGCGTGAGGCTTCGAGGGGCTCATACAGGCCCGCTGGGGCACTGTGGCGACCGCTCTTGCGAATACCGCTCATGCTGCTACGGTAACAGCAACGAGTAGTAATGGCTGTATGAACAATAGTAATGACGCCATATAGAATGGGTAAGGAAGGCGTAAAGACGTGCGTTCCCTGACTGTGAATCGGTGGCGCCGTGGTGTTCTGTGCGCGCATACGCCCGCGGTACGGTGTCTGGACTTGGGAGAAGTCGAGGACAAGGGAGCAGGAAATGGCCAAGCCTCGCAGCCTGGCGCGGGAGCACTTGGTGCCGCCGGACAAGGACGTCCTGGACGTCGACGACGTCGCGGCCCTGATGGACCTCAACACCGAGACCGTTCGCCGGCTGGCCCGGCAGGGAAAGCTGCCCGGCCGCAAGGTAGGCGGCGCGTGGCGCTTCTCCCGTCCGGCATTGCTTGCGTGGCTCGCGGGCGGGGCGGACGTCTAGGTCCGTGGTCGCGAAACTCATCTGAGCAGCTCCTCCCCCGCTGTTGTGGTGTCCGAAGTGGTTTGAGTGGACGCGTTCACATCATGCCGGAAACAACCGACATGCCGGTTTTGTCGTCCACAGGCCTAGGCTGCTGCCCTCTCAGGGGGTCTGACGCATGAGTGGGAAAGCAGCCGGCGGCCTCGTGGCCGCGGTCGGTCTCGGTGGGGTCGTCCTGATCGTTGCGCTCGGCGCAGTCGTCGGCGCCCCCAAGGACGCCTTCGCCGGTGGGGTCGGCGGCGACCTCAAGCCCGGAACCGTCCCCGACCAGTACTCGGCAATGGTCGCTGCCGCCGGATCACAGTGCCCAGCAGCGCCGCCAGCCATCATCGCAGCGCAGCTGAACGCCGAGTCCGGCTTCAACCCCAAAGCGGTCAGTCCTGTTGGCGCACAAGGCATCTCCCAGTTCATGCCCGGAACGTGGGCGCTCTACGGGCGCGACGAGAACGGCGACGGGACCGCTGACCCGTTCGACCCGGCCGACGCGATCCCAGCCCAGGGCCGGTACGACTGCCAGCTCGCGGCCGACCTCACCCCGGCTCTTACTGCCGGAAAGGTCAGCGGTGACCTCACGGCGCTGATGCTCGCCGCATACAACGCCGGCCCCGGTGCGGTCCTGGCGGCAGCGGGCATCCCGGCGAACGGCCAGAGCGAGGTCTACGTCACCAAGATCATGGCTGATGCTGGGCGCTACGCAGGCAACACCGGTCCGCGGGGAACCACCTTCGGCGCCTCGACGGTCGCCGCAGCCATGCAGTACCTCGGCACCCCCTACGTCTGGGGAGGTGGTGGGCCCACCGGACCCACTGGCGGCGGATTCGACTGCTCAGGCCTAACTCAGTTCGCCATCTACCAAGCATCCGGCGGCCGGATCACCCTGGCGCACTTCACCGACTTCCAGCTGAGCGATCCTCGCGCCACCCCCGTGGCGCTCTCCCCGGCGACGTTCGAGTCTCAGCTCGCTCCCGGTGATCTCATCTTCTTCGACAGCGGCGACCACAGCGCCGGGCTCTACCACCACGAAGGCATCTACATCGGCGGCGGCCAGATGATCCACGCACCCCAAACCGGCGACGTCGTGAAGATCGCAGACCTGCGCGGTTCGTACTGGCAGTCACAGTCCTGGAAAGCCGTCCGGTTCGGCTGAATGCCCTTGCTAACCAAGGAGTTTGTCTATGCGCACCAAGGCAGTCGTGCTACTCGGGCTCTGCCTGACCCTCGCCTCCTGCTCGGCGGGTACACCCGTCGGCAACACCGTCAGACCCAGCGCCCCGGACTCCAGCGCCGTGTCCTCGGCGCCGAGCTCGAGCCCAGCAGCATCGGGGCCGGCGCCCCTTCCCCGAAAGACACCCACCCCCGGGGCAACAGCCGGGTTTCCCATGCCCGCGCCCGGGTCGGTCGACCAACACCGCGCCGACCAGGTCGCGGTCTCTGCTGCCATTGCTTTGTCGGCATCCGATACCACCCTGGATGCCAGCCCCAACCAGACCGCGCGACGCGCGATCGCCTGGCTCGCACCCTCCATGGCCGCACAGGTCAGGAAGTTCCCGCCCATCGCCGCACCCGGCGCGCAGTGGTCGACATGGGCCACCCACCGTGCCTACCTGGTCCCCAAGGCCGTCCTGGTCGAAGACACTGGCCGACCAGCGGACTCCGCAGCGATCGCCTACCGCCAGCTCGCCGTGACGACCACCGCGATAGGTCGCGACGGTTGGAAGGCCTCCCCCGCCCGGGCCATCGTGTTCATGACCCTGAACAACGTCGCCGGCAACTGGCGTGTGGCGCAGGTCCACACGGCCGCGTGATGCACCAGGACCACCATGTGTCACATTAGACTCACGCGACACGCGATCTTTTTGGCACCGAATCCAACAATCCGGCCACCCAATATGGCAGGGTTCAGCACATGGCTACTGAGCACCGCAGTGAAGCGCGCGCGCACAAGTTGTCGTTGCGGCTTTCCGCCCAAGATGTCGAGCAGTTGCGCCGCATCGCAGCTGATGAGGGCTATGCCTCCATCCAGCAGCTATTTGAGGCCCGCCTGTTCGGCGAAGCAAGGCCGCAGCGCAAACCAGGCCCCCAGGGGCCGCGGCGCAAGCCGCAGAATGAGCAGCTGGAGCTGAGCGCCTAGGACCCCACCCAGTTCAGGGCAGTGCCCTGAGATGACGAAAGCCGCCGTGGCAACGGCGGCTACGTCTTAAGTCTTCGGTCCGGTTGCAGCCGGGACCTTATTCAACTTCTCACCCAGAGAGGTCGCTTTGTTGTGCCCAGAGTAGCAAAGTCCTACCCAAATACGGAAGCCCGCGGGAAAACTCGTGAGCGTGTCGCGCCTGCCGGTCGGCCGGAGCACGCCCGACTCCCCCGGTCCCGTCGGCATACCAACCGGTCGCTGGCCGGCCTTCGCCGGGCCACGGCCGCCCACGAGCGCCGTGGCGGCCTCGGCCCTGGCCCCATGCCTTCCCAGCTGGCCGCGCAGATGCCGTGCTGGCTCAGTCGTGCCCACATGCTCCGCGTCATCGACGCGCTGACCGCCCAGCTGCACGTCCACGAGCTCTGTAGGGCAGCAGGCATCTCCGTGGCCACCTGGAAGGCCGCCACCATCAACGACGTCCTGGACGCCGACGACCGCACCGGACGCGCCATGAGTACCTCCCAGGTGGTCGCCGGGTCCCGGCTGAACCGCGACGAGAAGCAGATCCAGCGCGCGCGCCGCATCAACGTGCAGCTCGGGATCCTGGTGGAGTACTACCGCGGACGTGAGCTGTCCGGTGTGGAGCGCCACCAGCTGCTGGCGGACTGCCCCGGGCACAAGCAGCGGGGCATCCCCAACGCCTACGCCATGGGCGTTTTTCCGCCCCGCCAACGCCAGCGGATATCCACACCCCGGCCCGGCCACTTCTCACAGGTACAAGCCAACGTCCACCTTCCCCGTAGGGGGTACGTCAGTCTCTTTGCTCACCTACCTGGACAACTTCCCATCACCGCCGCTGACGCGTCGGAAGCAAAGGACGCGCCTTCGGCGCCCCCGCCCCGACGAAAGAGGCGGCCGGGTCTGGCCCTGGCTCACGAGCTACTGGCCCATCCAGGACTCAGACTGTTCACCGGCGTACCCGCCGTTACGCTCGCCGGCCAGCTCGCGCCCTACCACCGTGGTGGTTGGCACGGCTTCGAGCTCGCCGATGTACTCATCGAAACCGCCACCGGGATGCACATCAACCACACCCGCCCGGCCATGCGCCCACACGCGGCACTCAAAACCCTGCTCAGCCAGGTCGAGCCAATCGTCGACGTCGTCCAGGTGCCCGAGCTGCCTGCCAAGGCGTGCAAGCGGACCGACTGCGACGGACACGGCTGGATTCTCGTGGGCGAGAACACGTACGCCAAGTGCCCCGACTGCCCCACCTCGATACGCGCTGGGAACTGGCACGATGACGACGAGCCGGAATTCTGAGTGGGTGCCGAGGCGGCAAGTTCTACCAATATCTAAGGGGGTCTAATGATCTGTTATATAGCCTTAGATATTGGTAAGTTCTAGCCATGGACGAACGAAACAACCCCTACTCCCCCGGTGCCGGTCTGCGCCCGGCAGCTTTTGTCGGCCGCGACGCCGAGCTGGCGGACTGGAGCGTGGCCCTTGACCGGATAGAGAATGCTCGGTCCGCCCGGCCGGTGGTCCTTCATGGTCTGCGTGGGGTGGGAAAGACCGTCCTGTTGGGAGAGTTCCACCAGCAGGCCGAGGACCACAAGTGGGTAAGCGTCATGATCGAGGCCAACACCGGCCGGACCTTGCGTGAGGCCCTGGCCCGCGCTCTCTACCCGGTGGTTCGCGAACTCGTCCGGCCAAAAGCAGGCGACAAGCTCAAGAAGGCGCTGGCCACCTTCAGGGCATTCAGCGTCAAGGTCGACGCGAGTGGCGCCTGGTCCTTCGGGCTCGACGTCGCCCCAACTCAAGGCCGTGGCGACTCCGGGGAACTCGAGACCGACCTGTCCGAGCTGATCAAAGACCTCGCCGAAGCCGCACAAGAACAGAACCGCGGACTGGCGATCCTCATCGACGAAGCCCAAGACCTGAACAACGACGAGCTGAAAGCACTCTGCGCGACCTGCCACCAAGGCGGGCAGCGGGGCTGGCCGTTCCTGCTGGCCCTCGCCGGCTTGCCCAACCTGCCCAAAGTGCTCTCTGAGGCCAAGAGCTACGCCGAACGGCTCTTCACCTACCGGCAGATCACCGCGCTACGCCAGGACGCGGCACGACAGGCGCTGACCGAGCCGGCCGCCGGCGAAGGCGTGTCCTGGCAGGAGGCTGCCGTCAGCTACGTCGTGAAAGAGGCCCGCAGCTACCCCTACTTCCTGCAGGAGTACGGCCAGGCCACCTGGAACGCCGCAGGAGGCACCACACTGACCTATGACGACGCCCGGGTCGGGGCCGTATCGGGCCAAGCCCACCTAGATGCCGGGTTCTACCGAGCACGATGGGAACGAGCCGCACCCGCGCAACGGGCCTACCTGCAGGCGATGGCCCAAGACGGCGACGGCCCCAGCCAGTCCGGCGAGGTCGCCGCCCGACTCAGAAAGACCCCCACCGGCGTCGGGCCGATCCGGGACAGCCTCATCAAGAAGGGCCTCATCTACTCCCCCGAGCACGGACAAATCGCCTACACCGTCCCCGGGATGGCCGGCTTCATCGCCCGACAACCTCAGCCCTAGCGGCAGAAGGCCACTCTTCTTTCGGCGAACCGTTAGGTACATAGCCGGTTCCCCTTTAGACCTTGCATAATACCCTTGACGTACCATAAAGTACGTCATGTGTACTCCGCAGCACCGGCGCTCCTGCCCGTCTTCCGCTCCGAGGCGCAGGCGCGCATCCTCGCCACGCTCCTGCTTGACCCCTCCCGTGAGGCGTCCATCGCCGACCTCGCCGGGCTTGCCGGGATACGCCCCCCCAACGCCCTGCGTGAGGTCAACAGGCTCATCGGTGCGGGCCTGCTCAAAGACCGCCGCGTGGGGCGTACGCGCCTGGTCAGCGCTGACGTCTCGAGCCCCTACCACCAGCCCCTCGTGCAGATCCTCGCTCAGTCGTTCGGTCCGGTGCTGGTCATCGGCGACGAGCTCGCCGGCGTCCCTGGGATCGATAAGGCACTGATCTTCGGGTCGTGGGCCGCGCGATTCCTCGGCCAAGCCGGCCCGCAACCCGGTGACGTTGACGTCCTGGTCATTGGTGCTCCCCCAGGACGCGACCTGCGCAGAGCCAACGCCCGCATGGAAGAGGCCCTACACATCCCCGTGCAGATCACCACCGTCCCTGCCCACGAGTGGGCCGCCGCCGACAGCGGGTTCCTACGCGACGTTCAAACCAAGCCGTCAATCACCCTGGACCTCACCGAAAGCAGGCAACACCGATGACACCCGCGCGTCACAGCCCCCTGAGCAAGCTCGTCACCGGCGGGCACCTTGAACAGGTCCCCGTTGACAGCGCCACGTGCCGAGAACTGGTCCACCAGGCCCAAAACCACGCCCTGACAGCTGTCGCCGCCCGCGAGATCGGGGACCTCGAAGGAGCATTCCAGATCGCCTACGACGGGTGCCGGAAGGTCTGCCTGGCCCTGGCCCTCGCCTACGGGGTCCGGGCCAAGGGCGACACCGGCCATCACGCCGCCACGTTCAACGCGGCCGCCGCGGCGCTCTCCAGCAACATCGCTGCCCGCGATCTGGTCGATGAGGCCACTGACCTACGGTTCGTCCGGGCCGGGTCGGAGTACCGGGCAGAGAAGATCACCGTCGCCGCGGTAGGCGACGCGATCGACATCCTGGGCGGCCTCCTTACCGCACTCCCGCCGGAAATGGATGCGCGCCTGGCCAGTAGCCCGACAGCGTGAACCACACCATTCAGACCCCGAGTAACGCCTCCCCCGCTCTTTACCCCGACGACGCGACGTTCTACGTCGTGGCCGGCTTGCTAGGTGGTGTGGATTTTTGAGCCTCCGCCCGGTCCGCCCGGCTTCGCTCCGCGCGAGCCTCGGCCCTGACTTGGGTCAACTCCTCTCGTAGCTGACCCACCTGCTGCTCATGGTTGGCCCGTTGGTCCCCCACACGCTGGTCCCCATGAGTTTTCTCCCGCTCGACATCTGCCCGGGCCGCGTCCCGCTGCGCGGCGGCGGTCGCCACATCCGCGCGCAGCTCGCCGATCGTTGCCAGCAGGTCCTCGTGCTCGGTGCGCGCCTGCTCCAGCTGTTCACGGACGTTCGTTGTCTCGGTCTCTGCCCGCTGCGCGCGAGCAGCCTCGGTCTCTGCGCGGGCAACCGCACCGTGGGCCCGCTCCTCGGCCTCGGCTCGCGCCAAGACCGCTGCCTCGGCGCGGCCGAGCGCGTCGTCACGTTCCTGCTCGGACTGCTTCAGCTGGGCGCGACCGGCCACGGCGTCGCGACGAAGCTGCTCAAGCTCGCCCTGTGCCTGCTTCTGCGCAGCTTCGGCGGCCGCCCGCGTCTGATCGAGATTGGCGGCCATCTGATCGAGCTCAGCAGCCAACTGCTCACGCGCCCGCTCCCGTTCCGTTAGCTGCCCGCGGACCTCTTCGAGGTCGGCGCTGACCTGGTCGGTGACCTCAGAGGCCTCGACAGCCGCAGCGTCGGCCTCAGCGCGCTCGGCCTCAGCCCTTCGTTGACCCTGCTCGGCACGACTAGCCCGCGCGGCGGCCGCCGCCACCTGCTCAGCGGCGTCGGTGGTTACCGACTCGATCTGCGCCTCTGCGGCATCCGGGTCGGCGACAGTGCGCAGTTCGTCGACCAGGGCGTTGAGTTGCTGGCCCAGGTGCTCGACCATCCCCGCCACCTGCCCACGAAGCTCGCTAGCTCGCTGACGCGCCGCATCGACAGGCCGCTCCTCATCCTCGATCCGCCGGCCAGCGGTCTCCTGAGCCAACCGGCGCCGAGCACGCCACGCGGCGGCCCGGGTGTGCCCGGGGTCGTGGCAGTACTCCGGCGGGCGCCCAGTGCCACCCTCCGAAGGAGCCACCAATCTCTCACATCCGGGGAACCGGCAGGTGCGTTGCGCTGTCTCAACTGATTCCGTCATAGCGTCACTCTAGCACGACGAAAGACGTAACGAAAGACGAAAGACGAAAGACGAAAATGCCCAAGTCGAACCCCTGGATCTTCAACTGCAAAAAACTGCAATACAGCGCGCAATACGTGCCGCTGTATTTGTCACCGAAAGGGGCACCATATGGTTGGTCTGCTAGCACACAGTCGGATCTACAACCTTTGACGCTGTACGGCGTGTCGTTTCGATCCGCATGCAGGTACGCCATACAGTCCCTCGTACGTCGGTCAACATTGGCCGCAGTCCGAGTGGAGAGCTGGTGGACCGTATGTTGGAACAGACCGAGCAACACCTAGCGCGCGTCATTCTTGTGGCCAACCAGAAGGGTGGCGTCGGCAAGAGCTCGATCGTGTCGGCGATTGCGGGCATGGTGGCCGGCCCGCAGCGCCGCGTGCTCGTCGTCGATGCAGACCAGCAGGGCAATGTCAGCCGAAACGACCTGGGCGTCGCAGGGGATAGGGGCAAGACCTTGGCCATGGCGCTTCAGTACGCCCAGGTCCTCGAACCAGTTCGCGACGTCCGCCCGGGCCTTGACGTCATCCCAGGCGGACCTCTGCTCGCAGCGATGGCATCGATGGTTGCGACCGCCGGCCAGACGGGGATCGACATCGCAAGCAACTTCGCTACGACGCTGGCCCAGCTGTGCGAACGAGAGCAGTACTCACTCGTGCTGATCGACTCGGGCCCCGGTGACGCGCCACTGCTCGACGTCCTGCTCGACATCTCCCGATACCTGGTCGTGCCTTCTTGCGACGACGAGGCGTCCTTCGACGGCGTCGAGCTGCTAGCCGGACGGTATCTGCGCGCACGAGCCAGAGGAGCCGGAATCGCTCTACTGGGAGTCGTGCTCTTCAACGTCAACCCTCGCGCCACAACGCGCAACGAGGAGGCCCTGCAGTCTCTGACTGACTTGCTTGACGGATCCGGCGCGACCGCGTTTCGCAGCATCATTCGCACAGACAAGGCGACCGCGATCGACCTGCGCAAACAGCACCTCACCGCTGGCGAGCTGGTCACCGAGTCAGAGAAGCAGAAGAAGAACCGCCTCAAACAGCTCGGCTCGGGCCAGAAGATCAGGCAGGACAAGAGACTCTGGTCCCGAGACCCCTCGTGCCTGGCCAATGACTACCAACAGCTTGCCCGCGAGATTCTCTCCCGCGTAGCCACCCACGAAGGCCGCTACAGCGAAGAAGCGATGTCCTCATGAGCCGCAGCCCTGCATTCGACCCCGCGCGCCTCAACGACGAACTCGACGAGCTGCTCCCACCCGCGCCCAACGCCCCGCCGCCTTCGAAGGCGCCCGCGGTGGAACAACTGCGACCAGTGCGGGCCATCACCCCGCCTGACGACGCGGCGAAATCGACTGAGACGGCTGGAGAACCCGCACAGAGAGTCGTGCGGGGGACTGGTGGGCGACCCACCGGTCGGCGCGCCGAGGACAGCACTGGCCCGACACTCGTTGCCGTGCGGGTCCTGAAACCTCTCTACGACGCCGTGGTGCACGACCTGCTCGGCACACTCGTCGAGCGACCGTCCTACGCCCAGATCGTCGCCTGGACCTGTGAGGACCATCGCGAGGACGTCATCGCCGAGCTCACCCACGCCGCTGCCGCCGGGGCGCGCGAACCTCGCGGCCGCAAACTTGCCAGAGAGGGTGTGCCCCTCACGTTGCGATTCAAGCCGGAGGAACGCGTCGCACTGGAAGAAGTGATGCGTCGTGCCGGGGGAGGGGCCGCTAAAATCACCCGCACGGCCGGAGTCGTTGCCGCGCTGCGAGTCGCCGTCAAACACGGCATCCCCGCCACCAGCTCCCGCTGACATCGGACTCGGCAACATTCTCTGAGGTCCGGCCGTGTGCCTAAAAGGAACGCGTCGTGCGACGAGCGATCCGGCCGGGGTGACGGATAGCCCGATCACCGGCTCGTCGATGGCCGCCGAGGTATTGGATCGGGGAGTGGCGCCGAACGTCCCATCACACCAGCTCCTTAACAAGTCGACACCCGTAGCTTTGATCCACCCAAATTGATCAGACGGCACAGAGAAACGAGACAACGATGAACACCACGACCGTCTACGGCTTCTGCTTGACGGTGTGCCTGGCCCTGGCTGCGGCCATGACGAGTACTGCCACACAGAGCATGCTCTTCGTCTTGGCGGTCTGCTCGGGCATCGCCCTTGCTCTGACGACCATGATCGACATGGCCGGGAACCGAGCCCAGAGCAAGGCCCGAGGTGAGTACGTCGCGCGGTACGGCGAGGGTCCCTGGAACGGAAGGCGCTGAGCCTAATTCGACCGTCTGAGAGAACTCTCTCCAAATAAGCGGGCGTCTGCCGATGCTTCTGTATCGGGGCGCGAGCACGCTGCTGGAAGCTGCAGCTAGGCGAGGCGTGCTCTGTCGCGGACCCCGGCGGGACTCCTTCCGACATTGCGAATCAGTGACGACCGAATCCGGGTCGTCCGGTGCAACTGTCGATGTCCGAGGTCGACTCCACGGCCACCTGCGGGTTCGGACGTGAGTGCGTGGGTAAGGTTGGAATATGTCTGTCGCGCTAGCTATCGGGCCTGTCGGCATGGCTCGATCCGGCCGCGTTCAGGAGCATCTCGCCTCACGAACCAGACCTGGGAGGCGCTTCGTTCCGCGAGCGGAACTTGAGCTCAGTCCCGCCTTGCGCGATCTCGCCGCCCGCCTCCCTGGTGCGAGCTCAGGTGTCATCGTGATCTCCGAGATGTCTGGCCCCACGGGTCTTCCAGATCTCGTGGCTCTCCCGATCACCCCAAAGCTCGAGAGTCGTCTTGCTCTCGAGTGTCCTCCAGTGCTCGCCTGGGGAGATGCCCGGCTGGCTGCGGCGTGTTCCTCCTCTCGGGCACTGTCAGAGAGGGCGCTTGCGCGGCGTCTGGACGTCCCAGAGGATGCCGTTCGCAGACGGGCTCGTCGCCTTGAACGCGAAGGGGCGCTTCTTCGGGCGAGCCGAGGTTGGCTACGCGCGCACGAGCTCGAGCCGGTTGGACGCCTGTACGCGCTCGAGGCCAAGGTCAGCGATTGGAACGCTGGTCTTGGTCAAGCGCTTCGTTACGGCAGCTGGGCCGACGCGTCTGCGGTCGTCATGGCTCAGTTGCCGAGAGACCCTTCGCCTGCGATCACTCAGGCGTTGCAGCTTGGTCTGGGCTTGGCACTTGGCCCGCGATGGCTCGTCCGACCCAAGGTCAGAAGACTGTCGCTGGCCCACCGGCTGTGGGCCAGCGAGCACCTTATCGCCGCGCTCAGAGTGCCGAGTTCACGTGGTCAGGAACTACCAAAGCCCCTCGGCCTCGGCGTAGCTCTTGAGCGCTAAGTAGGGCTCGTCAACCCACCGCCCGCGATGGTTGTCGTTGAGGGTACGTCGCGGCAGCGCACGTATGAGTGCGTCGAAGTCCTGGGCCGCCTGCTCGTAGAACGCACGCAACTCGGCCACCCTGGCCTGCCGCACCCCGACGTGAACTGTGATGGCGTCGACGAGTGTGTGTAGCTGCCGCAGATGGTGGCTGCGTTCAGCGGTGTCGTCGGCGGGCATCGGACCTCCGCGGATGCCCGTCGCGGGGGGATCTCCCAGCCTCGTGATTGCGTCCCCCGTGTCGCGCCGAAGCACTGCGCCGAGGCGGCCTTGAGTGACGTACGAGGCCGGAATCTGGATGCCGCTCGAAGTGATCTGGAACGATTTGGGATCGAAATATCGCATCCCGCGGTCCCATCCACTGCCAAGCGTGTCTGCCCCAGCCGCTGTTGCTGGCACGCCCGCATAGTCGGCGTAGCAGACGATGACCCTGCTCCGTTGCGAGAGGGAGTGGACGGTCCGCAGCAGTCCTGTGAAGGCTGCCGTGTCTGCAAGGTCCGGTTGGTTGTCAGCAACGATGTCGTTGACCACGGTGAGGGCCCAGACGGGGGCCCGAAGAGCGGCAAGCTGGCCAACGTAAGCATCCAGATCGGGTCCGGTACGCCAGAACGACCTTCGCCCAACCAACGACTGGCCGCTATCTCGGGCGAGCCCTCGAGCGAGCTGCGCCGTACGAAGCGCGTGGTCCGCAACGACGCCGAACGGGCTGTCCAACGTCAGCGTGGGGGCAAGCGGGATGGACCCCAGTTCTGACTGTCGGGCAAAGACACGCTCTAGGTGGCCGGTGTTTTTCGCGTGTCGCCAACCCGGCTGGCGTGATGGCTTTGGGACAATGGCGGCAACGGATTTCGTTGTCTGTCATGGGGGTTCGCGGTGACGTTGGGTTTGGCGCCGAAACAG
>Ga0209587_1000658_pt1 | contig 16902 bp, 16 predicted proteins | sample NGEPerD_2_FD_184512 | JGI IMG/M metagenome (GOLD analysis project Ga0209587, IMG submission 184512) | Arctic peat soil microbial communities from the Barrow Environmental Observatory site, Barrow, Alaska, USA - NGEE PermafrostL1-D... | ecosystem: Environmental > Terrestrial > Soil > Wetlands >... | reverse complement strand
TCGTTCCATCTACGGGACGCCCGCCAGCCCGCGCGGAATGGGCAACGTAGGCGACGGGTCCTGCGACGGAACTTCTCACCTGAGGCACCGTGCCATGAGGGTCCGACATCCCGGCCGACCGGCCGGCCGGCCTAGTCTGGCGTGGTGCCGTGGACGTTCGATGGTGTGATCCTGCCCGGTGGCGACACTGGCCACGTAGAGGTAACGGGCTCTCCGTCGGGCTGCTCGGAGCGACTGCCCGGTCGATATGCGTTGCCCGGGCTGGTCGACGCACATGCTCATCTGACCGTGCTTGGCGACCACACCCTGGGTGACGAGGCCTTGGCCCGTGAACGCTTAGAGGAGTACGCCGCCGCCGGCGTGGCAACAGTACGAGACGTGGGGGGCCGATCCGAAGTCACGCTCCACCTCGCGAACCTGCCGCAACCTGGGCTTCCTGCCGTGCTGGCCGCCGGCCGCTTCCTCGCACCGGCTGGACGCTACTTTCCCGGCATGCACGAGCCGGTGACCGCGCAAGGGCTGCTCGCCACCGCGTTGGGTGAGATCTCAGGTGGAGCGACTTGGCTAAAGTTGATCGGCGACTTCCCGCTGCTGGACCCAGCCGGCCGACCCGTGCCTGGCAGCCTTGCGCCCACCTACGACCTAGACACGGTGAAGGACCTTCTTGACCTTGCCCACGCTCACGGTGCCCGGGTGGCCGTGCATACCCAGTCGCGCCACGTCAACGAACTAGTGACGGCTGGCCTGGACTCCGTTGAGCACGGCGAGTGGATCAGTGAGGACGGGGTCGATGCGCTGGGCGAGCGTGCTGGTGCGTGGACACCCACGCTGGCTGCGATCACCGGCGTGCCAACCGACGCTCCCGCGAAGCGGCGAGCGTACGCGGCCGAGGCCTCGGAGAGGCTGCGCATGCTCCTACCTCGCGCGGTTGCCTCTGGCGTCAGAGTGTTGGCCGGCACCGACAACGCCGCGAGCGTCGCGCACGAGATCGCCCTGCTTGCCCGTCACGGGCTGACACCTGAGCAGGCATTGGCCGCGGGCAGCACCGCGGCCGCTTGGCTTTACCCGAGCCTGCAAGTCGCCGACTCATTGGTGACCTATGAGACTGATCCTCGCGATGACCCGGAGGTTCTCTTTGCGCCGGCGGCGGTCGTCATCCGAGGGCAACGCGTCCGATGACCGGCCCGGCCAACCTGTTCCGGTCATCGATCCGTCACCGGGGCGGCTGCAACTCACACGACGTGCTGGTTTCTGAGGGCTGTCGGCCGCTGAGGATCTTTGGTGTCGCTCGAGTCCTGCCGGTGCCGCTCGCATGGTTTCGGGATCCGCGCCCAAGGCGGCTCGCCCGCCGTCGACGGGCAGGATGACGCCGTTGATGAAGCTGGCGTGCTCGGACACGAGGTAGGCGACGGTGTCTGCGACCTCGGCCCGGTGCCTACTCGGCCGAGGGGGTGCAGGGCGGCCATCTGGACGTCGACGTCTGGACGCTCGGCTCGGTAGGCCTCGTACCGGGCGGTCGTGATGGATCCGAGGGCAACAGCATTCGTCCGGATACCGCTGGGGCCGTGGTCGACGGCGATGGCGCGCGCACCCGACGACGACTACACGACGGCTCAGTCGGCCCCCGAAAGCAGTACGAGACGTACGAGCTGGACGGGCGGTGCCAGGGCACCGACCGAACCGCCCTCAGGTCTGGCCACCGGTCACCAGGCCGGTCTCGTAGGCGTAGATCACCGCCTGGACGCGGTCGCGCAGGCCGAGCTTCATCAACACTCGGCCGACATGCGACTTCACGGTCGTCTGGGACACGAACAACTCGGCGGCGATCTCCGCGTTCGTCAGCCCCCTCGCCAGCAACCGCAACGTCTCCTGCTCGCGAGCAGTCAGTGTGGCCAGGCACGCCCGAGTACGAGTATCCAACACCCGTGGCCGCTCCAGGAACGACTCGATCATCCGCCGCGTCACCGTCGGCGCAAGCAGCGACTCACCTGAGTGCACCGCACGGATCCCGGCCACGAGCAACTCCGGCTGCACGTCCTTGAGCAGGAACCCGCTCGCCCCGGCCTGCAGCGCCTCGTAGACGTACTCGTCCATGTCGAACGTGGTCAACATCACCACCCGTGGCCCGCCCAAGCCGGCGGCGACCAGCTGCCGCGTCGCGGCGATCCCGTCGACGCCGGGCATCCGCACATCCATCAGCACCACGTCCGGCCGCAGCGCAGCAACCTGAGCGACCGCTTGCGAACCGTCCGCCGCCTCACCGACCACTCGGATGTCCGGCTCTATCTCCAGGATCAGCCGGAAGCCGGCGCGTACCAGAGTTTGGTCATCGACGATGAGCACGCCGATCGAGTCGACCGGATCCCTCCCGGGAGACGCACTCACGCGGGCTCCAAAGGCAGCGTCGCGACGAGTTCGAAACCGCCCTCCGGCTGCGCCCGAGCGACCAGTGAGCCGCCATAGACCGCAACCCTCTCGCGCATGCCGAGCAGCCCGTTACCCGCCTCGGCCGGCGGGGCCGAAAGCGCCGAAGGCTGCCCGTCGTCGCGCACCGCGAGCTCGATGCGGTCCGCCGCGTAGTCGATCGCCACCTCGACGCGGTTCGGGTTCCGCGCGTGACGCAGCGTGTTCGTGAGGCCCTCCTGCACGAGGCGGTACGCCGTGAGGTCTAGTCCCGTCGCGAGCGCGTGTGGCGCTCCGGTCACCCGGACGTCCACGGGCAGGCCGGAGGCTCGGAACTTCTCCGCCAGCAGGTCGACCTGGTCGAGCCCGGGGGAGGGTTCGAGGGCGGTCTCGTCGCCCACCTGCCGCAAGACGCCGACCATCCGCCGCATCTCGGCGAGCGCCTCCCGCCCCACCGCCTCAACGGTTTCCAACGCTTTCCGCTCCACCCCCTGGTCGGGCGTGAGTCGCCGCCGCACGGCGGACGCCTGAACGGTCATCACGCTGACGCTGTGCCCGATGACGTCGTGCAACTCCCGCGCAATCCGGTTCCGCTCCTCAGCCACTGCCTGCGACTCCCGGTGCTCCCGGTTCACCCGCCGCTGCTCGGCATTGAGGGCCGAGAGGCGCACCAGGGCACCCACCAGCCACGCGATGACGAACGGAGACAGCCAAACCAGGGTCCCCAGGCGATCGGTGAGGTCTTCGTTCATCGGATCGAAGCCCGACCACGCCGCCCAGAAGGCGGCGGCGAGGACCAGTCCCCAGGATGCCCGACGCGGCTGCAGCCGCCGGGCCACCGTGTACGCGGCGATCGCCGTGGGCAGCGCGACCGCAGAGCCCTCGGGCGATCCGAACACCGCGAACTCGACCGTGCTCACCACCAGGATCGCAGCCTGACACCCCAGCGGGCTCACCCGGCGACCGGCGAGCAGAGCCGCCGTCACCGCATACAGCAGCCCTTGGGCCCACAGCGGCCCTTGGCTGTGGGTCGAGCCGATACCCCACCACGCCTCGAGTTGGCCGAGCACGCCGACCACCACCGCAAGGGCGATGTCGAAGGCCCAACTCCTCCGTGTCACGAATCGACGGTACTGCCGCGCGGACGAGGAAGCGTCCTCCTTGGGGAGGATGCACGAATCGTCTTCTCGGACACGGCAGTTTCCTGCCTGCGCACGACGACAGCGCATCGTCGCGTCCCTACCGTCGGAAGTGGCGATCGAATCGACGCCAGCCGTCTCAGGGACAAGGAACCAGCCATGGAGATCACACCAACCGCCGCCCGGCGGATCAGCCAGTTCGCCTGGGTCATGGCCGTGGGAGGCACGGTTGTCGGGCAGGTCCACGCCCTGGCCCGCTTCCAGATCCCACAGCACGGCGACCTGGAGGAATCAGCGCTCGTCCGGGCATGGGCCGAGCCGGCGATTCGAGCGTTGCGGCCACTGCTCGATTGGAGCGACATGTGGACCGTCTACGTGACCTACGGGAAAATCTGGACTCCAGTGTGCGTGGCGTTCACCGCAGCCGCCTACCTCGCCTACCAGCGCCGCCGCCCCGAAGGGGTCGAGCGGAGGCTGTGGCAGGTCACCCTCGCCGCGTACGCAACTCTGACACTGGCGATCTTCGGCGACTATTTCACGCCGTGGATGGACCAGATGTTCATCCTCACCGCCTTCTCCATGCTGGTCATTGGCTTCAGTGGCATCGGCTTCGGGATCCTGATGCTGCGCAATGGTTTCCGCCCACGCCTCACCCCTGTCCTGCTCATCAGCTTCATCCCGTTCATGCTCGCCATCACGTCCGTGACATCGCTCGGCAGCGCCCTCTTGCCGCTGATGTGGGCGTGGGCGATCGCTGCGCAGGCCATCGTGGGCAGCGAACGCGGCGAAGCAGAAGTCGTGTCGGTGCCAGGTACCTGAACGTCGGGGATGTCGTGCCGGGCGGTTTCATCCCCAGGGCCCACGCGGCGAGCGGACTCCCTGTCACCTAGGTTCGATCCAGCGGGGTAGCCGCCGCCCGTGCCGAAGTCGCGGTATAGGCAGTACGGGCGTCGTGGACTTGGAGGCCAAGGCTTCTGCTGGGTTCCCAACTGGAAGCAGCAACTCCAACCGCGGCATCGGACTGGATGCTGCTGGCCATCAACAGCCGGTTCCGCCACGACGGTGCGGTAACCGTGGGGCTTGTCGGCCAACGAAAGGCTCACGACCACGCGGTGGGCCGTTCGGACAAGCCTCCTCAGAGCATGACCGTCGTCATTTGGGGATCCCTAACGGCCACGAGATCCTTGGGTGGCCCGAGCCCGCGCCGATCCGAGGTCGGGTATTCAGCGCCTGGTCTCGTACCTGGTCAGGAGCACGCCGTCGGGAAACGTCCGGGTCTCCACCAGGTTCAGGTTCACCCAGTTGTCCAGGGCCGTGAAGAACGGCGTGCCGCCGCCCACCAGGACCGGGTGGGTGACGATCGCGTACTCGTCGATCAGCCCGGCCCGCATGGCCGCCGCGGCGAGGGTGGCGCCGCCGACGTCCATGGGACCGCCATCCTCAGTCTTGAGCCGGGTGATCTCGGTGACAGCGTCGCCGGTGACCAGGCGGGCGTTCCAGTCGACCGCGCTGGTCGTCGAGGAGAACACCACCTTCGGCATGTCCCGCCAGCGGCGGGCGAACTCGATCTGCGCCGGTGTGGCGCCAGGCTGCTGGTCGGCGGTCGGCCAGTGGGAGCTCATCGTCTCCCACAGTTTGCGCCCGTACAGCGCCAGGCCCGTCGCCCCCACCCGGTCGGACCACCACTGGAACAGCTCGTCGCTCGGCACGCTCCAGCCGAGGTCGTCGCCGGGCGCGGCGACGTAGCCGTCCAGGCTCAGGATCATGCCAAAGGTCAGTTTCCGCATGGCGGCAGCCTCCCGTGAGTCGGTATTCGGCGTACAGACCAACACGGCGCGGAAGATTCATCGGTCAGACCACACCGAGGGCCGGTCGACCACCGCGCCAAGCGGATGCTGCGTCCGGAAGGGAACCGGCTGCGGACGCTTGTCGGCGAGTGGGAACGGTGCGTCCCGTGACCGCGCCGATCGCCGTAACGGGATCCGCTTGCGGTGATGGGTCACGAGTCCGACGACGCGGTCCACCACTCGCGTTCGCGGTTCCCAGCCGATCGAGGGTCTGTCAGGTAGGCGGGCGAACCGGCGGCAACCATCCGCCATGCAGTACGCGCAACACCGTCGTCAGGTCGCCCCGCAGAGACTGCACTCGCTGGTCGCCCAAGATCGCCGCCCACTGCTCATCCAGCTCCTTGTAGATCTCCTCGACGGCGGTGAGCAGGCGTCGTCCTCGCGACGTCAGAGTCACGACCTTGGCACGCAGGTCATCGGCGCGCGCCTCACGGCGCACGAGACCCTGCTCAACCATCGAATCGATCAGCTTGGATGCGGCCTGTTTCGAGATCCCCATCAGCACAGCGACTTCGGACGCCTGGATCCCTGACCCACGGGCGGCGAGCAGCACATAGCCATAGTTCGGCCGAACGTCGCCCCACCCGCGCGCAGCCAGCCGTTCGTGCAAACCATCGACGAGCGAACGAGACGCGATCGCGAACAGCCGGGCCAACGGCGGAGAGGCTGTGGGATCGCTCACATACGGAACCTGATGCGAGGCCGTCTGGCTCACAGCGCCCACGGCGGCGTGAAAGCGTCGCCGTTCGGAAGCACCGCCTGGCCTCCTACCGGCAAACAGCACATTGCCTGCAACGGATCATCTCCGGATGCGGTGATCTCGAAATCCACATCGGCCGGCACCACGATCACGTCACCAGGACCCGCCGTAGCGCGATGGCCACCGATGCGAACGTCAGCCTGGCCCGTGAATATCACGAAGACCTCTTCGCGGGTCAGCCGATGTGGAACCCCCGGGCTGCCTGCGGCGATCTCAACCCGCCAGACGCTGGTATCGATCGACCCAAGGCTTGGGGTTGCCAAAGACGTGAAACGGATGCCGCCGAGCTCGTGCGTGGGTTCTGAGGGGGTAGCGATGACGGGCATGTGCTCTCCTCACGAGGATAGTCAATGACGTTGACTGTCCTTTCAGTATGGTGTGGAACACGCGACGCAGTCAACCACATTGACTAGATTGGTGCGGCCAGCCGCCTCTGCGCGTAGGTGCGGCCTTGCCGGCACCACCGAGTACGAGGTTGAGGTTCCACGCGTAGTCGACAGCTCTTGCAGTCCCAAGATGTTGTCAGGTGGCCAGCGATGGATCAGTGCTCGCCGCCGCCCTGGCCGTCGGCCGCCCGTCGCCGCCAGGCGCCCGGCGTTTCGCCGACTAGACGTTTGAATGCCCTGTTGAAGGCCGACTCCGACTGGTACCCGACGGCGTTCGCGGCTCGCGCGACGGTGGAGCCGTTGTGGAGCAGCCGGGTCGCGACCTGGAAGCGCCACTGCGCGAGGTAGGTCATGGGTGGGATGCCTACGTATGCGTTGAACCGGTCCGCGAGGGTCGAGCGCGACATGTTGCTCTCTCGGGCCAGGAGCTCCAGGGTCCAGGTTTCTGCGAAACGGCCGTGGATGAGTCGTAGCGTCGCCCCGATCTCGGGGTCGCGCAGACCGGCCACCCAGTTCCGCGTCTCGGGCGACAGGCCCTCGATGTGGGCGCGGAGCGCCTCGAGGAACATCAGCTCGGACAACTTGGCCAGCATTGCCTCCTGGCCGGCCTCGCGGTCGCTGCTGGCCCGGACGGCGGTGTCGAGCAGCCCGCTCATCCACCCCCAGCTGGCCGCCGAAACTGGTGCGTGCATCATCCGTGGCAGCGACTCCAGCAGCGGGTTGAACGGGCGGGTGTCACACGCGAAGTACCCGCACACGATCCGGCACGCGTCGGCGGAGTTGTCGCCGTTGATGTCGATGACAAACGGCAGGGCCTGGGTCAACGGACGGTAGTAGCGCGGCAGGTCGGGCTTCCCGCGCATCCCCGGTGCGGAGGCCAAGATGTTTGCCTCACCCGAGGGGAAGATCACCATCTCACCTGCCTGCAGCAGCACCGGCGCTTCAGGCTCGTCGACGGCCTCCACCCAGCACGAGCCCGACGTGATCACGTGGAAGGCGACGAGGTGCTCGGCGTCCGCGGCGACCTTGGCGGCGATCACCTGGGTCGGTGGGCTCTGCGCCACGAACGGGGATTGCGCAGTGATGTCGTAGTACACGGCGCCCTCGAGACGGACGGCGAGGAGAACGTCGGACAGGACGTCCATGGCGCACCTCCGGACGATCGGGCATCGTCCACCGACGCTCGGGCAAGGACGGGAACGCCGAGGGACGAACGGGCAACACAGTCAGTCGGTCGGGCATTCCGATCCACGTCGATGGTTCCTTAACTTCAATCAGGATCTTCCCACAACGACAGGCAGCAGGAGACGACCATGACCGCCACAGAACTCAAGCCCGACCATGAGGTCGAGGAGCTGCGCGGGCAGCTCCGAGGCCGGCTCATCGCACGATCAGATGAGGCCTACGACGACGCTCGACGGGTCTACAACGGCGCTGCCGACCGCTACCCGTGGGCCGTCGCCCGGATCGCCGACGTCGCCGATGTGATCGCCTGCGTCGACTTCGCAAGTGACCACCACGTTTCCCTCGCGATCCGGGGTGGTGGCCACCACGGTGCAGGGTTCGGAGTGTGGGACGAGGCCTTGGTGATCGACTTCTGCGAACTGCGCTCGACAACCGTCGATCCGGTAGCCGGCACCGTCCGGGCCGACGCCGGCTGCACGTGGGGCGACGTGGACCACGCGACCGGCGCCTTCGGGATGGCGACGCCCTCGGGGTTCGTGTCGACCACGGGTGTTGCCGGCCTGACCCTCGGCGGCGGCACCGGGTACCTCACCCGCCACTTCGGGCTCACGGTGGACAACTTGCTGTCGGTCGACGTGGTGCTCGCCGACGGCAGGTTCGTGACGGCCGACGCCGACACCCACCCGGACCTGTTCTGGGCGCTGCGTGGCGGTGGCGGCAACTTCGGCATCGCCACGTCCTTCACCTTCCGATGCCACCCCGTGGGCGAGGCCGGCACCATCACCGGCGGGCCGGTGCTCTACGACATCGCCGACACCGAAGCAGTGTTCCGCTGGTACCGAGACACCCTGCCTGCCATGCCCGACGAGCTCAACGGCTGGATCGCGGTCCTGGAGGTTCCCTCCGCGGCACCGTTCCCCGAGGAACTGTGGGCGAGGAAGGTCTGCGGCATCGTCTGGTGCTACTCCGGACCCCCGGAACGTGCCGACGAGGTACTGGCCCCGGTGCGGAACTTCGGGTCCGCGATCCTCATGGGGCTCCAAGAGAGGCCGTTCTCCGTCCTCCAGAGCGCCTTCGACGGCCTGCTGCCGAACGGGCTGCAGTGGTGCTGGAAGGCCGACATCTTCGAGGCCATCACCGACGAGGCCATCGCCCTGCATCGGGAGTACGGCGAACGCATCCCCACCCCACTCTCCACCATGCACCTCTACCCGATCAGCGGGGCAGCGGAACGAGTGCCAGAAGACGCCACCGCGTTCGCATTCCGCCGCGGCGGCTGGAACGGCGTGATCGCCGGCATCGACCCCGACCCCGCCAACCTCCCCACGATCACCGATTGGGCTCGCCGCTACTGGGAGGACCTGCACTCCACCTCGGTCGGCGCCGCCTACGTCAACATGATGATGGACGAGGGACACGACCGTGTACGAGCGGCGTACCGAGGAAACTACGACCGACTCGTGGAGATCAAGCGCCGCTACGACCCCCACAACCTGTTCCGCATCAACCAGAACATCGCACCCGAGGCGCCCGAGGATGGAAGCGCGCGTCGTGGCTGAAACGACGGTCGCGCGCGTGTACGCCGGCAGGGAGCATGCCGCTCGCCCACCTCGTCCCGGACCGCCCATCCGGCGCTCCCACGCGCTGGCTCCGTGATGGGCCGCGTGTCTCCCGCGACATTTACCGGGCCACTGCGGACCCGGAGCACGTCTTTGACAGGAACCAGAACACCGCGCGTCGCCCGACGCGGGGATCGGATAGGGGAATCACCATGACAATCATCACCACCTCCACCACGTGCACACGATCGAGAGCGCGCAACGCCGTCCTTGCCGCGGTGTTGTGTGCCGCGTTGGCCGCGCCACCACTGGGTGTGGCGTCCGCACGGGCGTCGTCGCGGGCGGCGCTCGCTCAGGCGCCGGCACCCTGCTCGTTGGTGCAACCGTGTCGCCTGAGCACGGGCCTGCCGCCGTCGTACGCCCGGCAACAGCCGATCCTCACCCCGGACGGCGACACGGTGGTATTCGAGCACACCGCGGACGCCGGCAACACCCGCGAGCTGTACAGCATCCCGGTGCGCGGCGGGGCGGACCCGGTGCGACTGGACCCGCCGCAGGCTCCGCCGAGTCGACAGATCACGATCACGCCCGACGGCGAGCGGGTGCTCTACCTCTCCGACCGTGCTCAGGGTCGCGCGCTGTTCAGCGTGCCGATCAACGGGCCGGCGAGTGCGGCGGTCAGGTTGTCACCGGCCGTGCTGGGGTCGTTCCAGGTCAGCCCCGACAGCCGGAAGGTCGCCTTCCAGTCCACGACCCGGCGCATCCGGGCCGTGCCCGTCGTCGGCCCGGAGAGCCGCGGCGTCGCGCTCACCGACCCCGACACCGGCAGCTTCGGGGTCAGCTCCAACAGCCGCCACCTGGTCTTCACCGACAGCACCGGCGCGGATAGCGAGCTGTTCCGGGTGCCGCTGACCCTCAACCCCGACCCCGACCAGCGGCCGACCCAGCTCAGCGGCCGAATGGTCGAGGGCGGTGGCGTGCACAGTTTCCGGCTGCCCGTCGGGACCGGGCCGATGGTCTACAGCGCCGACCAGGACATCGAGGGTATCCGCGAGCTGTACAGCGTCGGCTTCGGTGGCGGCAACCGGACGAAGCTCAACGTTCCGCTGCCACCCGGATGGAGTGTTGGCCTCAAGAACGATCACGCCGACGGGTTCCAAAGCGGATACGGCATCAGCCGGGACGGCCGCCGGGTCGTCTACGTGATCCAGACGAACTTCGACATCACCGTGAACGGGCTGTTCAGCGTCCCGGTGACCGGGCCGGCCGACGCGAGCAGACGACTCGACATCACCGCACCCAACACACTGCCCCCGGTGTTCCACATCACCTCCGACAGTCGCCGCGTCGTCTACGCAGCGGAGGAGGGAAACGGCGGACCGGGCCGGTCCTTCAGCGTCCCGATCGACGGACCGGCCGACGCACGGGTCAAGGTCAGCGCATCCGGAGAGGACGGCGCCTTCGTCCAGGTCGGCCCGAACGGCCAACGAGTGGTGTCCACGATGCCGATCCTGAACCAGGACGCCCGGCTCAGTAGCCCGGTCGACGAGCCCTTCCCAAGCCCCAACATGGTCCGGGTCAACGGCCCCGAGCGCGTCAAGGGTTCTGTGGTGTTCGACCCACAGAGCAGGCGGGTCGCCTACGTCGCCGAAGCCGTGGCCGGGGAGTTCGACGTGTTCAGCTCCGCGCTCGAGTCGCATTCCCGGTTCAACCTCACCGCGACCCTGACCGCCGACTTCATCGCCTCCCCGGCAGTCAGCGATCAGCACGCGGTCTACGCGGCCCACGTCAGTGACGACGGTTTTCCAGCTCTACTCCTCACGCCTGATCCCGGGAACCTCGGGGTGACCACGTCGTGTACGGGCGCTCGACAGATGACGCGTCGAGTGCCCGGGGCCGTGGTCGGTGCCCACGTCGGCGGCCTGGCGACAGTACTCGGGTGCCGGGTCGCCGGAGGTGCTCGCCGCGGTCGGGTGTCGAGCGCGGATCACCAGGTGAGATCCTCCGACGTCGGTCCTCGGCAGGGACCGCGCGCACTGCGGCCAGGTCGTGGGACGGACTTGTCACACCACTGCTCGTGCGGCTGCGCAGCGCCCGCCACGGCGTCGGTCACGACCACGGCCAGCGCGCAGTTCGTCTTGACGAACCTGGGCACGGAGTGCTGGACGGAGTGGACCGGCGTCGGGACGGGCCCGGGTGCTGATACCCCCAGCGGCGTCTCGACAACGGAACCGCCCACGGGACGAGACGGCCGCCGATCGTCGACGACTTCTGCGTAGTCCCGCGGGGGGATCCTTCAGCGGGGTTTCTGTCGAGTAGGCGCGTTGCCGGGCTCCGTGTTGCTTCAGGTTGCGGGGGTCCTGTCGTCACCGGGGTCGAGGTTGGGATGGACGCCGGCCGTCAGGCCCTGAGACTCGGCCAGGCGTTGCAGCAGCGAAACCAGGGTGTTGCGTTCGGACGCGTCGAGGTCGGTGAGTAGTTCCGCCTCGTCATCGTCGGCGGCACGCTCGAGCTCGACCAACAGTTCGCGTCCTCCAGCGGTGAGGTAGAGCGCGTAAGCGCGCCGGTCGACTGGGTCGCGACGGCGCTCAGCCAGGCCACGGTCCTCTAGGTCGTCGACGAGCGCCACCATGGCGCTGCGATGGAGCCCGAGTGTCCTGCTCAGGGCCTGTTGGGACTGACCCTCGTTGGCAGCGAGATGGCTGATGATCCCGAAGTGCCGCGGGTGAAGATCGAGCGGCGCGAGACGTTCGGCGAAGCGCCGGTGCCGATGAGTGCCGAGTTGCGCCAGCAGGAATCCGACACGGCTGCTCAGCCCCCGCGTCGAGTCGTCCCGAGGGCGCATCAAGTCTGGCGAGCTGCTGACCATACCGTCGAGCTCCTGTTACTGTTGACAATCAGAACTGTTCACTCATCAGCATATCTCGGCGCAGGAGCAGAGATGGCCACCGTCAGCGTTCGCTACATCGTCGACGACGTCGAGGCTGCCGTCGCCTTCTACGTCGCACGACTCGGCTTCGTCGTCGAGATCGGGCCCGCACCCGGCTTCGCCATGCTCTCGCGCGGCGACCTACGCCTGCTGCTCAACCAACCCGGTGCAGGCGGGGCGGGCCAGTCCACGCCCGACGGCCGCCGGCCGGAACCAGGGGCTGGAACCGCATCCAGCTCGAGGTCGACGACCTGGAGCACGAGGTCGCCGTGTTGCGTTCAGCAGGCGCGAGCTTTCGCGGCGACATCGTCACGGGACGCGGCGGCAGCCAGATACTGCTCGACGATGCCGCCGGCAACGCGATCGAGCTTTCCAACCCTCGAGCACCTGAGCACAAGCCACCGAAGCCTGGTCGAGAGAAGGGACAACGACTCATGCACCCCGCGGCCCAACCGCTCGCCGAAGTGCTGCTGCACGGCGAGGAGAACGACGCCATCGTGTCCGCGACCACCATCGTCGTCCCGCCGCACAATGCCGGGCCTCCGCTGCACGCGCACGACTTCGATGAGGCCTTCTACGTCCTCGATGGCGAACTGATCTTCCGGGTCGACGACGCGCTTATGACCAAAGGTGTGGGCGAACTGTGCTTCGCTCCCCGCAATACGCCTCACGCCCTCGCCAATCACGGCAGCGCGCCCGCGCGGTACCTCCTGATCTGCACGCCCGCGGGTTTCGAGCGGCACTGGGCGCGTATCGCTGCCGAGACGGCTGGAAGCGAGCCGCCGCAGTGGGCGCTGCAACCGATCCCGGAGATCACTGTTCTCGGTCCGCAGATCCCGCCGAGTGAACCCCACGGTTCGCGCACGCGTGGCGCGCCGCCGGCTCCCTAGGTTGACGAGGTCCGCGGACTCAGTTCGTCCCCCTCAAACATCCCGGCGAAGTGATCGTCAAACTCTCCTACTCTTCAGACGCGTTCGCGAGGGCGAGGCGCGGTGACTGGCTCACCGTCCCGTAGCCCGATCCGCTTGCGGGCATCGCAGGAGCACCGTGAGTGTCGTGATCATTCCGGACTTCGGCGTGAGGGCTGCGACGCCAAGTCAGAGGGTTGCCCGGCCGGCCATGAGCACATCTCCCTCGGTCAATGCGTTGATCGCGGCTCGCAGGGCTGCCATGGAAGGCAGCGCGACGGCACTTGATTGGGTGTGCATGCCGTTCCATGGGACGAAGGGTGACGTCACACCCGGCGGCGAAACGCCCACATTGACAGTGGCGCGAACACGGCCATGATGCCGGCCGCCCAGAGCAGTGAGTAGGTGACCGGCTCCGCTACCGGGCCGCCGACCATCAGGCCGCGAGCGGCGTTGGACAGGATGCTCACGGGGTTGGCCTCCACGATGCCCTGTAGCCATCCCGGCATCGTCTCCGCGGGCACGAAGACATTGGAGACGAAGGTGACCGGAAACAAGGCGGTGAACCCGAACAGCTGCACCTGTTCCGGATCCTTCGCGACGATCCCGACGAGCACCGATACCCACGAGAAGGCCAGCGCGAAGATGACACGAGCAGGAACGCGCCGAGCAGATACAGCCACGACGTGCCTACGCGGAAGCCGAGGAGGAGTCCGATTCCGAGCAGTAGCAGGATCGACCACGCCTGCTTGACCAGGTCGGCGGTGATCCGGCCGGCCATCGGCGCCCAACGTGCTATGGGCAGGGACCGGAGCCGGTCGAAGACGCCCTTGGTCAGGTCGGTGTTGAGGCCCATGCCGACGTACATCGTCACGAAGAGCATGTTCATGACGATGATGCCGGGGAGGGCGAAGGTGAGGTACTCGCCGGTCGACCCGGAGATGGCACCGCCGAAGACGTAGGTGAACAGCAGCACGAACATGATCGGCTGGAAGCTGAAGTCGCCGAGCTCCCAGGGGTTGTGCCTGATCTGGACGAGGGTGCGCCAGGCCAGCGTCCTCGTCTGCGCAAGCCCCTCGAGCAGGGTCGGACTTGCCAACCTGGTCGTCCTGCCCACCTGTGTCGTCGCGCTCATGGCGACACTCCTTGCGTGGCCCGGAGCCGTTTCGTGTCGTCGGCCGCCGACTCGGCCTCCTCGGCAGGGTGTCCGGTCAGGGACAGGAAGACCTCGTTCAGGCTTGCGTGGCGAAGGGTGAGCTCGGCGATGACGACGCCCGCGTCGTCGAGTCGCCGCACGACCTCCGGGAGGAGGGTCGGGTCGGTGACAGGTGCGCTGACCGTCTCCCCCTCGACCTCCGGCTCGGTCTGGGCGAGCTCGGCGACGACCGTGCGTACGGCGGGCAGGTCCGCCGCCGCCTGGGGCCGGACGGCGAGCGACTGGGCACCCGTCCTGGCCTTGAGCTCGGCGGGCGTGCCGCTGGCGATCACGCTGCCGCGGTCGATGACCGCGATGTTGTCGGCTAGGGTGTCGGCCTCCTCGAGGTACTGGGTGGTGAGCAGGACCGTGACGCCGTCGAACACGAGCTCACGCACTTGCTGCCACAAGCCCAGCCGCGCGCGGGGGTCCAGGCCCGTGGTGGGTTCGTCGAGATAGAGGATTTCGGGGCGGCCGACGAGACTGGCCGCGAGGTCGAGGCGGCGGCGCATCCCACCGGAGTACGTCTTGGTTGCGCGCCCCGCCGCGTCCTGCAGCTCGAACGTCGCGAGCAACTCGCTGGCTCGCTGCCTTGCGTCGGAACGCGGCATGCCGAGTAGTCGGCCGATCAGCAGGAGGTTCTCGGCACCGGTGAGATTCTCGTCCACCGAGGCGTACTGCCCGGTCATGCCGATGAGCCCGCGTACCCGGTGGGCATCGGCGACCACGTCGTACCCGCCGACCGTGGCCCGTCCGCCGTCGGGCCGCAGTAGCGTGGCCAGGACCCGCGCAGCGGTGGTCTTGCCTGCGCCGTTGGGGCCGAGCAGCCCCAGCACCGTTCCTCTCGGCACGGCAAGATCCACGCCGGCAAGCGCTGTCGTCTCACCGAACCTCTTGACCAGCCGTTCCGTGACGACTGCGTAGTCCATGGCTGTCACCTCCCAATCCTCGGATGTCCACAAGAGTATCGACGGCGCTAGCGCCAAGAACTCATCGCTCTACCTGTCCGTTGTACGACTTCAAGCCCACTTGAGGTCAAGATCCAAAGCATGACTCCCCGCCCGACCTACGATGCGCAATGGTCTCTCTCGCTGCTGTCCTGGTGTGTCTGGTGCTGGGGATCTTGACGGTCTTTCAGGTGCTCCTGGGGCTTGGCGCCCCATTGGGGCGGTTCGCATGGGTGGGCAGCACCGGGTACTGCCGGTCTCGCTTCGCGTCGGAGGTTTCGTCTCGATTGTGATCTACGCGTTCCTCGCGGCAGTCGTCCTGGCTCGCGCCGACCTCGTGTCGCCCGGTATCCCCGAAGGGGTCCTCCCCCGGCGACCTGGGTGGTCGTTGCCTACTTCTTCCTCGGAGTCGGACTGAACCTGGCGTCGCGGAGCAAGCCTGAGCGGGCCGTGATGGCCCCTCTCTCGGCGGTGCTCTGCGCCCTGTGCGCCGTGGTCGCCATCAGCTGAGGCAGACAGCAGGCGATGACCGGACGGAAAGGTCAGTGCACTCCGCTGGCCGCGCGATGGTGTTCGGAATCCGCCGCAGCAGCCACCCAACACTGAATTGATGCTCCCGAACGGGGCGATCAGGCGTGGCGCCCTTGGACCAAGCCGTTGGAGGATCGTCATCGGGTGGTCGTCATCCACGGAGACGCTCAACACCGCGCCGCCGGCCTCGGCCAGAAGGACGCCTGACGACCCTGAGGGACCATCCTCCACCCGGCGATCATTCCGCGCCTGCGATGCAGTCACGTAGACGATAGGACTACGTCCTTTTCGACCCACTATGTGTTGGTCGTCCGGGGTTTCCAGCTGACCGAGGGGCAGCCCGCAGTTCAATCCCGGCTGCACACGTCGGCGGTGAAGTCCTCGGCAATGCGCCCGACCAACTCCCGAGCGTCAGGGTCCGTGCCGTTGGTGTAGACCGTCCCGGGCTCCATCGCGGCGAAGTCCTCGCCGCGAAATGTCACCTGACTGAGCACCTCACGGTCACCCTCGGCGACCGCTGTCGCGATGTACCCCCGGTCGACGACCACCTCGACGGACTCGCCCGCCCAAGGTCCAGCGGGCGCGCTCAGGACCAGCTCGCTGGTCCCGGCACCGGCACGCCCGATGTCCACGCCGCGACCTGCTCGTTCTCCTCGTCCTCGCTCAGACCTTTTCGGTCGAAGGACAGGTGCACCCCCGTGGCCGTCCCCTTGCACGCCTCCACCACGACGACCGGTCGCTGCTCCTCGTCCACGGTCACTCCCAGCGCACCGATGACCTCGACGTCGGAAGCAATGCAGCCGGTCAGCGAGGCGACCACGACCATCAGCCCCGCCAGCGCTCCTGCCCTGTGGCGGACAGCCAACTCCCGAGTGTGCCAGCCCCGGTCAGGAAGGGCGATGGTCAGGATCTCGCGGCCGGTTCGACCCGCGTGCTGGGCGGGTGCATGAAGGAGTACCCCGTCCTCGCGTCCGGGGTTGGGTAGGTTCACGTGGCTGCGGCCGGACACGGTTGAGGTGCCCGATGTGGCGGCCCTGGCCAGTCCGACGAGGATCCGCACGATGGTCGACTTGCCGGCGCCGTTGGGGCCCAAGAAGCCGGTGACCCAGCCCG
>Ga0209587_1000657_pt1 | contig 16908 bp, 22 predicted proteins | sample NGEPerD_2_FD_184512 | JGI IMG/M metagenome (GOLD analysis project Ga0209587, IMG submission 184512) | Arctic peat soil microbial communities from the Barrow Environmental Observatory site, Barrow, Alaska, USA - NGEE PermafrostL1-D... | ecosystem: Environmental > Terrestrial > Soil > Wetlands >... | reverse complement strand
GGTTCAGTTGAAAGCACTGGCCTAAGTCGCCCCCTATGGGGGTTAGCCAAAGCCACCTTCTAAGAAGGTGTGATTTTTACTGATTTAGAGCGTTCTTGATCTTATAAACAGCGAAACCTTAAAATGAGTTCCGATAAAAATTTTGATAGATCAAAGCTAGCTTCTTCATCTCGGGTGAAATATGACATCGGTCAGTTTCCTTGTTTTAGGAAGGATGTATTTTTCGATAACTGATTTAGGTCATTGTAGCCGACTTGGAACCCCAATACCTTTACCTGATAAAACAACGATTATGGAAACGCGTACGATACGAAGTGGGACGACCGTGAGACGAAGAATGCGGTTAAGGATGGAGCCATCTAATACTGATACCAAAATTAGCGAGATTACCGGAAATACGGTTCAAAACCTCTTTGAGAATTCCCTAAGGCGCATGGCCCATACCTTGAAACCAGGATGCTGTAGTTCCGCAGGACATTCCAATTGTGTAATGAACGTGGAAGCCGTTGGGGAGGATCCCGAAGGCCTTTTACTGGATTTCCTTTCCAAGACCTTGGAGTTGACCCATTCGCACAAAACCATATTCTGTACCATGAACGTAAAGGAATTGACCAAAAACAAGCTCATTGCCCAAGTCTTTGGTCGGTGGTTCGATACGCTCGATAACAGGATCAAATCCATTAAAGATTATGGTTTTTCAAGCAAACGAGGCCAAACAGGTCTTTTTCAAAGCACTGTAATTTTAGAGTTTGAAGTGGATGCTACCAACGGGATCAACTAGGGCTTCTTCGATAAATTTTACCGAAAGACTGATATTCCTCATATTCTTGGATCGGATTTTACACTTATTTTGAATCCAATTCGTAAAAGATTATGAGGGGTATTTTAGTCGCCATCTGTTTATCGTTGTTTCTGTCCTGCAAAGACCGTCAGGATAGCCTATTCCCTACCAAAACGCGATTGACGGAATCTGTCTATGCTTCCGTAACCGTTCAGCCAGATAGTTTGTATCAAGCTTACGCCTCCGTTGACGGAATTCTTGATAATAATTTGGTAGAGGAAGGCCAGTTAGTCGATAAGGGCGCAGCCCTAATGCAGATTATCAATAATGCCCCAAAATTGAATACCGACAATGCCCGCTTGGCCCTGCAATTGGCACAGGAAAATTATATGGGAAGTTCAGCGATTTTGGGACAATTGGAAGATCAAATCCAGTCTGCTTCCCTATCCCTAAAAAACGATTCTATCAACTACGCCAGGCAAAAGAGACTTTGGGAGCAGCACATCGGATCCAAAGTACAATATGAGGGCAACAAACTTGCCTTTGAACTTTCGCAGAACAATCTGAAGCAACTCAACAACAAGTACGACCAGACCAAGAACGAGCTCTCGACCCAGTTACGACAGGCCCGCAACAATTATGCTACCTCGCAGATCACCACCAAAGATTTTACGGTTACCAGTAAGATCAATGGAAAAGTCTATGCCCTATTTAAGAATCCCGGTGAAATTGTAAGCACTATGGAACCTTTGGCTTCCGTTGGGAGTGCTTCCGACTTCATTATAGAAATGCTCATCGATGAGGTCGATATCGTTAAACTAGGCGTTGGCCAAAAAGCCCTTATCACTTTAGATGCCTACGGCTCGGAAGTTTTTGAGGCCAAGATTAGCAAAATCTACCCAAAAAAAGATGAACGTTCTCAGACCTTTAAAGTCGAGGCCAAGTTTGAACATCCTCCAAAAAGGCTATATCCAGGATTATCAGGGGAAGGGAATATCATAATCGCCGAGAAGGAAAACGCCCTGACCATCCCCAAGGAATATCTTTTTGAAGGGAATAAGATATTGACGCCTGATGGAGCCGTGGAGGTCACGGTCGGTCTCCAAAATTTGGACCGGGTAGAAATCCTAAAAGGTATAGGCGAGACCACCGAAATTTTAAAACCCAAGGAATGACCAATTGGAATGTCATATTGAACATTGCCAAGACCCATCTGGTCACGAAGATGAAATCTACGGTCACGGCTTCGCTCGGGGTTACTTTTGGAATCGGTGCCTATATAACCCTGGTCAGTTTTATGACAGGGCTCAATCAAATGCTCGACAGTCTTATTCTGAACCAGACCCCACACATCCATCTTTATAATGAGATAGAACCGACCGAACGGCAGCCTATCGCCCTCTATGATAAATTTAGGGATGCGGTAAATGTGGTACATTCCATCAAACCCAAACAGAGCCAGACGAAAATCCATAACGCCCTACCCATTCTAAGTTATCTGCAAAAGGATAAAAAAGTAAAGGGGGCAACGCCCCAACTGCGCGCGCAGATTTTTTATCTCTCCGGTTCCATTGAACTGGGCGGAAATCTGGTAGGGGTCGATATTATGGAGGAAGCACGGCTTTCCAACATGAGGGACTATATTGTTCAGGGAACGCCCGAGGATTTGAAGAACAATGAAAACGGTATCCTTTTAGGGGCCGGATTGGCAAAAAAGATGTCGCTTTCCAAGGGCGACAGGGTGCAGATCAGTACCCTCAGGGGAGATATATTCCCTTTGAAAATAGTAGGCATCTACCAAAGCGGTATCGCCGAAATCGATAACATTCAAAGTTATGCCAATCTGAAGACCGTCCAGCGCATTATGGGGGAAGCCCAAAACTATGTTACTGATATTAATGTAAAACTCAACGATATCAAGCAAGCCCCGGCCATGGCCCAAAGTCTGGGCAAACGGTTCAAGGTTACCGCAATGGACATCAATCAGGCCAACGCCCAGTTCGAGACCGGATCCAACATTCGAAACCTGATCACCTATGCCGTGTCCATAACCCTTTTAATAGTCGCAGGTTTCGGTATCTACAATATCTTGAATATGTTGATCTATGAGAAAATGAAGGATATCGCTATTCTAAAGGCGACCGGTTTTTCAGCTCGCGATGTGCAGTTGATTTTTATGAGCCAGGCCATGATCATCGGTATCGTGGGCGGCGTGTTGGGCCTGTTGATCGGTTTCGGTCTTTCTGTACTGATCGACAACGCGCCCTTCGAAACCGAGGCCCTACCGACCATAACGACCTACCCCGTGAATTTTAATATGGGCTATTATGTCATTGGAATCGTTTTTGCCCTGCTCTCCACCTTGGTGGCGGGATATCTGCCATCGAACAAGGCAAAGCGTATCGATCCCGTTCGTATCATTAGGGGAACGTAAAGAGATATCGGATTTTAGACCCGCTCGCGACGGGCATGAGATTTTAGATTAAAAATTCTAATACCAAAAGATAAGCATGGCCCTTGTACTGGAGACGAAAAATATCAACAAACACTTTCGAAAGCCCAAGGATTTTCATGTGCTCAAGGATATTTCCTTTGGGGTCAAGGAAGGGGAATTTGCCTCCATTATGGGTAAATCGGGATCTGGGAAGTCCACTTTGCTTTACATTCTTTCCACCATGGATACCGACTATACCGGGGAACTCTTTTTGAACGACCAATTGATTACCGGAAAGTCTCATCAAGAGCTTTCCCGCATTCGTAACGAAAATATCGGATTCGTGTTCCAGTTCCACTATCTATTATCGGAATTCAGCGTACTCGAAAACGTGATGCTGCCTGCCAAAAAATTGGCGGAGAAATCGCATGCGGAAATTGAGAACGATGCCATGGATAAACTAAAAATGCTCAACATAGAACATTTGGCGAAACAACGGGCCTCCCGAATCTCCGGCGGCGAAAAGCAACGGGTGGCTATTGCCCGGGCGCTGATCAATAATCCTTCCATCTTGATGGGCGATGAACCTACGGGAAATTTGGACAGCCACAATTCTGAAAATGTGTTCAGCATTTTTAAACTTCTAAAAGAGGAACAAGGATTATCACTTTTGGTTGTTACCCATGACGAGGACTTTGCCAAGCGTACCGACCGTATCATTCAGATGGAGGATGGGCGCATTTTGGAGTAGGTTTAGTTGATTGGATATATTTTCAATCCTCAAATTCCGATTCTTGGCCAAACTTTCGCTTGCACTTTTCAATTTCCTCGGTTGCCCGGTCCTCCGTAAAGCCAAGGGCAATGGCATATTTGAAGATGAGCTTTTCCTCTTCCCTATCGATAGTATAATCCGCATAGATAACGGAAAACAAATCGCGTATCCTATCGATTCTTTCCTCCAAACTAAAAGTACCGATAGAAGGGTATCGGTCGGGTTTTTTTATAATCGCTTTATATTCCTCATCGGAAATATTCAATTTAAAGGCCAGGCGTCCCAAAACAGTCTCTTCTTCCCTTTTTATATTTCCGTCAACTTGGGCCAAATTGACCAAGGCTTCAAAATGGGCGATATTGCTATGGTGTTCTCCGGAATCGTACAAGTCGGCTATAGACATTTTTTTAAAATTTAGATTACTTTAAAAAGAGTTAGGTCAAAAAATTAAAAGCTATTATCCCATTATTTCAAGGTCTACGATAATGCACTCCCCATAATCATATTCATCCTCTTCATCCTCTTTATCCTCTATAACATCGTACACTATGCGGTAAACTACCGTGAACCTTCTACCCTCGAATTTTCCACTGGTAAGATCGTACTTTTCTTGGGCCTGGGGTTCCATATCGTGAAATGCATAGGAAGAACCTTCCATGTCCACAAAATAAAAATAGCCTCCGCCACGTCCGTCATAGGTCGCTTCTACGGCTTGTAGCTCATCCTGACTTGACGTGGACAAAAGAAGTGTTGCAGAAAAAAGTAAGCAGTACAGTAATTTCATCTTCCTAAATTTTTACCGAAAGTAGGGTAGATGATCAACAGTAAAAATGACCAATGTCAGTTTTGAAAGTATTAATGGGGCAGCTACTATTAACAATACTGATCGATGTCATAGTAGCTATCAACCATGGCCATTATTTTTACAGTATGATATAAAAATGTCAACTATGAAAAGTGAAGTTTTGCCCCAAGAGGAACTGAATTACTTTCAACAATTGACCTCCATAGAAATCGACAACCAGATTTGGTTCGTAGCGGACGATGTCGCTCAAATTGTTGAATTACAGGATCCAAAGGAAGTTTTGGATGTTTTGGATGAGGACGAACGAAATACCGGCGAGATTTATAGGGATGGTGGGTTGAAATCAATGAACCTGATTTCCGAAAGCGGCCTGTATGCTTTAATATTCCGAAGCGGTACCAAAAATGCGGTACAATTTCGGAAGTGGGTCACCAATCAAATACTTCCCCTGATTCGGGTTCGAGGGTATTATACCAGTAAGCGTTTGGAAATTCCCAATTTTGTCATCCGTTTTAACGACAATTGGAACCGGGTGGAGAAAGGCTACTTTTCGGTATTGAGCGAGCTTTTTATCCGTTTGTACGGCAGATTTGAACACGAGGGTTACATGTTGCCCAGCAGGGCCTTGAACGGAAAGGAAATGCGTCCGGATATCAGCGTGGCCAATCATTTTGACACCTATCTAGAAGAGAACTATCCGGATGAAAAAGAACATTTTAAAACCTATAAGCACCGGTTGCCAAACGGTATGGAGGTGGAGGCCAAGCAATACCGAAACAATTTACTACCTATTTTTATCGACTTTGTGGATAATGAATGGCTGCCCAAATATGCCCACGAGTATTTTAAGGAACGCGATGCAAAGGCTTTGGAATATTTGCCTAGATTGATGCGTAAACGATGACCTCGGTCAAGACGGAATGCGTAACGTTCATTGAGCGCGATAAAAAACCTTTGTTCCTTTATTGATACCGATGGTATCTATTTGCTTGGGATAGCCGGTTACGTAGATTTTTCCATATAGCTTGCTAAATTATACTTTAATCCCTAATGAACTCCTATGAAAGCCTCCTATCTCGTTAAATATGGCTCTGCTGTTACCGCCTTTGAAATCCGGGAGGCTATCAAACCCGTACCCCAACCCAATCAAGTGCTAATAAGGGTGGAAGCCTTTGGCCTCAATTTTGCCGATGTGATGGCCCGCTTGGGACTGTACAAAGCCACCCCGCCCTTACCGGCCATTTTAGGTTATGATGTGGTGGGCAAAGTGGAGGCCGTCGGTAATAAAGTTACCCATCTGAAAATTGGGGAAAGGGTAACCGCCCTGACCCGTTTCGGCGGATATGCGGAATATGCAGTGGCCGAAAAAGAAGTCGTATTTCCGGTGCCGAATGCCTTTTCGGCCGGTGTTGCGGTAGCTCTGGCCACCCAGTACAGTACCGCCTATTTTTTAAGCCACAATATGGCGAACCTTCAGCAGAACGATAAAGTACTCGTTCACGCGGCAGCCGGGGGAGTGGGTACCGCCTTGGTACAAATGGCATTGTATAAAAAATGTATTGTTTTCGGTACCTGTGGTGCTGCGGAAAAAATAGAGTACCTGAAAACGAACGGCGTGCAGCATCCTATAAACTATAGGAATACCGATTTTGAGGAAGTAGTGCGCAAAATTATTGGAAAACAGGGTTTGGATGCTGTATTCGATCCCGTAGGCGGTAAATCCGTCAAAAAGGATTACCGTTTGCTCGGGGCAGGGGGACGGGTCTTTTCCTTTGGGGTATCCTCCATGAACCGTACGAAATCCATTTTTGGAAAACTCCGGGTGCTGTGGCAGTTCGGATTGTATCATCCCGTTCAATTTTTAAGTAATTCAAAGGGAATGGTAGGCGTAAACATGTTGAAGATTGCAGAGGAGAACCCCGGGAAAATCGCGGCGGTCATGCAATCCGTTATTAAAATGACGGAAGAGGGCATCTTGAAACCCCATGTCGGTGGGGAATACAATGTCACCGAAATCGATAAGGCCCATGAATTTTTGGAATCCCGAAAATCGATGGGAAAAATCGTGATCAAATGGTAACCGAAGAATATGGGTATGAAATCAAATTACTTCAGTAATAAAGTGGTCTTAATAAGCGGTTCAAGCATGGGTATCGGTAAGGCGATCGCCAGGGAATTGGCACAACAGGGCGTTAAGGTCATCTTGAACGGACGGGACAGTATAAAGCTACAGCGAAGCGAAACGGAGTTTTTAGATATGGGCTACGAAGTTTTTGGGGTCGTAGCGGATATACGATACCCTGAACAATGTGATTTTTTGATACGGGAAGCTGTAAATCGCTACGGGCGACTGGATATCTTGGTCAATAATGCCGCAATGAGTAGTAGGGGATCGATCGAACATTCGGCGGACAAAAATTTTTCCGTTCTTTCAGAAACCAATTACACGGGCGCGGCACATTTGAGCAAGTATGCCATTCCGCATTTAAAGGAAACAAAAGGGCATATCATCTTTATCAATAGTGCAGGCGGCTTTCGGGGAATGCCCTACAACGTGGCGTATAGTGCCTCAAAGTTGGCACAGGCAGCACTTGCGGATGCCCTGCGTATCGAACTTTATGGGTACGGGATCCATGTGGGCATAGCGTTTGTCGGCTTTACTAGAAACGATCCCAAGAAGACGATTTTAGATGTAAATGGCTCCCTGGTGTATCTTCCTAAAAGGGATAATATACATCTGGCATCGCCCCAATCCGTGGCGAAACACATTGGTTCGATGATTGTAAGAAGAAAGAACAAAATTACCCTCACCGGCCTCGGTCGTTTCGCCAATTTTACGTTCCGGTATCTGCCATGGTTGGGCAATTGGCTTTTGATAAGGACCAGGAAAAAGATACAGAAAGACTTTACCCTAATCGGTGGTGTTCCTGTTTTGGAAGAAGTTCCGATTCACGAATAAGGCACTTTTTTATCGTCAACAAGGCCTATGGTAAAGTTAGATCCAGAAATGTTCCTCATACCCGGTATCGTCATGGCATTGGTTGCCTTAGGTTATTTTTATTTTAAGGGAAAGGTAACCGATACTGGTGCTTATCGCTATTTCCCTATTTACTTGTGTTCTAACCATTCTAGCTACAGATTTGTTATCGCGTAGCTAAGTAACGGAATATCGATTTTTCCTTCCATTTTCTGAACCAGGTCGTCTTGAAGTACCGCTTGAAAAAAACCACCGTCTTTTCGTTCCAGCATCGTTAATAGATCGGCATCGGAATCCAAGAGGTATGTTTGTAATCTATTCAAGATATCGTCGGAAAACAAGAGATCAAATTCCATTTTGGGATATTTCACTTTTTGCAAGAGCATTTCCTTGAACCATTCCATTTGCTGGTCACCCGCATATTCTTTTTGGGTCGTAATATGAACCACCTTGATGCGGGCATCAAATGCCTTGGCAATTTTCACCAGTTTTCGGATGGCAATAATATCGGCCTGCTCAAAATCGGTAGCATAGGCCAATGTCTCAAGATTCCCTATCTTTTTCATTTCGGGGACGGCCAAAACGGGGCAGGTTGCTTTTCGAACCAACCCCTTTGTAGTACTTCCCAATAAAAATTCCTTAACACGGCTAGCTCCCTTGGTACCTACTGCGATAAGGTCAACATTGAATTTCAGGGCTTTTTCAAGGATGCCCTCTGTTACGGAGCCATACTCATCGACCATAAAACTTATGTTGTTTCCTTCACATCCGTCCCCTAAATGTTCGGTACAGAAAGCCCTGAGCTTGGCCCGATTTTCAACGAACAGTTTTTTTTCCTTGTTCATATAACTTAACCATACGGGGCTGGCGAACGATATGGGAACGTCGAACACATGAAGAACGATCAATTTTGAATCGAATTTTTTGGCCAGAAGATGTGCCAATTGTAGGGCAGCGGCGGAATTGCGTGAATAGTCCGTAGCGTAGAGAATAGTCTTCATCGTTTACTATTTAGAATGTGTTGGGGAAGCTAACCATATGCTGTGAAGCAAAAAATGACCAAAGTCATGGACCGGATTTTAGGCTTATGACCTTCGTCATTTTTATTGGGGTACCGGTGGACTACATTTATAGAAAGAAATACTAAAACCGATGTCATAGGCGACACAAAATACTGAACTGAAATCGATTTCCTCAAAAACTGGCACCATGAAGGCTGAACAAAACATATTATCCGAAATCACTGATATCACCATCCAAATAGAGACTTGTTACACCGAGCTCTATCGGTTTTTGGACGAAGACCCTATAACCATTCCCTCTACGGCCCGCCCCGATTTGACGGAACGGACGCTAGTCGAATATTTGGAAGATTTAAAGGGATTGTTGAAACACCACTTGTTGACCCGTAAAAATAAGCTGACATGAAAAGTTTGAAAAAGATGCTTTGGCTGTTCCTGGGCCTGATGGTAGCTTTTTTCCTGTTCCTTATTTGGTACCAGTACAAATATGCCATGTATGTTGTGGAGCCCTATGAAGTAAATTCCCCAAGCTTGGAAAAAAGGTTGTTGATTGCCACTCAAGGCAGTGATTTTAAGGATATGGTAACTACGGGAGTTGTGGATTACTACAGGGCCGATTCAATTTTCATCAAGGTGGTCGATGTTACTGATCTCGCGGAAGTCGACCCTGACAATTTCACGGCCATCGTGGCCATTCATAATTGGGAGATGTGGAAACCGCCAGTAGAGGTACAAACCTTTATGGAACGCACCAAAAAGCATGCAGGAAAAATTATAGTACTGACTACCTCCGGTAACGGCAGTTATAGGATGGATGGTGTGGATGCCATTACGGGGGAGTCCAAACTAAAAAATGCATCCCTTTTCATGGAACGGATAATTGAAAGATTGAATCCTTTATTGAACGGTAAAGATCTAGAAAATGGAACGTAGAAAAAAACAAAAATTTACTTGGGATATGAATTTTAAGGTTTGGGGTATTATCGTTGCGGTAATAATTGTTGTATTGGTATTGGGGATACTATTTTTTATGACGCCCAAAGACTAAGTCTCTAATTTTTCGCGTAGGGGTTCAAAGAATGGCAAAAACGAATATAGTGATCGTGTTAGGCCTGCCCGGTTCGGGCAAAAGCTACTTTGCGAGTAGACTTGCAGAAATGCTGAATGCCGAATATGTGAACAGCGATAGGTTGCGAAAGGAACTATTTCCGAAGAGAACCTATTCCAAATCGGAAAAAGCACAGGTCTATGATGCTCTTTTAAAGAAAATGCAAACGGCCATTGCCCAAAAAAAATACGTGGTACTGGATGCTACCTTTCACAACCGTGCAATTCGGGAGCCTTTTATCGGTTCAGGCGAAGACCATATCGTTTTTATCGAAGTGCAGGCCGATGAAACGATTACCAGGGAGCGATTGCAAGAGGACAGACCCTACAGTGAGGCCGACCTCACGGTCTATAAACTGATCAAGCGGCAATGGGAACCCTTAAAACGGCCCCATCTCACGCTCCGATCCACCAATGATAATATCGATGCCATGTTAAAAAGGGCCTTACAATATTTGAAGGATGACACAAGATCAGATCGATAAGTTGCTTTCCAAAGGGGAATTTCCCGAGTCCACCAAGCAGCGTAAACTGGTAGAAACCCATATTTCTTGGGTGATTCTTTGTGATCGGTTCGTCTATAAAATCAAAAAGCCGGTCCACTATTCGTTTCTCGATTTTTCCACGCTTGAACGGCGAAAGTACTTTTGTGAACGGGAAATCGAACTGAACCGGCGGTTTTCGGAAGATATCTATCTGGAGGTCTTACCGATTTATGAGTTTGAGGGATGCTATACCCTTGGAAACGGTGAGGGAAAAATCATCGATTACGCCTTAAAAATGCGGAAATTAAATCCGGATAGGCAAATGGATGTGCTTTTGACGAAAGACAAGGTAAGCCCTTCGGACATAAAAAAATTGGCGGGGCGGATAGCAAACTTCCATAAAACTGCAACGATCATTTATAAAAAAGATGTCTTGGACGTTAAGGAGAAATTCAACGCCCTTGGCGAGGAAAAGGAATTTTTAACGGAAAATTTGAACAAGAATAGCGGCAAGCTCATCGACCGGGCCATCGAAACCTCGAACACCTTTCTGAACAAAAACAAGAAGCTGCTCGAAGAACGTTCGAACACAGGCTTTTTTAGGGATTGCCATGGCGATCTACATACCCGAAATATTTTCCTGTTGCCCGAGCCCCAACCCTTTGATTGTATCGAATTCAATGATAATTATCGACAAATCGATGTGCTGAACGAGGTAGCCTTTCTCTGTATGGATCTCGATGCGTTGGACAGACAAGACCTGTCCGAGCTATTTATAGCGCATTATAATCAACGTTGCCCTGTTATGCGTTGTGGGAAGGAACGCCGACTTTTTATATACTACAAAAGTTATCGCGCCAATATACGTGCAAAGGTCAACAGTCTTAGGGCAAAAAGTGCATCGGATCAAACCTCCAAGACGAAAGCGCTCACTGAAGCAGGAACATATCTTAGGTTAATGGATTCTTATTTGGATAAATTGGGTCTAACGCATTTGATTCAGGGCCAGCCCGAGCGTGATGTAAAATCGATGGATTAAAAAATGATAACAATCATATATTCAAAGTCTTGTAGATGACTTAAGTCATTTCAAAACAGCATATGGGTTTCTATTTTTGGGCTTAAATCTTAAAATAGAAACACTATGAAAACTTTAAAAACCTATGCGTTAATTGCGTTAAGCCTGACAATTTTTAACAACCTATCGGCACAGGACAAATGGTCGGCAGAATTACGGCCGGGAGTTAACTTCGCCACAAAAGATGTGGGAGATGCCGAGCTTAAAACAGGTTTTGGCGCCGAATTCGCCGTCGGATATCGTTTTATGGAACATCTAGGAGCCTATGTGGGCTGGGGCTGGAACCAGTTCAAATCGGACAATACCTCCTTTGTCGGGACCGGCGATACCGATTTTGAAGAGACCGGCTACACCTTTGGACTACAATTCATCCACCCTATCGCTACTTCGAAAAACCTATCCTATCTAGTAAGATTTGGTGGTATATACAATCATATTGAAGTGGAAAATGACGCGGGTGACATTACTGCCGATTCGAGCCACGGCCTTGGTTGGGAAATAGGTGCAGGTCTTCAAATAGACTCGGGAAGTAATTGGAACCTTCGTCCACAATTGGGCTACCGTACGCTTTCAAGAGATCTTGAAATCGGCAACATCTCCCAAGATGTAGATTTGAATTACCTATCCGTTGGCGTTGGTGTTGCCAAAGTTTTTTAGCACGCTATGGACGATTAAAATAGGATACGAAACAATTGCCCTCTCATACAGGGAGGGCTGGTTTATCCTCGTATCTGCTCGTCTGTTCCGGAATTCACAGCTACTCAAACTCAGTAATATGCGAATCGTATTTATACTAATTCTTTTATTCCACGGCCTCACCCATTATATGGGTTTTGCCAAGGCTTTTGATTTTGGGAATTTGGTCCAGATTAGCAAAGAAATCTCAAAACCTATGGGATTATTTTGGCTTTTGACTGGCTTACTTTTTATTACATCCGCCATTTTATATTTGATGAAAAAGGAAACCTGGCCGATTCTTGCCATCCTTGCAGTCGTTCTATCCCAGATCTTGATTTTTATGGTCTGGAAAGATGCCAAATTCGGGACCGTCTGATCTGCCATTTGTTTTTCGAGTTGGTCCCGAGATACGGTCTGTAAAACCACCCAGGGATTATGTGTTTCCATCCACAGATCCGGATCAAGCCGATGCCAGATTTCATCTACCGAATGGTTCCATGACCAACGTAGGTCGAGGGCAAGCTCGGCAAGCATATCGACCCCGTCAATATCGGTCGGTAAAAATCCGTATACTTGATTGTTGCTAATCGATGGCTTCATCTTTTCGTTCTTTTCGTAGTGACCGCATAGTCTTTCTTCTTGACCTTTGTTTGGTTTTATCCTCAATTTTAAGTTGAAAATCGGAAAGTACGTTCATGTATTTAAGAAAGGCATCATAAGGGTTTTCGTATGGGTTGAACAATCTGGCGATTGCTTCCCCTTGATTATCCATATACAGAAAATGATCGGCAGATTTCAGTCGCTCCCAATCTTGGTGTAAGGGCTTGTCCCCGATGCTTTTAACCGAATCCTCCATTGCGTAGAGGGTATCGAAAGCCTCTTGTTGTATCTCGTTCTTCAACCAGGGTGAAGCGTTCTTATCCGTACCGGTCCATGAAATCGGCCCTGAAACTGAGAGTTTGCCTTTGGTCGAAACGGTTTTTAGGACTTCCCCGGGCGTACTTAACCTAAGGTTTTTTGATTCCGCTATATGGCGGAGCAGGTATTGTAGGAAGTCAAAAATGCCGGTATCCCTTTTGTGGTGTTCGCCAAAAGTGCCATAATCCATTACCAGATTTACCGATTCGTCCATTGCCGGAAGCGCATTCAACCAACCCAAATATTTTTCGGAAGTCAATGGCGATTCGTTCCAATTGCCTTGGGAAAAACGGAATGCAATATCATCACTGAGCGAAGTATTCCTTAAAAGCAGCATCAATGGCGGTTTTGATGCACTTTGATATAAATAGTTGGGGCTTTTTCCATTCAAAAGAGTAGGAACTCCCTCCATAATTATACCCATGAAACCTAAATGGGAAATCATTTTTCCTATTTCATCCGAATATAGAAGTCCCGTATTTAAAAAGACCTTGGGCCTTTTCCCGAAAAGCTTGGTTATACGCCTTTTATGGGCGGCGACTTCTTCATAAAAAGCACTTTTACTTTTTAAGGAAGAAAGTGAGGTTGCATAGGTTTGCCCCAAAAATTCCACATTGCCCGTAGCCGCCAATTCCTTAAAACTTTCCAGCACCTCCGGAACGTATTGCTCCATTTGATCAAGTGCGGTACCGGAGATTGCAAAGCTCAGCTTTATGCTATCGCCATGGGTCTCCATAAGTTTCAGGAAAATTTCGTTCGCGGGCAGATAACTTTTCTCCGCGACTTGGCGCATCATCCGGGCATTGGTCTCCTCGTCAAAGTAGTTATAATGATTGCCTATTTCGAAAAAATGAAAATTGCGAAGGCGATAAGGCTGGTGGACCTGAAAAGTAAGGCAGATATTTTTCACGACTATTCTTTATTGGGCTACGGATGAATATGCGGACGATACAGTTTGGGCAGCATGGCCCCAAGTCAGATTCTTTAAACTACCCCGATTTAGGTTCCTGACCATATTGGCGAACGGGTTGTTGTTAAGTAGCCCGTAAATGGCCTCGGCAAGACTATCCGTATCCCAATAGTCCACCATGAAGGCATGGGGCAGCACTTCCGCCACGCCCGATTGTCTGGAAATGATTATGGGAACATTGGCCTGTATTGCTTCCAAAGGCGCTATTCCAAAAGGTTCGGATATGGAGGGCATTACAAAAACATCGGTCATGGCCAGCATGCGATTGACTTGCGGGCCTTTTAAAAACCCCGTAAAATGAAAATGCGATGACAACCGTTTGGCCGCCACTTTTTGTATCGTTGCGGACATCAAATCTCCGTTTCCGGCCATTACAAACCGTACGTTCTTGTCTTTTTTCAAGACTTTTTCCGCAGCTTTGATGAAGTATTCAGGTCCTTTTTGGTAGGTTATCCTACCGAGAAAAGTGACTATTTTGTCTTTGAACCTTGAAGTTTCAAAAACTTTTGAGATATCTTTTTGTATTATGCCGTTATAGGCCGTAATTACCTTTTTTGTATCAATACGGTATTTGTCGATAATGATATTTCGAGTAAGGTTACTTACCGCCATAACTTTGTCCGCAACCAACATACCCTGTCGCTCAATTTCATAAATTTGGGAATTGATATTGGCCGAGCGATCGAATGCCGTGGCATGCACATGAATTACCAAAGGCTTGTCACTTAGTTGTTTGGCAATGATGCCAGCAGGATAAGTTAGCCAATCGTGGGCATGGATAATATCGAATTCAAGTTCCTTCGCCAGTTTTGAAACCGCAACCGCCAACCAGTAGACCTCTTCGATTAAGTTTGGCCCATAGGCCCCCGAAAACTTATACGTATCCCCTCCTAAATTATGAAGTAGTGTGGGATTAACATGGGGCATTATTTTTCTAAGTAAGGAAAAGGTGACCGAATCTTTTTTTTTGGGCAGTTCGATTTTACCTGCACTTATTAACCGAAATTGTTTTGTTTGGATTTCGTCAACCGCTTTGGGCAATAAAAATTGGACTTCGTGACCCTCCATTAATAAGCTCTCTACCAATCCGTGACAGGCGGTGGCCAAGCCTCCTGAGATATGGGGCGGATATTCCCAGCCCAGCATTAATATCCTCATTTTTTATAGTATTTAATCCTTAGAAATCTAAAAGTAGAAAGAGGGAAAGGCATTTAAAATGATATAAATCATATGTAAGGAATATTAATTAGCCATCCCCCGTTTTTTCAATTGAACTTTAGATCCAGTTGCCCGGGGAACGGGTCGGGCACCGAATCGTCTACCTTCCATCTTGTCCTGACGGGCATCAACAGTATCGATACCACCTTGCTTATCTTGTAATAGATGAAGTTGACGAGCTCACGGGGCACGTTCCTGTTCAGGTAGTTGTACCCCGCATCGAGCAACAGTTCGATGTGCATGGACCGTATTTTCCTGTAGATCATGTACATGGCCGCCGTAAGGACGGCCAACATGGACTGCAGCCCCGTAAAGGTCCTTATCTGGATGTCCTCCAGCGCGTATTCCTGTTTGACGTGCCTGTGGTATTCCTCGATCTTCCAGCGCAGCCCGTACCCTTTGAAGGCCCATTTCGAGACCTCCATGGCGGTGGCAAGGCCGCTCTTCACCAGTAGGTAGCAAAGCCCGCCGTGCCGCCTGTTCCTGGTGACTCCCAGCCACAGATGGTGGACGGCCCTATCCTGTATTCTATCGGTACGGCCCCTATTGTAGCCAATCACTGATTTCCATCGTAACGTATCATGATGGAACTCCCGTAGTATATCTTCTTGCGAATTTTCTAGACTTAGCATTTTCTTCCGTTTTTGTAATCAAATGGAAAATTAATTGAACTCGAGAGCTTTGGAAATGATTTAGGTCATACATACTACATTTCTTAAAAATAGTGTTGGAATATAAATTCATGCTCACATTTGAGTACACAAATCTGTCAATTACAATTCATGAAGAAATAGTTTTTCCTGCAGTAAATGCGGAAAAAGTTCTAAAGGATTCTCGTTAAGGGTACTTGCCGCAAAGAATACCTAGGCGTATGACCTGGGTCATTTCTCTCGACATGTAGGTCGTTTATATTTGTCTCTATACACAAAATGAATGGGCTATGAGCGATTTAAAGACCATATTGACCGAGATTACGGACATGACCAATATGATAGAAAGTGATTATCCGGAAGTGTACAGATATTTAGAGGAAGACCCTATGACCATTCCCGCTATTGAAAACCCGGACATGGGCAGGAAGGTTATGCAAGAATATTTAGATGATTTGAAACAATTGGTAAAACAATATTCCAAAACGCACAAAGCAGGGTAGTAAATAGTTAAGTCTCCACTCCCACTAATAAGCTAGAACAATAAGAACTATTCGATTATGAAGACGAAATTCATACCAACGATTATAGTGCTACTTATAGCCACGATATTTTTAACAAGTTGTGGAGTGGCATCAAAAAAAGATCTCGATTCTTCAAAAAAAATGTTGAAGAGGCTGGCGAGGATTTGAAACAAACCGAGGAAAATACTAGTGAAGAATGGCGAACCAACGCAAAGGCAAAATGGGAGAAATTCAGGGCCGAATCACAAACCGTAATTGAAAATACCGACATCCAAATAAAAGAATTGCAGAAGAAAATTACCGAAAGCGGTCAAAAAGAGCACGAAAAATTTACCAAAGAACTGGATAAGTTGGAGCTAAAAAACAAGAAACTTAAAGACAAATTAGCACAAAGAGCGCATAGCTTCAGTGGAAATCTCACTGAATTCAATGAATGGGCGAAAGAAAAACAGTATAAGTTCGAAGAGGAGGTTAAGCATGATATGAAAG
>Ga0209587_1000656_pt1 | contig 16914 bp, 19 predicted proteins | sample NGEPerD_2_FD_184512 | JGI IMG/M metagenome (GOLD analysis project Ga0209587, IMG submission 184512) | Arctic peat soil microbial communities from the Barrow Environmental Observatory site, Barrow, Alaska, USA - NGEE PermafrostL1-D... | ecosystem: Environmental > Terrestrial > Soil > Wetlands >... | reverse complement strand
GGACTACGCCGGCTGATGTTCGAGACCCTTTCAGACCGCCTATCGGGCATTTTCGACAAGCTCACGCGCCGCGGCGCGCTGAGCGAGGCGGACATCACCGAGGCCATGCGCGAGGTGCGCCGCGCCCTGATCGAGGCCGACGTGGCGCTCGACGTGGTGCGCTCCTTCACCGACCGGGTGAAACAGCAAGCCATTGGCCAAAACGTCGTGCGCTCCGTCACGCCCGGCCAGATGGTCATCAAGATCGTCAACGACGAGCTGGTGCGCATGTTGGGTTCTGACGCCCAATCCATCGACCTCGCCGCCACGGCGCCGGTCGCCATGATGCTGGTCGGCCTGCAAGGCTCCGGCAAGACCACCACCACGGCGAAGCTCGCGCTCCGGCTCACCACCCGCGACAAGCAGAAGGTGCTGATGGCCTCGCTCGATACGCGGCGCCCGGCCGCGCAAGAGCAGCTTCGCGTGCTGGGCGAGCAGGCGAACGTCGCCACGCTTCCTATCGTCGAAGGCGAGACGCCGACTGAAATCACCGAACGCGCCCTCAAGGCCGCGAGGCTCGGCGGCTACGACGTGCTGCTGCTCGACACCGCCGGCCGCACCCATATCGACGAAGAGCTCATGGCCGAGACGGCCGCCATCGAGAAGATCGCCCAGCCGCATGAGACGCTGCTCGTCGCCGATGCGCTGACCGGCCAGGACGCCGTGAACCTCGCCAAGAATTTCGGCGAGCGTGTGAACCTCACCGGCATCGTGCTGACCCGTATCGACGGCGATGCACGTGGCGGCGCGGCGCTGTCCATGCGCGCGGTCTCCGGCAAGCCGATCAAGCTGATCGGCGTCGGCGAAAAGCTCGACGCGCTCGAGGACTTCTATCCCGACCGTATCGCCGGGCGCATTCTCGGCATGGGCGACGTGGTCGGCCTCGTCGAGAAGGCGATGGAGACCGTCGAGCTCGACAAGGCCGAGGCCATCGCCAAGAAGGTCAAGAAGGGCGCCTTCGACCTGGAAGATCTCGCCGAGCAGCTGAAGCAGATGCAGAAGATGGGCGGCATGGGCGGCGTGCTTGGCATGTTGCCCGGTCTGGGCAAGGTGAAGAAGCAGCTCGACGCCGCCAAACTCGACGACACCGTCCTCAAGCGCCAGCAAGCGATCATCGGCTCGATGACGAAGGCCGAGCGCAAAGTCCCGAAGCTGCTCAACGCCTCGCGCAAGAAGCGCGTGGCGGCGGGCTCCGGCACCTCGGTGCAGGACATCAACAAGCTGGTGAAGATGCATCGCCAGATGGCCGACATGATGAAGGCCATGGGCAAGAAGCGCGGCGCGCTTTCCGCGCTGTTCGGCGGCGGCGGCATGCCCGAGGCGCCCGCCGACCTACCGCCCGGCACCGAGCTGCCGGCGAATTTCCCAGGCCTGCCGCCAGGCGGCTTCCCCGGAGGCCTTCCTGGCCTGCCCGGCGGCGGCATGCCGCGCGGCCTTCCCGGCCTACCGCAGAAAAAGAAACGTTGAACCCTTTTGAAATTGAACGCCTAGGAGAACGAAAGCCATGTCACTGAAAATCAGACTGTCGCGGGCCGGCGCCAAGAAGCGCCCCTTCTACCGCATCGTCGTCGCCGACTCGCGCAGCCCCCGCGACGGCCGTTACATCGAGAAGATCGGCACCTTCGATCCGCTATTGCCGAAGGATTCCGCCGAGCGCCTCCATCTCGACACCGATCGCGCCAAGCATTGGCTGTCCCACGGCGCGCTGCCGACGGACCGCGTGCTGCGCTTCCTCGATGCCGAAGGCCTGATGAAGCGCGAGCCGCGCAACAACCCGGAGAAGGGCAAGCCAGGCCAGAAGCGCCTCGATCGCGAGGAAGAGAAGGCCAAGGCAGCCGAAGAGAAGGCCAACGCGGCTGAAGAGGCCAAGAAGGCCGCCGAAGAGGCTGCCGCTGCCGCGGCTGCCGCACCGGAGCCCGAGCCCGAACCTGCTGCTGAAGAGCCTGCCGCTGAAGAGCCTGTTGCCGAAGAGGCCGCCGCCGAGGCCCCGGCCGAAGAAGCACCGGCTGAAGAGGCTCCCGCCGAGGGCGAAGCCGAGAAGGCCGAGTAGCCTCCTTGGACGACGACTTGGACGAAGACGCGGACCGCGTTCTGCTTGGCGAAATCGGTGCGGCACAAGGGCTGAAGGGCGAGGTTCGTCTCCGCTCCTACACCCAAGTGCCCGCCGACATCGCCGCCTACGGCCCACTGCAAGACGAGACCGGCACGAGGCTGATCGAGATCGAGCACGTCCGCGTCACCCCGAAAGCGCTCATCGCCCGCATCAAGGGCGTGACCACCCGCGAGGGCGCCGAAGCGCTGACCCGCACCAAGCTCTATCTGCCACGCGCCATGATCCCGGCGCAGACCGCGCGCGAAGAGGGCGAGTGGTACGTCTCTGACCTCGTCGGGCTCAAGGCCGTGGATGCGCAAGGCGCGCCCCTCGGCACCGTGGTCGCGGTGCATAATTTCGGCGCCAGCGACATTGTCGAGGTGGCGCCCGCAAGCGGCGGCGAAAATCTGCTGGTCGCCTTCACCGAGGCCGCGGTGCCCGAGGTCGACATCGAAGGCGGCCGCATCGTCGTCGTCCCGCCCGAGGAATTGACCGAGGATTAGACCGCAAGGCCTTCCCTCGCGCGCGGCCAGTCCCTCCTATACGATCATGTGTTCATACGATCAGGCGCGCCACAAACGGCCTGCCGCTATGTACGAGGGTCAATCGATGCGTAAAGGCGGAACGATCGCAATCTTGCGCGATGCGCCATACTTCGTCTGGCTCGGACCGTTCTCGCGCCTCGCCGAGATCGGCATTGGCGGCTACCCGCGCGCAACGCGGCGCCGGCTCAAGATCGTCAACGTCATGGCCTTGATGATCGCGGTGTTCTCCGTGGTCTACGCGGGCGTGTTTGCCGCCTTTGGCGTCGACGACTATTGGCCGCTGATCGTGCTCAACCTCGGCCTCGCCGTGGTTGCAATCCTCGCGCCGCTGGCCCATCGCATCAACGACATCGCCGCGGCTTTGCTGATCTGTGCGGCCGAATACATCGCGCTGTTTTTGTTTGTGCGGGAGCTCGGCCGCGACTCCGGCATCCAGCTCAACTACATCATCGCCGCGGCCGTGGCCTTCGCCATCTATGATCGCACTCGCATCGGCCTCAGCCTCACGGTGATCGCCGTCGCGCTCGGCCTGCACCTGGCCACGTGGTTCCTCTATCCGGCGGAGAACGCGCGCATTGCTGCCGATCCGCTCCTGCTGAGCAATCTCTATATCTCCTCGGCGGCCACCTCGTTCTGCATCATCGCGCTGATCGTGGGCTATGCCTTTACCGTGGCCGACCGCGCCCGCGCCGAAGCCGACAGCCTGCTCGCCAATATTTTGCCGGAGGCGATCGCCGAACGGCTCAAGACGAAGCCCGGCGAGCCCATCGCCGACGCGGTGCCGCAAGCCTCCGTGCTGTTCAGCGATCTCGTGGGCTTCACCGCGCTGGCGCAGGAGCTCGGCGCCGCGCGCACCGTCGAGATCCTCGACCGGGTCGTCACCGAGTTCGACCGGCTCGCCGCCGCCCACGGCGTGGAGAAGATCAAGACCATCGGCGACGGCTACATGGCCGTGGCGGGCGTAAGCCATGCGCAAGACGACCATGCCGTGCGCCTGGCGCGCATGGCGCTCTGCCTGCCCGAATTGGTGGCGCGGCTCTCCGAAACCCATGACGTCGATTTGCGCGTGCGCATCGGCATCGCCGGCGGACCCGTCATGGCCGGCGTCATCGGCGCCGACAAGTTCTCCTATGACGTCTGGGGCGAGACGGTGAATCTCGCCTCGCGGCTCGAGTCCCACGGGCTGCCGGGCGAGATCCAAGTCTCGGGCGAAGTGCGCGCGGCGCTTAAGCACCGCTTCGTCTTCGAGGCCCGCGGCCCGATCGAGGTGAAGGGCGTCGGCCGGCTTGAGACCTGGCTCTTGAAAGAAGAGCGCGGAACGGATCAGGGTGTCGCCGCATGATGTCGCAAGGTGCATCCGCATGACTTCTCTAGGTGCCTCCGCATGACCTGGCGCGCCACCGTCCTCACGATCTTTCCGGAGATGTTTCCGGGCGCGCTCGGCTTGAGCCTTGCCGGCAAGGCGCTCAGCGAAGGCACCTGGGCGCTTTCGACCCGAGACATCCGCGACTTCGCCACCGACAAGCACCGCTCCGTGGACGACACGCCGGCGGGCGGCGGCGCCGGCATGGTGATGCGCGCCGATATCGCCGCAGCCGCCATCGATGCCGCACGGAAAGACTCCGCACCCGGCACCCCGACCATCTATCTCTCGCCGCGCGGCACGCCGTTCACCCAAGGCCGCGCCCACGACCTCGCCCAAGGCCCTGGCGCGATCCTGCTCTGCGGACGCTTCGAGGGGCTGGATCAGCGCGTGCTGGAGGCGCGCGAGGTGGAGGAGATCTCCATCGGCGACTACGTGCTGTCGGGCGGCGAGCTGGCGGCGCAAGTGCTGATCGATGCGGCCGTGCGCCTTCTGCCGGGCGTCGCCGGCAATGAGATCTCGCTCGCCGAGGAAAGCTTCGCCTCCGGGCTTTTGGAATATCCGCACTACACGCGGCCGCGCGACTGGGAGGGCCACGCCATCCCCGAGGTGCTGCTCTCCGGCGATCACGAGAAAATCGCCAAATGGCGCCGCGAACAGGCGGAAAGCCTTACCAGGGCCCGACGGGCTGATCTCTGGGAAAAGTCCCAGAAGCCAAAAGCTTGATCGAAGTCAGTGCCGCACCGGGGCCCGCGCCCTACACAAGTCGAAACAGGAGACTGGGCATGAAGAGCTTGATGCTGCTGGCCGCCGTAGTGACGTTCGGCCTGTCCGACGATGCCGAAGCCCAAGACGCCGATGTCGCGGCGGGCAAGGCCTATGCGGAGCAAGTCTGCGCGGCCTGTCATGCGGTACAGGCGGGCGATTTGGAGTCGCCCCTCTTCGAAGCCACACCCTTTCAGGAGGTGGCGGACACGCCGGGCATGACCGAACTGGCCCTTTCCGTCTGGCTCCAGACCTCCCATCCCACCATGCCCAATATCGTGCTGGAGCAGGACGACATGCGGAATGTCATCGCCTATATCCGCAGCCTGAAGGACGAAGGGTAACAACTCCCTCCCCCTGTAAGGGGGAGGGTCGGGGTGGGGGTCAACCACAGACGCCGGGCCCCCCTCCCGGCTCGCGTTGCGAGCCGACCTCCCCCTTTTAGGGGGAGGGAATCGCCCCAAAATCCATCGACAACGGGGAAAACCTAAGGTAGGAAACCCCCGCAGGTTGTGGGTTTTGAGCCCACTCCCCGCACCTTCTAGATCAATCAAAAAGAATGGCGTTCGCCGAACAGGCCAAAAGGCCAGGCAGGCGCCCGTGAAAGGCTTAAGCTATGGATATTATTGCCCAGCTCGAAAAAGAGCAGGTCGCCGAGCTTCTCAAGAAGCGCAGCGTGCCGGAATTCGGCCCCGGCGACACCGTCCGCGTCAACGTCCGCGTGGTGGAAGGCGAGCGCTCCCGCGTTCAGGCCTATGAAGGCGTGTGCATCGGCCGCGCCGGCGGCGGCATCCACGAGAACTTCACCGTCCGCAAGATTTCCTATGGCGAGGGCGTCGAGCGCGTCTTTCCGATCCACTCGCCGCTGATCGACTCCATCGAGGTGGTGCGCCACGGCCGCGTGCGCCGCGCCAAGCTCTATTATCTGCGTGGCCTCCGCGGCAAGTCCGCCCGTATTCCCGAGCGCAAGGACACGCGCATCAAGAAGAAGGCCTTCAAGGGCTTCCAGAAGCCCAAAGGCGCGCCGGACGATCTGAAGCTCATCGAAGGCATCACGCCGGACCTCGAGAAGAAGCTGAACAAGCTCGGCCTCATCAAGTTCGAGCAGATCGCCAACCTGACCGACGACGAGATCGCGCAGGTCGACGACGCCCTGTCTCTCGGCAACCAGATCGAGAACAACGACTGGACGGGCAAGGCGGTGGCGCTGATGGCCGAGACCACGGCCGACGAGGTTCCGGCTGAGGAAGAGCCCGTGGCCGAGAGCGCCGAGGCACCGGCCGAAGGCGACGCCGACAAGAAGTAGATCGTTCGTCTGAGCCTTACCGCAAACTCCATCCCTCCCCCTGTAAGGGGGAGGTCGGCGCGCGGAACGCGCACCGGGTGGGGGTCCGAACAGCCCCGGGCTCCTGGGCCGGCAACCCCCTCCCCGACCCTCCCCCTGACAGGGGGAGGGAGACAGGTGGCACCCCTAGGGGTTTGTAAACGGCCCTCGGAGAGGCTATCTCCAGCCCTGAAACAGCAGCGCGACTGAAGAAACCGAAAATGGCGAAGCCCCGCACCCTTTACGACAAGATCTGGGACGAGCACCTGGTCCACGAGGCGCCCGACGGCACCTGTCTGCTCTATATCGACCGGCACTTGGTGCATGAAGTCACCAGCCCCCAGGCCTTCGAGGGTCTGCGCATGGCCGGCCGCAAGGTCCGCGCGCCCGAAAAGACGCTCGCCGTGGTCGATCACAACGTGCCGACCACCGACCGCTCGCTGGGCATCGACGATCCCGAATCGAAAATCCAGATCGACGCTTTGGCGAAGAACGCGCACGATTTCGGCATCGAGTATTATCATGAGCGCGACAAGCGCCAGGGCATCGTCCACGTGGTCGGGCCCGAGCAGGGCTTCACCCTGCCCGGCACCACCATCGTTTGCGGCGACAGCCACACCTCGACGCACGGCGCCTTCGGTGCGCTGGCCCATGGCATCGGCACCTCCGAGGTGGAGCATGTGCTCGCCACCCAGACGCTGATCCAGTCCAAGGCCAAGAACATGCGCGTGCGCGTGGACGGCAAATTGCCCGAAGGCGTCACCGCCAAGGACATCATCCTCGCCATCATCGGCCAGATCGGCACCGCCGGCGGCACGGGTCACGTGATCGAATATGCCGGCGAGGCGATCGAAGCGCTCTCCATGGAAGGGCGCATGACCATCTGCAACATGTCGATCGAAGGCGGCGCCCGCGCCGGCCTGATCGCGCCGGACGCCAAGACCTTCGACTACATCAAGGGCCGCCCGCGCGCGCCCAAAGGCGGCGCCTACGAACTGGCGCAACGCCATTGGGAGACGCTGTATTCCGACGAAGGTGCCGAATTCGACGCCGAGATCGTGCTGCATGCCGAGAATCTGCCGCCGATCGTGTCTTGGGGCACGAGCCCCGAGCAGGTCGTCTCCGTGGCGGGCCGCGTGCCGGTGCCCGAAGAGATCACCGATCCGACCAAGCGCAAGGCCGCCGAGCGCGCGCTCGACTATATGGGCCTCAAGGGCGGCGAGAAGATCACCGACATCGCGCTCGACCGCATCTTCATCGGCTCGTGCACCAACGGCCGCATCGAGGATCTGCGCGCCGTGGCCAAGATCGTCGCCGGCAAGCACGTCAACGAGAACCTGAACGCCATGATCGTGCCGGGCTCAGGCCTGGTGAAAGAGCAGGCCGAGGAAGAAGGTCTCGACAAGATCTTCAAGGACGCGGGCTTCGAGTGGCGCGAGCCGGGCTGCTCCATGTGCCTGGCCATGAACTCCGACAAGCTGGCCCCGGGCGAGCGCTGCGCCTCGACCTCGAACCGCAATTTCGAAGGACGGCAAGGCAGGCTCGGCCGCACCCATCTGGTGTCGCCGCAAATGGCGGCGGCCGCCGCGATTGCCGGGCGCTTCGTCGACATCCGCGAGACGCTTTAGCGGCTGTTGTCGTCATTCCTGAGAAACAACGATGACATCCCTGGTCCAAAAGAAATTCGGTGAGGCCGCCGCCGATTATGCGGCGTCGGCCGTGCATGCCACCGGGCCATCTCTCGCGCGGCTCCTGGAGCTCGTCGAGACCAAGCCTACTTGGCGCATGCTCGATATCGCCACCGGCGCCGGACACACCGCGCTCGCCTTCGCGCCGAAACTCGCCAAGGTCACCGCATCCGACATCACCCCGGAGATGCTGCAACAGGCGCGCAAGCTCGCCAAGGAGCGGGGCTTGAGCAATGTGGTCACGGCGCAAGCCCCGGCCGACGACCTGCCCTTCCCCGACACCAGCTTCAACCTGGTCACCTGTCGGCTCGCCGCGCATCACTTCCCCGATCCGGGAAAGTTCGTGGACGAGGCGGCCCGCGTGCTGATCCCCGGCGGCAGTTTCGCGCTGGTCGACAATGTCTCGCCGGACAACGCGAACCTCGCGGACGCCTACAACGCCTTCGAGAAGCTGCGCGACCCGAGCCACGGAAGATGCCTCGGGCTTCAGGAATGGAATGATCTCATCCACAACGCGAGCCTGACGCCGATCGTGACCGAGGTTCTGGATCAGGACATCCCCTTCGACCCCTGGGTCGAGCGCATGCGCTGCACGGAGGCCACCGTCGCCCGCCTGAAAGAGATGCTGGGGAGCGAACCGCTGCGTGCGTTCCTGCGCCCGCGCGAGACGGAAGACGGGCTCACCTTCAGCCTGCGCGAGGCGATCCTCGTCGCGGCAAAGCCGCGCGCCTAGCGCTCCGCCTGCTTGCGCCGCCCCCGCCGCGCCTTGCGGTCAGGCTTAGGCGCGGGCGCCGCGTCCGGATCTTTCGGGAAGGGATAATTTTCGCCCACCCATTTGGGATCGGCGAAATAGCTGCGCGGTTGCATGCGCGACAACACGTCGGGCAGCGACTGTCCGGCGCACCACGCGTTCCAATCGCCGCAGGCCGGCCGGCACCAATTGTTCCAGGCGCCGCAATCCTTCTTGGCGAAGGCAGGCACCCCGGCGCTTAAAACCAGCAGGAGACCGGCGCCAAAGACCGCGATCAGGCTCAGGCGGATCGTCATGGCCGAGAGTCTATCACGCGCGCGGGCGCCCAAGGGTTACCGACTTTTATCTATCCCGCCGCCACGGCGCTCGGGTAAACAGATCCTCATGACCACCGATTGGCACAGCCACCGCGCGCCGGACCTTGCCCAATTCGAGGCCATCGCCAACGCGGCCTATGAGCGGCTGCCCGCGATGTTCCGCGACATGACCAAGGGCGTGCTGATCCGCGTCGAGGACTTCCCCACCGACGAGGTGTTGGACTCGCTCGGCATCGACTCGCCCTTCGGCATGCTCGGGCTTTATCACGGCGTCGATCTTACCAGGCAGAGCGTGCTCGATCCCTCGCCGCTGCCCGAGATGATCTTTCTCTACCGGCGCCCCATCCTCGACTACTGGACCGAACATGACGACAAGCTCGGCGACATCATCACCCATGTCTTGGTGCACGAGATCGGTCACCATTTCGGCCTGTCCGACGATGACATGGCGCGCATTGAGGCAGACGCCGCCAACTGACCTAGGTCACTTTCGACTTGCCGGAGCAGCCTGTGCGGAAATGCAACAGTGTTTTAGCAAAAAGGCCGCAATTTCGGCTCAGAGTGCCCCGCGACCTTGCAGTAATTGCACGGATACGAATCCGCCCTTAGACTGAGACTTGCTATGCATTTCGGATCGGCTTTCCATCGCTTTGCGGTCTTGATGACCCTTGTGACCGGCTTCGCGCTCTTCAGCGGAAGCGCCGGCGCCCAGGAGTTCGTCTATCGGGGCAGCACGGTCGATGGCCCGACCATCGAGCAATATCTGGAGCAGGTCGGCCCGGTGGGCAAGCCGATCCCGCACGGCCAGCTCAAGATCGACGGCATCTCCGTCAATTGCGGCACGCGGCCGACCGTCCTGAACCCGGCCTTCGACAGCTGGGGCGGCGCCTTTCCCGGCTTCCTGATTCTCAACACCAAGAAGATCGCCGGGCTCTCCACCCAGGTGAAGCTCTACGTCTACTCCCACGAATGCGGGCACCAGTTCATCGGCGCCAGCGAGACGAAGGCCGATTTGTTCGCCATCCGGCGCGGCGTCAAATGGGGCTGGCTCGACGCAGCTGGCATGGAGGAGATCTGCGTCTTCATCTCGCAGCTGAAGGGCGACTCCGTGCATCCGCCCGGACCGAAGCGCTGCGACACCATGCGGGACTATTACCGCCAGCTGATCAACGGCGCCCAACGGGCTAGCGGCGGCGGCGGGCAGGGCGTCTACACGCTCGGGCCATCGAACTAATCCCTTTGTCATTGCCCGGCTTGACCGGGCAATCCAGTAACCGAGGTATTCGCAAATCAACTGCGGATGGTGGTTACTGGATGCCCGCCTACGCGGGCATGACAGCGCATGCGCCCTAGAAAATCCAGGCGATCATCAGCCAGAAGATCACGAAGAAAATCAGGAAGCCCACGATGGTGAAGGGCAGCTCGCCGAGAATGGCGTCGCCTCCCGAGACGACCGCCATCACCAGGATCGCCACGAACGACACCGCAAAGGAGATCAGCGCGGCGTTCTTGAGCCCGAGCCCCGCGGAGAACGGGTCCGCGTCGCCCATGATCTCGGTGAAATAATAGAGCCCGGCAAAGCCTAGTCCCACGAGCAGGATCAGCGCGATCGCCGCCGCCACGAACAGCCGCGTGGCCTCTTTCCGGTCCTGCCGGTCTCCGTCGCCCATGCCCTCGCTCCCCGCCTGCCTGGCTCCCCCGCCTAGTCGTCCAGCCGCATTTCCTGCGCCCGGCTGATCGCCTCGCGCACCTCATGCGGGTCGGGCAGATCCGTGACCGTGAACTCGGGCTCGTCGCCCGCCGTCTTGATCTCGATCGTCCCCACGCCGAGGATGCGGTTGATAAACCCCTGGTTCACCTGCACCGAGCGCACATGCCGCAACGACACGGCCAGCCGCTCCTTGCTCAAGATGCCCTCCTCGTAGAGCAGCTCATGCTCGCTCACCGTCAGCGACGTGGCCCGGGTCTTGATGTACCAATAGAGCAGGATCAGGAGGCCGAGGCCGAAGGCGGCGATCAGCAGCACGAACAGGATGAACCAGAACGGGTGCGCCCGGAACATCGCCGGATGCGCCTTGTAAATCTCCGTGCCCACCATGCCTCGCATCTCCTCCGATTGGTCCTGGACCTTAAGGCCCAGCTTGACCCGAGAAAAGCGCGGATATGTGACGGTGGAAACCGGGCCCGCGAGCCGCTATATGGCAGGCGAAGCAGAGGATCAATAATGGAAAAATTCGCGACCCTGACGGGCATCGCCGCCCACCTGCCAATGATCAATGTCGACACCGACATGATCATCCCCAAGCAGTACCTGAAGACCATCAAGCGCACCGGGCTGGGCACCGGCCTGTTCGCCGAGCTGCGCTATGACGAAGAGGGCAGGCCGCTGCCCGATTTCGTGCTGCACCAGAAGCCCTATACGGAGGCCAAGATCCTGATCGCCGGCGAGAATTTCGGCTGCGGTTCGTCGCGCGAGCACGCGCCCTGGGCGCTGCTCGATTTCGGCTTCCGCTGCGTCATCGCCCCGTCCTTCGCCGACATCTTCTACAATAACTGCTTCAAGAATGGCATTCTGCCGATCGTCCTGCCCCAAGAAGAAATCGACAAGCTGATCGACGATGCGGCGCGCGGCGACAATGCCCGCCTCACCATCGACCTGGAAGCGCAGGAGATCCGCGGCCCCGACGGCGGCGTCATTGCCTTCGAGGTCGACCCGCACCGCAAGCGCTGCCTGATCGAAGGCCTCGACGATATCGGGCTGACGCTGGAGAAGGCGGATGCCATCGACACCTTCGAACAGCAGAACGCCGTCGCCCGCCCCTGGGCTTAGACCTTAAACTCATTTGAATCGTCATTGCCGGGCTTGACCCGGCAATCCAGTCCACTGGCGCATGCACACGCCGAGACGGAACGGCATGGATGCCCGGATCAAGTCCGGGCATGACGGTACGAGATGGAGAGAGCCCCTACTCGAACAGGACCGCCTCGCTCTCCTGCTCGGCGACGGTCTCGCCGCCACGCGTGACCTTCACCTTGGCGGTGTAGCTGCCCTTGGGCCAGCCGCCCGCCGGCACGCCGGTCTTGCCGGCTTGCAGCAGCACGTCGGAATCGTCCGCGTCGACCTCCCGCACATTGGTCATCAAGGTCTCGCCGTCCTTCAGAAGCGTCACCTCGATGGTGTCGCCCTTCTGGGGATGGGCGACCCAGCCATAGGCCACGCCCGGCGTATTGAATTTGGGCGTCGCCGGGGCGTCACCCTTGGCCAGCTCATCCTCGGCGACCTTGTGGTCGGCGATGCCCAGCGCCACGACGGCGGTACCCTGGGCCCAGGCTGCGCTCGCGGCGGCCAGCATCAGCACGACGGCAAATAGCACCCTTGTCAGCATGTCTCTCTCCCGTTACCCAAAGCGCCGCCGGTCTTTTCCGGCATATCGGGCGATTGCTTAGCATAGGGCGGATCGAGATTCATGGCTTCCTACAAACTCCTGCTACTTCCCGGCGACGGCATCGGCACCGAAGTAATGGCCGAGGTGACGCGCCTGATCGACTGGGTAAATGGATCCGGCATCGCCAGCATCGAGACCGAGACGGACCTGGTCGGCGGCTGCGCCTTTGACTCTCACGGGGAGGCCATCTCCGACGCCACCATGAAATGCGCGCTCGCCGCCGATGCGGTCATGCTGGGCGCGGTGGGCGGCCCCAAATGGGACGGTGTGCCCTACGACAAGCGTCCCGAGGCAGGCCTGCTGCGCTTGCGGAAAGACCTTGAGCTGTTCGCCAATCTGCGGCCCGCCATCTGCTATCCGGCGCTGGCCGACGCCTCGTCCTTGAAGCGCGAACTGGTCGACGGCCTCGACATCATGATCGTGCGTGAGCTGACCGGCGGCGTCTATTTCGGCGAGCCCAAGGAGATCACCGATCTCGGCAACGGACAGAAGCGCGCCGTCGATACCCAGGTCTACGAGACCTACGAGATCGAGCGCATCGCCGATGTCGCCTTCGACTTGGCGCGCAAGCGCGGCAACCTCGTCCACTCCGCCGAGAAGCGCAACGTGATGAAGACCGGCGTGTTGTGGAACGAGGTGGTCACGCAAGTTCACAAGGACCGCTACGCGGACGTGAAACTCGAGCACATCCTCGCCGACAATTGTGCCATGCAGCTGGTGCGCGCACCGAAACAGTTCGACGTCATCGTCACCGACAATCTGTTCGGCGACGTGCTATCCGACGAAGCCGCCATGGCCACGGGCTCGCTCGGCATGTTGCCGTCGGCCTCGCTCGGCGCCACCGACGACACCGGCATGCGCCGGGCCATGTACGAGCCTGTGCACGGCTCCGCCCCCGACATTGCCGGCCAAGGCGCGGCAAACCCGATCGCCACCATCGCCAGCTTCGCCATGTGCTTGCGCTATTCCTTCGATCTCGGCGAGGCCGCGGACAACATCGAGAAGGCCATCGCACGAGTGCTCGATCAGGGCTTGCGCACCGGCGACATCCGCCAGGACGGCTGCAAGACCGTCGGCACCCGCGAGATGGGCGACGCCATCATTGCGTCGCTAAACAGTGCCACGTGAGAGCCATGACACAGCGATTCGCTGCGCTCGCCATTGCCCTCCTGCTCGGGACGGGCGTTCCCTGTCTTGCCGCCGAAGACGGCCGGGAGCCCATCACGGGCACGCCGCTCGGCGCAACGACGCCTGAGGAAGAGGCCCAAAAAGCGGCCCGCGAGGCCTGCAAGATCGAGATCTGCGACATTCTCGCGACCGGGGAGCAGCAAGGTCCGAACGTCGCCTGCGATGTCGCTTGGACCTGGCACGAGTCCGAGATCGTCGAGGCGCTCGGCGGGCGTATCGATTGGCCCTGGGGCAAGCTCGTTTGTCGCTCAAAAGTGAGACTCGAGCGCGCGCAGCTTGCCGGGGCGATGGGCGCGCCGCGCTACAAGGCCATCGGCGAAACCCAGACCGTCCGCTGCTCGCTCCACCACGAAGACGGCAGGCCTTATGTCGTCGAGCTTGCGCTTGCGCCGCAGGTGACCTTCAAGAACGGCAAAGCGACCGGCGCCGCCGTCAATTGGGGCCGGGTGACCGCGCCATCGGCGATCTATGCCCTGCTCTACGCGGCGACCAGCCTGGACAACTCCACCAACATTCTGGGGCCGGAGGTCGTGAGCCAGGTCAACAAGTTTACCCGGGCGGACTGCGCCGAAGTGAGGGACGAACTCCCTGGCCGGCGCGTTCGCTAGGCGGGCGCACGCATGCGGGCAGCATCCCGCTTGCCCATAAAGAAACCGGCCACTGGCGGCAGTGCCGCGGCCTAGCGCCCCAGCCCGAACCAACGGTCATGTTACGGGCTTATACCTCTCCCAGGTTTTGGGATGGCATGTTGCGAGACAATGGACCAACGCACGGTAAGAGCCCTTGATGACGCCGAAGCACGCGCGCTGCCCGCGCTCGGCGGCACAGCGTCCGGCCCCGCCGACGCGCCCCATGCGCAGGTGCCCCGTGCGCCGCATGCGCCGCATGCACCTAATGGACGGCGCACCTCCGCCGTGCTTCGCGAATTCCTGGAGACCGAGACGTCCGAACGCATCAGCCTCGGCGCCCTCCGCGATGCGCTCGGCGATCGCGGCTTCGGCGTGCTGCTGCTGATCTTCGCCTTGCCGAACCTCGTGCCGCTCAATATCCCGCTGCTGTCGGCGGTGCTTGGCCTGCCGCTCGTGCTGCTTGCCGCGCAGCTCACCTATGGGCGGCCCAGACCCTGGTTTCCCGACTGGCTGAAGAACCGCTCGTTCCCGCGCGCAGGCTTTAAGGCCGTGGTCATGCGCACCCTGCCGGCGCTTGAGCGTGCCGAAAGGCTGTTGAGGCCGCGCCTGACCGGGCTTCTGTCCTGGACCGGCGAGCGCGTGGTCGGCGGCATCGTCCTCTTCCTGGCGCTCATCCTCACTTTACCGATTCCCTTGGCCAACTTCCTGCCCGCCTTCGCCATCGCGATCTTTGGGCTCGCCGTTGTCGAGAAGGACGGCGCAGCGGTGCTGGCCGGCATCGCCGTGGGCGTCGCCAGCGTCATCGTGGCCGGCGCCGTGGTGCTGGGCTTCGTGAAGGCGGCGCTGCTGCTCGTCTCAAGCCTCTTCGGCTAGAGCCTGGATCCTCGGGGCTCGCGGCTAAGGCTCTCGTCTGAGCCGCCCACGCCCGCGGTCCGTGACGCGGGCGTGACCCGCCAGATCGTGTTGCCGACGTCATCGGCCACGAGCAACGCGCCGTCCTTGGCAACCTGGACACCCACAGGGCGGCCGCGCGCCTCCTCGTCCGCATTGAGGAAGCCGGTCAGCACGTCCACCGGCTTGCCTTGGGGCTCGCCGCCTTCGAACGGCACGAATACCACTTTGTATCCGGCCCGCGGCGCCCGGTTCCACGAGCCGTGCTCACCGATGAAGGCACCGTTCCGATATGCCGGCGGCAGTGTCGTACCGGCCGCAAAGGTGAGTCCGAGCGGCGCCACGTGATTGCCCAGCGCGTAATCCGGCACGAGGGCCTGTTTCACGAGGTCCGGCTTCTGCGGCTCAACGCGATCGTCCACATGCTGGCCCCAATAGCTGTACGGCCAGCCATAGAACCCGCCCTCCTGCACATGGGTGAGGTAGTCGGGCACGAGATCGCTGCCGAGCTCATCGCGCTCGTTGACCACGGCCCAGAGTTGATCGGTGCCGGGCGCGAAGGCGAGCCCCACCGGATTGCGCAGGCCCGACGCATAGACACGCGATTTTCCGCTATCGACGTCGATCTCCAGGATCGCGGCGCGGCGCTTCTCCTTGCCGATACCATTCTCGGCAACGTTGCTGTTGGAGCCGACACCCGAATAAAGACGCGTGCCGTCCGGGCTTGCGACCAGGCTCTTGGTCCAATGGTGGTTCAGCGGGCCACCCGGCAAATCGGCGACCTTCTCGCCTTTCGCGGTGATCTGCGTGGCGCCTTCCTCATACGGAAAGCGCACCACCGCATCCGTGTTGGCGACGTAGAGATCGTTGCCGATCAGCGCCATGCCGAAGGGCGAGTGGAGGTCTTTGAGAAAGACACTCTTGGTCTCGGCCTTGCCGTCGCCGTCGGCGTCGCGCAGCAGCATGATCTTGTTCGGGCTCGGCACGCCGGCGCCGGCATGACCCATGACGACCCCCATGATCCAGCCCTTGAGACCGTCACCATCGTCCGGGCGTTCCGGTCCGTTGGTCTCGGCGACGAGCACGTCGCCGTTCGGCAGCACGTAGAGCCAACGCGGGTGTTCGAGATCCTGCGCGAAGGCTTGGACCTCGAGCCCCTTGGCCGGCGTGGGTCTTTCATCGTCTCCCCAGGCCGAGGCCTCGGCGACGTTGACCCTGGGCAATATGCCCTGGCTGGGCTCGGGAATTGTGGGATTGGCGCCTTGTGAGGCTTCCTCCGGCAGATCGGCGGAATCGCAAGCCCCAGGGGAAGCCCGGCCGCAAACGGCAGGGCATAATGTGAGAGAGTGTTCATATTGGCCTCTGATACGGGTTTCTGCTCTACCAACGCGCGAGAGCAGCCATCCGTTTCCAGCCAAATCGACGCGCCTTTACAACGGCGCGGCATTCCCATAAATCCGCCGAAAGACTGGCCGGAGCTGCCGGCCTAGGAGCGTCACCATGGGCTACAAAGTCGCCGTCGTCGGCGCGACCGGCAATGTCGGGCGCGAGATGCTCAATATCCTGGAAGAGCGGGAATTCCCCGCCGACGAGGTCTTCGCTGTCGCCTCGCGCCGCTCGCAGGGCACCGAGGTGTCGTTCGGCGATCACCGCCTCAAATGCCAGGATATCGAGAATTTCGACTTCAGCGGCGTCGACTTCGCGCTGATGTCGGCGGGCTCGGCGGTCGCCAAGGAGTGGGCGCCGAAGATCGCCTCGAAGGGCTGCGTGGTGATCGACAATTCGTCCTACTGGCGCACCGATCCGGACGTGCCGTTGATCGTGCCCGAGGTGAACCCCGACGCCGTCTTGGGCTTCACTAAGAAGAACATCATCG
>Ga0209587_1000655_pt1 | contig 16931 bp, 16 predicted proteins | sample NGEPerD_2_FD_184512 | JGI IMG/M metagenome (GOLD analysis project Ga0209587, IMG submission 184512) | Arctic peat soil microbial communities from the Barrow Environmental Observatory site, Barrow, Alaska, USA - NGEE PermafrostL1-D... | ecosystem: Environmental > Terrestrial > Soil > Wetlands >... | reverse complement strand
TTCAACGGGGCTCACTCCGACCGAAGCCTTGCTGCAATCGGTCCAACTTATAGCCGTGCAAGAGCGTGAACTGAAGGCCGTTAAGCAGGCCCAGCTTAAAAGCCAAGTAGCCTTGATTGAGCATGAATTCGCGCTTACTACCCTCGACCAAAAGGTCACCCACGAAATTACGCTAACCACCCGGGAACAAAAGCAGATCCAAGGGGCCGTTAATTCGAGAGCACAGACCATCGGACTTCCCGAGCTGTATCGACCAATTTATGGAGCTCTAAAAAAGCAGTTTGGGATTCCCAGCTACCGGGATCTGAAGAGATCCGATCTGACCAAGGCCTTTGAGTTTATCTTGTGTTGGTCGCCGGGAAATCAATAGGACGATTCAATAAAATGGCAAGTGTCGCACGATCCTTCGTGGTTCTATACCATTGACGAACACGAAAATGACAGAGGAGAGGGGATGGACGAAATGACCAAGGCAGAATTTCAAAAGTTCTTCCGATACATTTCCAGCGTGACAACAGATACAAACCCTTCACCGGAGAGAACGCAAGTCTACTGGGATTTGTTAAACGACTTAGAGTTTGAAGTGGCGATGGTGGGCGGGAAACGATAGCGTGGCCGGAAGCCTATGACCAAGTCTTAAGGGCCATAAGAAACTTTGGCGTGCATCGAGTCGAACAAGCCATCGAATCACTCACGCCGATCAATAGGGCAGCCCTGAATGCCCTGGGAGGGTTCAAAGCCTTCTGTCTCAACGAGGAGAATGATATTAACAGAGCACAGTTCCGAATGGCATATGAAACCTTAGCAAAACGAGAGATGATGGACGCCAAAACCCCGCAAAAACTTAAGGAGCTCATGGCGGGAATGGGGAATAGTCTAGTTCTAAGACTTCCAGACCGTTCGAGTATTGAATGAAAAACGCTGATTATGCAAACCGCGGAAAATCCCTCGAAGATCTCATCAACTACGCTAACCAGCAATACCTTGTTAAAGGTGTCGCGCTCGTTCAGAAAATACCGACACCCTGGACGGTAATCAGGCGGGGAATACAGATCGTTTCCGCTTTCCCGGCTCAGAAATCGACCGTGGACTATATCGGGGTCACAAACTTCACGCATGCACCAGTGCCGCTTGCCTTCGATGTAAAACAGTGCAAGCACAAGACGAATTTTCCGTTATCCAATCTTGAGCAACATCAGCTGGATTTCCTTACTGCTTGGAAGGATCAAGGTGGAACAGTTTTTCTGCTCATCGAAATGACAGCGCTCGGCAAGATATACAAAGTTGAGATCAATACCATTGAACGGTATTGGCCGGAGTCGCTGAGCGGTGGACCAAAGAGTATACCGGTTAAGGACTTCGATAAATTTGAAGTCGTGGGACAGGCTGGCGGGATTGTTTTAGATTATTTGGGGGTATATTCGTGAGCGAACTCAATAACGAGAATCAAGTTGAGCTCATCGTGCAATTGTAAAAAGAGATCTGCCTAACATAGCGGAAAAAATCGTCAATGTTAGAAGCATGCTAGACCAGCTTGAGAAACGCTGCATCCGGCAAAGAGACGGAGTAGGTCGCAAGAAGTGCGTCGCTAAAGTTGTCAGGGGCAGTACATGAGGTATTTGTACTAGGTGAAACTCATTATCTTGACGTAACTTCCATATAACAGATATACCCTGCGCAAAGGCCGCGAAGTATATACTTGTTAGGATCATTTTCGGATTATGAGGCTATGCAGTTATTAAATTCTTATAGTGATTCTAAGAGGGAATTACCAAGAATTGTAGAATATCATATAGCATGGGGTCTACTTACAAGGAGGATAAAGTATGAAAAAAGGTCTAATAGCCAGCATTTTAGCAGTTACTATGGTGGGGGCTTTAATTGCTGGTTGCGGTACCAAGGCTCCGACGAAAACAGAAGGAACCGATACGACGACCCCGACCAAGGTGGAAAAGCCGACAATTACGGTTAGTTCAAAGGAGTTTACTGAGCAGCTGATTTTAGGTAATATGATGGCTTTGCTTTTGGAAAAAAACGGGTTCCCAGTGAACAGAAAGATCGGCCTTACAGGAACTGCCGTAGTAGCCAAAGCACTCGAAAGTGGTGATATTGACGTTTATGCAGAGTATACAGGAACGGGTTTGGTCACTATTTTAAAGCAACCTGTTATTACTGACCCAGACGAGGCTTATGCTGCTGTGAAAAAGGGTTATGAAACTCAGTTTAATGAAGAGTGGCTTGGCCGGTTAGGCATAAACAATACGTATGTCTTGACAATGAAAGCGGATAAGGCGAAAGAATTAGGAATTTTAACGCTCTCTGACCTAGTAACTAAAGGTGCCGACTTAAAATTCGGTTCGGACCAAGAATTTTTAGCTCGCCCGGATGGCTATCCGGCTCTCTCCAAGGCCTATGGCTTTGAGTTCAAACAGGCAAATATCAAATCTATGGACGCGGGTCTGGTTTACCAAGCGGTAGACTCTGGTCAGGTAGATATTATCATGGGATTTGCAACCGATGGAAGAATTAAGAAGCTGAACTTAATGAACTTAAAGGATGATAAGAATTTCTTCCCAGTGTATGATGCTGCACCCGTGATCAGACAAGAAGTTCTGACGAAAAATCCTGAAATTGCTGATATTCTCAATAAATTACAAGGGAAAATTTCTGATGAACAGATGCAAGAACTTAACTTGCAGGTTGATGTTGACGGAAAAGAACCGGCGGATGTTGCCAAAGATTTCTTAGTCTCATTAGGTTTGTACTAACATGGCAATAGTGTAGTAATCGCAAATCAGAAACCATTCAGCCAGGGTGCGTGAATTTGGCCGCCCTGGCTGATGTTTTTACTGAACGGGAGGAAGCTGATGATCAGTTTAAGAGGGATCTCCAAAAAATTTGATAATGGATTCACCGCTGTTGACGATATTTCGTTGGAAATTAAAGCTGGTGAAATTGTAGTCCTAATAGGATCATCTGGGTGTGGTAAAACGACTACAATGAAAATGATTAATCGTTTGATTGAGCCTTCCTCGGGTCAGATTTTGATTAAGGGCGAGGATATCTTGGAAGCTAACCCAATCGAATTACGCCGGAATATTGGCTACGTGATTCAGGAAATTGGATTATTTCCTCATATGACGATTGCTGAGAATATAGCGATTGTTCCAGAATTGAAAAAATGGAGTTCTGAAAAGATCAAGAAACGGATAGCAGAGCTGCTGGAGCTGATGGGATTAGAACCGGACACCACCGCCAAAAAATACCCTCATGAACTTAGTGGCGGACAGCGACAAAGGATCGGAGTAGCCAGGGCCTTGGCGGTTGACCCGCCCATAATGTTGATGGATGAACCATTTGGGGCTTTGGACCCTATTTCACGCGAACAATTACAGGACGAATTCCTCAAACTGCAAGCAACGGTTAATAAGACGATCGTTTTTGTCACCCATGATATGGATGAAGCAATCAAACTTGCTGACCGAATTGTAGTAATGAACGCGGGCAAAATTTTGCAGTGTGGGAAACCGCGGGATATTCTGCGCAATCCGGCCAATGATTTCGTAAGAGATTTCGTGGGCACTGATCACACTTTGAAACAATTAAGTCTACTTAAGGTGTTTGAAGCTATGCAAACAGATATTGTCACGTTGTCTGTTGACGAAACGATTGCCTCGGCTAAGGCGAAATTCGACCAGGGTTATCGAAGTATGTACGTTATTGATCAGCGGGGAACGGTGAAAGGGTATGTTAACAAATCTGACATCAATCATATTCAGGAAGGGCTGGTTAATCAGTTTACGAGAACCCAGTTTACTAGCATCGGCCCTGGCAAATCTCTCAAAGAAGCTTTAACGTTAATGATCCAACGTGATGCAGGGTATATTGCAGTCGTTGACGACCGCGGTGCTTTAGTTGGGGTGATTTCTACTAATTCATTACATCGACTTGTTGGGGAGCCTTACCTGGAAACAGAGAGGGAGGTAGGGGGGAATGAAGTTCTTTAGCTATTTTATTGCCCACGTGGATAAAATAGGGCATCTGTTTTTGCAACACGTCGAATTGACGCTAATAGCAGTTGCTCTGGCTGTAACGATTGGATTACCTTTAGGTATCGTAATTACTAAAAATGCAACCTTGTCAAAAATTGTTTTGTATGTGGTCGGAATTATTCAGACTATACCAAGTATTGCTTTGTTTGGTTTTCTAATTCCGGTGATAGGTATCGGCATTAAACCGGCGATAGTAGCTTTAGTGTTGTATGGACAACTGCCGATCGTCCGCAATACCTATACAGGCATTAGGAATGTCGAACCTAGTATGGTGGAAGCGGCTCGAGGCATGGGAATGACGAATTCTCAAATTTTGCGGCGGTTACAGATTCCAGCTGCGTTTAGTGTTATTTTAGGGGGTATTAGAATCGCCACTGTAGCTCTAATCGGGATTGCTACGATTGCATCTTTTATAGGGGCTGGTGGTTTGGGAGACATGATTTTCAGGGGAATCGCTACACTTAATTTTAATATGGTTTTATCCGGAGCCATACCGGTTGCATTGCTTGCTTTGGCTGCGGATTATGGGTTATCATGGCTTGAACGGTCGGTGGATCCTATGTATAAGACTAAAAAAGGGTCCACTGTTAAAAGGGTGTAAGACCAAGGGGGGAACTGAATGGGTTGGCTAGATTATATTGCCCAAAATCAGGTAGAGTTTTGGCACTTAGTGCGTCAACATTTGATGATTACAGGGATAGTAGCTGCACTGGCTATAGTTATCGGAGTGCCGTTGGGGATCTACATTACCCGTAATAAATATTTGGAAGGTCCTGTGATGACTATCGCCAACATTGGACAGACCATTCCTACATTTGCAGTGTTTGGCCTTGTTTTGCCTTTTATGGGCATTGGGCTAAAACCTGCGATATTTGCGCTCTTCATTTATGGGATATTGCCGATTATAAGAAATACATATACGGGTATTAAGAATGTTGAAACAGCCCTCACGGAGACTGCAGTTGGCATGGGGATGACTTCCAGGCAGATTCTCTTTAAGGTGGAAATTCGGCTGGCATTGCCAATTATAATGGCCGGGATCATGACATCGGTCGTAATTGGCGTTGGAACGGCTGCTTTAGCCTCTTTTATAGGGGCAGGCGGTCTGGGGGATTTAATAATCCGCGGGCTGTCAATGATGGATAATGCTACTCTGTTAGCTGGAGCAATCCCAACGGCTATAATAGCTGTGCTTGCTGATACCATCTTGGGAACAGCGGAAAATGCCTTGGTTCCTAGGGGCATTAAGCGTTAAGGATTACATTTGGAGTCTCTAAATTGAGACTGATCTCGTTTATGAGAAATAACTATTAGATAAGGATTGCTTTAAGGATTGCTTTAGTGAAGAGTAATTTCCTCTCAATAACGAGATATACTAATATTTTTAGTTACAATAAATTCAAGTCGCAAGGACTATAGTTAAAGGCCAATTTCCAGTATTGTGAGACTATTTGTAATAGTAAATCTAAGCATTGGCATGATACTTGCATCTAAATATTCTACAAGCTGGTTATACTCTACAAGCTGGTTATATTAAATATAATGGATGTACTGCATAATTGTTTGGGAAAGGGGATGTAGCAATGACAAATGGAGGAATTGAGGGCGGATCCTATAAGCCCTTCTCCATGGCGCAGATCGAAATGTTACACAAAGCTTCGATGAAGGTTTTTGAAGAAGTAGGTATGGAAGTCCATAGTGAACGCGCTCTGGAAATCTTCGCCGCAGCTGGTGCTGATGTAGATTTCTCGACTAAACGGGTACGTGCCTCTGAGGACTGGATCATGAATATTGTTAAGAGAGCACCATCCCAAGTCACGCTCTGTGGTCGAGAAGAAAAGAACGACTTAATTCTAGGAGGAACTTGCGTTTACTTGGGGACAGGGGGAACGGCACTCAACGTACTCGATATCGAAACAGGTAAGCGGCGTCGAACGACCTTGTCCGATGTGCGTCAGACAGCGAAATTAGTTGATGCTCTTGATAATATTCATTTTTTTGTTTTGCCAGTTTATCCATCGGAGTTGTCTAAAGAAAATGTCGATATTAACCGCTTTTACGCCGGAATAAGTAATACCAGCAAACATGTTATGGGCGGAGTTTATTCTATAGAAGGTGTCCGCAAAGTTATTCGAATGGCGGAGGAAATTGCCGGCAGTAGAGAAGCGTTGCGAAAACGGCCTTTTATTTCGATGATTACTAATATAATGAGTCCGCTTAAAATGGATGGAACTTATACTGATCTCATGCTTGAAGTGATCGAAGCAGGAATTCCCTTGGCAACACCGCCGGCGCCTATATCTGGGGCTACTTCCCCTGTTACTTTGGCGGGCACCCTTGTCCAACTTAATGTCGAAGCGTTAAGTGGCTTGATGCTGGCTCAGATAGTAAATCCCGGTACGCCAGTTTTATATAGTGTCGTTCCAACCACTGCTGACATGCGTACGATGGGGTTCTTGTTTGGAGCAGTAGAAAACGGCATTATGAATGCCGTGTGCGCTCAGTTGGCTCAGTATTATAATTTGCCTATCTACGCGACAGCCGGTGTCACGGAATCCAAAATCCCGGATGTACAGTCAGGTTATGAAAAAATGAGCACTTCTATGATGGCCGCCTTAGCTGGAGCTAACTACATTCACGATGCAGGGGGATTAATTGAATCCGGACTAAGTATTGCGTACGAACAGTATGTCATTGACGATGAAATTAATGGTATGGTGCTTCGGGCCGTGAGGGGTATAGAAATAAATGACGAGACCTTATCACTTGACGTTATTAAACGTGTTGGTCCCGGCGGAAACTATATAAGCGATGAACAGACTTATAAATATATGCGGACGGAGTTTTTCTTACCTAGGGTGGCAGATCGTTCGCCAGTAGCAATATGGGAGGAAAATGGATCGATTGATGGTAGGGAAAAGGCTCGTAGAATCGCTAAGGATATTTTAGCAAACCACTGTCCTAATCCAATTGATCAGGCTATCGTTGAATGCCTTAAGGCTGAAAATCCGGAGTTAGTAACCGATTAAAGACGAAATTTTTAGTTGAAATATGATAGCAATTTAAGAAAGAGGTTTTTTTGATATGTATCCTGCATTAAAAGGAAGTCAGTTGCGTTTATTTGATGATTCCCAGATAAAGGCCATCCATGAGGGCGTAGTAAGACTCCTAGAAGAAGTGGGAATGAAAGTAAAGAGTAAACAGGCCTTTGAGATTTTTGAAAAAGGCGGGGCTATTGTAGACCCAGTTTCTGAAATCGTTAAGATTCCTCGTGAAATGTTGGAAAAGGCCATCAAAATTGCGCCCTCTAAAGTAATTATTCACGGTCGTGAGGAAAAGCATGATGCGGTGTTGGAAAAGAATAGAGTACACTTTGGAACCGGTGGCACGGTCATGTATGCTTTGGACTTTGAGACAGGGGAGAGAAGGGTCACAAATACTCATGATGTGCGTGACTTAGCGCGGTTGGTGGATACTTTAGAAAATATTGCTTTTTATGTTATCCATACCTACCCAGGAGATGTAGCGGAAGAAGATGTTGATGTTAATCGTTTCTACTGGGCTATTACTAATACTACTAAGCCTATCATGGGTGGCATGTATACTATGAAGGGGCTTAAGGAAGCCATCCAGATTTCTGAGATGGTGGCCGGAGGAGCTGATCAACTACGGGAACGGCCCTTTGTTTCTTTCATAACCTTGATGGTAACTCCTTTGGTCATGGATGGCCACTATACCGATTTTCTGATTGAAGTAGCCAAAAAGGGCCTTCCTTTAGCCGTTCCGTCTGAACCCTTGGCAGGGGCAACCTCGCCAGTAACCTTGGCGTCGACAATTACGATTAACTTAGCTGAGACCTTAGCAGGACTAACCTTAGCACAGCTTGTAAATTCCGGAAATCCAACTCTTATCGGAACGACATCCAGTATCATGGACATGAAAACAGGCACTTATGTAGCGGGTGCAATCGAGTCTTCTCTGATTAATGCGGGAGTTGCACAGATGGCTCAATATTATGATCTGCCTCTCTATGCCACAGGAGGCCAGTCCGATTCTAAGTTAAATGACTCTCAGGCTGGCTATGAAAGTGCCTCGCAAGCCATGACATTAGGTCTTTCGGGGGCAAACTGGATTCACGATTCTGCGGGACTTCTAGAGTGTTGCACAACTGTGTCTTACGAGAAAACGGTGATCGATAATGAAATTATCGGTAATGTGCTTAGGGTTTTAAAGGGTGTGGAAGTAAATGATGAGACATTAGCGATCGACTTAATTAAACATGAAGGACCGGGGGGCAATTTCTTAGCAAGTCCTCATACTGCAGAATATTTTAGGAGCGAATTTTTTATTCCTAAAGTATCTGATCGTTTGAATCGGATAAGCTGGAAAGCAAAAGGAAGCATGGATACACACGAACGGGCACATTTAATCGCTGAGGAAATAATGAAGACCCATCGGGCAAAACCCATTGACCCACAAATTAGAGAAAAAATACGCACAATGTTCCCCGGAATTAAGGGCGAAGACCTTGTGTAAGTCTTGAGCACTCATAGGTATTTATAATGCGATTGAACGTGTAGAGCGAATTTAGCGCTAATTTAAGGGTATGGAGGAATGAATAATGTCGAATATATTAGAGGAACTTGCCGAAAGAGTGATAGAGGGGAAATTAGAGACCGTACAGGATATTACTCGGAAAGCGATTGCCGAAGGTCTTGATCCTGAGGAAATTATCAACCAGGGACTTATCAAGGGAATGAATGTTGTCGGCGTGAGATTTAAAGCAGGGGATATGTTTGTGCCGGAAGTGCTGATGTGTGCTCGCTCTATGAGCGGTGGAATGGAACTTGTCAAACCACTTCTGTTGGGAAAAGAGATGCCCACAGCAGGCAAAGTGCTGATAGGTACGGTCAAAGGGGATTTACACGATATTGGCAAAAATTTGGTCGGTATGCTGTTGGAAAGTGTGGGCTTCAATGTGGTAAATCTAGGCACGGATATCAGTACGGAGCAGTTTATGCAAGCAATCAAAGAACATAAACCTGATGTTTTAGGACTATCTGCTTTGTTAACTACAACGATGTTGGGAATGAAAGACATCATTGATCAACTGGTGGAAGAGGGAACGAGAGATAAGATTAAGGTTATTATAGGTGGGGCACCTATTTCCCAAGATTTTTCGGATGAAATTGGAGCCGATGGATTTGCTCCTGATGCAGCTTCTGCAACGGAACTTTGTCAAAAGTTGTTGGCCTAGTGACTCCCTCGTTCAGTTAGACTGAAATACCGAGCTTCGTTGAAACTCACAGTGGAGGGTTTCAACGAAGCTTCTTATCCCAGAACGAACACGTTGAAATGGAGTGATTGACAATGCCACTAGTGTTAGGAATTGATACTGGTGGGACCTATACAGATGGTGTGCTTCTTGATCTAGACACGAAGGAAGTAAGACAAAAAGCCAAGGCATTTACGACTCGTGAGGATTTATCGATAGGCATCCGAAGATGCATTGAAAATATGGAAGAATTGGATCCGCGACAAGTTCAGCTTGTATCGCTGTCTACGACATTGGCGACTAATGCCATTGTGGAAGGTCGCGGTTGCAGAGTCGGCTTAATTCTAATAGGTCATGAATCGACCGGTGACCTACCCGCCCAAATGATTTTTGTAGTTAGGGGCGGGCATGATATTAAAGGAGAACCTGTCACTGAATTAGATGATATCGCTGTTCAGAGTGCAGTGACCGAAATGCGCGGTCGGGTTGATACTGTCGCAATTTCCGGTTATTTGAGCGTTCGCAATCCGCATGAACAGGAAACGCGTAGAATTATTCAAGAACTGTGGGATATACCCATCGTTTGTGCTCACCAACTCACGACAACTCTTGGATTTCATGAACGGACAGTGACGGCGTGCCTGAATGCCCGATTATTACCCATTGTCGCGGAACTTCTTGTAGCGGTTAAGGTCGTTCTTCAAGAAAAGGGTATTCAAGCTCCTTTGATGGTTGTTAAAGGGGATGGGTCGTTAATGAACGAAAAGATGACTCGAGAAAAACCCATTGAGACGATACTTTCTGGGCCAGCTGCCAGTATTGTTGGGGCAACATTTTTGACAGGCGAAGAATCAGCTTTGGTTTTAGATATGGGCGGAACAACGACAGATATTGCTGTCTTAGATAAAGCCCATCCACGGATGAATCGAGAGGGTGCTATAGTCGGCGGTTGGAAAACACGGGTAGAAGCGGCTGAAATCAGTACCTTTGGGTTAGGTGGAGATAGCTATATTCAAGTTTCCAAGGATAGAAAACTAACGATTGGACCGAGAAGGGTCTGGCCTCTGTCAGTTATTGCGAGCAGGTATCCTAATTTAGTGGAAGAATTGTTAAGAGTTGATTTTGAGCGAGAAATTGCAGATGCACAACCAGTGGATTGTTTTATGTTGGTCAAGAAACCTGAGGATGGAAGCAGGTGGAATGACAGTGCTCGAGAGATAATTAAAGCACTGGAGGACGGAGCTCATAATATCTTTGTCCTTGCGGATAGAGTTGGACGAGATCCTAACTTGCTGAATTTGAAGGACTTAGAACAAGCGCAAATTATTGGCCGGATTTCTTTTACGCCCACTGATTTACTGCATGTTCAAGGTAGTTTTACTGACTATAATGTCAAAGCAGCCATAGAAGGGGCTAGAATTCAAGCGCGTCGCTTAAATTTAGAACCCGTTAAATTTCTGGAAAGAGTCTTTGAGAAGATCCAAGCAGTGATTAGTTTGTCCATATTGCAAAGTCTTGCCTACAGGGGAGGTTCAAACGCTAACCTAAGTTCGGATACCAGTGCGGCGTTTTTACTAGACTCTCTGCTTAAGGGGGGTCGTAATTACGGATTTAAGTCCGAGATCGTTCTTGATTATCCAATTGTGGCCTTGGGTGCTCCGGTTTCAGCCTATCTCCCTGTTGTGGGCGCTTCCTTGCATACTAAACTCCTGATACCGACTCATGCTGAAGTTGCGAACGCAGTGGGTGCGGCCGCCGGTCAGGTTATGGAATCAATTCGCGTTTTAATTAAGCCGGGCGGAGCGGGGGGCTATGTTGTACATGCTCCATGGAAAAGAGAAGCCTTCATGTATCTTGACGAGGCAGAAAACTATGCCTTAGATAAAGCGAAAGAGATGGCCATTGAAAATGCTAGCTGCGCGGGAGTGGTTGCCCCGGAGGTTGTTGTCGAAACGAAAGAGCTCGTTAGCCATTCGGCTGGAGCAGATGGAGATGTGTTAATTGAGGTACGCATTGAGGTCACGGCTTTTGGTCGTCCCAGTTGGAAGGAATATTCATAAAAGCTAAAGTATTGGCACGTAGTACCTTGGCTGATGTTGTTAATCTTCATTCAGAGCGACATGCTTTAGACTCAAGACAGCAATTATCTACAAGCGGTATTTATTGATGTTAACCTTGAAAATAGATGTTGCTACTTTAATAAAGCGGATTATCCAATGAGGAAATGTTCTTCGCACCTATTGACGACGTGATTTTCTATAATGAAGGAGGAAAAATACATGTTAATCATTGGCGAACTTATTAATACCAGTCGAAAAGCTGTAAAACTGGCAGTTGAACAAAGGGATGTTGCCTTTATTCAGGATCTGGCGAAGAGGCAAGTTGAATTGGGTGCTCATTATGTCGATGTCAACTGCGGTACTATGGTGCATAACGAGGTCGAAACGATGGAATGGCTTGTCCAGACTATTCAGGAAGTTGTATCGGCACCGCTTTGCATTGATACACCAAGAACTGAAGCGATGGAGGCGGGATTGGCAGCCGTGAAAAATGGCCAGCCCATGGTTAATTCTATTACCGCTGAGCAAAAACGTTATGCGACGGTGTTGCCTCTGGTTCTAAAATACAAGGCTAAAGTTATAGCCTTGTGTATGGACGATAAGGGTATTCCGGAATCCGCAGAGCAACGTATTGCGATTGTGCGAAAATTAGTGGGGGATCTTACAGCGGCCGGAGTTCCGGAAGAAGATATCTACCTGGATCCGCTTGTTACACCCATTAGTACCGGTGATAAGTGTGGTAACGCTGTTCTGGATACAGTCCGCTTTATTCGCCAAGAGTATCCTCGTGTTCATGCTGCTTGCGGTCTAAGTAATGTTTCTTATGGGTTACCCAACCGCAAAGTTATAAATCAGGCATTTATGATTCAAACGATGGGAGCAGGCATGGATGCCTACATCTTAGATCCCTTAGATAAAGCTATGATGGGTTTTGTGTATGCTTCACAGGCTTTATTAGGGAAAGATTCTTACTGTATGCAGTACTTAACAGCCCATCGTAATGGATTATACGACTAGGAATGTAGAGGGTAGTTATAAAACGTGGTTCTTATCGTTACACTGGGAAGAGAGATAGGGAGATTTACCGAGAAAAAGTTCGCAAGAGATTGCGGACTTTTTCAGATTTAAATGGCCTAGGAATCCAATAACAGGTTGATTTTCTAGAAACTATTGCAAAGACTAGACGAAATGTGGTACTATACTAGTACAGATATAATGAAACACAGTTTTACATACTAAAACAGTTTACACCAATTAGAATCAAGTAAACGCGGAGGAAAGCTAAGGCGAGGAGGGAAAAGAGTTAAATTTTAATAATTTTATAGCATTAGTATAAAACATAGTTTCAACATATGAAACAATAGCGAAGATTGCAATGCTGAGTTATAAGGTGGATTGATGGAAATATAATATAGGAGGAGATCACCATGGCACTTTGGGGAGTAGATAATCAAGAGGAAACGGTTTTGGGAGTTCGAGACGGAAAAGAGGAGAGAATGACAGGGGCTAAATTCGTAGCGACGTTTTCCAGGGGCTGCAATTCTTCCTTTTTACGACGCAGTACTCGAAGGAGAACGCATTCTCTCGTATAATGTTCGACATGAACAAACCGCAATTTTCATGGCCGATGGCTGATCACGGAGCACTCGTTCAGTATTACGAGAAACTGGCTCAAAGTGAACTCAAGCGAAGTTAAGGTATAAAGGCCACTGGCATTTTAGTTGGTGGCTTTTTCCTATAAGGAGGCAAGCACTTTGTCCGATAAAGTGTTATAATGTAGAACGCATTATCATATTAATGAGGTGAACTATGACTTTATCAGTTACTATAGGTCCTCGTCTGCAAACGGTTGCGTCGTTTGTCCCAAAGGGCGCAAATCTTGGAGATATTGGGACAGATCATGCTTATTTGCCCATAGTCCTCTATGAGACTCAACAGATTGCCAAAGCAGTCGCCATTGACGTTCATGAAGGTCCATATCAAGCGGCAGTGGCTGCCGTCAAAGCGCGGCATTTAGAAGCAGTCCTTGAGGTACGGTTTGGTGATGGGTTAAGGCCACTAAAGTGCGGAGAAGTCAATGTCTTAACGCTTGCGGGAATGGGTGGGAAAACCATGCTAGACATCCTCTCTGCTCGCCCAGACGTTTTAGAGTCAGTGCAGGATCTTATCTTGCAACCTCAAGGTGCAGAGCGAGCCGTACGTTTGGCACTGCTCGGTGACGGGTGGCGGCTCAAGGCAGAAAAGTTGGTGGAAGAAGACGGCCGAATCTATGTTGTTATGGCCTATTCTAAGGATGCTGGCTGGGACGGTGCCGGACTTCAAATGCTTGAACGCAATTGGATTCAACGTTTACGCCCCCTCCTTGAGAACGGGAGCAGCTTAGGCGAGGAGTCTCAAAGCCTTGTACAGAAGCTTGTTTGGCATTTTGGTCCGTTAGTCTTGGAAGAACGGACAGACCTCTTGACACGATATATAAACGAATACGCGAGTATGCTTCTAAGACGAATGGAGCAAATGAAAAAGTCTAATAACGCTGAGATTATGGCTAAAATAAGAGAAGTAGCTAAGGAATTAGCTTTGGTGGAGGGATTGCAACGATGGCAGTAACAGCGCATCTGGTGGCTCAGATTATTGAAAGAATAGCGCCCAAAGCATGGGCGGAGGACTGGGACAATGTCGGGTTGCTCGTCGGAAACAGTTCCACCCCTATTGAACGCATCCTAATCACTTTAGATGGTACGTTGGAGGTCGTCGAAGAAGCGAAAGCTTATGGTGCACAGCTTATCGTTGCGCATCATCCCATAATTTTTCGCCCCCTGAAGAATTTAAGAACAGATAATGTTGCGGCTCAGGTTCCTCTTCAACTTTTGCAACATCAGATTGGCTATTACTCGGCCCACACGAATTTAGACCAGTCCATATTTTCGTCGAGCCGAGCATTAGGTGAGGTCCTTGGATTGAAGGAAATGAAGATTTTGGAAGAGTCAGCGTATGATCCCAGCCCCCTTCTCAATCGTGGTGAGAAGGGAGGGTATGGGGTGAGTGGGTATCTACCGAAGCCTGAAAAGTTAGGAAATGTCTGGAAACACTTTTTGGGTTGTTTAAAGCAGTCAGGAGTCTATGCACAGCCCTATGATTTAGCCGGAGTTCGCCTAGCGGGTTCGTTAGAGAATGTTGTGCGTAAAGTTGTCATTGTAAATGGGAGCGGAGCACGTTTTGTACAAAAAGCGTTGTTTAAAGGTGCGGATCTACTCATTACTGGTGATGTTGACCATCATGCCGTCCTAGACGCCCTTGAGGGAGGGATGGCCGTGGGTGATCTCGGGCATTTTCTGAGTGAGGCCCCCATGCTTCAAGCCCTGTATCATTATCTATCCACAGACAAATCCCTTCAGGGAATTGAGATTCGAGTGAGTTCAATAAATTGTTCGCCTTGGTTAAGATCCATAACATAGAAGGCATAGAGTAAGACTTTTAGTTTGAGGACTAAGGGCATAGTAACTATATTGTGAAAGTAAATATTTACACTTGACATGAGTCTAAAGTTGTTGTAATATTAAAGACAAGGAATAGTCTGAAAATAGATTCTTTTCACGGAAGTGTATAAAACCTATTTGGATGAGTTATAGTCCTTGATTGTTTTAAATTTTAAAGAAAGGAGTTTGATAAAATGTTTATGAATCGAACAGAAATCTTACGTAAAGAACGTGAAAAAATCCTAACAAATATTTCAGAAAATCAAGATAACCGCGTGAAATGGTTAACTGCACTAATGGACATTGATGATGAGATGGAAGAAATGGAAGAAAATAAGCTCAAAGCTCATTAGGTAAAACTCTCCATTTGACCAAACCGGACTTTTCTAGTAAGATTACGTAGCGAAGCTAATCAGATGATCGCGGGGGTAAGGACCGAAAGGTCGCCTCTGAGGAAAGTCCGAGCTCCACAGGGTAAGGTGCTGGGTAACACCCAGTGGGGGGAACCCCAAGGAAAGTGCAACAGAGAGATACCGCCGATAACGGAGGTCAGTTGTCAGAGGCCGGAGGTCAGAATAAGTTGGTTATAATCCGACTTCTGGCTTCCGACGACTGACTTCCGAGTAGGTAAGGGTGGAAAGGCGAGGTAAGAGCTCACCGGCAGCTAGGTGACTAGCTGGCCATGTAAACCCCACCTGGAGCAAGACTGAATAGGGGAACTATGAACGGCCCGTTTTTGTTCCCGGGTAAGGTCGCTAGAGGCCGTCGGTAACGGCGGTTCGAGATAGATGATCATCACCTCCACATGGAGGGACAGAACTCGGCTTATGAGAAGCTTCGCAATATTTTACTTGATTATGGGAAACTGAGCAATGTATAATTATACATGAGCTCTTTTTTTCGGGTTAACCACTAGAATTAACAAGAACAAGCAGGATTATACCTGCTTTTTTTTGTGCTCAGTTTTTTACATTATACCCTCTATCTGAATATATAGTTCCTTTAGCGTCGGGCGGAATCCATCACCCGGCAAACTCTTAATATAGCCGTAGGTGGTATTGATATCGTCATGGCCTAGAAATTCCTGGATTCGTTTCGCAGATTCCCGGCCGTAGTAATCGTAGTAGGTCGCGCAGGTGGCTCTTAAGTCGTGAGCGGTGATGATTCGCTTAAGACCGGCAGCTTTCGTCATAGCTTTGATCGTATTATTATAGCTTTTTTGACTCATATGAAGGCTCTGGCGTGTGGGGAAGAGATAATCGTCGTCGTCTAACTGTTCTTTTAGAAAAAAGTCCTTGAGCATGGGAACGATCCTGCTGGTATCGGTACATTGCGTCCCTTTTTATTTTTAGTCATGGTTAAGTGCAAATGATTGTTGGCAAATTCGAAGTTAAAGACCCGTAGCTTGACTAATTCGTAGGGGCGTGTTCCGCAGAGCAGAGAAATCAAGATTCCAAGGACTTTGCTCAAGGGTAATTCAGGATGAATTGCCATATAACGGATAAGTATATGGGTCTCCTCCTCAAGGGCCAGCGCACGGTGGGGTTGCTCGGGTGTTCGATCACTCTTGGGTGAATAGAGGATATACTCCCACTCAGGGTCTAAGTTAAGATACTTTCGTTGATGACCATAGCGGATGAGGGCACCGGTCACATGCTTCAAATTCAGAATATAGCTTTATTTTGTAAAAGTTTGTAATTATTGCAGGGATATTTAGGAACAATGTAGAAACAATGGTAGAAACTTAAATATGGAGTAGCATTTTAGTATAGTCAGAAAACTCGTAATTCTAGTAATAATATCCATTAAGAACGAAGGTAATCCAGATGCGAGTCTAGGACAAAGAATTCAAAGAAGAGGCCATCAAATTGTCTTATGAAGTAGGGATTAGAGCAGCTTCAGAACAATTGGGGGTCCCAGGAACCACGTTATACATCCTGCATTCCCGAGAACCCCTAACGAGGATTCGACACTAACAGCCTCTAAAGCCGCATAAACACTGGATTTCTTCTAAATTTTACTTGAATTATTACTCGTTATGTGTTATTATATACATAACGAGGATGTG
>Ga0209587_1000654_pt1 | contig 16966 bp, 12 predicted proteins | sample NGEPerD_2_FD_184512 | JGI IMG/M metagenome (GOLD analysis project Ga0209587, IMG submission 184512) | Arctic peat soil microbial communities from the Barrow Environmental Observatory site, Barrow, Alaska, USA - NGEE PermafrostL1-D... | ecosystem: Environmental > Terrestrial > Soil > Wetlands >... | reverse complement strand
CTGCCACACTGGCTCAACCACTACAACACAACCCGCAACCACAGCGGAATCCGCAACCGGCCACCCATCAGCCGCGTTCGGAACCTCCCAAGGCAGAACAGCTAGCGGCTACTCGTCGTCACCCTCCGCCTGGCGCTCTGAGATCTTGTCCTCGAGCTGGGACATCACGTCGGGGTCGCGCAGCGTGGTCACGTCGCCCAGCTCGCGGCCCTCGGCTATGTCGCGCAGCAGCCGGCGCATGATCTTGCCCGAGCGCGTCTTGGGCAGGTCATCGGCCCAGATCACGCGCTTGGGGCGGGCCAGCTTGCCGATCCGCTTGGCCACGTGCTCGCGCAGCTCCTCGACCATCTCGTCACCGCCCTCGCGGTCGCCCTCGAGCGTCACGAAGGCCGCGATGGCCTGTCCTGTGTCCTCGTCGGACTGGCCGATCACCGCCGACTCGGCCACCTTGGGGTGCGACACGATCGCCGACTCCACCTCGGCGGTCGACAGCCGGTGCCCGGACACGTTGATCACGTCGTCGATGCGCCCGATCACCCAGAAGTAGCCGTCCTCGTCCTTGCGGGCGGCGTCGCCCACGAGGTAGGTCTCGGGGCCGAACTTCTCGAAGTAGGTCTCCTTGAAGCGCTCGTCGTCCTTGTAGAGCGTGCGCAGCATCCCGGGCCACGGGCGCTTGATCGCCAGGAGCCCCTGCTCGCCCTCGACCTCGTTGCCGTCCTCGTCGAGCACCAGGGGCTCGATCCCCGGCAGTGCCCTGGTGGCCGAGCCCGGCTTGGCGGCCGTGACCCCCGGCAGCGGCGAGATCATGATGTGGCCCGTCTCCGTCTGCCACCAGGTATCGACGATCGGGCAGCGCTCCCCGCCGATCACCTTCCAGTACCAGAGCCAGGCCTTGGGGTTGATGGGCTCGCCGACGGTGCCCAGCAGCCGCAGCGAGGAGAGGTCGTGCTTCTGCGGGTGCTCGGACCCCCACTTCATGCACGACCTGATCGCCGTCGGCGCCGTGTAGAAGATGGTCACGCCGTAGCGCTCGCACAACCCCCACCAGATGTCCTTGTCCGGATAGTCGGGGGGCCCCTCCCACATCACCGAGGTCACGCCGTTGAGGAGCGGCCCGTAGACGATGTAGGAGTGGCCGGTGACCCAGCCGACGTCGGCCGAGCACCAGAACACGTCCTCGTCCGGCTTCAGGTCGAACACGTGCTTGGTGGTCCAGGCCACGCCGGTGAGGTAGCCGCCGGTGGTGTGCAGGATGCCCTTGGGCTCCGCCGTCGAGCCCGAGGTGTAGAGCACATACAGCGGGTGCTCGGCGTCGAGCGGCTCGGCCGGGCACTCCTCGTCGGCGCCCTCCAGGGCCTCGTCGTACCAGATGTCGCGCCCCTCCTCCATCGGCGCGTCGTCATCGGTGTTGCGCACCACGATCACGGTCTCGATCGACGGCACGTCGCCCATGAACTCGTCGACCGCCGACTTGATCTCCGCCGCCTTGCCCTTGCGGCGGGCGTGGTTGGTGGTGATCAGCGCCTTGGCCTCGGAGAACTGCATCCGGTCGCGCACCGAGTCGGGTGAGAAGCCGCCGAAGACGACGTTGTGCGGGGCGCCGATGCGAGCGCACGCCAGCATCGCCACGACGACCTCTGGGATCATCGGCAGGAAGATCCCGACCACGTCGCCCTGCTCGACGCCGCGCTCCTTGAGCACGTTCGCGAGCTTCTGGGTGTCGCGCAGCAGGTCGGCGTAGGTGACCTCGCGCTCCTCGCCCTCCTCGCCGCGCCAGTGGAATGCGACCTTGTCGCCCTTGCCGTCCTCGACGTGGCGGTCGAGGCAGTTGTAGGAGGCGTTGACCTTGCCGCCCGTGAACCACTTGTAGAAGGGCGCGTTCGACTCGTCCAGCACCTCGTCGAACTCCTCGTGCCAGTGCAGGTCCTTGGCCTGCTCGCCCCACCACGCGACCGGGTCCTCGGCCGCCTGCTCGTAGACCGAGTCGTCGCTGATCAGCGCGTTCTCGACGAACTCCTGCGGCGGCTCGAAGCGCTCCTGCTCGAGAAGCTGCTCGAGGTCGCGCTCGAGGCTCTCGCCGGTCCCGGTCTCGGTTGCCATTTCTCCTCCTCTGACGAGAAAGTCGTAGGGTGGGCCTGCGCCGTCAGCGTCACATCGCGGAGGCCGGCGCGCGCCCCGGCTTGCGTTGCGTCAGGCCCCCGCCCTCCTCCGCGACCTCAGCGCCCAGCCCGGTCTCCGAGCGAACGTAGAGCTCGTCGAAGTTGCGCTCGGCCTTCCCCTCCTGACGCGTCAGCACCGTGCCGAGCCAGCAGCCGAGGAAGCCCAGCGGGACCGAGATGATGCCCGGGTTGGCGAGGTCGTAGAAGCCGAGCGCCCCGCCCTCCGCGTCGGCCCCCGGCCACACGGTCGGGCTGATGATCACGAGCACGATCGAGCTGATCGTGCCGACAAGCACGCCCGTGACAGCGCCGGTCGTGTTGAAGCGCCGCCAGGTGAGCGCCAGCAGCAGCGCCGGGAAGTTCGCGCTGGCGGCGACGGCGAACGCGAGCCCGACCATGAACGAGATGTTCAGGCCCTCCCCGCCCAGGATCGCGACGAAGATCGCGATCGCGCCGATCGAGACTGCCGCGATCCGGGCGACGTAGACCTCCTCCTTCTCGGAGACCTCCTTGTCGCGTCGCACGATGTTCGACCACACGTCGTGGGACATGGCCGCGGAGGCGGAGAGCACGAGGCCCGCCACCACCGCGAGGATCGTGGCGAAGGCCACCGCCGCGATGACCGCCAGGAACAGGTCGCCGCCGAACGTCCCACTGCCGCCACCGAGCTCCTCGGCCAGCAGCGGGGCCGCGAGGTTGCCGCCCGTGCCGGCCGCTTCCTCGCCCGCGGTGCCAAGCACGGCCCGCGCGCCGAAGCCGAGGAAGGTGGTCATGATGTAGAACGCGCCGATCAGCGCCACCGCCCACACGACTGACGACCGCGCCGCCTTCGCGTCGGGGACGGTGAAGAACCGCATCAGGATGTGCGGCAGGCCCGCCGTGCCGAGCACGAGCGCAATGCCGAGCGACACTGTGTCGATCGGGCTGCTCAGGAACAGGCCGGGCTTGAGGTACGCGTCACCCGCCGGCGACTCGGCCTGCGCCCGGTTGAACAGCTCGACCGGGTTGAAGCCGACGGTTTCGAGCACGAAGATCGAGAGCACGATCGTCGCGGTCATCAAGAGGATCGCCTTGACGATCTGAACGTAGGTGGTCGCCAGCATGCCGCCGAACACGACGTAGACGAGCATGAAAGCGCCGGTGATGAGCACCGACAGGTTGAAGTCGATCCCCACGAGCGCCTGGATCAGCACGCCCGCGCCGACCATCTGCGCGATCAGGTAGAAGCCGGCCACGGACAGCGTGCCGAGCGCGGCCGCGGCCCGGGCGGGCCGCTCGTTGAGGCGGAACGACAGCACGTCGGCGATCGTGAACTTGCCCGCGTTCCGCATCCGCTCCGACAGCAGGAACAGCACGGTCAGGAACGCCACCAGGAAGCCGACGGAGTACAGGAAGCCGTCGAAGCCGAACAGGAAGATCAGCCCGGCGATGCCCAGGAACGACGCGGCCGACATGTAGTCGCCGGCGATCGCGAAGCCGTTCTGAGGGCCGGTGACGCCGCGCCCGGCGGCGTAGAACTGGGACGCCCCGGTCATCCGCTTCGACGCCCAGTAGGTGATGATGAGCGTGATTGCGATGACGACGGCGAAGATCGAGAGCGCCGTCTCGTTGAGCTCAGCTGCCAGTACGAAACCGCTCATCGCGGCACCTCCTCGCCGCCGGGCGGGGTCTCGCCCCGCTCAGAGCGCCCCCCGCTCGGGGGCGCCCCGTCGCCTGCCCTCTCCCGCCCCACCTCGAGGGCGCGGGCGGCCGCCTTGCGCGCGAGCGGATCGAAGTCGCGATCGGCCTTCCGTAGGTACACGGCGCCGAGCACCCAGACCATGATGAACTGGGTGAGCGCCAACCCGTAGCCGACCGTGAGGCCCTGGTAGATCGACTCGCCCATGAAGTCCTCGGCGTACCCGGCCAGGATGATGAAGCCGAAGTACCAGGCGAGGAAGAAGATCGTGGCTGGCAGGACGAAGCTGCGACGCTTCGCGATCAGCGCCCGGAACTCGGGCGACCGCTCCGCGGCCTCCCAGTCGATCTCTGGGTTCTGCTCGACCCCGCCACTCACCCCTTGCGACTCGGCCACGAGGCCCTCCTCCCGGTTGGTTGGGCGCAGTATATGTCTTGGTGCCGGGTCGCGAAACTTCGGCATCCCGGAGGGCGGAGCTCGCTATTAGGGTCAGGCGCGCGAATACAGGGAATCGCTCATGCGCGCGAGGTACGTCCTGCGTGCGGCTTCGCGCGCGTCCCCGAGCGTGACGACGCCCTGCGTGGCGAGTAACCGGACCTGCTTCAGGAAGACCTCGCCGGTGAGGATCGCGTCGCCGAGCGCCGTATGCCGTCCGATCACGCTGACGCCGAGACGCGCCGCCATCGCCTCCAGCGAATGGTCCTCGTGCTCGGGCTCCACGACGGCGGAAAGCAGCAGGGTGTCAAGGACGGGCTGCGTGAGCCGGACGCCTGTCCGCTCCTCCTTCAGCTCGAGGAAGCGCATGTCGAATGCGACGTTGTGCCCGACCAAGACGGTGTCGTCGCAGAAGCGCGCGAAGGCGGGAAGGACCTCCTCGATGGTGGGCTCGCCCTGAACGAGCTCGGCCGAGATCCCGTGGACGCCGACAGATGCCGCCGAGATCGGCCGTCCGGGATCGACGAGCTGATCGAGCGTCTCCTGCCGCAGCAGCCGCCCATTGACGATTCGCACGGCCCCGAACGAGACGACCTCGTCCACGGATGGGTCGAGGCCCGTCGTCTCCGTGTCGAACACCGTGTAGGCGAGCTCGTCCAGGCTCCGCTCGTCCCATTCGGCGCCGTGCTCGGCCGGTCGGAAGAGGTCGAAGTCGTAGAACTCCGGCCGGCTCTGCGCGGGCGTGTGCCACGGGCGTGGCTCCGGTCGTGCGGCGGGCACCGTGTCGGCGATCGGCAGGAGCAGCCGCACGTAGGCAGTCCGAGCGGCCGCATCGCCCTGGCACCAGAGCTCGCCCCCGTGCCGCTCGACCACGTCCTTGAGGGTCGCCGAGATGCCTCCGCCGTCTCTCTGGAGCGGCTGCCCCGCCCACGCGCGCAACGTCTCCTCGTCCAGCTGCTCCCCTGCCCAGCTCAGGTCGAGCCGAGCGTGGCGCCCGGCCTCGCGCAGATGGAGCGAGAAGCGCGCTATGCCGGCGTCGTCGCGCAAGCGGCTCGCGAGGTACGCCACCCCCTGCACGAGCGCGTGGCTGTCCACCTTCAGCCAGAGGTCGTCCCCGGCGTCCTCGGCGCTCGCCTCCACCCCCAGCTCGCTCTCGAGGCTGCGCTGGAGCGCGGCGAGGAGGTCCCTTCCGAGCATGTCCTCGAGCCGCCACTGCGACCTCAGGTAGCCGGCGGACTCCCGCTGCGCCTCCTCCACCTGGTCGCTCAGCCCGACCGCCTCGTCGCGGATGATCGCCGTGAACCGCTGCCTGTCCGCGCTGTCCATCTCCGGGTAGTCGAGCATGCTCTCGACGGCCGCTCTGATCGTGCCGACCGACGCGCGGGTCCCCTCCGTCAGCGACCGCAGGAGGGCGTCGCGCCGAGCGCCGGCCTCCGCCCTCCGGCTCACGTCCTCGAGGGTCAGCACAAGACCGGTGAGCTTCTCGTCGCGGTCCAGGACCGGTGCCGCCCCGACCCGAACGAGCTGGCCGCCCGCCGCGGTCGCCGTCAGGTGCACGGCCGGCGCCGCCCCATCGCCCTCGGCCCCGTGGCCGAGCCGCTCGAACGCGTGAGCAACCAGGCCCCGATCGAGGATCCCGAACACCGACCGGCCCAGCCCGACGAGCCCGCCCGCGCGCTCCTCCCCCCCGAGGAGCTGCCTGGCGGCGCCGTTGTAGAGCAGGATCCGCCCCTCGACGCTGCAGACGAGCACGGCGAGCGTCAGCTCCGACATGAGCGCCGCCAGCCTGTTCCGCTCCTGCTCGACGTCCGCTCTCGCGGAGGCGATCTGCCCCCCGACGTCCTCCTGCGCAGTCTGCGAGCGATCCGCCAGCTCGTTGACGGCCTCGACGACCCGGCTCAGCTCCGCCGGCCCTCCTGCCTCGATGCGGTGGCCTGGGTTCGCGGTGGCGATGAGCCTCGTCTCGCGGGCGAGCCGCGCCGGGGGAAGCACGTAGAGCCTGAAGAAGGCGCCGACGACGAGGCCGAGCCCGAGGAGGAACAGTAGGCCGAGGAAGACCGCCAAGCCCGCCTCGTCGCGCAAGACGCGCTCGAACACCGACCGATCATCCGGTCGCAGGTCCGACGCGATCGCAGCCCAGAGCGCGGCCAGGCCTGCGAGCACGTACACGAACAGGCCCGCCAGCGCAAGGACGAACTTGAGCTTGACGCTCACGCCTCCCCCTCAAGCAACTCCGACACCCGCGCGACGAGCTCCCCGGTGGAGAAGGGCTTGGTCACGTACGCGTCCGCGCCCAGCGCCAGCCCCTTCTCGATCTCGATGTCCCGACCCTTGGCGGTGAGCATGACGATCTTGAGGTCCGCCCAGCCTTCGGCGCGGAGCTTCTGACACACCTCGAAGCCGTCCCTGCGCGGCAGCATCACGTCGAGCAGGACGAGGTCGGGCCGGAAGCTCTCGACTGCGGCCAGGGCCTCATCCCCGTCGCGCGCTACGCGCGTCTCGTAGCCCCTCTGCCGCATGAGGAACTCGAGCGCCGTGACGATGTTCGGCTCGTCGTCGACGATCAGGACCTTGCTCGCCATTAGCCCTTCCCCACGGCCGTGCCCACCGGCGAGCCCGCCAGCGGCAGCGTGAACGAGAACGTTGCGCCGCTCCCCGGCGCGCTCTCGACCCACAGCTCGCCGCCGAGATGCGTGACGATCTGGTGGCTGATGGGCAGCCCCAGTCCAGTGCCCTGCGGCCGCTCGGTCAGCCCGTAGCCACCCTGCCGGAACTTCTCGAAGATCGCCTGCTGGTCCTGGGGCCGGATGCCGGGACCGTTGTCGCGCACGTCCACACGCAGGGCGCCCCCGTCGACCGTGAGCTCGACGGCCACCCGCGCGCTTCCCGTGTCGCAGAACTTCGCGGCGTTCGAGAGCAGGTTCAGCATCACCTGCTTGACGCGGTCGCGGTCGGCGGCGACGAGCGGCGCCGTCTCGGGCAGCCGCACGTCGAGCTCGGCCTCGCAGTCAGTGAAGAGCTGGGCGGTCGCCGTCACGGAGTCCTCGATGACCTCCCTGAGGTCAACCTCGGCGATCTGCCATTCCGCCCTGCCCGACTCGATCTTCGAGAGGTCCAGCACCTGGTTGATGAGCCGCGTCAGCCGCTCGATCTCCTCGATCACGATCCGCAGGAACCGCTCGCGCTCGGACGTCTCGAGCTCCGGATTGTCGAGCAGGATCTCCGAGAAGGCCCGCATCGACGTCAGCGGCGTGCGCAGCTCGTGCGTGACGGTCGAGACGAAGTCGTCCTTGAGGCGGTCGAGCTCCTTCAGCCGCTGGTTGGCGGCGCGCAGCTCCGCCGTCGCGGCCTCCAGCTCCTGCGACTTGCGCTCAAGCTCGCGGCTGTAGGCGATCACCTGCGACGTCTCGTCGAGGATGGCCATCACCTCGTCGATGCCGAGCGGCTCCTCCTGGACGACCGAGGCGACCATCACCCCCGCCGACGCCGCCCCGATCGAGCCGGCCAGCAGCGTCTCGACGTGGTGGACGAGCGGGCCGTCGGCCTTAGCCCCGTCCCACCACTCGAGGCCGCGCTCGCGCGCGTACTCCAGCAGCGCCTCGTGCGCTCGCTGAGGTCCGAGGAAGCGCGCAAGCAGGGACTCGAGGTCGGCGACGGCGGCGCTGCCGCGCCAGAAGCGCGATCCTTCGCCCCGCTCGCGGAACACGTCGACGAACAGCGCCGCCTGACCGTGCTCGGCGGCGCTGCGCCGCGAGAACAGCGAGACGCCGACGTAGCACCCGACGTTCACCAGCATGGTCCAGAACATGGCATGCGAGACTCCGTCGAGCCCCGCGAGCCCGAAGAGCTGCTCCGGTCTGAGCGCCTCGATGCCGAGGGGCCCGTCCGCCAAGAAGCTCTCGGGCAGCCAGCCGGAGCGCGCGAACGACGGTAGGAGCAGGGTGTATGCCCAGAGAAGGAAGCCGGCGCTCAGCCCCACGAGCGCGCCGCTCTTGCTCCCGCCCTTCCAGAAGATCCCGCCCAGCACCGCCGGAGCGAACTGCGCGACGGCCGCGAAGGACACGAGGCCGATCGAGACGAGCGCCGTGGCCTCGCCGGCGGCGCGGAAGTACGCGTACCCGAGCAGCAGGACGACGACGATGGTGGCCCGACGGATGCCGAGGATGAGCCGCCTCAGGTCCCTGCGCTCCGTCACGCGCGACGCCTTCGCGCGCAGCAGCGCCGGCATCACGAGGTTGTTCGAGACCATGGTGCTGAGCGCGATCGTCTCGACGATCACCATCCCCGTGGCCGCGGACAGTCCGCCGAGGTAGGCGAACAGCGCCAGGCCCGGCTGGCCCTCCGCCATCGGCAGCGCCAGGACGAAGGTGTCGGCGTCGACGCCCGCGCCCTGGAAGCTCACGAGCCCGCCGAGGGCGATCGGAAGCACGAAGACGTTGATGGCGAGCAGGTAGAGCGGGAAGAGCCAGATCGCCTTGCTCACGTGGCGCTCGTCCACGTTCTCCACCACCGCGACCTGGAACTGCCGCGGCAAGAGCACGACGGCGAGCATCGACAGGACGGTCAGCCACACGAGGTCCCCGTAGCCGCTGTCGGGGCCGCCCAGCGTGAACAGCTCGTCCGCCTGTGGGAGTGCCGCCGCGCGCCCGAACAGGTCGCCGAAGCCGCCGAAGACCCCGAACGTGACGAACAGCCCCACGCAGACGAAGGCCACGAGCTTGACGACCGACTCGAAGGCGATCGCCGCCACCATCCCCTCGTGGCGCTCGGTCGTGTCGAGCTTGCGGGTGCCGAACGCGATCGTGAACGCCGCCAGGACCAGGGCGACGTAGAGGCCCGTGTCGGCGAACAGCGACGGGGAGCCGAGCTCGCGCGGGGAGACGATCTCGGGGTACTCCGGCAGGATGGTGAAGGTGTTCGAGATCGCCTTGAGCTGCAGCGAGATGTAGGGCACGATCCCGACGACGGCGATCACGGTGACGAGCCCGCCGAGCAGGGTGCTCTTGCCGTAGCGCGAGGCGACGAAGTCGGCGATCGACGTGATGCGGTTCTCCTTGCTGATGCGGATGATCTTGCGCAGCACGAGCCACCCGAGCGCGAACATGAGCGTCGGGCCGAGGTAGATGGCCAGGAAGCCCACACCGGTGGTGGCGGCGCGCCCCACGCTGCCGTAGAAGGTCCAGGAGGTGGCGTAGACGGCGAGCGAGAGAGCGTAGATGGACGGCCTCGCGATGATGCTGCGGCCGGCGGCGGCGCGCTTGTCGCCCCAGTAGGCGATGGCGAAGAGCAGGCCGAGATACGCGAAGGAGACGACGAGGATGACCGGGGTCTCGAGCATCGCCTCAGCCGTCCAGGGTCATCCCGACTTGCGGACCACGAGGGCCATGAGCGCGATCAGCACGCCCCAGCTCGTGAACAGGTAGGCGTACAGCACCGGGACGCCGGCGACCGTGCCCTCCGTGCTGAACAGCGACAGGAGCGGATAGTCGAAGAGGAGGAACCCGAGAAACGCCAAGGCGACTAGGCGCTCTCCCTTCCGACCGTGGTTCACGCGCGTCCTTCTCCTTGGCGAAAAGGTGGTGGAAAGGTCATGTTAGCTCCGGCACAAGGACACTCTCCGCTTCTACACTCTCACGGGGGCCATGGAACCGACCAGCCAGATCGAGCCGGCCCTCGACGGAGTGGGCGGTCTGGAGGCCTCCCGTCTCGGAGAGGACCTCACCACCCCGATCGGGGCGCTCGTCACCCGGCCGCCGCTCGCCGTGAGCCCGGAGGCGACAGTGGCCGAGGCCGCCCTGGCCATGCGCGAGGCCGGAACCAGCTCGGCGCTCATCACGGATGAGCCGCCCGGCATCGTCACCGACACCGACCTGCGCAGCCGCGTCCTGGCCGAGCGCCTGAGCCCCGACACGCCGGTGCGCGCAGTGATGAGCAGCCCGCTCGAGTCGTTTCCCGCCGACACCCCGCTGTTCGAAGCCCTGCGCAGGATGCTGGAGCGAGGCGTCCACCACCTGCCCGTGACCCGGGGCGGGCGGATCGTGGGGATCGTGAGGGACACCGAGCTCCTCCGGCATCAGGCCAGGAGCCCGCTCCTGCTCGTAAACCGCGTCGAGCACCTGCAGCAGCCCGCCGACGTGCCCGCGGACTACTCGCGCGAGGTGGCGCGCATCGCCGAGGCGCTGTTCGAGGGCGGGCTCGGCGTGGTCCAGATCGCCCGGGTGCTCGCGACCGTCAACGACGCGCTCGTGAAGGGGCTGCTGGGGCTCGCAGAGCGCGAGCTCGGTCCCCCTCCCTGCCCGTACTCGTGGGTCGTCCTCGGCTCGGAGGGACGGATGGAGCAGGTCCTGCTCAGCGATCAGGACAACGCGCTCGTGTACCTGGAGGACGGGGGCGACGCCCGCGCCTACTTCACGAGCCTCGCCAGCCGGGTCGTGGACGGGCTCATCCAGGCCGGCTTCCCGCGCTGCCCCGGCGGCTACATGGCGACCAACTGGTGCCGGCCGCTCGCGGACTGGGAGGCGCTCTTCAGGCAGTGGTTGGAGGTACCGGAGCCTCAGGCCCTGCTCGAGGCGCAAATCTTCCTCGACTTCCGCGCCGTTCGCGGCGGGCTCTCGCTCGAGCCTCTCGACGAGATCCTCCTCGCGGGCGGAAGGCGCGCGCTGTTCCTGCACCAGATGGCGCGGGCGGCGCTGACGTTCCGCCCGCCCCTGGGCCCCTTCGGACGGATCCACACGGACGAAGGCGCGGTCGACCTGAAGGTCGGAGGAATCGCGGCGACGGTGATGCTGGCCCGCCTCTACGCGCTCGCCGCCGGCGCCGGAGCGCGGCCGACGCTGGAGCGGCTCGGGGCCGCCGCCGACGCGGGGACGCTCAGCCGGAGCGGCGCGGAGATCCTCGCCGAGACCTTCCGCTTCCTCACGCGTCTCCGCCTGCGGGAGCAGTTGCGCAGCTTCCGCGCCGGTGAGCCGCCGACCAACAGCGTGCTCGTCGAGGCGCTCTCGCCCCTCGAGCGCCGCCGCCTCAAGGAGGCCCTGCAGGCCGTGCGCAAGCTGCAGGACGCCACCGCGCTGCGCTATCGGACGCGGGACATCGCCTAAGAAGCGACATTTGCGGCAAGGCGCCGACCAGAATCGAACTGGTGTAAACGGCTTTGCAGGCCGCTGCGTAGCCACTCCGCCACGGCGCCGGAGGGGGCGCCAAGCGTAGCGGCGAGCCGGGCGGCGCCGGCTGCTTCACTTCATCCCATGTCCCTCACTCGCGGCGGCGGCCCGCTCGCCAGCACACCACGCGGCTCGCTCAACTTCAGCCTCGACGACGTGCCCAAGCACCGACTGCTATTCGAGGACCATCCGCGGCGAATGCGCGCGCTCCTCGACGGCCACGCGATCCTCGACTCCGTACGCGGAAAGCTGCTGCACGAGTCGAACATCCTGCCGCGCTACTACCTGCCGCTGGCCGATCTCGACGAGCGCTACCTCGAGCAGTCCGACCACACGACCCACTGCCCGTTCAAGGGCGATGCCGCCTACTTCGATCTCAAGGTTGGTGAGCGCCGGATCGAGAACGCCGTCTGGCATTACCCCGAGCCGCTCGAGCCCGCGAGCTGGCTGCGCGGCTACGCCTCCGTCTTCACAGAGGCTCCCGACCTGTGGCTGCAGGAGGACGAACCGGTGATCGGCCACCTGCGCGACCCCTACCACCGGGTGGACGTGCTGGAGAGCTCGCGACAGGTCGAGGTGACCGCTGGGGGCGAGCGGATCGCTCAGTCGGACCGTCCCAAGCTGCTGTTCGAGACCGGCCTGCCCCCGATGATCTACCTGCTGCGCGCCGACGTGATGCCGGGTGTGCTCGAGCCCAGCGACACCACGTCCACGTGCCCCTACAAGGGCCACGCCAGCTACTTCGACGTGCGGGCCAACGGCGACGTGTTCCAGGATGCCGCCTGGACCTACGAGACCCCGCTGCCGGAGGCGCTGAAGGTGGCCGGGCACGTGTGCTTCATGGGCGAGGGCGTCGAGGTCACGCTGGACTGACTAAGGCCAGGTGGGGAGATTGCCGAAACCGGGGATGGTGTCCTCCGCACAACGGATCGCGATGGCCTGCGTGGCCCTGCTGGCAGCCGCGTGCGCAGCAGGCGCGCCGGGCGCCTCAGCCGGCCTAGGTGACCCGCGGGAGCAGGTGGCATCAGGACTGTCCACGCCCTGGGAGGTCGTGGTCACCCCTGACGGACGCACGTTGGCCACCGAGCGCCCCGGACGGGTACGGGAGGTCGAGGCGGGCGGCGTCCTGCGCACCATCTACTCCGATCCCACGGCGAACAAGTTCCTCGGCATGGCGCTTCACCCCAACTACGCGAGCAACCGTCTCGTCTATCTGTACGTGTCGAACGGACCGGACCCTGGCCCGAACGACAACCGCGTGATTCGCCTGTTCGACGACGGCACCGACCTGGTGTCACCCGTCACCATCTTCGACGGCGGAATCGAGAGCGACGGCAACCACGACGGCGGCCGGATCAAGTTCGGGCCCGACGGCAAGCTCTACGTGACCACGGGCGACGTGCACAACCCCGACCTGCCTCTGAGCCTCGATTCGCTGAACGGGAAGATCCTGCGCCTGGAGGCGCCCGGCGGTCCGGGCGATGGCGCGGCTCCAGCGGACAACCCGTTCAACTCGCCGGGCGCCACCGGGGCGCGCCCGTTCATCTGGTCGTACGGGCACCGTCATCCCCAGGGCATCGGCTGGGACGTCTGCGGGCGCATGTGGGAGACCGAGCACGGCCCCAGCGGCGAGTCCTACAGCGGCCAGGTGGGCGGCCGCGGCGGCCACGACGAGGTGAACCGCATCGACCGCGGCGCCAACTACGGGTGGCCCACGATCATCGGCGACGAGACGAGCCCCGGGATGCGCAACCCCGTGGTGCACAGCGGCCCGCCGCCCGCATGGGCCCCTGGCGGGTTGGCCATCGGTCCTGACGGCCGGCTCTATGCGCCGCTGCTCAACGGCCAGCGGCTTATTCACTTCTCGATCGCGGGCGACACGCTGGTAGATCAGCAGAATCAGTTCTCAGATCTCGGCCGCCAGCGCGCCGCGACAGTAGCCAACGGTTTTCTCTACCTGACCACCGATGGCGCCAGCGCTCAGCTCCTGCGGGTGCCCTTCGACGGCGCGCAGGCACCGGCCTGCCCGTCCGCCGCCGGCAGCGTCGGCGGTCCGCCGGCCTCGGATCCCGCACCCCCCCGCACCGGAGCCAAGCGCCTCAGGCGCCTGCTCTTGAGCTGGAGCCGCGCGCTCCGACGGACCGGCCTGCGCAGCCTGGATCGGCGTGGCCGCGCAAAGCTGCGCGTGAGCGGCCTTCCCGCCGGCGTGCTCGGGCTGCGCCTGGAGCGCTCCAACGCCACGGGGGCCGGGCGGACCTTGATCGCCTCCGGCCGCCGGCGCACCTCCTCTACGCGTGCCACATCGCTGACCCTGAACCTGACTACGGGCGGCCGCTTGGCGCTGCGCGGACGCCCACGGTCAATGCGCCTTGTCTTGCGCGCCACGCTGCGGCGCTCAGCGGCGGCCCGCACGAGGGCGTCGCGCAAGCTGCTCATCCGCGGGCGCTAGCACCCCTGGGCCACATTTGGGTCCTATGTCAACCCAAAAGTGGCCCACCGACCGCCTCAGTCGGACAGCCGCTGCTCCAGGGCGTCCATCTGGGCGGTGACCTCCTCGGGGAGGTCGTCCCCGAACACCGCCAGGTGCTCGCGCATCTGGGGCAGCTGCTGGCGCAGCTCCTCCACGGGGACCACGAGCACGGTAGCCAGGTCCTCCTCGGAGATGTCAAGGCCGTCGGTGTTGAGGTCGCCCTGGGTGGGCACGAGCCCCAGCGGGCTCTCCTCGGCCTCCGCCGCGCCGTCGCAGCGACGGAACACCCACTCCAGCACGCGGCTGTTCTCTCCGAAGCCCGGCCACAGGAAGCGCTGGCCCTCTTCGTCCTTGCGGAACCAGTTCACGTAGAACAGGCGCGGCAGCTGGGCGCCGTCGCGGCGGCCGACCTGGAGCCAGTGGCGCATGTAGTGGGCCATGTTGTAGCCGCAGAAGGGCAGCATCGCGAACGGGTCGAAGCGCAGCTTGCCCACCTGGCCCGCCTCAGCGGCCGTGGTCTCCGAGCTCATCGTGGCGCCGAGAAACACGCCGTGCTCCCAGTCGAACGCCTCGGTCACCAGCGGGACCACGGTGGACCGCCGGCCGCCGAAGAGCATGGCGTCCACCGCGACGCCCTTGGGGTCCTCCCACTCCGGCGCAATCGCCGGGTCTTGTCCGGCCGGGGTGGTGAAGCGCGCGTTCGGGTGCGCCGCGGGCTCTTCGGAGTCGGGGGTCCAGTCGTTTCCGTGCCAGTCGATGGCGTGCGCCGGGGGCTCCTCGGTCATGCCCTCCCACCACACGTCGCCGTCGTCGGTCTTGGCGGTGTTGGTGAAGATCGAGTTCGACTCGATCGTGGCCATCGCGTTGGGGTTGGTCTTCTCCCCCGTGCCCGGCGCGACCCCGAAGAAGCCGTACTCGGGGTTGATCGCGTAAAGCCGGCCGTCGTCGCCGAACTTCATCCAGGCGATGTCGTCGCCGATCGTCTCGACCGTCCACCCCTCGAGCGTGGGGATCAGCATCGCCAGGTTGGTCTTGCCGCAGGCAGAGGGGAAGGCGCCGGTGATCACCTTGGACTCGCCCTCCGGCGAGGTGAGCTTGAGGATCAGCATGTGCTCGGCCATCCAACCCTCGTCGCGGGCCATGATCGAGGCAATTCGCAGCGCGAAGCACTTCTTGCCCAGCAGCGCGTTGCCGCCGTAGCCCGAGCCGAAGGACCAGATCTCGCGGGTCTCGGGGTAGTGCACGATGTACTTGTTCTCGGCGTTGCAGGGCCACGGCACGTCCTCCACGCCGCCGCTCAGCGGCATGCCGACCGAGTGCACGCAGGGCACGAACTGGCCGTCGGCGCCCAGCTCGTCCAGGGCGCCCTGGCCCATGCGGGTCATGATCCGCATGGAGGTGGCCACGTAGGCCGAGTCGGTCAGCTGAACCCCGATGTGCGCGATCGGCGAGCCCAGCGGGCCCATCGAGAAGGGCACGACGTACATCGTGCGCCCCTCCATGCAGCCGTCGAAGAGGTCATTGAGCGTGTCGCGCATCTCGGCCGGATTGGTCCAGTTGTTGGTGGGCCCGGCCTCCTCCTGCGTCTTGGAGCAGATGAAGGTGCGGTCCTCCACGCGCGCCACGTCCCCCGGATCCGACAGCGCGAGGTAGGAGTTGGGCCGCTTGGCGTCGGAGAGCCGCTCGAAGGTGCCCGCGTCCACCAGCTGCTGCGCGAGCTGGTCGTACTCCTCGGCCGAGCCGTCGCACCAGTAGACGGACTCGGGCTTTGTGAGGGCGGCGATCTCGTCCACCCACGCCTGGAGCTTCTTGTTCTGCGTGGGCACGGCGGTCTCTGTCACGGCGGGAGCTTGCTCCTCAGTGGCTGGCGGGGCCGTGCACGGTACCGGACGGCGACCGCAACGGGTGTGCGCTGTCCGGGTTTACAGTTGCCGCGGGAAGCGCATCGAATCCCGAGGAGGAGACCCTTGTGAAGACCCCATCCGCTTGCTCATGGTCCTGGCTGCACTGTCGTTTCTGGTCGCCGTACCGGGCGTCGCCCAGGCGGCGACGCCGAAGGCCAAGCCCTACTACCTCGCCCTTGGCGACTCGCTGTCGGTAGGCGTTCAGCCCACCGCATCGGGCGGCAACAAGAACACCTCGCAGGGCTACGCCAACCAGCTCGCGCGCCGCGTGGGTGGGCTGAGGCTCGTGAACTACGGCTGCGGCGGAGCGACCATGTCGTCCTTCATCAAGGGGAACACGTCGTGCGCGCCCAAGCGCAAGCCCGGGTACGCCAACAACTCCCCGCGCACCTCCCAATTGGCGGCCGCCGAGCTCTTCCTGCGCACGAACCGCGGCAAGGTCCGGTTCGTGACCATCGACATCGGTGCGAACGACGTGGCCAGCTGCGGCCAGGGCGGCAAGATCGACATCGACTGCGTGAACAAGGGCATCGCCGAGATCAAGAAGAATGGCCCGACGATCGCCAAGCGCCTGCGGCGCGCGGCCGGCAAGGGCGTGCCGCTCGCGGTGATGGACCTCTACGACCCCTTCCTCCAGCAGTGGCTGAACGGCGGCTCCGGGCCGGTGATCGCGGAGGCGTCGGTGGACATCGCCCGCAAGCAGGTGAACCCGGCGATCGTGAAGGCATTCAGGCCGAGCGGGTTCAAGCTGGCCCGGGTGGCCGAGGCGTTCGACACCTACGTGCCGCTCGAGCGCACCACCAGCTATCAGGGCCGCAACGACGTGCCAGTCGCGGTGGCGCGCATCTGCGCGCTCACCTGGATGTGTGCGCCGGCGCCCAAGGGCCTGGACATCCACGCGACGAAGGCGGGCTACGCCGAGATCGCCGCCGCCTTCCGCAAGGCGCTGGGCAAGGCCGCGCGTTAGCGTCCTCGGCCTGAGCGCCGACGACACGCTCGACGTGGACAGGGGCGCGAGCTGTAGCCCCAGCTTCTTAGGCGGAAGCCGCCTCCGGGTCTGGGCGGATGAGGACCGTGTCCGCGACCGGAATGATCTCGTCAATGGGCAAGTCGGCCCGCGAGGCGTGGTCCCGAATCGCCTCAGGGCTGCTCGCCTGATA
>Ga0209587_1000653_pt1 | contig 16979 bp, 15 predicted proteins | sample NGEPerD_2_FD_184512 | JGI IMG/M metagenome (GOLD analysis project Ga0209587, IMG submission 184512) | Arctic peat soil microbial communities from the Barrow Environmental Observatory site, Barrow, Alaska, USA - NGEE PermafrostL1-D... | ecosystem: Environmental > Terrestrial > Soil > Wetlands >... | reverse complement strand
GCGTGCCGAGATGCTGGTCTGACGGCGCGGCGCATGGATCTGCGGTACTCCGAATCCGACGAGACGTTCCGGACCGAGCTGGCCTCCTGGCTGGCCGCCGAGCTCCCGAAGCTCTCCGCACCGCCGGCGCGCGATGACTGGGTGGCGCGACGTCGTTTCGACACCGACTGGCAGCGTCGGCTGTTCGACGCGGGCTACGCGGGGATCAACTGGCCCGCCACCTACGGCGGGCGGGGCGCGTCGCCGAGCGAGCAGCTCGTGTTCCTGGAAGAGACCGGTCGCGCCCGGGCGCCGTACGTCGGTGTGAACTTCGTCGGGCTGTTGCACGCCGGTCCCACGATCATCGCCGAAGGGACTCCGGAACAGAAGCGCGCCCACCTCCCCCGGATCCTGCGGGGCGACGAGGTGTGGTGCCAAGGCTTCTCCGAGCCCAACGCGGGCTCCGACCTCGCGTCGCTGAGCACCCGGGCCGTGCGCGATGGCGACGACTACGTCATCAGCGGCCAGAAGACCTGGTGCAGCTTCGGTCACGTCGGCGACATCGGCGAGCTGCTGGTCCGCACCGATCCCGACGCGCCCAAGCACAAGGGCATCACGTGGCTCATGCTGCCGATGGACGCGCCCGGGATCGAGATCCGCCCGATCGAGACCGTGCTCGGCTCGTCGGAGTTCTGCGAGCTGTTCCTGGACGAGGTGCGGGTCCCGGTGGCGAATCGGATCGGCGACGAGAACGACGGCTGGCGGGTCACCAACGTCACCCTGTCCTTCGAGCGCGGCACCGCGTTCGTGAGCGAGCTCGTGGATGCCCGCCACCTCGTCGAGGATCTTGCGCCGCTCATCACCGACCCTGTCGACCGACGCGAGCTGGGTCGGCTCGCCGCCGAGTTGGACGCACTGTGGGCGCTCACCCAGCGCAACATCACCCAAGCCGGTCGGGACGGAGTGATGGGGCCGGGCGCGATGATGATCAAGTATCCGTACTCGGAGCTGCGCCAGCGTCTCGGCGAGCTGTCGCTCCGGGTCCTCGGGCGTGGCGCGCTGGATGTGGGCGAGCCGCACGGATTCGTCGAAGAACGACTCCGCACGCTCGCGCTGACCATCGCGGCGGGCACGTCGCAGATCCAGAAGAACATCATCGGCGAACGCGTCCTCGGCCTCCCGAGGGAACCACGATGACCCAGGGCCCACCGACAAGATTCGGCCGCGGATGAACTTCGATCTCTCCGACGACCAGCGTGACCTGCAGGAAGGCATTCGCAGTCTTCTCGCCGGTGCACTGCCCATGACGCGCGTGCGTGGCGGCCTCGACCGTGCGATGTGGGACGAGCTCGCCGCCGCCGGGGTGTTCGGGCTGCTCACCGACGGATTCTCCTGGGCGGACGCGGCCATCGTCTTCGAGGAGCTCGGTCGCGCCGCGGTCCCCGGACCGCTCGCCTGCGGTGTGCTCGGCTACGACCCCGCGCGCGCGGGGCGAATCGTCGGAGGCGTGGAACGTCCCGCCGCCGGCGACCCGACGATCATCGAGTACCCGGAGACGCTCGACCTGCTCGTGGTGGTCGACGACACCGGCCTCGAGGCCCTCGATCCCGTGGACCTCGACGGGGATCCGATCGACTGGCCGCTCGATCCGCTCACGCCGTGCGCAACGGTGCGCCGGCTCCCGTCCGGAGAGCAGATCGGCGGACCCGCCGAGGCGGCACGCTGGCGGCTCCGCGGCGCCGCGCTCAGCGCGGCGTACGCCGTCGGTCTCGCCGGGAGGTGCTGCGATCTCGCGGTTGCCTACGCCACCGAGCGTGAGCAGTTCGGCCGACCAATCGGCGCGTTCCAGGCGGTCAAGCACCTGTGCGCGGAGATGGCAGTGCGCGTCGAGGTGGCGCGGGTCGCGGCGCACGCGGCGGCGGTGCACCTGGACGACCCGGATCTCGGGTCGACCGAGCGTGCGGTCAGTGGAGCCAAGCTCTTGGCGGTGGAGGCTGCCATCGCCAATGGGCGCGCCGCGACCCAGATCCACGGAGGTATGGGCTTCACCTGGGAGGTGGACGTGCACCTCTATCTGAAGCGAGCCTGGGTTCTCGACACGACGTTCGGCACCGGCGCCGAACATGCCGATCGCGTCGCCGCAGCCGTCGGCTGTGCGACGTAGCCTCGGCCGATGAGCGAGCGGGACGACTGGCAGCCACTCCTCGACGACCTGGCCGCGCGGCGAGCCGCCGGTCGCGCCATGGGCGGACCGGAGCGCCTGGAGCGTCAGCACGCCGGGGGGAGGCTCGACGCCCGTCAGCGGGTGGCGCGCCTGGTCGATCCCGACAGCTTCGTGGAGCTCGGCGTCCTGACCGGTTCGGTACAGCGGGGTGCCTCGCCGGCCGCGCCCGCCGACGCGCTCGTCGTGGGGCACGGGACGATCGAAAGCCGGCCCGTGCTCGTCGGCGCGGAGGACTTCTCGGTCATGGGGGGCTCGATCGGCCTCGGTACGAGCGCGAAACGGCACCGGCTCACCCAGCTGGCGGCCGACGAGCGGGTACCACTCGTCATGCTGCTCGAAGGCGCGGGGGAGCGGGCACAGAACGCGTTCGAGCGACGTGGTCGGGCCCCCAACGATCTCCAAGGGCTGGTCGCGCTCTCCGGCCGAGTGCCCACGGTGTGTGTCGTGATGGGCGCCTCCGCCGGTCACGGCGCGCTGACCGCGCCGCTCATGGATCTCGTCGTGATGGTCGAGGGCGCGGCCCTGTTCAGCGCGGGTCCACCGCTCGTCGAGGCCGCCACCGGCGAGCAGGTCACCAAGGAAGAGCTCGGTGGTACCGCGGTCCATACTGCCTCGAGCGGCGTCGCCCACAATGCCGTCGCCGATGACGGCGCCGCGCTGGATCTCGTGCGTCGGTATCTCGGATACTTCCCGTCGAATGCGTGGCAGCATCCGCCGGTCGCTGCGAGCGGGACCGACATCGATCCGCGTCCGGTGGATCAGCTCATGGATCTGATCCCGGCCGACCCTCGACATGGCTACGACGTGCGCCCGGTGATCGGTGAGATCGTCGACCGCGACTCGGCGCTCGAGATCGCGCCCGCCTCGGGGCGCGCCGTGGTGACCGTGCTGGCCCGGCTCGGTGGTGTCCCTGTCGGTGTGGTGGCCAACCAGCCCGCGGTCAAGGCAGGCGCGTTGGACGCCGACGCGGCCGACAAGGCGGCCCGGTTCATCGAGGTCGTCGACTCCTTCCATCTGCCGGTGGTGTTCCTGGCCGATAACCCGGGGGTGCTCGCGGGCCGGGTCGCCGAGCGGGCCGGGGTGCTGCGCCACGCGGCGCGGCTGTTCGCCGCGCAGGCCCGGATGGCCGGGGTGAAGTTGCACGTCACGCTGCGCAAGGCCTACGGGTTCGGCAGCTCGGTCATGGGCATGAACCCGTTCGACCACCAGACGGTCGCGCTGGCGTTTCCGGGGGCGCGCCTGGGGGCCATGCCCGCCGACAGCGGCGCGGACGCGGCCCGCTTGGAAGCAGACGCACGAGCGGTGCTCGCCAATGCCGAGCTCGGCGGAGCGTATTCTGCCGCCGACATGATGAGCTACGACGAGGTGATCGAGCCCGCCGAGCTGCGCAACCATCTCCTCGCAGCGCTGCGACTCTCGGCGGCGCGGCGCCGGCTTGCCGTCGAACCCATCGCCCGGGTCGGGATCAGCCCCTGACCCGACGGGTGTCGCGTGCCGCTCCGGCTCACGCGAAGCGAACGGGCAAGCGGGTGAAGCCCCGGACGTTTCCCGAGTGGACCCGCTCGCACTCCGTGGTCTGGACCTCGTACTCCCCGAGCACGGGCAGGAGCTCCTCGAGCGCGACGCGCGCCTCGAGCCGCGCGAGCGCTGCGCCGAGGCAGTGGTGGATGCCGTGGCCGAATGCGAGATGCCCTGCGGGGTTGCGGTCCACGTCGAGCACGTCGGGGTCGCGCCAGCGGCGGTCGTCACGGTTCGCGGACGCGAAGAGCAACATGCCCTTGGAGCCCTCGGGCAGCGTCACTCCGTGCATCGTGACGTCGCGCGTGAGCAGGCGGGCGAGGCCCTGCGTCGACGTGTCGAATCGCAGCACCTCCTCGACGCCGGCAGGAATCAGGCCCGGCTGGGCGAGGAGCTTGGCCCGTTCGTCGGGGAAGGCTCCCAGCCAGTGGATCGCGTTGCCCAGCAGCTTCGTCGTGGTCTCGTTGCCCGCGATGATCAGCAGGAAGCAGAACCCGAGGATCTCGCTGTGGGTGAGCGCCATGTCCCCCTCGGCCGCGGCGACGAGCGCGCTCACCAGATCATCACCCGGGTCCTGCCCGCGTCTCGCGATCAGCCGTTCGAAGTAGGCGTACAGCTCGGTCGCGCCCTGGATCCCGGCCTGGGTGATGCGGTCGTCATCAGGCTCGCGATGCAGCATCGAGTCCGACCACGCTCGCAGCTCGTCCTGGTCGTCGTCGGGTACGCCCAACATCGCGCTGATCACCGCCATCGGCAGCGTGGCCGAGAAGTCCGTGATGACGTCGAGGGTGCCGCGGTCGGCGAAGCCGGCGATGAGACGGCGGGAGAGCTCACGGATGGGCGTCTCGAGGTCGGCGACGCGCTTGGGCGTGAAGGCCCGGCTCACGAGCGAGCGGAGCTGGGTGTGGCGGGGCGGGTCGAGCTCGATGAGCATGGGCTCGAGGTCCTCGGAACGTCGCTCGAGAGTGATGCCACCGCGCGAGGAGAAGGTGGTCGGGTCCCCGAGCGCCGACCGTACGTCGGCGTCGCGAGACAGCGCCCAGAAGCCCCGTTCGGCGTCGAGGTACGCGGGCGCCTCGTCACGAAGGCGACGGTACGTGGGGTACGGGTCCTCGTGGACATCGTAGGAATACGGGTCGAAGACGACCGGCGCGGTGATCGTCATGCTCGAAAGAGTACGACGATGGCGGCGTAGTGACACGCGAGCGCGCCGAGCACGCACGCGTGGAAGATCTCGTGGTAGCCGAACAGGTGCGGTACCGGGTCGGGGCGCCGCGCCGCGTGGACGATGGCGCCGCCCGTATACAGCAACCCGCCGGCAGCGATGAGCGCGAACGCCAGGACGCCAGCGTGGATCCACAGGTCTCCGAACGCGAGCACGGCCACCCAACCGAGGGTGACGTACACGGTGGTGACGTAACCCCGCGGCGCGTCGATCGGGAGCCATTCGAAGACGATGCCGCCGAGTGCCCCGACCCAGACGGCGACCAGCACGAGGATCGCCCAACCGCTGCTCATGCCCAACAGCGCGATCGCGGTGTAGGTGCCCGCGATCGTCAGGAAGATCATCGTGTGGTCGAGCTGGAGGAGGCGGATGGTCTGACCGAGGGTCCAGTCCCGCCGGTGCAACAACGCGCTGACCGTGAGCATCCCGGTCGACGCCAACGCGAAGATCGTCGCCGCGATCCTGGCCGTCGCGCCGGGCGCGAGCGCGATGAGCGCGGCGCCGGCGATGGCGCCGGCGATGGCGCCGTAGGTGTGCAGGACGCCGCGGAGCCTGGGCTTGGCCGCGCCGTCGAGCAGCGGTGATCGGTGCTTTCGGTCGACCGTGGGCATCGTCTACTCCGGGTGCTCCGGTCCTTCGGGTGGTGCCACCGGTTGCACCTCGATCGTATCGAGGTGCACACCGGGACGGGTGGTGACCGCCAGCACCACCGCGCGGGCGACGTCGTCGGGGTCCATGACTCCCCAATGGCGTTGGATCCCGAACCGCTGCCAGCGGGCCACCAGGCTCGCGAACTCCTGCGGGTCGCCCCACCCGGACGCGAAGTCGGTCATGGTTGGTCCGACCCGCACGATCGTGACGCGGATCTGCCGTCCTTCGACCTCGGAGGCGAGGCCACGGGCGGTGTGTTCCACCGCGGCCTTCGTCGCCCCGTAGGTGACGAGCCCGGGACGGGGTTGGCGCACCGCGTCGGACGAGATGAAGACGACGTCTCCGGGAGCCTCCCGCTCGATCAGCGAGCCGACCACGGCGCGCGTGGGCAACAGTGCGCCCATCACGTTGGTCGTGACCATGTCGCCGAGCCGGTCGACGTCGAGGTCGGCAATGTCACCGGGCCATGCGCAGCCGGCGTTGTTGACGAGCGTGTCGATGGGGCCGAGCACGTCGGCCGCGGCCTCGATGCAGGCGGCGATCGAGGCGGGGTCGCGCACGTCGAGCGGGTGGGCGAGCGCGTGCCCGCCCGCGGCGGTGACCGCGGCCGCCGTCTCGGCGAGCGCTTCCATGCGACGAGCGCCGACGACGACCTTCCAGCCGAGCTCGCCGAGCGCGATCGCGGTGGCCCGCCCGATCCCCGAGGACGCGCCTGTGACCAGTGCCACCCGCGGCGGCGAGGCCGTGTCTCCGCTGTCTTGGCGTTCCTGGTCGGGGTTCACGGCCGCTCCTCTGGATCCGACCAGGCCACGACCGGGCCCGCGGCGTCGACGAGCTCTCGGGTGCGGGACCAGTCGACGTCGTCGCCCCAGCGCTCGAGGCGGAACCCCTCCGGCGCCGCATCCACGATGGCCCGGCTCACCTCGTCGACTGGATCGGTCGTCACCGCCATCGCGTCGAGTCCTGTGGCGCGTGCCGCGAGCGCGAGCGCGGCCGCGATGCCCGGACGGTCCACGGCCGGTACGCAGATGCTGCCGGGCCGATCGGTCGGGAACGTCCGCGCCAGCCACAGACCCACCGGACCGGGCTGGCCGAACACGATCGTCTCCGGTCCGAGCGACTGCTTGAGGTCCATCACGGCGCGAGCCGGGTGGCGGGGGAACGACTCGTCCACGTATCCAGGTTGCGCCACCGAAGCCAGCCTTCCGTACAGGTCATTGGACGGTATCTCGTCGAACAGGCGGGCGACGTCGGTCATGGCGCCGAGTGCCATCGGACTGATGTGGGAGACCGGCGCGAGCCCGAAGCGTTCCTCGGGCGACTCGACCGGATCGATGCCCGTTGCCACGATGAGCTCGTAGTCGCCGAAGCCGACCAGCGCGAAGTCGTCGGCCTGGAGTCCGCAGGTGCCCATGTGGTGAGGGCTGTCCCAGCGAAGTACGCCCTTGGCGCCCCACGTGTTCGCGACCGGGACGTTCGCACGCTCGGCGAACGTACGCACGCAACGAACGCCGCCCGGTTCGGCCAACACTCCCGGCCCGGCGAGCACGACGGCGCGCGCTCGGCCGTGGGGCCAGTGCACGGCGGGAGCGTCGATCGGGGCGTCGGTGGGGGTGTCGATGGGGGCGACCGTCGCCTGGCGTCGGGCGTAGGCGAACGGGGCGGGCACCTCGACGTCGTCGAAATGGCGCGCCAGGTCGTCTGACACGCCGCGCAGCAGATCACCGACCGTCTCGGGAGCCGACATCGCGCCCGAGGCTAGAGTCCCGGCCCGTGTCCCGTCGGGTCTGTGTCGTGGGGGTAGGTCTCGCCGATGGGCCGAAGACGCCCGAGCTCAGTGGGCTCATGCTGGAGGTGCAGGCCTTCGGTCGGGCGCTCACCGACGCCGGGCTCACCAAGGCCGATATCGACGGCCTCGCCTCCGCCGGATACAGCGGACTCCACGAGGTCCAGCTGGCCGAGTACCTGGGCCTGGCGCCCCGGTGGCTCGAGTCGACGTCGGTCGGTGGCTCGAGCTTCGAGTTCCACCTGCTCCACGCCTACCGGGCGATCGAAGCCGGCGACGTGGACACCGTGGCCATCGTCTACGGCAACAACGAGCTCTCCGCGGCCGGACGATCGCTCGGCACCGGCCGCAGCGGTGGCGGGGGAGGTGCCGGGGGGTTGCCCCTGCCGATGAGCTACGAGCTGCCGACGGGGCTCACCCTCGTGGGTGCGTACGCGATGGCCGCCCAGCGCCACATGCATGACTACGGCACCACCTCCGAACAGCTCGCGTCGATCGGCGTGCAGATCCGCGAGCATGCAGGCCGCAACCCCAACGCCATGTACCGCGATCCGATCACGGTGGACGATGTGCTCAGCTCCAAGCTCGTCGCCGATCCGCTGCACAAGCTCGACTGTTGCGTTGTGTCCGACGGTGGCTGCGCGCTGATCCTCACCACCGAGGATCGCGCCCGCGACCTGGCCCACCGCCCGGTCCATGTGCGCGGCGCGGCCGGCGGGATGACCCACCACTCGATCCAGGCGATGCCCGATCTGACCCGAACCGCCGGTGCGGTGAGCGGCCCGAAGGCGTTCGCCGACGCGGGGATCACTGCCGCCGACGTCGATACCTTCCAGATGTACGACTCGTTCAGCTACACGGTGCTCGTCTGTCTCGAGGACCTCGGATTCTGCGCCAAGGGCGAGGGGGGACCGTTCGCGGCGTCGGGGGCGCTGCGTCTCGGCGGCGCGCTGCCCACCAACACCGACGGCGGCGGCCTCTCCGCCACCCATCCGGGCATGCGGGGGCTGTTCCTGCTCTGCGAGGCCACCCGCCAACTCCGCGGCGAGGCCGGCGCCGCGCAGGTCGACGGCGCCGAGATCGCGGTCGCGCACGGGTCGGGCGGCTGGTTGTCCACGATGGGCACCGTCGTGTTGGGTACCGAGCCCGTCCGATGACGCCCGAGGAGTTCCCCGAGTACCTCGTGCCGCGGATCACCCCCGACTCGGCTGAGTTCTGGGCGGGGACGACGCGCGCCGAGCTTCGCGTCCAGCGCTGCGCCGACTGCGAGCTCCACCACCACTACCCACGCTCGGTGTGTCCGCACTGCGGTTCCGACCGCCTCGAGTGGATCACCGCGGCCGGGACGGGCACCGTGCACAGCTTCACCGTGATCCGTCAGCACGGCATCCCGCCGTTCCACGAGGCCGTGCCGTATGTGGTCGCGTTGGTCGACCTCGACGAGGCCGGTGCCCGGGTGCTCGGCCGCATGCCGGATCTCGACCCGCACGACGCGAGCATCGGCCTGCGGGTCGATGCGACGTTCGCGCCCGCGACCGATCGGGTCGCCTTCGTCGAGTTCACCGCCGCGCCCTAGCGTCGGCGGATCGGCCGCGCCCGACTACCCGAGCACGCCGGACTCGCGGAGCTGCGCGATGCGAGCATCGTCGTAGCCGGCGACGTCGCGCAGCACCTGGTCGGTGTGCTCGCCGCACTCGGGCGCCTTGGTGATCGGCGCGTCCTCCACCCCATCGATCTTGAGGGGAAGCGGGAGCTGGTCGGCGCCCAGCTCGCTGGCCGGGAGCCACGCGAGCCGGTCCTGGAACTGTGGGTCGTCCTGCACGGTCTTGGGTGTGTTGACCGGCGCGATCGGCACGTCGACCTCGATGCCGAAGTTGATCCAGTCGCGCGTCGAACGCGTCGCGAAGACCTCGGTGAGCTCACGCTGGAGCTCCCGGTTGCCCCGCGCGTGGTCGCCGTATTCCGAGCCCGGCCATCGCTCGAACAGCTCGGCGCGATCAACGGCCTCGCAGAACTTCTTCCAGAAGTGTTGTTCGGAGGCCATGAACAGCACGTAGCCGTCACTCGACGCGTAGACCTGATAGCGGACACCGCCCCGCATCCCCGCGACCGCGGGAGCGCGCCGTTCGTAGTCGTCGGCGACGTTGCCGGTCACCTCCGACTCGGGTCGCTCGTAGGCCCGGTAGGTCTCGCCTCGGTACCAGTCGAACGCGACCGCCGCGTCGGACTGGGCGATCTCGATCTGGCAGCCCTCGCCGGTGGCGCGGGCGTGGACCACGCCCGCGAGGATGCCGATCGCGCCGTAGAGCGGTCCGGCGAAGATCCCGACACCGACGTGGTCGGGCATCGCGACGAGGCCCTCCTCGTCGATCTCGGGCGAGAAGATCCCCGCCCACGCGTCGTAGGCGATCCCGTGGCTCGCGAGGTCGCGGTACGGACCCGTCGCGCCGTAACCGGAGATCGTGCACCAGACCAGCTGGGGGTTGACCTCGGCGAGTCGCTCGTAGCCGAGCCCGCGGCGTGCGAGCCCGCCCGGTCGCATCGCCTCGACGACGACGTCCGCCTCGGCGATGAGGTCGCAGAAGACGGTCTGGCCTTCCTCGGTGCGCAGATCCAGCACGACGCTGTGCTTGCCCCGGTTGATGTGGAGGTGCATGAGCGAGACGCCCTCGACGATCGGCCACGTCATGCGGCGTACGTAATCACCCTTCGGGGGCTCGACCTTGATGACATCCGCGCCGAGGTCGGCGAGGGCGCCGGTGATCGCGGCGGGGCCGAGCATCGAGCACTCGATGATCCGCACTCCGGCCAGGAGGCCCGGCGCCGAGTCATCCGCGCTCTTGGTGGGCGAGGGAGTGGAACCGGTTGCAACCATCTCGCCACGGTAGCGACGGAGCTGACGGACCGTCAGATCGACGCCTACGCTCGCACGCGTGGCACGAACCGGGGAGCGGGCCGAAGGTGACGAGGCGGTGGCGCTCGACGGGCGCGCGCTCGGTAAGCGCGGCGCGGCAACCCGCCGCCGGCTGCTCGACGCCACCGCGCGGCTCCTCGAGACCCATGGCGTGCGCGACGTGCGCGTCGTCGACATCGCCCGCGAGGTCGACACGTCGCCCGCGACCTTCTACCAGTACTTCGGCGACGTCGAGGCCGCTGTGCTCGCACTCGCCGAGGAGGTGGGCGAGCAGGCCGCACCGCTCGGCGAGCTGCTCGAAGAATCCTGGGACGACGACCACGGTCTCGATCACGCGCGTGAGCTCGTCGACGGGTTCATCACCTACTGGGAACGCCATCGCGCGGTGCTGCGAACCCGGAACCTGGCCGCGCAGGAGGGCGACGAGCGGTTCCGGGATGTGCGCAACCGAGCGCTCAGCCGTCTCACCGAGGGGTTCGCCCGCAAGGTCGCCCGCGACGGGCCGTCTGATGTGTCGCCGTATGTCGCCGCCGCCGCGATGGTGGCGATGATGGAGCGCCTCGCGGCGTTCCAGGGCGATCTGGCCGAACGCTACGGGACGACGCGCGCCGACGTCGTCGAGACGACGGCACGCATCCTCTACCAGACGGTCAGTCGACCGCGTCGGTCGCGCGCTCAGAGAGCGAGATCACCGCGCTATGCGCGGTGATCTCGACCTCCCGGTCGAACACGCGCTCGAACAACTCACGCTTGCGGCGAGCACCCCACAATTCGAGCTCGGGGTCGCCGTCGGCGTGCAACCCGACCAGCACGAGCGACGGACCGATACCGACCTGGACGTGGCGCACCACCTGACGGCGGCTGCGGTCGAGCCCATCCGCGATGCGCAGCAGCGCGGCGAGGCGCCGCACGGTGTCGCGGGTGCTGCGGTCGAGCGAGCCGACGAGAGAGTCGTTCGCCTTCGGTTCACCACGGCGGTGCCAACGCACGAGCGCGGTGATGAGCACGATCTCGTCGGGGTCGAAGCCGCGGAGGTTGCCGTGTTGTACGAGGTATGCGGCGTGGCGGTCGTGGCCCTCGTGGGCGACGTGCTCTCCGATGTCGTGGAGCAAAGCCGCGTACTCGAGCAGCTCGCGCGCATCGTCACCGAGCTCGTGGAGCTCCCGGGTCTGGTCGAACAGCTCGAGTGCGAGCGCGGCGACGCGTCGTGAGTGTTCCTCGGGCCACGAGCAACGGCGAGCCAGTGACTGCACCGATGCCCGTCGGATGGCGCGCGGGTCGTCGGACAGGTCGGCGGGGTCGTGCCGGTGGATCGCGTCGAGGAGGATGCCCTCACGCAGCGACCATTCGCTGACGGTCAACTCGTCGACCTCGAACAGCTCGAGCGCGGTGGCGAGGAACATGGACCCGGCGACGATCAGGTCGACGCGCCGGGTTTCGAGCCCGTCCATGCGGCGACGTTCCGCCGAGGTCGACGCGAGCAGGTCCTCGTGGAGCGAGAGGATCTCGTCGCGGGTGACCGAGAGCTGGTTCAACGAGCGAGGGAGGGCTTGGGGGCGCCGCACCGCGGCCATCTCGGCCAGGTCCTCCAGCGTGCCGCTGCTGCCGATCGCCATCTTGGGCTCGAAGCGCCCGACGGTGAGCGCGAGCGGTCCGAGCGCGTCGACGAGGTGCCGGCGGAGCCGCCGCCGCTCAGCCTTCGAGATCGGGTCCGTCGTGACGAACTCGGCCGCCAGTCGTGCCACCCCGAGTCGCTCGCTGGTGGACCACACCAGGCCACCGGCATCGCCGACCATGATCTCGACGCTGCCCCCGCCGAGGTCGAAGCACACCGCCGGGCCGGGATCGATGAGCACCGCCGCCCGCACGGCCGAGAAGATGAGACGGGCCTCCTCCAGCCCGCTGATCACGTCGACCACCACGCCCGCTTCCTGTTCGATGCGGGCGACGACCTCGTCGCCGTTGGTCGCCGTGCGGAGCGCGCTCGTCGCCCGGGCCAGGATCTCGCCGGCACCCGCGGCCTCGGCGAGGAGCCGGAAGCGCCGGACCGTTCGCACCGCGGCGTCGGCCGCCTCCGGGGTGACCAGGCCCTCGCGGCTCACGACGTCACCGAGGCGCAGCATCTCCTTCTCCCGCACCAGCGACTCGAACGTGCCGTCGGGATGCACCTGCGCCACCGCGAGGTGGAAGGAGTTGCTGCCGAGGTCGAGGGCGGCGATCCGCACATCCCGAGCGTAGGACCGCCCGGCGGGTCGCCCCCGATCCTCGTGCCGGGCCCGGCGGGTTTCCCGACGGGGTGGTGTCCCGGTCGGGTCGGCCGGCCCGACGGCCGCGCCAAGCTGACGTTGGCGTCAGGGGGAGTAACCTGCACGCCGCCGCACGGCGCGGCGAAGGGGGACTGATCTCGATGGATTCGGCCGAACCGAGGATGCTCGTCGACGGCAAGCTGGTGGACGCGGCGTCGGGCGCCACCTACGAGAACATCAACCCGGCGACCGAGGAATCCGCCGGCCGCGTGGCCGACGCCGGCGCCGAAGACGCCGAGCGAGCGATTGCCTCGGCGCGCCGGGCGTTCGACGAGTCCGGTTGGGCCACCGATCCTGAGCTGCGTAAGCGATGCCTCCGCCAGCTGCAGGAGGCGCTCGCCAAGGAGCGCGAGACGCTGCGCCCGCAGATCGTGACCGAGGTCGGCACACCGATCGCCCTCACCCACGCGGTGCAGATGGACTCCTGCATCGACGACATGGAGTGGGACATCGAGTGCATCGATCGCATCGAGTGGTCCTACGACCTGCCGGTGCACGAGTTCTTCGGGATGCGGTCGGCCCGCAAGGTGTTCCGGGAGCCGATCGGCGTCGTCGGCGCGATCACGCCGTGGAACTTCCCGTTCATGTTGAACCTGTCGAAGCTCGTTCCCGCACTCGCCGCGGGCAACACGGTCATCCTCAAGCCCGCGCCCGATACGCCGTGGAGCGCGACGTTCATCGGCAAGCTCGCGGCCGAGCACACCGACATGCCCCCGGGTGTCTTCCAGGTCCTGCCGTCCGCCGATCCCGCGACCGTCGGCGAGGCGCTCACCGACGACCCTCGGGTGGACATGATCAGCTTCACCGGTTCGACGGCGGTAGGGAAGCGGATCATGGCCCGCGGTGCCGACACCGTGACGAAGGTCTTCCTCGAGCTCGGCGGCAAGTCCGCCAACGTCGTCCTCGACGACGCTGACTTCCCGGCCAGCCTGGGCAGCGGCGCGATGGTCTGCATGCACGGCGGTCAGGGCTGCGCGATCACCACGCGCTACCTCCTGCCCCGCTCTCGCTACGACGAAGGCATCGAGATCCTGCGCGCCTCCTTCGAGGGGTGGACCTACGGCGACCCGACGGACCCGGCCAACTTGCAGGGTCCGCTCATCAACGCACGCCAGCGTGAACGGGTGCTCGGCTACATCGAGAAGGGCAAGGAGGAGGGCGCGCGCCTGCTGTTCGGAGGCGGCCGCCCGCCGCACCTCGACAAGGGCTACTACGTCGAGCCGACGTTGTTCGTCGACGTCGATCCCGACTCCACGATCGCCCAGGAAGAGATCTTCGGGCCGGTGCTCTCGGTCATCGCCTACGACGACGATGACGACGCGGTGCGCGTCGCCAACAACTCGCGCTACGGACTGTCGGGCGCGGTCGTGAGCAAGTCGCTGGATCGCGCGATGGGCGTCGCCCGCCGGCTGCGCGCCGGCACGGTGTCGGTGAACGGAGGCCAGTGGTTCGGTCCCGACACGCCGTTCGGGGGTTACAAGGAGAGCGGCCTCGGCCGTGAGCACGGCATCGCCGGTTTCGAGGAGTACCTCGAGACGAAGGCCGTCGGCCTGCCCGCATAGATCGCGCGACCCGCGCGGTGGCGAGCCGAGCTGGTTGACCGTCGAGGCGCGTGAACGGTCGAGACCATGGCCGTGGGTCTGCCCGTATAGCCTCGGCGTCGTGTCGACGCTCATCTTGTTGCGCCACGGCCAGAGCACCTGGAACGAGGAGAACCTCTTCACCGGCTGGGTCGACGTCGGGCTCACCGATCTCGGTGCCCGCGAGGCCGTGCGTGGGGGTGAGCTGCTGCGCGAGGCGAAGGTGCTGCCCGACGTCGTCCATACGTCGCTCCAGCGCCGCGCCATCCGCACCGCCGAGCTCGCGCTGGCCGAATGCGACCGGTCATGGATTCCGGTGCGCCGCTCGTGGCGGCTGAACGAGCGCCACTACGGAGCGCTGCAGGGCAAGAACAAGCGGGAGACCACCGACGAGTTCGGTACCGAGCAGGTCAAGCTCTGGCGCCGCTCCTATGACGTGCCGCCGCCGCCGCTCGATGGGGACGTCGGAAGCGACCCGCGCTACGCAGAGCTCCCCGCCGACGTCGTGCCGAGATCCGAGTGTCTGGCCGACGTGGTGGCCCGCATGTTGCCGTACTGGTACGACGGGATCGCGCCGGATCTCGCCGCCGGGCGCGTCGTGCTCGTCGCCGCACACGGCAACTCACTGCGAGCTCTGGTGAAGCACCTCGACGGTCTGACCAAGGAGGAGATCATCGAGCTGAACATCCCGACGGGCCAGCCCCTCGTGTACGAGCTCGACGAGCATTTTACCGTGAGCGATCGCCGCTACCTCGACCCCGAAGCGGCCGCGGCCGCGGCCGAAGCCGTCGCTCGGCAAGCCGGCTGAGCCGTCGCGCGGGGCCCCAGTCGAGGTGGACGTCTCGCCGGTGGAAGGGCCCAGTCCGTAGACTCGCGGCTCATGGGAATGAAGAAGGAACGGCGCCGGCGCAAGCAGCGGCTCGCGGCCGCGTTCCGGCTGTTCGGGCGGTTCGGGTTCGACGAGGGTGTGGCCGGTCACATCACCGCGCGTGACCCGGAGCGGCTCGATCACTTCTGGGTGAACCCGTTCGGCATGAACTTCAAGCAGATCTCGGTGTCGGACCTGCTGCTCGTGAACGACCGGGGCGAGGTCGTCGAGGGCGACCACCGCGTCAACACAGCCGCGTTCGCGATCCACTCCCAGATCCACGCGGCCCGTCCCGACGTCATCGCGGCCGCGCACGCGCATTCGGTGCACGGCAAGGCGTTCTCGGCGCTCGGGCGCCTCCTCGACCCGATCACCCAGGACGTCTGCGCGTTCTATGGGGACCACGGCCTCTTCGACGACTACACCGGCGTGGTGTTGGAGCTCGACGAAGGCAAGCGCATCGCGGTCGCGCTCGGCGAGCACAAGGCGGCGATCCTGCGCAACCACGGGTTGTTGACCGTCGGCCACTCGGTCGACGAGGCCGCGTTCTGGTTCATCTCCATGGAGCGGTCGTGCCAGGCCCAGCTCCTCGCGTCGGCCGCCGGCGACCCGGTGCTCATCGACCCGGCGATGGCCGCGCGCACGGCCACCCAGGTCGGTGGTCACGCCGCCGGCCGATTCGGCTTCGCCCCCCTGTGGGACTGGATCACCGTCGAAGAGCCCGACCTCTTCGACTGACCCTCCCGCCGTCCTGCGCTTTGGCGTCGCAGGTCATGGATAGTTCCCGTCCTGCGACGCTAAAGCGATCGAACGGGGACTGATGACGACTCGATGTCCCAGGCGCGCGCTTGACTCGCGGGCGCATGGATGCGATCGACACCCGGCTGGCGCACTTCGCCCGCAACGCCTTCGGGCACTTCACCGCGGGACACGCCGCGCTCGTGGGCTTTTCTGCCAACCAGCGCGCCTACCGTCTCGACGCCGGCCTGTGGGAAAGCCAGTACGAGGACGTCTACCGCCTCGCGGGCGTGCCCCCGACTTGGCGAGGTGACATCCTGGCCGCCTGCTGGGCCGGGGGGTTCCGAGCGGTCGCCTCGCATCGGTCCGCGGCTGCGCTGTGGCGTCTGGCGGGTGGCCGCCGCCACATCGAGGAGATCACCTGTCCGCGCTGGCGGCGCGCCCGTCACGATGGCGTCCTCGTCCACGAGACCAGCGCGCTCGATCCGTGCGACGTGACGATGGTCGACGGGATTCCCGTGACGACGCCGGAGCGCACGTTGCTCGGTATGGCCGAGGTGTGCTCGCCTTCGCTGCTCGAGATGGCCGAGGACGGTGCGGAGCGCCGAGGTCTCGTCACACCGGGATCGATCCGAGCGATGCTGGTCCGTCTCGCCCGTCCGGGACGAGGTGGTGTTCGGGCGCTGCGGGACCTCATCGACGCGCGCAGCCCGGAACGGGCGACGCCGGAGAGCGAGAAGGAGACGCAGCTGGTCCAGGCGTTCCGGGCGTTCGGGCTCCCCGAGCTCGTGACGCAGCACGAGGTGCGTCAAGGCGGCCGTCTCGTCGGGCGCGTCGACGCGGCGTATCCACAGGCGCGAATCGCGATCGAGTACGACAGCGACGAGTTCCACGGAGGTCGACTCGCCCTCGTGCGCGACAGCGAGCGTCGCAGCCGGCTCCTCGCCGCGGGCTGGCACCCGTTCACCGCGACCGACGCCGAGCTGCGCGCCGGTTGTCGCACGCTGTGTCCCGCCGTCGCCGACGTTCTCCGCCGCGCCTCGTGAGCGAGCCTCACAACCCCGCGCCTCGTGAGCGAGGCTTCGGACCCCGCGCTTCGTGAGCGAGGCTTCAGACCCCGCGCTTCGGCGTCGCAGGTCATGGATAATTCCCGTCCTGCGACGCAAGAGCGGTGGGGGTGGGGGTGGGGC
>Ga0209587_1000651_pt1 | contig 17009 bp, 15 predicted proteins | sample NGEPerD_2_FD_184512 | JGI IMG/M metagenome (GOLD analysis project Ga0209587, IMG submission 184512) | Arctic peat soil microbial communities from the Barrow Environmental Observatory site, Barrow, Alaska, USA - NGEE PermafrostL1-D... | ecosystem: Environmental > Terrestrial > Soil > Wetlands >... | reverse complement strand
GGTGGCCTCCGGGTGCACCTCCAGCCCGCCCAGCGTGCCGGCGAGAGCCGCCGCCGCTCCACCCGCGTAGGCCAGCGCGTCGGTGAGCGCCGGCCACTCAGCCTGCCACGCGCCCACCGCCCGCTCGTGCTCCCCGGCCATCCCCCCGATCAGCACCGAGGCCTCTCCCCTCCCGCGGCGCGCACTTGCGATGGCCATCGCGGCGCCCACCGGGTTGCGCTTGTGCGGAAGCGTGGACGACCCTCCGCCACCGCCGGCCTCCGCCACCTCGCCCACCTCGGTCTGAGCGAGCAGCGCTATGTCCAGCGCCACCTTCTCCACCGTGCCGGCGACGAGAGCGAGGGCGGCGGCCAGATCTGCCACGCGGCCACGGTCGGCGTGCCAGGGCAGTGCCGGCCGCTCCAGCTCCAGCTCGTCCGCGAGGGCGTCGAGCACGCGCGGGCCATCGGCCCCGAGCGAGGCAAGCGTGCCCGCCGCGCCACCCAACTGGACCGAGAACGACACCTCCGCGAGGCGGCGGCGGGCATCGAGCAGGGCCACCAGCCAGCCGGCGGCCTTGAGGCCGAAGGTGGTGGGCAGCGCCTGCTGGAGCAGCGTGCGAGCGGGCATCAGGGTGCCCCGGTGGTCCTCGGCGAGCGCGGCACACGCCCCGGCCGCGGACGCCAGCTCCCGGTCGATCGCTGCCGCGGCCCGGCGCGACACCAGCATCGCGGCCGTGTCCATCACGTCCTGGCTCGTGGCCCCCAGGTGCACGAACCCGGCCGCGTGCCCGCCCACGGCCTCCGTGAGGACGCGCACCAGCGGCGCCGCCGGGTTGCCCGACGCGCGTCCATCGCGCCCGAGTGCCGCCGCGTCGAACCGCTCCGCGTCGCCGGCCACGGCCGCGATCGCGTCGGCCGCCTCCCCCGAGATCAGGCCCACGGCGGCCTCGGCCCGTGCCAGCGCCGCCTCGAACTCGAGCATCGCCGCCACCCAGGCGCGGTCGGACACCGCATCCCTTACGTCGTCGGGGACGAACAGACCGTCGAAGAGCTCGCTGCCGGGGGAGGCCACTAGAGATCGAAGAACACGGTCTCGCCCTCGCCCTGGAGGCGCACGTCGAAGCGGTAGGCGCGCGGCCCGTCCGCCACGGCCACGAGGGTGCCCCGCCGCTGCGGATCGACGGCGCAGAGCACGGGGTCGGCCTCGTTGGCCGCCATCTCCTCCGGGAAGTAGATCCGCGTGGCAAGGCGCTTGAGCAGGCCGCGCGCGAACACCGATACGAGGATGTGCGGCGCCTGCACGCCGCCGTCCGGCGCCGGCACGGCGCCGGGCTTCACCGTGACGAAGGCAAAGCGTCCCTGCTCGTCGGTCTCGCCCCGGCCGAAGCCCCGGAAGCCGTCCCGCAGCGGCGCCTCCTCGCGGTCGTCCTCGGGGTGGTCGTAACGCCCGGCTCCGTTGGCCTGCCAGATCTCGAGCAGGGCGTCGTCCACGGTCTGGCCCTCGCCGTCGTAGACCGTGCCCGACACGCGGATGGCGCCCTCGGACGCGGGCGGCACCAGCTCCGGGTCGGTCACCGGCAGGCCGATGCTGAAGAACGGCCCGACCGTCTGGGAGGGCGTCGGGAGGGTCACCTAGGCCTCCACCGGCGTGGACTCTCGCCCGCGCAGCACAACGTCGAAGCTGTATGCCAGCGCCCACTCGGGCACGGTCTCGCCCAGGTCGAACGAGGAGATCATCCGCCGGCGGTCGCGCTCATCGCGCACCGACTGGAAGATTGGGTCCTGGGAGAACAACGGGTCGCCCGGGAAGTACGTCTGGGTGACCAGCCGCGTGGCGAAGGCGGGCCCGAACAGCGACAGGTGGATGTGGGCCGCCCGCCACGCGTTGTCGTGGTTGCGCCACGGGTAGGCGCCCGGCTTGACCGTGATGAAGCGGTACCGACCGTCGTCGTCGGTCACCGTGCGCCCGCCGCCCGAGAAGTTGGGGTCCAGCGGCGCGGGGTGGCGGTCGGCGTCGTGCCGGTAGCGGCCGGCCGCGTTGGCCTGCCACAGCTCGATCAGCGTGTTGCGCATCGGCCGGCCGTCCCCGTCGAGGACCCGGCCGTGGAGGATGATCCGCTCGCCGAGCGGCTCCCCCGCGTGCCGGCGGGTGAGGTCGTGGTCGAGCTCGACCACGCGCTCGTGGCCGTACACCGGGCCGGTGACCTCTGACAGCGTGTGCGGCTGGGGCACGAGCGGGTGACCGGGCGAGCGCGTACGCGTGGCCAGGTAGTCCTCGTGCAGGTAGGGAGGATCGGCGGTCTCACGCCGGTAGCCCAGCAGCACCCCTCCCCTGGTCGCGGCGTCGGTCACGGCTGCCCCTTACCCGACTGGACCACGCGCAGCACGTCGCGCAGGTAGAGCAGGTGGTCCTTCCTGGCGAGCAGCTCGCGGCCCAAGAAGTCGCCGGGGCCCAGCCGCTCGCGCTGGATGTAATGCTGGATCTGGACCGCCACCTGCTGGCTGGCGCCCCTGATAGGAACGGTCCCGGCCGCCGCGCCCGGGGGCTGCCTGGCCACGCTCATGCCGTGCTCCAGGGTGACGCGCGCTCGTCGACCACGCGCAGGCCGATCTGCTGGCGCATCAACTCCACGAGCCCCAGCAGCTCGCCGGCACGATCCTGCGCGGTCGTGGCCACGCCCACTCCTCAGGAGCCGGCCCCCGCCGGCTCCTGCTGGACCTCGCCCCCCTCGGCGGGCGCGGACTGCCTGCGCTTGATCGAGCGGTACACGTGGCCCCTCAGACGCGTGAACTCGGGCAGCTCCTTGGTGTCGAGTTGGTCGCGCGGGCTCGGCAGGTCCACGTCGACCGACTCCTGCACGCCCGTGGGCGACGGCGTGAGCACGAGGATCCGGTCGCCGAGGTAGACCGACTCGTCGATGTCGTGGGTCACGAACACGACCGTGATCCCGTACTGGCGGCGAACCCGCAGGATCAGGTCCTCGAGGTCTGCGCGGGTCTGAGCGTCCACCGACGCGAACGGCTCGTCCATGAGCAGGATCTCGGGCTGGTAGGCGAGCGCCCGGGCGATGGCCACCCGCTGCTGCATGCCCCCGGAGAGCTCCCACGGGTAGCGGTCGAGCGCGTGGGCGAGGTCCACCGAGTCCACCGCCTCCTCCACGAGCCGTTTGGCCTCCGCGCCGTCGAGGCTCTTGCGCCGCAGCGGGAAGGCCACGTTCTGGCGCACGGTCATCCACGGGAACAGCGAGCGGCTGTACTCCTGGAAGACCAGGGCCATCTTCTCCGGCGGGCCGTCGATGGCCTGGTCGTGCAGGCGTACCTCACCGCTCGTGGGCTCGAGCAGGCCGGACATGCATCTGAGCAGGGTGGTCTTGCCGCAGCCGGACGGGCCGACCACGCAGACGAACTCCCCGTCGCGCACCTCGAAGTCCAGGTCGCCGATCGCCTCCACGGCGTCGTTGCCTTCTCCATAGACCTTCTTGACGTGGTCCACCCTCAGCATCTGTCGGTCTCGCTCCTTTCCATCGTCAGCTCAGCGCACTCGCCCGGGCGCCGCGGTGCCAGCGCAGCACGCGGCGCTCGATCAGGGCGAAGCCGCCGTTGAGGGCGTAGCCCAGGATCCCCAGCAGGAGGATGCCCGACCACATCTCCGGGATGGCGAAGGCCCGCTGCGACTCGAGCACGAAGTAGCCGATCCCGTTGGTCGAGGCCACCATCTCCGAGATCACCATCAGGATCAGCGCCAGCGACACGCTGGTGCGCAGGCCGGCGAAGATCTGGGGTGTGGCCGCCGGCAGCACCACGTTGCGCAGCCGGTCGCGCCTGGAGATCCCGTACACGCGCGCCGTCTCGCGCAGGGTGGGGTCCACGCCGATGACGCCGTCGATCGTGTTCAGCAGGATCGGAAACAGGCAGACCAGCCCGATGATGAACACCTTCATCGAGTTGCCCACGCCGATCACCAAGATCGCGAAGGGCAGCAGCGCGGGAGGCGGGATCGCGCGCAGGAACTCCACGATCGGCGAGGTGGCCCGCCGTGCCCGGGGCGACAGCCCGAGCGCCAGGCCCAGACCGACGCCCAGCAACACGGCAATCGCCAGGCCGGCGCCCATGCGCGTGAGCGAGGGCACCACGTCGCTGCCCACGCGCTCGAACAGCCAGGTGTCGGCGAACGTCGAGAAGATCTCCGTGAGCGGCGGGAAGTAGTAGGTCTCGCTCCCCGCCGACAGCACTGCCCAGAGCGCGAGCGCGAGCAGCGGCACCGCGACCTCCAGCCCGACGGCCAGCCACCGCCGCCCGGAGCTCATGCCTCAGCCCCCAGGGGGCGCTGGGACGGATGCCAGTGCAGCACCCGCTTCTCGGCCTTCACGAAGATCGCGTTGAGCAGCAGGCCGAGCACTCCGGTCGCCAGGATCAGCGCGTACATCAGCTCCTCGTTGCCGCCCGAGCGCGCCAGGTTGATCGAGCGGCCCAGCCCGGCGGAGCCGATCACCAGCTCGGCCGTCACACACAGGATCAGCGACACCGCCGAGGCGATCCGCAGCCCGGTGGCGATGTATGGGATCGCGCTCGGCAGCGTCACCCGAAACAGCCGCTGCCCGGGCCCGAAGCCAAACGACCGCGCGGTGTCGGTAGCCACCGGGTCCACGTCCTGTACGCCGTAGAGCGAGGCCACGATCAGCTGCCAGAACGAGGCGAACGCGGCCAGGAAGACCTTGCTCTGCATGCCCGTGCCGTAGATCAGGATGGCCAGCGGGATCAAGGCCACCGACGGGATCGGGCGCAGGAACTCGATCAGGCCCCGCAGGGCGCGGTACAGCAGCCGATTCGAGCCGATCAGCAGGCCCAGCGGTATGCCCAGCAGGGCGGCGATGCCCAGCCCAAGGATCCAGCCCTGGAGCGTCTTGCCCACCGCCGTCCAGAAGCTGCCCTCTCCCAGCTGGGAGACCAGCTCGGCCAAGCTCTCGCTGATCGGCGGGAAGTGCTCCCGGGGCAGCAGCCCCACGCGCGGCGCCAGGTCGAACAGTGCGAGTGCCGCCGCCACCGCGAGCCAGGGGAGGAGCCAGTCGGGCAGATGGGCCCGGGACCCTCCCCCAGCCGCACGGCTGAGCGCCGTCACTTGCGGATCAGGTCTCCGAGGTCCGGCTCCTCCTCGATCAGCCCGTACTTCTTGCTCAGCTGCGAGAGCTTCTCGATCGTGGGCTCGTTGAGGTCCTCACGCCAAACGGGCAGCTTGATCTTCTCCGCCGCCTCATCGGGGATCTCGGTGTACTCGCCGAGCACCTTGCGAACCTCGTCCGGGTTCTGCTGCGCGTAGGTGAGCGACTTGTTCATCGCCCTCACAAACCGGTCGACCACCTCGGGATTCTCCTGCGCGTACTGCTTCGAGGTGAAGTAGGTGGCCACGGTCAGGTCCGGCGCGGTGCGCACGTAGAAGGGGTCTATCCCACGCGCCTTGCCGGCCTTGCCCTGGCTCACGAACGGCTCCACCACGCACGCGCCGTCCACTCGCTTGGCCTCGAGCGCGGCGTTCATGTCCGGGAACGGGACCTCGGTGAACTTCAGCGCGTCCACGTCCACGCCGTCCTTCTCAAGGGACGCCTTGATCGTGACCTCGCAGATGTTGTTCAGGGTGTTCACGGCGATCGTCTTGCCCTCGAGGTCCTTGCCGCTCGCGATCGGGCCGTCCTTGAGCACCAGCAGGTCGGCCCAGGCATCCTTCTCGGTCTTGCCCGCGAGCACACCCTGGGCGATGATCTGAACCGGAAGGCCCTTCGACGCCGCGATCAGCAGCGAGATCGTGTTGGAGAAGCCGATCTGGAAGTCGCCGCTCAGCACGGCCGGCGTGATCGCCGCGCCCCCCTCCGCCAGCTGCGGCTCGATCGTGAGCTTCTCGTCCTTGAAGAAGCCCTTGTCCATGCCCAGGTACAGGGGCGCCACGTCGGCGATCGGGATCACCCCCACCTTCAGCGTGGCGGCCTCGCCGGCGCCGCCTCCGCCCCCGTCGTCGCCGCCTCCGCAGCCTGTCACGGCCACGGCACAGCAGGCCGCCAGGGCTCCGATGATCGCCGGCCCACGAGATATCCGTCGCATGCTCTCCTCCTCCTCCTCCAACAGCAGGGCGAGCGTGACTATACCCGCGAGAATCCCGCGGATCGAAGGCAGGGACCAAACGAACCGCTCGCTCGCCACCGGCGTGGCGCTGATCGTGGCCGCCGTGATGCCGGGCTTCCTCACGGCCAGCCTGGCGCCTCGGATCCGCGCCGACTTCGCCTTCGGCGACTCCACGCTGGGGCTGGCGGTGGCCGTGTTCTACGCTGTGTCGGCGCTCAGCTCTCCGCCCTGCGGGCGCCTGGTCGAGCGCATCGGAGCCGTGCGCGGGATGCGGCTCACCGCGGCCATGACGGCTGTTTCATGCGCGACGGTGGCCGCGCTGGCCCACTCGGCCGGGAGCCTGACTGCAGCGCTTCTGCTCGCCGGCGTGGCGAACGGGATGGGCGGGCCGACGGTGAGCACGCTGCTCAAGCGGGAGGTGGCGGCCCGCCGCCAGGGCCTGGCATTCGGCGCCCAGCAGTCCGGCGCCTCCCTCGGGGCGCTGCTGGCCGGCCTCGCCCTGCCGGCCGTGGCGATCCCGTTCGGCTGGAGGTGGGCCTATCTCGGCGCCGCTGTGCTCGGCCTGGCCGCCGCCGCGCTGGCGCCGCGCGACGTGGCCCGGCCCGCGTCCGGCAGCCGCGCCACCCCGCCCCGGGGGCTCACCTCGATCCACGCGATCGCCCTGGCGGCGGTGCTGGCCAGCGCCGCCGGCGTGGGCTTCGTGTCGTTCCTCGTCTCCTACTCGGTGAAGAGCGGGCTCGACGAGGCCGCGGCCGGCCTGCTGCTCGCTGGCGTGAGCCTGGTGGCCACCCTCAGCCGGGTGGGCCTCGGGCTCGTGTTCGACCGCCGCGGCGGTGAGCCCCTGCGGCCGGTTGCCGCGATGCTGGTCGCCAGCGTCGGCGGCTACCTGCTGCTGATCGCGGGCGAACCGACGGCGATCGTGGTGGCCGCCCTGCTGGCCGGGAGCCTGGGCTGGTCGTGGCCCGGCGGGCTGACGCTGGCGGTGGTGCAGCGCAGTCCCGACAACCCCGCCTGGGCAGTCGGCGTGATGATGTCCGGTCTGTTCGCGGGCGCGGTGGCGGGGCCACTGCTCGTGGGAGGGCTCGCCGACCGGGGCGCCTACTCGGAGGCGTGGGCCCTGTGCGCCGTGCTGGCGCTGTTCGCGGGGGTTACGCTCGCGCTCACGCGATCGAAGCCCACGTAGTTCTCCGCGAGCGTGCGCGCGGCCGCCTCGGAGGAGCACACGTACTCCAACTGCGCGCGCCGCAGCCGCTCCTCGAAGGCGTCGCCGCCGGGCGCGCGGTGCAGCATCGACGTCATCCACGCCGAGAAGTACTGGGTGCGCCAGACGCGCCGCAGGCAGGTGACCGAGTAGTCCTCCAGGAGGCCGGAGTCCCCCGCGGAGTAGAAGTGCGCCAGCGCCGCGGCCAGCACCCGGACGTCGGCCACCGCCAGGTTCAGGCCCTTGGCGCCGGTGGGTGGCACGATGTGCACGGCGTCGCCGGCGAGGAACAGGCGCCCGTGCTGCATCGGCTCGCACACGAAGCTGCGCATGGGCGTGATGCCCTTCTCGACGATCGGCCCCTCGCCCAGCGAGAACCCGCCGTCCAGCTCGAACCTGCGGTTCAGCTCCTCCCAGATGCGCGCGTCGGGCCACTGCTCGAGGTCCTCGCCGGGCTCGCACTGCAAGTAGAGGCGGGTGATCTCCGGTGTGCGCATGCTGTGCAACGCGAAGCCGCGCTCGTGGCGCGCGTAGATCAGCTCCTCGCTGGAGGGCTTCGCCTCCGCCAGCACCCCCAGCCAGGCGAACGGGTACTCGTGCTCGTGGTGGGTGAGCACCCCCTCGGGCACCGCGTGGCGGCACACGCCGTGGAAGCCGTCACAGCCGGCGATGAAGTCGCACTCCAGGACCCGCCCTTCGCCCTCGTGGCGGAATCGCAGGTCGGGGTTGTCGGACTCGAGGCCCGACAGGCGCACGTCCTCCACTTCGAACAGCAGCTCGCCCCCGGCGTCCAGCCGGTCGGCGATCAGGTCCTTGACAACCTCCTGCTGCCCGTACACGGTGATGCTGCGACCGCCCGTCAGCTCGGTGAGCGCGATGCGGTGACCCTGCCCGTCGAAGCGCAGCTCGATTCCCTCGTGCACCAGGCCCTCGTGGCGCATCCGCTCACCCACGCCCATGTCGTCGAGCAGGTCGACCGTGTTCTGCTCAAGCACCCCCGCGCGCACGCGCGCCTCGACGTACTCGCGGCTGCGCGCCTCCAGCACCACGGACTCGATGCCCTCGCGCTGCAGCAGGCCCGCCAGCACCAGGCCGGCGGGCCCGGCGCCGACGATCCCGACCCGGATGCGCGTGCGATCGGTCTCCGCCATCCGGGCGGAGACTAAGCGCTGCTAGCCGTCGTCGGAGCTTTCGTCCTCGGGCGCGGGCGGGGCGTCCGGGACGTCAGGCAGGACCTCGGGCTCGTCGGGCAGGCCGTGGCCCTCGGGTGCCGGGCCCTCCGCGTCCTCGCCCTCGGCCTCCTCCCCCTTCGCCCCCACGCCCACGGCCTCGCGCTTGCGCGCCGGCTTGTGGACCGTGATCTTCACGCCGTCCTCGTCCTCGCCGTCCTCGCCCTGGGTGATGGCCTTCTCGACCTCCACCGTGGAACCGGGCTCCATCGACTGCGCGAGCACCTGGTCGGCCAGCGGGTCCTCGATGTAGCGCTGGATGGCACGGCGTAGCGGGCGGGCGCCCATCGCGGGATCCCAGCCCTTCTCGACCAGCAGGTCGGCGGCGTCGTCGGAGAGGTTGAGCGAGAGCTCCTGGTCGGCCAGCGACTCGCGGATGCGCTTGAGCAGCAGCTCCACGATCTTGCGGATCTCGTCCTTGGCCAGCTTGTGGAAGACGATGACCTCGTCGATGCGGTTGAGGAACTCCGGGCGGAAGACCTTCTTGAGCTCGCTCATGATGCCCTTCTTCATGGCGTCATAGGTCACACCCGTCTCGTCCTCGCCGACCGTGAAGCCCACGCCCGTGTTCTTGGCGATCTCCGCGGCGCCCACGTTGGAGGTCATGATCACGATGGCGTTGCGGAAGTCCACGGTGCGGCCCTGGCTGTCGGTGAGCCGCCCGTCCTCGAGGATCTGCAGCAGGATGTTGAAGACGTCCGGGTGGGCCTTCTCGATCTCGTCGAGCAGCAGCACGCTGTAGGGCTTGCGCCGGACGGCCTCGGTGAGCTGGCCGCCCTCGTCGTAGCCGATGTAGCCGGGGGGCGAGCCCACCAGCCGCGACACGGCGTGCTTCTCCATGTACTCGGACATGTCGATGCGCACCATCGCGTCCTCGTCACCGAAGAGGAACTCGGCGAGGGCCCGACCGAGCTCGGTCTTGCCCACGCCCGAGGGGCCGAGGAAGATGAACGAGCCGGTGGGGCGCTTGGGGTCCTTCAGGCCGGCGCGCGAGCGGCGAATGGCCTTCGAGACCGCCTCGATGGCGGCGTGCTGGCCGATCACGCGCTTGTGCAGCTCGTCCTCCATGCGCATGAGCTTCTGCGTCTCGGCCTCGGTGAGCTTGAACACCGGGATCCCGGTCCACATCGAGACGATGTCGGCGATCTCCTCCTCGCCGATCTCGGGCCGCTCGCCGGACTCGCCCGAGCGCCACTGCTCCTCGAGGTCGCGCTTCTTGTTGGTGAGCTGGCGCTCCTTGTCGCGCAGGTTCGCGGCCTTCTCGAACTCCTGCGCCTCGATCGCGGCCTCCTTGTCGCGCCGCGTGGTCTCGATCTCGTCCTCGAGCTCGCGGTACACGGGCGGCGCCGTCATCGACTTGATGCGCGCGCGAGAGGCGGCCTCGTCGATGAGGTCGATCGCCTTGTCGGGCAGGAAGCGGTCGGAGATGTAGCGGTCGGCCAGCTCGGCGGCGGCGGCCAGCGCCTCGTCGGTGATGCCGACGCGGTGGTGGGTCTCGTAGCGTTCGCGCAGCCCCTTGAGGATCTGCTGCGTCTCCTCGGTGGAGGGCTGCTCCACCCGGATCTGCTGGAAGCGGCGCTCCAGCGCGGAGTCGCGCTCGAGGTACTTGCGGTACTCGTCGAGAGTGGTGGCGCCGATCGTCTGCAGCTCGCCGCGCGCGAGGGCGGGCTTGAGGATGCTGGCGGCGTCGATGGCGCCCTCGGCGGCGCCGGCGCCGACGAGATTGTGCAGCTCGTCGATGAACAGGATGATGTCGCCGCGCTGGGTGATCTCCTTCATCACCTTCTTCAGGCGCTCCTCGAACTCACCGCGGTACTTCGAGCCGGCCACCAGGGCGGCCAGGTCGAGCGTGTAGATCTGCTTGTTCTTCAGCGTCTCGGGCACCTCGCCGCTGGTGATGCGCTGCGCCAGGCCCTCGACCACAGCGGTCTTGCCCACGCCGGGTTCGCCGATCAGGACCGGGTTGTTCTTCTGGCGGCGCGAGAGGATCTGCATGATCCGCTCGATCTCTGTCTCGCGGCCTACGACGGGGTCGAGCTTGCCCTCGGTGGCGAGCTTGGTGAGGTTGCGGCCGAACTGGTCGAGCAGCTTGGAGCTCTTCTTGCCCTCGCCCTGGCCGCCGCCCTGGCCGCCGGAGCGCTGCCGGCCACCGGGACCGGAGAGCATGCGGATGACCTCGTTGCGGATCTTCTCGGAGTCGGCGTCGAAGTCAAGCAGGATGCGGGCGGCCACGCCCTCGTTCTCGCGCACCAGCCCGAGCAGGATGTGCTCGGTGCCGATGTAGTTGTGGCCGAGCGACAGCGCCTCGCGCAGCGCCAGCTCGAGCACCTTCTTTGCGCGCGGCGTGAAGGGGATCTGGCCGGAGGTGACCTCTTCGCCCGACCCGACGATGCGCACCACCTGCGCGCGCACACGCTCGACGGTGATGTCGAGCGACTCGAGGACGCGGGCGGCGAGCCCCTCCTCCTCGCGCAGCAGGCCGAGCAGGATGTGCTCGGTCCCGATGTAGTTGTGCTTCAGGATCCGGGCTTCCTCTTGGGCCAGGACGACCACTTGACGGGCCCTCTCTGTGAAGCGCTCGAACACGGTGCTGATCCTTCTCTATCGGGGTCTGGCGGGACGGGTCCTCGTCCGACTTCCTATCCAGCTATTCGGCAGCGAAGCCTTACGGGATGAGGGGACGGACTGGTGACGCGGCCTGGAGGCAGTCTAACAACGCTCTCAGGCCGACATTCCGGGTCCTCTCGCGCGAGGAACCCGCTCGTTGCGGCTCAGCGCATCGCGGGGAACAGCATCACCTCGCGGACCGACCGGCGGCCAGACAGCAGCATCACCAGCCTGTCGATCCCAACGCCGATACCCCCGGTGGGTGGCATCCCCTGCTCCAGGGCGCGCACGAAGTCCTCGTCGTAGGGCTGGGCCTCGTCGTCACCCTCGGCCGTGAAGCGGCGCTGCTCCTCGAAGCGCGCGCGCTGCTCGTCGGGGTCGTTCAGCTCGGTGAAGGCGTTCGCGAACTCCATTCCGCCGGCGAAGCACTCGAAGCGCTCGACCAGCCCGTCCTTGGAGCGGTGGGCCTTGGCGAAGGGCGACAGCTCCACCGGGTAGTCGAACAGGAACGTGGGATTCACGATCTTCGGCTCCACGTGCTTGGAGAGCAGCTCGTCGACGAGGGCCGGCCAGGTGCCGGTGGGGTCCAGTTCGATCCCACGCTCGCGGGCGGCCGCCACCAGCACGTCGCGGTCGCGGTGCGCGAGCACGTCCGCTCCGGTCCGCTGCTCGATGGCCTCGGCCAGGCTCAGCCGCTTCCACGGGATCGAGAAGTCGATCTCGCCCCGGTACTCCACCTCGCCGGCCACGAAGGACACGAGCTCCTCCAGCTCGGCGGCGATGGCGTCGCAGTCGGCGTAGGCCTCGTACCACTCGAGCATCGTGAACTCGGGGTTGTGCTTGTGCGAGACGCCCTCGTTGCGGAACACCTTGCCCAGCTCGTACACGCGCTCCAGCCCGCCCACGATCAGGCGCTTGAGGTACAGCTCGGTGGCGATCCGCATGTAGAGGTCGCGGTCGAGCGCGTTGTGGTGGGTGGTGAACGGCCGCGCGATCGCGCCGCCGTACAACGGTACGAGCATCGGCGTCTCCACCTCGAGGAAGCCGCGCTCGTCGAGCCAGCGACGCACGGCAGCGACGATCTTCGACCGCAGGATGAACAGCTCGCGCGCCTCCTCGTTGGCGATCAGGTCCAGCTCGCGGCGGCGGTAGCGCGTCTCGGTGTCCTCGAGCCCGTGGAACTTGTCGGGCGGCGGGCGCAACGACTTCGCCAGCAGCTTCCAGCCGGTGGCCTTGAGCGTGAGCTCGCCGCGGCGTGACTTGAACGCGGTGCCGTCCACCCCGATCAGGTCGCCGAGGTCCAGCGCGGTGATCGCCTCGAAGGACTCGTCGCCCAGGACGTCCTTGCGCGCCTGCACCTGGATCTTCCCCGAGCGGTCGGTCACGTCGAGGAACGCGGCCTTGCCGAACTCACGCCGGCCGCTCAGGCGGCCCGCCACGCGGTAGGCGGCGTCGGTCTCCTCTCCGTCCTCGAGGTCCCCATGTGCGGCATGCACCGACGCCGCAGGCTGGACGCCCGGGTACTCGTGCGGGAACGGGTCGATCCCACGCGAGCGCAACGCCTCGAGCTTCGCCCGTCGGTCGTCTTCAGCCATTACCGAACCCTATGCGGCGCCCCCGGATCGTGACTGGCGAGCGAAAAGCGAGCATGGCAAGGAAGAGGGGTTGCCGTAGTGCTCCGCACACGGGAACCCCGATGACGCAGCCAGGCGAAGCTTTGCAGCCGCCAGGCGCGATCCGGCGGTCAGGCGGCTTCTATTTTGGTGATCTTGAGCTTGCGCGCCGGCCCACGGGGCACCGGCACCGAGACGATCTCGCCGCGCTTGTGGCCCATCAGGGCCTTGCCCACCGGCGACTCGTTGGAGAGCTTGGACTCGGCCGGGTCGGCCTCGGCGGAGCCGACGATGCGGAACTTCGTCGACTTGTCGGTCTTCTGGTCCTTCACGTGGACGGTCACGCCCACCGACACGGCTTCGGTGGTCACGGCCTTCTCGTCGATCACGCGCGCGTCGCGCAGCTTGTCCTCGAGGTCGGCGATCTGCTTCTCGAGCATGGCCTGCTCGTTCTTGGCGTCGTCGTACTCCGAGTTCTCGGCGATGTCGCCGAACTCGCGCGCCTCCTTGATGCGGTCCGCCACCTCGCGCCGGCGCACGATCGAGAGGTGCTCGATCTTGGACTTGAGCTCTGCCAGGCCCTCAGGTGTGAGAAGTGTCTCCCTCGGCATAAGAAAACTCCCGTCGGGTTGCCCGGGAGGACGCGGCAGTCTAGCAACCGCTCACGCCGCGACGGCAGCGTGTTCCAGGCGCTCCAGACAGGCGCGCACGGCGTCCGTGGTGGGGGCGGTGGAGAGCTCGTGGGCGACCTCCTTGGGCAGCTCCAGCCGCTCCGCGTACCAGGGGTAGAACTTGCGCAGGTAGCGCCCGGCCCGCTCGGTGCCCAGGTGCTCCTCGGCGCGCTCGATCACCCAGCGCAGCTCGTCCAGCACCTCGGCCTGGGACGGCTCGCCCTCGCGCAGGCCCAGCAGCCGCTCGAACCGCCACGGGTTGCCGAACGAGCCGCGCGCCAGCATCACGGCCTCCGCGCCGCTGGCCTGAAGGGCGTGCAGCGCCGCCTCGTCGGAGAGCAGCCCGCCGGAGACCACCACCGGCACGTCGACCGCCTCCACCAGCTCGGCCGCCAGCGCGTAGTCGGGCTTGCCCTTGTGCTGCTGGGAGGCGTGGCGGGGGTGGAAGGCGATGCCCGCCACGCCCGCCTCGTCGACCAGGCGCCGCGCCAGGTCCAGGCCCGAGCGGTCGCCCGGCAGCCGGCCGGGGCGCAGCTTCACCGTCACGGGCAGGCCCGAGCCCTCGCGAGCCGCCCGGGCAATGGCCACGGCCTTGTCGGGGTCGTCGAGCAGAGCGGCCCCGGCGCCGGTCTTCATCACCTTGCGCACGGGACAACCCATGTTCAGGTCGATCGCGTCCGCGCCAGCGGCCGCCACCTTCTCGGCGGCCTCGGCCATCACCGGGGCGTCGTGGCCGAACAGCTGCATCGAGACGGGATGCTCGTCGGGGTGGATCCGCAGGAACTCGCGCACCGTGCGCTCGTTGCCGTGCTTGATGCCGAAGCTCGACACCATCTCCGACACCACCAACCCCGCGCCGTGGCGCCTGGCCTGCAGCCGGACGAACCAGTTGCCGATGCCCGCCAGCGGCGCCAGCACGAGCCGGTTGGAGACCTCGATGTCCCCGAGCCTCCAGGAGTCGGTGAGGGACCGGCTCACGATCCGCCGCCGCTGCAGCCGCCGCCGCAGCTGGTCCCGCCACCGTCGCCGCCGCCACCGTCGCCGCCGCCGCCGTCGCTGCCGCCGTCACCGCCGTACGCGCCAGCCAGCTCCTCGGCGCGGATCTGCTCCTGCATCTCCTCGGTGGTCAGGCCGTCGGCCTCCATCCCGACCGGAATCAGCCACAGGGCCGCCGTGCCGGCCTCCGGCCCGTACCGCGCGCGTTGCAGGTACCCCCGGCGGTAGGCCTCGGGGTCGGGCATGTCGCCGGGCTGGTGATGGATCACGCGGCCGAACCGCTCGCGGCAGTAGGCGTCGTAGTCGCGCGAGTGCAGCAGGAACGCGTGCCAGGCCGCGTCGACCTCCTTCGGCGGAGAGATCACGTCGTCCGACTGCGCGCAGAGATCCAGGAAGACGAGCGCCTCGCCAAACCAGGCACGAGCGGTCTCGCGGTCCACGCCCTCCTCGCGCTCGATGCGCTGGATCACACCGTCGTTGGAGTAGGTGGAGGGCGGCAGCCCGCGGCCGCGATCACGGCGAAGAGCTTCGTGAGGAGTCCCATGCACTGAAGTGTGGCGGGAAGTGCCGCCAGTGGCCAGGAAGGCAGTGCCAGTGAGCATGCGCCGTAGGTCCCGGTCCACCGCCGCGGGGGTGCGGGTGAGCTGCCGCCAGGTGATGCGCACCGGGCGCCAGTCGGCTGCGTTGAGGATGCGATCTCGCTCGCGATCGCGCTCGTACGCGATAGCGGTGTCGTGAAAGGTGCGACTGTCGAGCTCGACGGCGACCCGCTCACGCCGCCAGAGGCAGTCGACCTCGAGGCCCTCGATGATCACGTTGGTCATCGGCCGCGGCAGCCCTACGTCGTCGACGAAGGCGAGGAAGAGCGCTTCGAGGTCGGATCGGATGACCGTCGTCCCGGTTCGCAGAGACACGAGCGCCGCGCGGATGATCGGAGTGCCCGGTCGCCGGGGGTAGCGGTGCAGCAGATCGTCAAGTGAGCGCTGATCTCCGAGATTCCTGACCTCTGCCTCATTGAGAGCCCTCGCAAATTGGTGCGGAGGGGCCGCGCTCGCCAGGTCGAGCAGGGTGCGCGCCACGGTTGTCACCGGGATCCCGTCGCGGGTCGTGCGTTCGTCGTCTGGCAACAGGCAGCGATGGAAGCTGACTCCGCGGCGCGTGCGCCGCGCGCTAGGGACGGTGACATCGGGCAGTCCGTGACTAGCGGTCAGATCCCAGAGCGCTGCGGCGGACCGGTGACTCAGGACCGCACCGGGTCCACCGGCGAGCACCGCCGCCATCCACCGGGCTCTCTGCGAGAGCACGTCGTGGCCGAGGGCGTAGACACCCCGGTGAAGGACGATGAGCCACCCGCGTTCGATGCGTCGCTTGATCGCGGAACGACTCATGCCGATCTGCAACAGCTGTCCGTGGGCGATCACCCCGTGCTGGCCGCGCGCAAGGTCGAGAACCGCCTTGTCGATGGCATGCGCGCTACGTTTGGCCCGCTTAGCGGGCTCAACAGCACCCTCGTCTCCCACACGGCCAGGATCACGCCGCGAAACGGACCCATGGGTGACAAGCGCTACGACTCAGCGCAACAAGCGTTACGACTCAGCCGCGGTTGCGTTCCCAGATGATGCGCAGGCCCTCCAGCGTGAGCAGGTCGTCGACCTCGTCCACCTGCTCGCAGAAAGGGACGATCGGCCCCGCCAGGCCGCCGGTGGCGAAGGCCGTGGCCTCCTCGCCCAGCTCTTCGCGGATGCGCCCGATGATCGCGTCCACCTGGCCGGCGAAGCCGTAGATCACACCCGACTGCAACGCCGCCTGCGTGTTCTTGCCGATCACCGTGGCGGGCGGGTCGAGGTCGACCTTGAACAGCCGCGCGGCGCGGCTTGCCAGCGCGTCGATGGAGATCTCCACCCCCGGGGCCAGCACGCCGCCCAGGTACTCGCCCGCCGAGGAGACGACGTCGTAGTTGGTGGAGGTGCCGAAGTCGGCCACGATGCACGCGCCCCCGCAGCGCTCGTAGGCGGCGACGGAGTTCACCAAGCGGTCGGCGCCCACCTCGTGCGGATTGTCCATGAGGATCGGCATGCCGATCTTCAGGTCGGGCCCCACCACCGCGAGCGCGCCCGCCAGGTAGCGGTGCGACACCTCCTCGTACTCGTGGCCCAACTGGGGCACCACCGAGGCGACGATCGCGGCGTCCACGTCGCGCAGGCGAAGGTCGCGCAGGCCGAGAAGGTTGGACAGGGTGGCGGCCAGCGTGTCGGCCGTGTCGTCGCGGTCGGTGGCCAGGCGCCAGTGCTCGAACAGCTCCTCCCCACGGAAGAGCCCGATGTGCGTCTGGGTGTTGCCCACGTCTGCGGCAAGGAGCATCGCCGCGCGATCATGCCACGGGCGAGCGCGTGAACGCGCGCCCGCGCGCCTACTCAGCGGGAGGAGCGGAGCCCGATCGCTAGGGAGGAGCGCAGCCTGATCGTTGATCAGGCGAGCACCGAACGAGGCTCTAGCCTCGATTCCCCACGAGGCTGGGTCCGTTCGGGTCGGGGGTCGAGCTGTTCGCGAAGAGCCCAGCGCCGCCGTTTGAGGCGGCGTGGCGCTCTGCCCGGGGC
>Ga0209587_1000648_pt1 | contig 17066 bp, 16 predicted proteins | sample NGEPerD_2_FD_184512 | JGI IMG/M metagenome (GOLD analysis project Ga0209587, IMG submission 184512) | Arctic peat soil microbial communities from the Barrow Environmental Observatory site, Barrow, Alaska, USA - NGEE PermafrostL1-D... | ecosystem: Environmental > Terrestrial > Soil > Wetlands >... | reverse complement strand
CACCCTTTCCCTTATTCCCAATGTTCCGGTTTTGGCACAGTTCGGTATGACCCCTGCCGATTTCCAATTGCAGTTACAGACACAGATCGAGGGCACGGTAGTCAGTAACATGATCGACAGGGAACAGATCGTGGATATCCGTCTGATCTACCCCGATGCCTACAAGACCTCGGTATCGGACATTAAGAACACCTCAATTCTGCTTCCGAACGGATCGAGCGTACCCATCGATAAAGTGGCTACCATTGAAATGGGCAAAGGCGTGGCGGAAATCAACCGGGAAAACCAAAAATCGATGGGGGTGGTTACGGCTCGGTTGAACAATCGTGATCTGGGCTCTACTTTGAAGGAAATTCAGGCCCAGTTGACCAAGAATATTAGCCTTCCTTCGGGGTATAGCATCGCATATGGAGGTGCATACCAAGACCAGCAAAAAGCGTTCAAGGAGCTGTTGATGATATTGGTATCCGCCATTTTATTGGTGTTTATCGTCATCCTTTTTCTTTTTAGAAAGGTCAAAATTGCAATTGCCATTATCGTAATCGCCGTATTGGGCGTGGCTGGCTCCCTTTTAAGCCTTTTTCTGACCGGAACCCCGTTGAACGTGGGCAGCTATACGGGCATAATCATGATCGTGGGCATCATCGGGGAGAACTCCATCTTTACCTATCGGCAATACCAAGAATGCGATTCAACTCTGAGCCATGTCGAAAAAATCGAATATTCGATAGCGGCCCGTTTACGCCCGAAATTGATGACCGCCCTTGCCGCAATAATGGCGTTGGCACCCTTGGCATTGGGCATCGGGTCTGGGGCACAGTTGCACCAGCCCTTGGCAATCGCAGTAATTGGTGGGTTGGCCTTTGCCCTGCCTTTGTTGCTAATAGTACTCCCTACATTATTAAAATTGATAAAGGAATAAATTTTTAATTGATAGTGGTATGCAGATGGCTATACTGCCATCAACCCTAATTCTTTGTGTAACAAATTCTAATAACATCATAATGCAAAAAAATATAACGAAACTAATGATGCTTTTTTGGGGTCTATTGTTTTTCAATTGTGCACCAAAGGAAAAATTGGAATACACGATCGCTAAAAGTTACGCCCTTGAGGGAAATGGTTTTTGGGATTATTTGGCCATTGATGAAAAAACCGACCGGTTGTTTGTGTCGCATGCGAACATAACCCAAGTTCTGAATACGGAGACCGGGGAATTGATCGGTACGATACCCAATACAAATGGGGTGCATGGCATTGCCTTGAATTACCCTTTCAACAAAGCATTTATAAGTTGTGGTAAGGACTCTTCTGTTCAGGTAATCGATCTTACGACCCTTGAACCGATTACGAAAATCAAAACGCAGGGCGCAAATCCAGATGCTATTTTGAACGATACGTATTCCAACCAAGTTTTTGTCTTTAACGGAGGTTCCGAAGATGCCACCGTAATCAATGCTGAAACCGATAGCATCATTGGAACAATAGCACTTCCAGAAAAACCGGAATTTTCCGTTACCGATGGCAAGGGCAAAGTATTCGTGAATATTGAGGACAAAGGTTTGATAACCGTTATCAATACCAGCACTCTAAAGGTGGAAAACTCTTGGTCATTGGCTCCTGGGGAAGAACCATCTGGATTGGCAATAGACCTTGACCAACAACATTTATTCGCCGTCTGTTCCAATAAAAAAATGATTGTACTGAATGCGGTCAACGGAAAGTTGATCCAAGTCATCGATATAGGCGAGGGATCAGATGGTTGTGGTTTTGACCCCAAATTAAAACGGGCATATAGTTCCAATGGAGAAGGAACGCTTACTATAATTCAAGAAGTTGAAGATGGCAGTTATAGAATTTTACAGACATTGAATACACAAGTAGGAGGGAGAACTCTTGGTTTGAACAAAAAAACACATCGTATTTATATTCCAACAGCAGAATTTGGCCCTGCACCAAGCCCAACAAAAGAAAATCCAAATCCATGGCCTACCATCTTAGCAGGTACTTTTAAGGTGCTTAAAATAAGCCCTAAATAACACAGCACTAGTTGCCAAAGTTGTATTGTTTACCCATAAATGGAAGGATTTTAAAATGATTAACCAAAACGTGTAACATTAATAAGCATATATCAAAATTTCCGATTTTATAACGGATAGGGTCATGGACAACATTTTCGACGGATTTTCCCGTTCTCTTTGCACTTGCCTTACCATTGATCATATTGCCTACAATTATCAAGTTGATAAAAGAATGAAAAATGAATAGCGTACTTGATTTCCTTTTGCACCTTGATACTCATTTGTTTACGATGATTATTGATTATGGGCCATAGGTCTAGGGAGATACCACCCAATTAAGCCTTTGGGTCGTACTTTTGTCTTTAATGGCAGCCACAATTTTTCGGGAACCTTCCTTTCGTAAAGAATAATTTTGAGATGGTGGTTTTGGGAATCGTAGTGTTATCATTGCTACCCGTGGGAATTGAATTTGTTCGTAATAAGGTGGGTAAAAATTCGTATTAAATGGGAATTCAGTTTCCCGGTCTTTAAATCAGTACTTTTAGAACTCCTAGCCCACATAAAATATGCAAACATTCGTCAGTAGTATTTCGAAGAAGGAATTTCCTGTGACTGAGCAGGTCTACGGCAAGACCGTTCGAAAATCGATATTCGACGTCATTCTAAAAGAGCATCCCGATTTCAATAAAAAGAGTTTCATAGCACTTTCCGAACTTAATCTCTATCGACAAAAATACCTCTCGAGTTATTTGGTACAGGAAGTAGGAGAACTTTCCAATCTAGAAGAAGACGTCTTAAAAACCTTGAACGAGCACGAAATCATATCCGAAAAAGTGGCCTTGGACGATAATTTGGCAGATGCCAGTATTGGTCAACGTTTGGCTGACAAGGTTGCCACTTTCGGGGGAAGTTGGAAATTCATCATCCTTTTTTCCGTCATTATTTTTGTTTGGATTACCGCCAACAAAGGCTTTGACCCCTATCCCTTTATCCTATTGAACCTTATCCTATCCTGTTTGGCCGCCCTGCAAGCCCCGGTCATTATGATGAGCCAGAACCGTCAGGAAGAATAAGACAGGGAGCGGGCAAAACAAGATTATATGGTCAACTTAAAAGCGGAACTGGAAATACGAACCTTACATGAAAAATTGGACCATTTGATCATCCATCAACAGCAAGAATTGTTGAACATACAACAGGTACAGGTAGAAATGTTGGAGGATATTATGAAACAGATAAATTTAAAATAAGGGCTAATCATGCCCCTCAGTTCAGTAGTATAAAAGTGAATATACCCGCTGCGTAGCCCAAAAAGGCCAGTAAGGATATGTTTTTCAAATACCAGATAAAATCTACTTTTAGAATCCCCATGACTTGAACTAGATAAATTCCACTCGTAAATTGTATTTTCCCGGAGTCGCTTCTACATCAAATTTGCATTGCGCATCGGTAATTCGGGTATGGTTCTTTAGACTGTCTTTAGAGTTCGGGCTTAGTTTTATCCCGTTGAATTAGCATACATAAGAATTCCCTAAGATTATCCCCGTACCTTTTCAATGATAAACCGACAGTATGTTATCCCTTCTATGCAAAATCCGAATTTTGATCTACGCACTTTTGGTGTGTTCTCTAATGAATTCCTGTACAGTTTACAGATCGGTACGCTATGGCGGGCTCCCAAGCCAAAACGATTACAAGCATTTTCCGCAACGTGAGGTGGCCAATCAGGGGCCGGTATTTCATTTTAGCAAAGCCAAAAGCGATTACAGATTGGGGGCGACCATAGGGCTTACCAATCGTGGCTTCAATTCTACAAACGTAAGTTTGGAGACCTTTTCCCGAATGCACAAGACCATTTCTTTTCTGGTCATCCGAAACGACACCCTACTCTATGAATATTATGCGACGCCCAATACGGATACCACTTTGGTAAGTAGTTTTTCGATGGTAAAACCGATGGTTTCAGCATTGGTGGGTATCGCCATAGATGAAGGAAAGATTGGGAGCGTAGAAGATTATCTAGTGGATTATCTGCCGGAGTATAAGGATAGGATCGGTTGGGAGAAGATCAAGATCCGAAACCTATTGCACCATACTTCCGGCATCAAATTTTCCGATGGCAAGTTCAGTCTGACCTCTGATAACGCCAAATATTATTGGGGACATAACTTACGGGAGGAAGTTCTGGAGGCCGAACTGGAATTTCCGCCCGACACCCAATTCAAGTACAGCAGTATCAATACCCAATTATTGGGAATGATTCTGGAGCGGGTAACGGCCGGCATCTTATCAAATTACCTAGAGGAAAAACTTTGGAAGCCCCTCGGCATGGAGGCGCCGGCATCCTGGAGTTTGGACGGTAAAAATGAAAATGCCATCGAAAAAGCCTTCTGTTGCCTTCAGGCACGGACTATCGACTTCGCAAAATTCGGCCGCCTATACTTGAACAATGGCAATTGGCTAGGCAAGCAGATCGTTCCTGAAGCATGGATCAAATATTCCACAGAGCCCGATCCTTCGGGAAACAACAAACACTTTTATAACAACAATTGGGGTTTGGGCCCTCTGAAGTACGGCAGTTATTTTGCCATCGGCCTATACGGGCAATTTTTGTATATGTATCCTGAAAAGAATGTTATGATCGTCCGTTTTGGGGATACGGATACCTCCTACCATCCCAATTACTGGAAAGAGACATTTTTACAGATTATCGATCAAATGTAACTTTCTTTATGCCTAAAATAACTTCTTTAGAATTTACTTAGATTCCAAAGGTATCTTTACCCTATTAAATTCAAGGATATGAAAATCTTGATCGCCGAGGACGAAATCGACTTACAGCAATCCATTGCCACCTATTTGGAAAAAGATGGCAATGTTTGTGAAGTTGTATCCGATTATAACGATGCTGCTTACAAGGTCGACCTGTACGACTATGACCTAATTCTTTTGGATGTGAATTTAGCTACCGGTAGCGGCCTGGACGTGCTCAAAAAGTTGAAAAAAGAAAAAAAGGAAGCGGGCGTAATTATCATTTCAGCCAACAATTCCTTGGACGATAAGTTAGATGGGCTAGACCTTGGTGCCGACGATTACATTACCAAACCCTTTCATTTGGCGGAACTCAATTCCCGTATCAAAGCGGTGCTCCGAAGGGGGAAATATGGAGGCGATGATACCATTACCTTTAACGAAATTAAGGTCGATACAAAATCGAGAAGTGCTTATATCGACGGTAAGGTAATGTCGCTTACCCGAAAGGAATACGATCTTTTGGTATTCTTTATGACCAATCAGGGCAGGGTACTATCCAAAGAGATCATTGCCGAACATTTATGGGGCGACAATAGCGATCTTGCGGATAATTTTGATTTTATTTACGTACACGTCAACAACCTCCGAAAAAAATTAACGGGCGAAGGGGCCAAATATATAAAGACCGCCTACGGAAGCGGATATAAATTTATAGCGGACTAAAATTGACCAAAAACAAAAAACAAGTACCATTGATCCGAAAGGCCTCACAGGGCTTTTTAATGACGAGCGCCATTTTAATGTTGCTCAGTACCATAGCACTCTATTTTTACGTGAAGCAATTGATGCAGCAAGAAGTCGAAGAAGAACTGTTTTCGACCCAAGCAAGGATTGAAAAGATCCTACACTTAAATGGACTACCCTATTCGCTTCCGCCTGTGGTAGAAATCGTTCCTGTTCAGCAATTGGGGAAGGAAATATTGAAGGACACCATTATTTATGACCCCTCGCAAGACGAGATGGAGGAGTTCAGGGAACTCTCGTCCTTTAAGGACATCAATGGCAAAAACTATAAGATTACCGTTCGTAACCTTATTGTAGAATCAGAGGACATTCTCATCGCCATCATACTTTCATATGTATTGATCATTCTTTCGGTCTTTTTGATCCAGTTCTATTTCAACAGGGCGAAGAACGTACGCTTGTGGACCCCATTTTTCCTGAACTTGGAGGCGATGAAACGATTCTCCTTGTCCTCGGACGTTCCAATTCCATTGGTCGAGAGCGAAATCCTGGAGTTTAGCGATCTCAATAAGGAAATTACGACCTTGACCAACAAAGTGCGGGCCGATTATCAAAATCTCAAACAGTTTACCGAAGACGTGTCCCACGAATTGCAGACGCCATTGGCCATAATCCAGGCCAAAATAGAGAACATCATTAACGGGGATAATCTTAACGAACTACAGTTTGGGCACCTGACTTCCATTCAAAAGGATATACAACGCTTGACGCAGATGAACAAACGATTGACCTTGTTGACCAAGATAGAGAATAGACAATTTGTAAAGGTAGAAACTATAAATGTTAGCGAACTTATACAGGAAACCATCCAGAATTTTCACGAGATATCGAACACCGAGATCAGGTTTTCCCAAAAAAATGAGATCATTGTCAATATGGATGCCTACCTGGCCCAGGTACTTTGCAACAATTTAATTTCAAACGCTATCAAATATTCCCCTCAAGAGGGCAGGATCGAAGTGTCCGCAAGTGAAAAGTCCCTTTCGGTTTCCAACGAGGGTATAAAGGCATTGGAACATCCTGAAAGGCTGTATTCCCGATTTTATAGGGAATCCGAGGCGGTAAAATCCACAGGATTGGGGCTGGCCATCGTAAAACGTATTTGCGATTTCTATCTTTTCGAGATCCACTATTCTTTTCAGTCGAGCAAACATATTTTCACGGTCAAGTTTATTTGAGAATGCACCCGTAATATGAGACTAATCCTTACAGAATTCATAAGGCAGCTAAGAGCGTTCTTAGCAAGTAAATTCAGGCAATACAATCGAAAATTGCCCTATATTATTACGGCTACTATTGGTTTGATTATCATGGTCGGCGGTATTAACCTGTTTATCGAACTTACCGAAAACTTAAAGACCGAGGTCTTAGCCGACTATGATACTAGAATTACGCAATATATCATAGCCTTTCGCACACCGGCCCGAACCCAGTTTTTTTTATTCGTGACGGAATTAGGAGGTCTTTATGGATATCTAATTGTATTTGCTATTTGGGCCTTGCTGTCTTATGCGATTTTTAAAAGCTGGAAATATGTGGCTCAAACAACACTGGTATTGGTATTGGCATCGGTCTCCAACATGACGCTCAAGCGATTTATAGATAGGGCAAGACCGGGCATAGAACATTTGGTCTCGGTCGAGACTTTAAGTTATCCGAGCGGTCATGCGATGGGTGCCATGGCATTTTATGGATTTTTAATTTACTTGATCTATACATTCAAGATCAATAAATTTCTTAAGTTAAGCTTGATTATGCTTTTGATCGTGCTCATTTTGAGTATAGGAATCAGCCGAATCTATCTTGGGGTCCACTTTCCGTCGGATGTGGCCGGTGGTTTTATTGCCGGATTTATATGGGTTATTTTTTGTATCCTTATTTTTAATATGATTCGGATATTCAAAAGAGATCCAAATACGTGATATTCGTTGTTGGCCGTTAAAAGACTTTCGAACAGGAATTATAAAACATTATCTAAATTTTCTTTTGTGAGATTTAGTCACCGCACTTTTAATCAACGATTGAGCAAATTGCTTTCCGTATTTTTAAACTAACGGATCCCAGTTATAATTTTAATTTGCCCTCAGATTTTGTAATAGTATCCTAAATCACAATCAACTTTAAATTCTCTTTAGTTTTTCATCGTACTTTCGGGCCTGGATCAAAAAATGGCTCCTAAATGCGTGAAAAAACACTGTTCCTATTTTTCTTTCTAATATCCTTGAATCTATTTGCCCAAGAAACAGTAACCGTCAGCGGCCAGTTGTTCGATGCCGAGACCAAAGAACCTTTATCCTTTGCCAATGTGGCGGTACATTCCTTTGAGGACAATGCCCTGGTAACAGGAGCCATAACCGATGTTGACGGCAGGTTCGGGATACATGAAATTCCCTTGGGCAAGTATGAGATCTATTTCTCTTTCATCGGTTATTCGGGTACGCAGCAAACACTCTTGGCAGGCGGTCTCAATACCATTTTCGATCTGGGAAAAATCGAACTGGAACCTTCGGCGGAAGCCTTGGAGGAAGTCGAGGTCACCGGAAAACAGGCCACCACCAATTCCGATCTCAACAAAAAATCCTTCAGTTTGGCCGATAACATCGCCCAAGCTGGCGGTTCCGTTTTGGATGCCATGAAAACCATGCCTGGGGTAGCCTTTGACCAAGAAGGGAAGGTCGTACTTCGGGGCAGCGATAAGGTGGTGGTACTGATCGATGGGAAACAGAGCAGCCTTACCGGTTTCGGCAACCAAAAGGGCTTGGCGAACATTCCGGCCTCCAATATCGAGAAAATCGAGATTATCAACAACCCATCAGCCAAGTACGATGCCAACGGTTTTGCGGGCATCGTCAACATTGTATACAAAAAGGAAAAGGAATCGGGACTGAACGGCGACGTGGGGCTATCCTTCGGATTGGGCGCCCTGGGGAAACGCAAACCCGATACCAGGACCGATCTGGGCTCTTTTAGCGTGAATCCCAAATTGATACCCAGCATCAACCTGAACTATAAAAAGGACAATCTCAACTATTTTCTGCAATCCGAATTTATTCTTCAGGAAGCCCTGCCCAACAACGAATATACCACCCGTAACTATGATGATGGCCGAAACATCATTTCACAAGTGCCCGAAAACCGGAAGCAGTTCCGTTCCATCATTAACGGCGGAATCGATTACGATCCGGACGAGAACAACAGTTTTACCTTTTCCGGACTGTACGACCGTGAAAAACATATCGATACGGCCCAAGTCGCCTTTATCAATTTGGACAACGACCTTAGAAACCGATTCTACAATTGGCGTGAAGAAGAAGTTACCCGGTATCTTAATGCGACCTTAAATTATCGGCATAAATTCGAGCAGGCCGGGCATACCCTCAGTGCCAATGCCCAATACACCCAAGGGCTAGAAGACGAGACCTATTCCCTCAACGATAGTTCCGCCGTGCGTATCGGTAGGGACAAGACGAACATCCGTGCCATAGAAAATACCACTAGCCTATCTACCGATTATGTTCGCCCCCTGAAAAACGGGCGGATCGAACTCGGTGCCAAACTCCGGATTCGGAGATTGCCTGTGGACTACACCATTACGCCTGGAAACAATTCCATCATCTATCCCGGTCTGGGAACGTTTTCCGATTGGGGCGAAAACCTGTATGCAGGGTATGTCAACTATCTGTTGGAAAAGGAAAAATATGATATCGAGGCCGGACTGCGTGCAGAGCAGACCGACGTGTTCTACGACTTGGATCCCGTCAATATTTATTATCCCAACAATGACGATTACGATTATTTTGAACTTTTCCCTAGCGTTCGTTTTACATACAAATTGAACGACAACAACAAAATCTCCGCTTTCTACAACCGCCGTGTGGACCGACCGGGCGAACCCGAACTCCGTATTTTTCCCAAATATGACGACCCGGAACTTTTGAAAGTCGGTAACCCCTATCTAAGGCCACAGTTTACCGATGCCTTTGAACTGGCCCATAAATATTCTTGGGGTACGGGTTCTTTATTTTCCGCAGTGTACCATCGCATGATCCAAGACCAGTACATGCGAATTTTCAGTATCGACGACTCCGATCCCGATTACAATATCGTCAACCGTATTTACCAGAACACGGGAAGTGCCACCAATACCGGCATCGAGCTTTTGTTCGGTCAGGATATTACGGACACTTTTAAGGTGTCGGCAAGTTTTAACGGCTATATCAATGCCATCGATGCCTATCAAGGCACGTTGCTCTTTCCTTTCGAACGCCCATTCTTTATCGGGGAATCTTCCGACCCCGCCTGGGATGCCAAACTTACCAGTGAGTTTAAGTTGCCATGGGAAGTTTCAGCACAACTGACGGGAATCCATTATTCTGCAAAAAACATTCCCCAGGGCGAGCAATTGGGCCGCTCCTCGGTCGATTTCGGACTCAAAAAGACAATTTGGGACAGCAAGGGCGAACTGACCCTGGCCGCGACCGATATCTTCAACACCTTCGGTATACGCCAAAAATTGGACGGGGAGGGTTTTGAGGCACGTTACGAAAATTACTACGAGACCCAGATTATACGTTTGGGCATGAAATACAGGTTTTGAATCCGTTCTTGCTCAAAGTCTTAGGAATTCGAGATCCCTTTAGAATTGCTTAAAACTTCCTTTAGAATTGAGTCTTATCTTCACCTAGTATTTTAAACAACTTAAACGATGTTGCACCTAAAGCAAGAGTTTATTTGGTGGATCAAAGCAGCTTTTCATTTCGTAATGGGAATCATTTTCATTGTACCGTTTATGATTGCAATGTATTTGGTATCCAAAGAGAACGATCTATAATCCATTTGAAAAATAATGCAATTCCATTTACAAAGCTATAAGACCATGAGTAGATTTTGGTCGATAATTCGGTCAAAATTAGAATTCGCTAGTACATTTACCCTATAATTTAAACGGAAGTATGAATAATTTAAAATAGTAGAAATCATGAAAAAAGTAAAAATTTTGGGAACCTTGGCTCTGGCCATGGTAATGGGTACCGGTATCTATGCATTTGGACCTGGCGACGATGCCCCTAAAAAGGTAAAAGATGCGTTCGCCAAAAAATTCCCTACAGTGAAAAAGGTGAAATGGGACAAGGAAAACGAAACCGAATGGGAAGCCGAGTTCAAGATGAAGGGTACGGAATACTCGGCCAATTTTATGGAGGATGGCACTTGGAAGGAGACCGAGCACGAAATCAAAAAGAACGCTATTCCGGCAAACGTAAAAACGACCCTTGATACCGAATTTTCAGGGTATAAGATTGGGGAGGCCGAAATCTCCGAAACTTCGGAAGGTTCGGTATATGAATTCGAGCTTGAAAAAGGGGAACAGGCAATGGAAGTGGCCATCGATACCAACGGCAAGGTCGCAAAAAAAAGAGATGAAGGAGGAAGGCGACGAGGATAACGATTAGTTTTTTCATAATTAGGTTTATTGTTTGGTTATAAGTGGTCGGATCGAAAGTTCCGGCCACTTTTTTTTAATAAAATTTTGGCGTTGTCTTTAGATTCGCTAAAGTATTTCCTTAGAATGCAAGTCTATTTTTGGATGATTAAACCCCAAAAAAGATGAAAAGCAATAGCAATGAAACCATGGTTAACCTATCGATAGTTCTTTCTACGATAGTTTTTTTAGTGGCCTGTTCAAAGACAGAAATAATACCGAACGAACCGGTAACGACAGGAACTACCACAGATTCCGTCATCGTCAAAACCCAACGGACACGACCGCCACGGACAGCATCCCCAAGGATACCCCGATGGATTCAATCCCGACCGCCCCTCCGCAGGACTCCCTCCCTCCTCTTCTTCCACAAGATTCCATCCCAACGATATTCGATAGGACGACGGTATCCATACTTGACGATCAGTTCCTTATCAAGACGAAACCTATACGGCAAGCACTACGATCGACCAACCCAAGGTCAATTTGATGGGAGTGGAATACGTGGAGAACTTTTATGACGTATATGGTGGCCACGACGGGGTCATCCTAAAATATCAAGATGCGATCGGGTCTGGTAATTATTACCGTTTTCAAATGGATCGGATGATGGACAATACCCGGATGCATGCACACGTGCTGGGCGGTATACCGAACAATTGTACCGACCCTGGCGAATTGTTCTTTACCCGAGATCTGGGTAGGGTTATCTTCAGCGATATCGGCAATGACGGGGCAACAGTGGAAGAGAATATCGAAGTATCCTACGAATATCTACAGGGTGATGAGGCAACGGTGTATCTGCAATCTTTGGATAAGGAATCCGCGGCATTTTTTAAAGAGCTGGACGAACAGTTGCAATCTATCTTAAATCCTTTTGTAGAGCCAGCTTTTTTGCATTCCACCATTGAAGGTACCCTTGGGGTTTTTGGGTCTGCGGTACGGTCTGATCCGTTTCCCTTTACGTACCCGCAAGATAATCCATAATGGTTCCTTAAATTCTATTGAACGGCTGGACTATATCGAACAACGGAAAAAACCGGAGGAGGCATCAATTTCGAATTTTCTTTAGAATTGGTCGCTACCTTCGTTTCGAATTCAAATTCGGGACTCCCGTAAAAACCTGAATCCAAAAACCTTTGAATCCAAATAAGCTTTTTTATAAACCTCTTTTTCCAATGAAAAACAATACCGCTATAATCCTTCCCCTGATGGTTTTACTTGCTTTGATGATCTTGGGAACCGGGAATTCGTTCGGTCAGAGCAAGGCCATACAGACCACTGGAGATGTTCTTCTATTTACCCTTCCCGCCACTGCCCTGACCAGTTCGTTGGTTATCGGCGATTACGAAGGCACTTGGCAATTTACCAAAGGGGCTTTGCTAAATCAGGCCGTGACCATTGGCCTGAAATATGCCATAAACAAAAAACGGCCCTATAATAACGGGGACAAGGCCTTTCCGTCAGGGCATACGTCCACCACGTTTCAAAGTGCCGCCTTTATCCAAAAAAGATACGGTTGGAAATATGGAATACCCGCCTATGCCTTGGCCGGATTTACGGGCTATAGTCGAATCAATGCCCAAAAGCACGATGGGTGGGACGTTCTCGCGGGCGCCGTAGTGGGTATCGGCAGTGCCTATCTGTTCACCACACCGTATCAAAAAGAACACTTGGAACTGACGTTCGCAAACGATAGTGACAGCTTTGTCCTCGGGCTAAACTATAGATTTTAAAACCGGAAAAACAGATGGCACGGGGAGAATTGGTCAAAGCAAAAGTTTCATGATATGGAGACAATTATAAGAAAGACGAAAATTCATTGTATAGGGCTCTTGCTGAGAAGCCGTTGCGGATCCCTTCCGTTCCACAATGTGGGACATACCATGGAGGTGTACGAAAATGTCCTGAAGATAGGAATGTACGGGGGCATGGGCCTTGAAGAACTCGAACCGGTACTGCTGGCGGCCCTTTTCCACGATACGGGCAATGCCACGGTTTTCAAGGGCCATGAAGATTTTAGCGCGATAGAGGCCAACCATTTTTTGGCGGCGAACAAGTATCCCGTTTCGCAAACGGTTTCCGTGATGGGCTGTATCAACGCTACCAAAATGCCCCAACAACCAAAAAAGCTATTGGAGAAGATCATCTGCGATGCCGACCTGTTCCATTTGGGGACGGCCTCCTTTTGGAAGAAAAACAATATGCTGCGAACGGAACTGGCCAGGTTCCAGGGACTCGAATATTCGAACTGGGATTGGAACGCTTTGAACATCACCTTTTTGGCGAACCATCGATTTTGGACCGCATATGGTAAGGATATACTGGAACCGGTAAAACAAGAACACTTGAACGAACTAAAAAAACACTATGAAAAGATCCAATACTCATAGTTACCTAAACTGAAGGCGGAGTTTTGTAAAGAAATCGGCATTGGCGGGCGTGGTTTTTTCCCCTTCGGGAAAGACCCTTTTCGTGAATATTCAGGATAATGGGGAGACCATAGCCATAACGGGGCCATGGGAAAATCTATCCTTAGAGTCAATATAGCCGAGAATTACTGTTGCACCATACTGGTACGAATAAAATCAAACACTCCCATGAAAATCCAACTGCTTAACGGAAGATAGAACGGATGGCCAGGCCTTCCCATCCGGACATACCTCTTTTGCCTTTCAGGGGGCGTCTTTTTTACAGCGAAGGTACGGGTGGAAATATGGCGTACCTGCCTATTTGGTAGCCGGTTTCGTAGGGTACAGCAGGTTGGAAGGGGTCAATGATAGACACGATGGATGGGATGTGTTGGCAGGGGCCGCAGTCGGTATCGGAAGCACGTATCTTTTTACGACGCCCTATGCCCGCGACCACTTTGAGCTGTCCCTTAAAAGTGGCGGAGGCGATTACTTGATTGGCTTGAACTATAAATTTTAAGTGGGTAATCCATTTAAATAAATACAACCTTGGAAGGTCGGAAAGCAAAGGAATGAAATCATCTAAAGCAATTTTTGCCGCTCTATTTTTGGTAGCACTTGCCTTTGGTTATGGACAGCACAAAAAGGATACCCTTCGAGAGGTACAGACCTTTGAACTCTCCAACGGATCTACCTTCCGATGTCAAAAGCCCAGATTCTTCGATATGTTCAAGTACTTGCCAAGGGACATTGCGGACTTTGGAAAGTTTATAGTTCAAAACGAAAATCTAATTTGGACAGGTTCGGCCATTGGCGCTACGGCGGCCATCGTTCCCTTTGACCAACAGCTGCTCGACGAATCTATCAAGTTCGGTAGTAATTTCAATTTTGATGGAGGACATTCCTATAGCAATATCGGGCATTTTCGGGTCATTCCCAACGATATTCATTCGGCGATCTATTACGTCGGGAACGGAGGTACAACACTGCTTTTAAGCGGGGCGTTCTATGCCATCGGCGCCATTGGAAAGGATTATCGGGCGTTGAACACGTCAAGCGAATTGGTGGAGGTACTACTTTCCATGGGTATTATTACACAGACCATCAAAAGAATATCGGGAAGGCAAAGTCCCGGCCCGGCTATCGACAGTGGAAATCCCGGTGGACATTGGACACCTTTCCCCAACTTTAAAGCCTATCAGACCGACACTGCCAATTACGATGCGATGCCGTCGGGCCATATGGCAACTTTTATGGCAACAATTACCGTGGTTGCGACCAATTACCCTGAAATCAAGTGGTTAAAGCCCGTTGCATATACCCTGATGGGTATCATGGCCTTTGAAATGATGAGTAGTAAGGTACATTGGGCTTCCGATTATCCCTTGGCACTTTTGATAGGCTATGTTATCGGTAAGACCGCGGCCAATAGGCGTATCAAGAACGCTGACATCAGTGAATATTCCGGTCTTCGTAAGGGAAATAGGATAAAAACCGATTTCAATGTTGGGCAGCTAGGGCAGTACAAGACTTTTGGGGTTGCGCTTAGGTTTTAAAAAAACGGTAGTAACCAAAACCAATTCATTTAGATTTGCAATCTCTAAATAGCAAGTTGTGCTCGATAAAATAATCAAATTCAGGTAATTACCACTTCACGAAACCTTTCGACCTGCCAGAAGTTTGCAGAATTGGATACATTCACTTTAAAATTTCTTTAGAATTGCCATTTACTTTTGAACCGTTAAACAATCAATAATGTGGTCTAAATTATTTCCAAGTCGCTTTGCCCTGTTGAAGGCGTTCGTACTTCTATTTCTATCGATTTCCCTTTTTGTTAGAATCAGTTTTATGGTTTGGGATTTTGGCGAGGTCGATATAGGCATTTTCGGTCTTCTACGGACTTTCGGCACAGGATTACTATTTGATATCGGAACCGTATCCTTTTTCACCATTCCCTATTTGCTGTATCTATTGGTAGTACCGGTAAAATGGTACGGTTCATTGGTAGACAGGATTATCACGGCCTTCGGATTTTTCTTGGGGATTTTAATCATCTATTTCTCCTTTTTCGGGGAGTTTACTTTCTGGGACGAATTTCAGCGACGTTACAATTTTATTGCCGTTGATTACTTGATCTATACCTATGAGGTCGTCAAAAATATCAATGAGTCCTACCCCTTGCCTATTTTGATAGGGTCGTTATTGACCTTGGTGGCCTTAACGATATTCCTGACCTTTAAATTCGGGGTTTTCCAAAGAACATATCATAATCAAACGCCTTTTAAGCAAAAATTGGTAGCATCCTTGCCTTGGTTCGCCGTCGTGATCGTTTCCGGCCTTTTTGTTGGCAACGACCAAGCGGAATGGTCAAAAAACCGCTATAACAACGAACTTTCAAAAGCGGGCATCTATTCCTTTTTTGCCGCCTTTCGCAACAACGAACTAGCTTATTCGGAGTTTTATCGGATTATTGACACTAAGGAAGCGTTCGACAATGTCAAAGCGGAATTTACCGACAGTGGAGGTACCTTTTTGCATCCCTCGGAAAATGAAATCCTTCGCAACGTCAAAAATACCGACAGCGTTAAGACCGAACGGCGACCCAACGTCATCTTAATCTGCATCGAAAGCCTGAGCGGCAATTATTTGAATGCGTTGGGAAGTGACCTGAACATAACCCCGACCTTGGATTCACTTGCCAATGAAAGCCTTTTCTTCACCAATCTGTTCGCCACGGGTACGCGCACTGTCCGCGGCATGGAGGCCATAACCCTGTCCATTCCCCCTACCCCGGGCCGCAGTATCGTAAAGCGGAAAAACAATACGGGACTGTTTACCATTGGCGTGGTGTTCAAACAAAAGGGATACGAGCGTAATTTCTTCTACGGCGGAGACGGTTATTTTGACAATATGAACACCTATTTCGGGGGGAACGGTTTCAATATCATTGATCGTGGCAGGGGTTTTCTTTTGGATAAAAGCATTACCACTACCCGCACGAATATCGAAGATGACGAAGTTACCTTTGAAAACGCATGGGGCGTCTGCGATGCGGATATTTACAACAAGGTCATCAAGGAAGCGGACAAAGCGCACCAAACCGGAAAGCCGTTTTTTGATTTTGTAATGACGACCTCGAACCACAAACCCTACACCTATCCGGAAGGGAAAATCGATATTCCCTCGGGTACCGGCAGAAACGGGGCCGTAAAATACACCGATCAGGCCATCGGGGAATTCCTAAAGAACGCACGGACCAGACCCTGGTTCAAAAATACCGTTTTCGTGATTATGAGCGACCATTGTGCCAGCAGCGCCGGGCGTTGGGAATTGGACGTTCGAAACTATCACATTCCTGCGCTGATCTACAATTTGCCGAATTCCGTTCCCCAGAGAATAGACAAACTGAGCTCACAGATCGATATGTTCCCTACACTTTTTGCAGCACTGGGATGGGACTACGAGACCAATCTTTTTGGTCAGAACATTCTTAACATGAAACCCAATGACGAACGTGCCTTTATCGGTAATTACCGAAAGCTGGGATATTTGAAGGATAATAAGGTAATGGTCTTGGGTGACGGTGAAACGGCAAAT
>Ga0209587_1000647_pt1 | contig 17083 bp, 14 predicted proteins | sample NGEPerD_2_FD_184512 | JGI IMG/M metagenome (GOLD analysis project Ga0209587, IMG submission 184512) | Arctic peat soil microbial communities from the Barrow Environmental Observatory site, Barrow, Alaska, USA - NGEE PermafrostL1-D... | ecosystem: Environmental > Terrestrial > Soil > Wetlands >... | reverse complement strand
CTTATGAAGGGCTTATTTAAGTGAAGGTTTTTTTAGTAGCTATTACTTTATAATTATGTTTCATTTTTCCTTAATAAATAAATGGCAATTAACTGGAATATTAAATTGATGACATTGGGTAGACTCCCCCACCGAAGCCTCGATGTTCAGCTTTAGCTGAACGAGTTCACTAGCTTTTTTGTCTAGTTTGCTCTGCGAGCGTAGGGTCAGAGCAGGTTATTGCGACTCAGGTAACTCGGCGTAGTTCTCTTGATGCTGGGGGAACTTGCATGTACGCTCTCTCCGAGACCCGTAATCCTAGCCCGGAGAGTTGATTTTCAGCAAGTGAGGCCTTTACGTGAGCAGTCAACCAAACTTAGGCCAACCTGCGCTTTCATAAGCAGGGCGGAATCCAAGGATGGATTCCGCGCCAACTGAGACACGGATGTCGAATTTGGCGGAACCCTGCCCGCTCGAATCCAGCAGGTTGGCCTTAGTTTGGTCTGCGATCGTATGGACGTAACGGCTGTAACTCAACTCTCTTGCATTGGAAAAACAACGGGCTCCTTAGTCTCCTGGCATTTATATATCGCTAAGATGATCTCGACTGCTTTACGTCCTTCTTCCCCTGGAATCGCTGGTTCTCGGTCTTCTCGAAGGGCCTGGATCATGTCCGAAATCAGTTCCCTATGTCCAAAGCCGTATACGTCCGGCGGGTTCCCTTCCTGACTAGCGAGGATCTCCTTTTTCTCTTCCTCGCTGTTTGGTAATTCCCAGACTTCAATTCGGTTCACGGCTATTCCTCCGACGATGACTGACCCGGTTTCACCGAAGACATTGAGGGTCTCTTCAATGTTGGTTGGATAGATGGTTGAGGCTGCCTCGATAAGTCCGATGGCCCCGTTTTTAAACTTGATAACGGCAGCGCCCATATCTTCCATTTCAATATTGCGCATAAAGGTTGCTGTGTATCCAAAAACAGACTCCACTGGGCCAAAGGTCCATTGTAAAAGGTCAATGTTATGAATGGATTGATTCATTAGTACTCCGCCGTCTTGGAGCTTGGTTCCGCGCCAAGGTGCTTGGGTATAATAATCATCATTTCGATTCCAACGAACGGTTGCCTGTCCGTGCGTTAATTTGCCAAAGCGGCCACCTTCTAAGGCCGTGCGCAGATGTTTTATCGAATCGTTAAAACGGTTCTGATGGATGACGCCTAATTTAACGCCTGCTTTGTGGCAAGCTGCAATCATCTCATCCGCGGATTTTAAAGTCATGGCCATTGGTTTTTCTACTAAGACATGCTTGCCTGCTTCTGCCGCTGCGATTCCGATTTCAGCATGTAAGCCACTCGAAGTTGCAATAGTAATGACATCAAGGTCGTTCCTCTTGAGCATTTCCAAATAATCAGTATAGGGCTCTGCGCCATATTTATCGGCAAAGGCTTGAGCCAACTCCGGCACACTATCGCACACCGCGATGAGTTCTGCCTCAGGGAGCGCCATAATAGACTCCGCATGTTTCGGGGCAATTCTCCCACAGCCAATGATCGCAAACCGAATCTTTTTTTCTTCGTTCATAGTCATTCAACAACTCTTTTCTTTTCTCTCGTACGAAAAGGGATAATTATTTCCTTCAACCTAGATTATATAGGTTTAAGGGGAATCTGCTGATTCCCCTTAAACCCGGGTCTTTGCGAATGCTTAGATGATTCACTAAATTTTAACAATCTTCTCACGATTTTCTAAGACATTTTTCGTGGCATTTCGAGTATCCACTACGAGCTGAGCCTTGGCAACAACATGTTCATAATCAACATCACTATGATCTGTGAGGATCAAGACACTGTCTGCCGCTACGAGTGCTTCATCGGTTAAAGGCACACTCTCAAAGTGAAGAGTACTGCCACCGTGTGGCTCAATGACGGGAATAAATGGGTCATGATACGTGATATTCGCTCCCTGTTTACGCAAGAGCTCGATAATCTTCAAAGCTGGTGATTCGCGCATGTCGTCAATGTCTTTTTTGTAGGCTACACCTAGGATGAAAATTTTAGCGTCTTTCAGACTCTTATTTTCATTGTTTAGAGCCCGAACCACTTTATTGACGACATAATAGGATACTTCAACGTTGATTTCTCCGGCAAGTTCTATGAAGCGGGTATGAAAATCATATTCTCGTGCTTTCCAGGTTAGGTAGAATGGATCGATGGGAATACAGTGCCCCCCTACGCCTGGTCCTGGGTAAAAGGTTTGGATGCCAAACGGCTTAGTTCCCGCGGCTTCAACAACTTCCCAAATATCGATCCCCATCCGGTCACAAAGCATCATTAATTCGTTAACCATAGCGATGTTTACAGCCCGGTAGGTGTTTTCAAAGACTTTGGTCAGCTCCGCTGCAGCAGGTGAGGATACAGGAACGACGTTAGAGATTGTTTGGATATAAAGAGCATAGGCAATTTCCAGGCAAACCGGAGTCATCCCCCCAACCACTTTAGAGGTGTTTTTCGTGCTAAAGCGTTTGTTACCCGGATCAACACGTTCCGGTGAGAAAGCGAGGAAGAAGTCTTTACCCACCTTAAGTCCCGTTTTTTCCAATAAGGGAAGAATAACTTCCTCTGTGGTTCCGGGATAGGTCGTGCTTTCTAAGGTGATTAACTGCCCCGGACGGAGATAGTCTACAATTCTTTCAGTAGAGGCTTGAATGTAAGAAATATCTGGGTCACGAGTAATCGTTAAGGGTGTGGGAACACATATAATCACGACGTCACATTCGGCTAATTGGGAGAAATCCGTAGTAGCAACCAACAAACCATTACGCACTACATTTTGAAGATCTTCATCCAAAACATCCCCAATGTAGTTGTCCGCCGCATTCACGCGTCCGACTCGTTCAACATTAATGTCAAAACCAAGCACTGGAAACCCGACCTTACCTTTTTCTACGGCTAAAGGGAGACCAACATACCCTAAACCGATGACCCCGATACGCGCTTCGTGCTTGAGGATTTTTTCTTTAAGAGCCATGGCAACGACGTCTTCACCGGTGATTACATTCTTAACGTTCATCATTTACATTTTCCTCCTTATCCACTTCCAAGACTCTCACGTTCACTGATTGACTACCGTTTTTTCTGCCTTCTTACGAAAGGTCGGAATGACTGTCTGCAATAATTCAATGACTTCATCTCGCGTTAGATAACTGCCACGCTTTCGAACAACATGCGTTAGCTCTTCAAGGAGTTTAACGTCAATAACGTTCGGTTTCGCTACGAAAATTCGACTGTGGTTCGTTGAAGTAACTCCTTCTTCAGCCGTCAATAACTCCTCAAAAAGTTTTTCTCCCGGCCGTATCCCTGTGAATTGTATCTTAATATCAACATCAGGTTCAAAGCCCGAAAGTCGAATTAAATCTTTTGCTAGATCCACGATCTTGACAGGCTTTCCCATATCCAAGATAAAGATTTCCCCACCTTTGGCCATGGCTCCGGCTTGAATGACTAATTGGGCCGCTTCCGGGATGGTCATAAAATAGCGCACCATATCAGGATGGGTAACCGTTACCGGACCTCCTTTGGCTATCTGTCTCTTGAACGTTGGAATAACGCTTCCGTTGCTGCCTAAGACATTTCCGAACCGAACCGCTACAAACTTAGTTTGGGAACGGCGATCTAGGCTTTGAATTAAAAGTTCTACGGTTCGTTTGGTTGCTCCCATAACACTTGTTGGGTTGACCGCCTTATCCGTGGAGATCGAGACAAAGGTTTTTACTCTTAGCTTATCGGCTGCTTCTGCCAGATTTTGGGTGCCTATTACATTGTTTTTTAGGGCTTCTTCAGGATTTCGTTCCATTAAAGGGACATGTTTATGCGCCGCAGCGTGGAAGACAACGCCCGGTTTATATCTTTCAAAAATCAGGGACACTTTCTGTCGGTCTTTAATATCCAATATTTCTGTTATATAGTCGATTCCTGGGTGTTCGTCACGCAACTCCTGTTCGATCTCAAAAATGCTGTTTTCTCCATGTCCCAGTAAGACAAGTTTCCCTGGATTAAACCTAGCAATCTGTCGACAGATTTCCGAGCCAATAGAGCCGCCCGCACCGGTGATAAACACCGTCTCTCCTGCAACATAGCTCGCTACTTCTTCCAAATCTACGCACACCGGGTCTCGACCCAGTAAATCCTCCACTTGAATCTGTCGAATCGGGTTGACACTCATATCCCCGCTAATGATGTCATACACACCGGGCATAATCTTAAGGTCGACGCCTGATTTTTCACAGATTTCTACGATCTCCCGAACCGAATCACCAGAGGCTGAGGGCATGGCAATAATGACTTCATCAATATTATGGCCTTTTACAACTCGGGCAATATCCTTACGCGTGCCTAAAACTGGAATTCCAAGCAGCTGCAACTTCTGTTTCGAACGATTATCATCTATAAAACCAATCGGACGTCCATCTCGATAATTACGATTTTTTAACTCGCGCGCTGCTAAGACACCTGCATCGCCGGCCCCAACAATAAGCACCTGCTTTTGCGCTCCAGGAATATGGCGATCATATGTGTTTTCTTGTAAAATCCGCCAAATAAAGCGCGAACCCCCGATCAAGAAGACCATAGCCAGCCACAACAGAATAGCAGCAGAGTTTGGAATCCTAAACGGCTGTGGGGTAGCTTGGGCGATGCCATAAAGGTAAACCACGGCTGCCGTTCCACCCGTTCCGACGGTGACCGCGTAAATAATGGAGAGCAACTCCCCGGTGCTAGCATACTGCCAGAGCCGATTATATAAGCCAAAAACATGGAAGACTGCGATATAAAGAATGGTTGCCACGACCGCAGTATTGTAATAGGTTTGATAATATACTAATGGAATACCTCCACCGAAGCGCTCAAAGCGTAAATAAAAACTGCCGAAAGCTGCCAAGTTGATTAGCATAGCATCAATCAGCATTAAAATCAACGTACGTTTGCGAAATAACACCTAGTTCAACCCCCTTTGATCCAGCCTGTCCGTAAACTTTATCGTTCTAAATTTTACTACAACTTACTTGAATTTACAACTCCGCAGAGTAAGCCATGAAACCTTGAAACGATGAAACAAGGGGTTCACTGTGTATTTGGTTCAGGTCTTTTCCAGCGTCTTGATCTTGATCGAGTTCCTGTGACCGATGATATAAAAACTATACGGGATATAACTGATTACCCATACGGCCAAATAGCTTAAAACAACGGTGATAATAAACACGCTCGGATAAAATACCCAATTGTTATAATCAATCGTATAGTGCTTAAGTATCCTTATCGCAGATTGGTTAAAGAAAGTGTGTATCAAATATATTCCAAAGGAGTATTCTCCAATTCTAGAAACTACTTTTGCAAAGATACTTTTTTTTCCGACTAGGCTTCCTGCAAGATTAAGGAATAACAAAAAGGTTGAAATTCTTAAAACAGGATAAACGAGTTCTGCTCCCATGAAAAAGTAGGCTGGTATAGTATTATAACTATAACCCGTGGTTAATCCAATAATGATGAAGAAACTAGCTCCGAGGGTTAAGGCCAAGGACATTATTAGATATAACGGAGTTAGGCGGTTGAAGCCCTTCTTTAATAGCTCGAAATGATCACACGTGTAAACCCCCAAGCCAAAATAAAATAAGAAAGATATAAAGTTAAGCTTAATGAAAGGAAAAGAAGTGGAATGTATCCCGACCATCCAAAGAGTCTGAATTATGAACAGCAAGGCAATAAATAGTTCTGCTTTGTCAATGCCTTTGAAAAAAGCGTAGACTTTAATAATGATCGGATAGAGAATATAAAACTGGATTATTATTGAAAAGTACCATAGATGATACGCTGCATCGGCATGCAAGATATTACGAAGTATGAGCAAGAGGTTTGTGCTTAGTGGGCTACCTTGCATAACTAGCCAGTTGTTAAATAGTGTATATAAAGCTGAAAATATAAGGTATTGGGGAATGATTGAGCGAATTCTTTTTTTGTAAAACTTTTTTAACGAAAAGTCATTATTAGGATAGTTCCTTGCTAAAACAAACCCTGTTATTACTATAAACAAGGGTACAGCAAACTGAGAAAATATATCCGTCCATAAATTCACTAAAACTAAGGGGCTATAACTCTTAATTACCGTAAAATAGCCGGTTGTGTGTATAGCTATGACTGCTAAGACGCCAAAGGCTCTTAAAGAGTTAATTTCCTCAATTGTTCTAAGTTTCGTATGAACTATGCTCTTTTCATCCATGTTTTGTCAGTTCCCTTCATAAAGAACCTAAGCCTTCAATAATTCTATCATACACCCTAGTTTTCTGCATTAAGAAAAATCTTGGTTCCGTATAGACAATAACAAATTGCCCATACGGTCAAAAAAGGACTACCGTGTCCGTTATTGACGGTAGTCCTCATTTTTTCCTTACAGGATTGGGCTCTCTCCTGTAATCACCCAGCGCGAATTCTGTTTCAACAAATTAGCTCGTAGCTGCACGTTTTGTTCATGCTCTTCTCCGAAGGAAGTCCCCTCGGTCAGATTATAATCCCTTGCCTTGTAACGGTAATTCACTCGAAGTGTGGCTGTATTAGCATCTGAGCTTTCCACGTCAACCTGGTCAAAGGTTATTTGAGTGACATCTAAGCCTATGCCTTGACCCAGAAACTCTTCCGCTCGTCGGGCATGTTTTTCAAGTAGTTCCCCAGTATAGGCTTTGGCTAGTTTGAGACGAAAATCATTCATATCCGCCGACTTCCAAGCTCCGAAGAAAGTACCGATATCTTGCTTATAGTCAGCTATAATTTGTTGCTCTGCCTGATTTAAGATTGAATCTGGATTAGTACTATACAAGGCATTAGCTTCGGAAGGCTCATCCTGTAAGGGGTTAAGCAATGGCGAGGTTTGCGTCGCGTCCACCAATCCGTTGACCGTTTGAATGTTATCCTGACCACGTAGTTTGGAAATAAAAGAAGTCGGAGAACTCGTATTCGTGAGTAAAGACACACCTACCGTTCCAACTATTACACCAAGACCTAAAGCCAGTGCTCCAAATAACAAATTCATTTTACGCATAAAGACCAAAATCTCCTTCAACTGGTTTTTTATTACTAGCTTGACCAACGAAAGAAGATTTTAAACGTAATGTAACTCATTAACTCACGTAAAAAAAAAGCGCAAGGCCTGTCCCGGTAAGGCAGGCCTCGCGCTATATATTCAGTTTTTCATGCCGTGATACACAACAACTAAGTAGTTTTTAAACCTTGCTACTTACAAGGTCACATATTTACTTAACTTAGTTGCCTATTCAGTTATCCAATCCAATGTTTTATAAAATCAACCCTCTCATTTCATTTTGAGAATTTATCTTAAATCTTGGGAATTAATGGACTTACCTAGGCATTGTCCCTAATTGAACTATATTCTAACTTTATATAGGTATAAGAGCCATCGTGCACCTAGATAATAATTCAGTGTAGATAATAGCATATATATTACTGCAGCTTAGTTACATTTCATTCCTACCGTCAAAGCGTTAGCTTAAGAAACTGAATTATATCCGTTTGGTTGCAAACGGCGTCGCTCCGTAGATTTTCGAACTTAAATCATTACGCATAAGGTGCGTATCTAAGTCATGAATTCCTTGGTGGAACTGTTCAATCCGCGTTTTGTCCTTGGAATCAAAAGCGTCGATTCCGCTGTTCAAAAGCACATCCAGGTAACTGGTGAATGTGACTGCTTTGGAACCATTCGCTTCATTTTTATACTGTTTGTCCAAAACCGCTTTATGGAACACAATATATTTTTTTATGTCTTCCTCGTTCATCTGCGGACCCGCAGCCAGTCCAAAGAGATAACCGTCTACGTATTGGTGAATATTCCACGCAGTACCAAATGCTAATGATTTGGTGTCATTGCTTAAGGCGGTCTCACCAAAGAAAATAGCAACAGACGGTGCTAAGTCTATTAGTTTACTGTCTGGTTCCCTATATTTACTTTTAGAACCAGTGTCTCCTTGCGGAGGTGCCGTTATGGTAGTGGTTGGTGCTGCTGGCTGCACCGTTTCAGATGTCCCGGGTGGAGCTGTACTATCTGTGGTGGATCCGCTCGAATCAATGGCTGGGGATTGAATGACTATCTGGTCAGTGATGGCACTTTGTGGCCCTAAAACCTTCCAGACGCTTGGGCCATAAACCCCAGCGGCAACAACAGCACCAGCCAGAACTAACGTGCCAGCTAGGGTCACAACCCTCTTTTTGTCCATGGGTATAAGTGGTCTCATTGGTCTCTTCCCTCCTTTTAATTCAATTAATGCTACGTAAGCATTTTACCAATTATTAGGAGAGAAGGGTGTCGTTTTTGCTGTAAACCTTGGATTATTTTCCGTCATCTATTTTCGATAAATAACATAAGAATCCTGTTTGTCCATAAATTTCGCGAAGATGAGGCAGCATGTCCCAAATATAATTTGTCTCACGATTTCGTTATCCAACAGCAAAACGCCCACTTTTATAAATGGGCGTTTCCCGTGTTCTCTAGTTCTGCTTTATTAACCAATATCCGCAAATAATTCATGAGCTCCTCCGAGAGATCGCCTCGGCGCAAGGCGTATTCAATGGTCGCTTCCACAAAGCCCAACTTGTCTCCGACGTCATATCTTCGGCCCTCGAACTCATATGCAAGAATTTCCTGATACCGACCCAGTTCCTTAATCCCATCTGTGAGCTGAATTTCCCCACCCTTCCCCGATGGAAGAACGCTCAATATATCAAATATGTCCGGATTTAAAATATAACGTCCCATTATGGCTAAATGAGTTTTCGGCGCATCCTCCGAACGGGGTTTCTCCACCATATTTTTAGCACGATATAGTCGATCGGCAAATTTTTCGCCATCCACGATCCCGTATTTGGACGTATCCTGGAGAGGAACTTCCTGGACCCCTACGATACTAGCTCCATAGCGCTCGTATTGATTCATCATCTGGCGTAAAACTGGTACTTCGGAATAGATGACATCATCACCTAAAAGGACCGCAAACGGCTCATCTCCGATAAACTTTCGGGCACTATAGATCGCATGGCCCAAGCCTAAGGCTTCTTTTTGCCGGACATAATATATCTCCGCCATCTTGGCGATATCCTGAACCAAATCCAGGAGTTCATCTTTGTTGTTTTTCTCTAGAAACGCTTCTAGTTCCACCGAACGGTCAAAGTGATCTTCGATGGCCCGCTTATTGCGTCCTGTAACTATGATAATATCTTCAATTCCGGATTGAATAGCCTCTTCCACAATAAATTGAATGGTTGGTTTATCTACGATAGGTAGCATCTCTTTCGGTTGGGCCTTTGTTGCTGGCAAAAAACGAGTTCCCAATCCGGCCGCCGGGATCACTGCTTTACGAATTTTACGCATTCTTCTACTCCCCCTATATTGTACAAAAATACAGTCTATATTGGTTGCGAACCTCAACTTATCATTTTGTACTTAATCTTAATCCTTTGGATAAATCACTAATTTGAATTCTATAATAAATGTAAATAATATGCAAATTAAAAACGAGGACTAATTAGTCCTCGTTTTCCAAAAAATCCCTACCTTGAAAATGTATGCTCAAAATAGTGTCTAACCATACTAACTCTATGAAAACACTTAAACGCTTCTTAATTTACGGAATCATTGGCCTTGTCCTTGAGGTCATATATACGGGTTTGGCCTCCCTCCTAAAAGGGGATTTAAGCATGCCTGGCTTTACCTTCTTGGTGATGCTGCCCATTTATGGGCTGTCAGTCTTTCTCGAACCCTTGCACACCCACCTACGGCCTATTTTTCCATGGTGGATCCGAGGCCTAGCGTATTTAGCCACGATCTGGATGATTGAATATTCTAGTGGTGTTATTTTGGCGGGAGTTTTAGGTAATTGTCCCTGGCACTACAGTGATAAATTAAACATTGATGGATATATTACCCTGCGTATGGCCCCCGAATGGTTCCTTGCCGGCTTGGGGTTTGAAGTCCTTCATGATTTTATAGATGAGTTGCCCTTCAATATCTGATGGAGACTTACTCTCATTTGCCTATTTCTTGGTTTCTTTTTCCTTAATCTGTTCAGACTTTTCTAGAACCTGATCCACTATCACATATTCTTTTGCTTCTTCTGCTGTCATGTAGTAGTCGCGTTCAGTGTCCCTCTCGATTTTCTCTAAGGGTTGCCCAGTTTTCTCGGCAAGGATTTTATTCATCTTCGCCCTAGTGCGGAGCAGGTGTTTGGTGTGTATCTCAATCTCGGTTGCTTGCCCTGAGAGACCATGCCCACCGATTAATGGTTGATGAATTAAGACTTCCGAATTAGGAAGCGTGACTCGCTTCCCTTTCGCACCTGCTGTTAGAAGGAAAGCCCCCATGCTGGCTGCCATCCCGATACAAATCGTACGAACATCCGGACGGATGTACTGCATTGTGTCATAAATGGCCATTCCGGCTGTGATTGATCCACCTGGACTGTTGATATACAGGTTAATATCTTTTTCAGGATCTTCAGCCTCGAGGAAAAGCATTTGTGCTACGATTAGATTCGATACATCATCATCGATTCCACCGCCGAGGAAAATAATTCGATCTTTTAGAAGACGAGAGTATATATCGTAGGAACGCTCCCCACGACTTGTTTGTTCGACAACCATTGGGACGAGATAACCCATTTATGATTCCCCCTATTCATTTTTTTATTAATACTACATGAAACCAATTATATTCTGACCGATTAACTTCATTTTATTACAAAGGTCAGTTAAGGTCAAATTATTATCATAAATTATAATAAATTAATTTTAGCTTAGCCCTCTCTTTTCACCTTCATTGGAAGAATCAAGATTATTTTCAAAACTGTTACTTTTTTTGTATATAACGATATTGTGTCACTTGGCTTATACTGGACATTACAACAATTTCGCTTACACTATACTCTTTTGAATCATACAGTTTTAAAGCTTTTTCAATGTTCTTTTCTTTTACTTTTGGACGACCGCCTTTTCTACCTCTAGCCCTTGCACTACTCGAGCCTTCTCTGGTTCTGCGAAGTTCATTATCCTAAACATAGTTCCCCTTGTTCATTTGAGTCTGATAACTAGGTTTTGTCATGCCACCAATATTCTATAAGTAAGGGACGTCGATAATATTTCTTTACTATCCTTAAACGAAGTTACGCCCAAGTTATTAGTGGGTGTAACTCCTTTCTAAATAGGCTTAGTTAAAGCTTACTGTTTATTTTCGGTATGATACTAAGGGGTTCGCTACGCTATAACCCTATTTAAAAATGAATAGTACCCAGAATACTACACTAAGCCATGGTTTTTAAGTATTAGTAATCGAGTCTCCCATAATCTTAGACAAATCATTTAGTATGGTTTGATTGCTTCCTATATAACCAACAATAATTTTGCCTTTCACGTAAAAATGAGGTTTATCAATCCAATCAATCGAGCTATTTCCAATTCGAGAACCATCATTTGAAATTGTTCTTGATTGAGATTTCGCACTATCGTAATTTGTAAATTCATAGATAGAGATAATGTCTCCATTAACTTTGAAATATTTGGGAGTTACACTGAAGAAAGATTGTCCATTTTGAGAAACTTGCATCTCAATAGAATAACCTTTGGCTTTCATAGCAACGATAAAAGTATCATAGTCGTTTGCATACTGGTTATTAACCGTGTTGCCCTTTGATTCTATCTGTTGTTTCAGGTAATTATTATACCATTCTCTGCCCGACGACCAGTTTTTAGAAGCAGGATTTTCTTTTAGTATCTCAGAACAGGCAATTGCCATAATATATTCTTCTAATCCATCCTTATTGCTATTGGCAAATTTATTGAGCATGTGGTTTAAAGACTTTTCTCCTTGCGAAACAATATATTTGTAATCCTCATTACTAGCTACCCCTTTAACATAGTCATATGGGTTAGAAGATAGCGATACCTTACTGTCTTTAGGATTAGTAATGTTAATAAGCTTTGCGTCTATTTTCTCCTCAAATGTTTCATTTCCTGAAACTTTCTTTGATGAAGTAGCACACCCAACCAAACTAAGTACAACCAAAATAACTAGAAACATAGTCATTATATTTATTAATCTTTTCGCCATAAAAATGTTCTCCTTTCTTAGGTTCATTTAATTATATCTTTGATATATTATAGATATATAATACCAATTATAACATGAAATTCCATCCTTATTTGGATGGCTTATGCAACCCTGAGATGTCCTTTTTAACATGGGGTTCTGTACACATATCGTCCAAAAGTCCGGTAGCATGGATCAGCTCGAAAAATCTGTATTTTCTTCCTAAGTGGGGACCAACTTCCCTAAAATCCCGTATTGAATGTAACATAACTCAAGTGTGTCACATTAACAAAATCAATAAGTTTGATTTTGGACGATTTTTATCCTTGAGAGCTGATTTTACGTTAGAAAACTAGTTAAGAAATGGCTCAAACTAGCAAAATCACGTTCTTTAAATTGCTCGATATAGCTTTAATTACCTGCCGCGTACCATATTGTGGAATTCAATACATAACTGACTCCTCTACCGAACTTTTGGACGATTTGTGCATAGAACCCCATATAGAGACGCTAGATTGCCTCTGCCAGATCTTATTATTTCGTCCAAGACGCAAGGACACTACCAGGCTTTCAATTTGTTTCCCGAACCGCTGCGAATCAGAAATGATCTGTATCAAGAAAGAGTCTATAAAATACATAAATTAATGGTCGAAGTTCTTGGGGCCGATGCGTATGCCGTTGGTGCCGAACGTTGGGTTCGTCGGCCTACTGACGAAAATACAGTTTATTATGATCTTGATGGCCGTACTTCTTGGGAAGAACTTGAGAAGTGGTTTGAGGCATATCGACCTCTTAAAAAGGTAGACCAGAAAATTCGTAAAGTCATATATATTGGTCATATTCTCAGCACTCTTGGAGGGCAACGCATCCAAGAATCTTTGGCCGAAGTCGGCAATCGAAATCGGTGGTGCTACGGTCTCGGATTATGCTTGTGGGATGCTAATGTCCCCGTTGAAGAGATCAGATTGAAATTAATTGATTGGAACAGTGGTCTTAAGGTACCCTTGCTAGATTCAGAAGTTACTAAAATTTTGAGATCAGTTATAAGTGGTGCTCATCATGCGTCTCCGCATGTAATTGCAGCTATTACAGGGCTTCCATCGAAAGTAATCGGCTTTTATCACTTGCCTAAATCACGTGAGCGCAGACGACGGGACCATTTATCAGAAGTACGGGAAGATATTCTTTCAGATCTACTTTCTTGCGGGGTTATTACAGAGTCTCAGAAGGCTTGGGCTGCTCGTCTGGGCTTGGCTTATCGTAGCCTGAAGTTTATCTTGGCTCATTTAAAAGAAGAGGGGATTTTAGAGGCCAGTGTTGGCCTTGGTCGTTATGCCCAATCATCCTATAGCCTTTCATGTGATTATTTAAAATCACTTCAGCCTGTGGCCTATTTAGAAGCAGCTGTTGGCTCAGAGGGTATGAATTTAGCAGGGGTTTCAAAGGGGCATACCGCCATATCACCCTTATGGGGTACTTTGTCCTCTGAGCGTGCTCTTCGGGTTATTGATATTTCTGTCTCGTTTTTATTTCTTCGTGATCTGAAACCTGGGTCTGGCTGAGTAAGCGAAGCTTACGAAGACAGGATCGGAGGATAGCATTTGGAATTATTTTTTTTTATTGGATTAATAGGATGCGCGCTTGAAAGAAACCGACCCGATGCAGTCGTCGGGGTTGTGGACAGTGTGGTCAAGTCTTACCTCAAAGGAATACCTAAAATTAGACTTGTCCAAAGTTTGGGGAAAAGCTCTTTTAAGACGGACCCAAAATGGCTTTTCCCCAAACTGGCACTGTCCACAACCCCAGGATAAGACGTGACCCGAATAGGAAAAACTCAAAACAAACACGATAGTGGACTCTATCCAATAAACGTGATTTAATAGAAATATATGGAAACGCTGGCTATACTCAAACTAATATGGTACTATACATTGAGAAACTATAATATGAGGTGACATCAATTGGAGAGGACGACCTTTGACAAGTTATGAAGTCATTGTGAATCTTATTGGTTCTACATGAACAAGAAAAGGACTTACTGTTCGAAGTGTATTGGACACTAATCAATATGAAAAGGGTATAAAAATATCAGACGAAGAGCTGAAAAATATCAATATTCTTAGACATGAATTTCACGGAGAGTGGAATTACACTATAAAACCTAATTTGTAATTTTATGATAAATAATATCCTTTAATATTTTCAAAGGACATAGTAAATCGACGTGAGCGAGAGGAAAACGGACTTTGAAATTTGAGGTTAAAACACGCCTTAAGTGCCCGAAAATGCAGAAAACAAAAACAGCCAAATCGACGCTCACGGACAAATTTGGCTGAATATGAGGAAATGAAGTTTTGGCAACTGTACGTAATGTTGGTTATAGGACCCAAAAATTGATTTGTCTCATCTAAAATGGTTGGGGTAAAAAGCTAACTAAAATGTAAGTAATGGCAACAAATAGGACCTTTGGCACTAGTACTCTCATAAATAGAATATTATAATAAATATAAAAAGGTATCAGGCAAACTTAAACGTTACTAGCAGCGGAGCTAACTATGTTGGCTACCTTTGAGGATATGCAGACAACGTGGCTGGTTAAGTAATGCCAAATATTCTCCAGTCCTTGGATGCAATCCTATAAAGAACGTTGGAGGTGGGGCTTGCCAAACATTCAAAAAATGATCAGTGGGGAAAGTTCTTTAAAGACAGACCTCCCAAACGGTTCTAAACTAAAATAAGTTCAAAGACAACGGTTTCGTTCCGCTTGCGATAATGACTGCGAAATACATCCCCAGGTCCAGGTAAAATGATCCTCTATTATGATATTATATCCACAAACAGTTTGGGTAAGTTTGACTAAAACCCCGAAATGTCAATTAGGACGGCGGTAAGAATTCTGGTAAAAAATACACAGATTGTTCTCCATAATATGGGATACCGTAGGTAAATAAAGCTTATATCGAGTAGTTTTCAAACTCTTTCTCTAAGGCAAAAATTAGTTCTCAATGGTAAAAATGGTCTAAAATTAAAATTATTGATTTTACAGATCTAAAACAACCCAAATTTTGTTGTATTGATGGTGAGATTTTGGGAAAGTGAGTCCAATAAGACTCTGATTTACATTTCACGGTTTTAGTCAAACTTACCCATGTCGAAAGGAAAGGAAAGGAGGGATTTAAAATATATAAAATGTTTAAAAAAATTAATTGTGAAAGAGAGGGGCTATTTTGGAATGAAAAAAATATTACTTTTCTCTGTTTTATTTTTATTATTATTCTCTTTTTCAAAAAACGCTTACGCATATACGCCACCTTCACCAACATGCTATACAACATTTGATCATGTTAATGTAAATGGAACTTATAATAAACTATATTTTGTGGACGGTTCTGCATCTGCTTATGTTAATCTATCAATAAATGCTATGGATAGTTGGGTTAACTCAGTAGCAAGAACTGGGGTTAATACAAGAATTTATTATAATAGGACAGCAGTAAAGGCCGATAGTCTTATGGATATATATTACAATTTAAATACCCCCCCAGTTAATGGCGTGTATGAAATTGCTCATACAGAATTTTTTGTTTCTTCGACGTTAGTATACCCTTGGAATCAAAACTGGAATTGGAATAGAATTATTTTAAATACAAACTCAGTTGCCTTTTCGGCATTATCAGACTATGACAAACAAGGAACTTTAGCACATGAAATGGGACATGCTTTTGGATTAGGTCACTTAACATCTGCCCAATTAGCACTTGGTAAACAAGTCGTAATGCTGCAGATGCTACAAGGTCGTACTGTTAACCAACCTGTAGCCGATGATTTGAATGGAATAAATTATATGTATTAAACGTATGTGTACTCTAAAAAAGAAAGGGGTTTATGTTAAATGAAGTTACGTTTTTTATATGTATTTCCTATAATTTTTATACTAATTGGCACTGTTGTTTATAATACAAATACTGTTAATAATGTAAGTATGTCCCCTTCCACTATTAACAGTATAGATTTACAAAATTTAAATAAAGACTTCCCATATCCTTTAATAGCATCTTCAGAAGTAAAGGATATCGTAGCTAAGGGAAATACAATATCTGATATGTCTAAAGAATTTAATGATTTAGGAGAAATTGTTAAACTTTCACAGGCAATTTTTGAGGGAGAAGTTGTGAATGTGGCATATTTTGACCTAAAGAATGGTCCCACTTGCACAAAATATGCTGTGAAAATATCTAAAGTTTTGACTGGTAATTTAAAAAAAGATGACATAGTTAATGTGATAGAACTAGGTGGCGTTACCACCGCTTATAATCGCATTCAGTTATATGGTAAAGAAAAGGAATTTCCCAATATATCGGAAGAAGATTCCAAGAAACAATACGTTCAGATAAATTGGAATGGCACCCCACTATCTGTTGTTGGAGATAAAGTTTTATTATTTGCAGGTCAAGATACACAGGATGATTGGAAACTACCGAAAGATTATTATTATGCTTTAGGGTATAAAGACGGAAAATTTAATATTGAAGGTACTAATGTTGAAAGAAAAGTACGTCCAAATGAATCGAAGAAATCGTTCAAAATGAGTGAAGAAAATATTGTTGCTGAAATAAAGAAATTTATATGACTAAGTAGAGGGGTATTGCCAACCAAATGACGTAAACCCACGCTAAGACAATATTTAACAATAAGAAGTCGGTTTGCCTTAGAGAAGGAAAACCGACTTCTTATTGCCCAAAAGCAAATAAAAGAATAACTATAATCTAAGGACAATACGCATACAGCCTCACGGCGAATTCATGAAGACAATATATGGTAAATATGGATGGGGTCATACTGGTAAAACATAAGCAAAAAATATATACTGTGCTCAGAAGTGTTTTTAAAGGGAGGATTACCTATGAGTACAGGATTATACAAAGGTGAATTTTTCGAGTGTTTTGGAATCATTTATGACAAAAGGCAGC
>Ga0209587_1000646_pt1 | contig 17088 bp, 10 predicted proteins | sample NGEPerD_2_FD_184512 | JGI IMG/M metagenome (GOLD analysis project Ga0209587, IMG submission 184512) | Arctic peat soil microbial communities from the Barrow Environmental Observatory site, Barrow, Alaska, USA - NGEE PermafrostL1-D... | ecosystem: Environmental > Terrestrial > Soil > Wetlands >... | reverse complement strand
CTATCACCATCCGGATGTCGCTGCTCATCACCGGGCTGATCGGTGCCTTCGCCTTCTTCGCGGTCGTGCCGCGGACCAAGACCTGGTTCACCGCTCTCGGTGGAGCCACCCTGGTCGTCTACCTGTTCCACGGCTTCGTCGTCCTCGGCGCCGAGTTCGCCGGGTTCCCCGCGTGGGCAGGAGACCACATGCCGCTCGCGTTCGTGCTGACCACGCCGGTCGCGGTGCTGCTTGCGCTCTTCCTCGCGTGGGCACCGGTCTCGACCCGGCTCAACGTGCTGGTGGACCCGGTCGGGGCGATCACTCGTGGGCGTCGTACGCGTCGAGATCGGGCCCCCATGTCGGGGTGACCGCATTGAAGGGCACCACGTCCAGGCCTCGAGCGGCCCGCTGACGGGTGGGCGCGTGGCCGCCGAGGTGGGCGGGGTACCACGTCGCCACCTCTCCGGGACGCGGGCGGTGCTGGGGCAGTTGCTGCACGCCCTCGAGCAGCCCGGTCAGGGCGTGCCCGAGCTCCTGGGTCTTCTCGGTGAGGTCATCACCCCTGGCGACATGGAGCGGGGCGCCGAAGGCGAGGTCGACCCGTCGCTTGCGGCTCAGGTCGACCGGCGGGTCGGGCTCACCGACGGAGAAGATGCGCTGGCCGCCCCATCCGGCCAGGGGTATGACGGGCGCGCAGGTCTGCTGGGCCAGGGACACGAAGCCACGCATCAGCGGCCGCACCGTGAAGGAGTAGGAGATCCCGGCCTCAGGGAAACCACCAACGGCCTCTCCTTCCTCGAGCAGTCGCCTCGCCCGCAGGTAGGCATGGACCGGTACCTCCCGGTTCACCGGGATGTGGTTCATGCTGTTCATTAGGGGCGCCACCGCGCGTACGTTCCAGACATCGTGACGAGTCATGAAGCGGATGTAGCGCCCGCGGCTCACCGCTGCGCGCTCGATGAAGACGAAGTCCGGATAGGAGGCGTGGGTCGCAGCCAGGATCACCGGACCGTCGAGCGGCAGGTGCTCAGCACCAGTCCACTGCACGTTGAACCCCAATGTCCACAACGCAGCGCGGCCCACACGATTGACGATTCGGTAGACACTCTCCACGCCGGACAACCTAGTGCCCCGTCTCCGCCGACCGGGCAGTCCCGGCTCAGCTGAACGGGGGTCGCTCGTCCAGTCGTACCGAGCGTCGTCCTGCCCAGCGCCACACCCGGGCGGCGCGGTCGCGGTCCTCGTCGGTGACCAGGTTGCCCATCCAGCGCAGCGCGAGGGTCATCAGCCAGTCCGAACGCATGCCGGCGGGACCGAGGGCCGGCAGCAGCCTCGGGACGGTGACCAGTCCGGCCAGCCGTCGCGCGATCGAGAACGCCTCGCCGTAGTGCTCCCGGAGCAGCTCGGGCCACACCGCGGAGAGGTCGTCGTGCTCCCCCATCTGGTCGACGACGAGCCGCCCGCCCTCCAGGCCGTAGTCGATGCCCTCACCGTTGAGCGGGTTGACGCATCCGGCGGCGTCGCCGATCAGTGCCCAGTTGGGCCCGGCCACGGTTGACACGGCTCCGCCCATCGGCAGAAGTGCCGAGGCCGGGTCGCGAAGCTGTCCGGAGAGCTCGAACTCCTCGCGCCGTTCGTCGGCGTAGAACTCCATCAGCGGTCGCAGCGCCACGTTCGCCGGACGCTTCTCGGTGGCGAGCGTGCCCACGCCGATGTTCACCTGGCCATCGCCCAGAGGGAAGATCCAGCCGTAGCCGGAAAGGATCTCACCCCCCTCGCCGCGCAGCTCCAAATGGCTGCTGATCCAGGGATCGTCGTGCTGTCCGGAGTCGACGTAGGCACGCGCGGCCACGCCGTACGCCGTGTCGCGGTGCCACTCGCGGCCCAGCTTCCTGCCCAGCGACGAGCGCACGCCATCGGCCACGATCAGTCGTTTGCAGGCGATCTCGAAGCGCTCGCCGTCACGCACGAAGACCACCGCGGACACGCGGCCACCCTCGAGGCGTACGTCGACCGCGCGGGCTCCGTCGACCCCCACTGCGCCGGCCTTGATCGCATTGGTGCGGAGGTGGTCGTCGAGGTCGGTCCGTGCGACCGCCGAACCGTAGGCCGGGAGCGTCCCTCCCGGCCACGGCAGCAGCAGCGTCCTCCCGAAACCGTGGGCCCGGAGACCGTGGTTGACGGTGTGCGCCCGCACCCAGTCCCCCAGGTCGAGGCGCTCCAGCTCACCGATCGCGCGCGGGGTGAGCCCATCGCCACAGGTCTTGTCTCGTGGGAAGACAGCCGCGTCAGCCAGGGTGACGTCGAGCCCCCCGCGCGCGGCCCACGCCGCGGCCGCCGAGCCGGCCGGGCCAGCCCCCACGACCAGGACGTCGGTGCGCGTGTCGGCGGTCGGCGCCGGCTCGGACTGGGTCACTCGCACATTCTCGCAAGGCGCTGCGTAGTGCTGTGACCGGGAGGTGGATTCAGTCCCTGCGTCCCGGATAGTCCGGAGCGTTTGGACCCTCAAAGCCGCGGCAGCGGGGTCCGATCGCTCCGGAGTATCCGGTTCGACTGATGACCCTTGGCTAAGCCGGCAAACTCCGTGGAGCTACAGCAGCCCGGCGGCGCGGAACGCACGGTCGTAGATCGCGCGGATGACTGGCTCCTTGCGGGCGTTGTACTGCATCACGTGCTCCCCCGCGGCGTTCGCGGCCGAGGCGGCACCGAGCTTGGCGTCGCGGTAGAGCGCGAGGTCCTCAGGGTGGGCGCGCAGCCAGTCCCGGAAGAGCCGCATCCGGATCGGCTCCGGGGCGCCCGGCGAGAAGACGTGCAGGTTCGACCGGGGTACGTCGCAGACCAGGCAGCGGTGCTCGAGCCACCACGGCTCGCGCACGGTCAGGTCGAAACCGGCGTCCTCGAGCGGTGGCAGCCAGGCCGCCTCGTCGGCGGAGTCGGCCACCGTCAGGCAGATATCGATCACCGGCTTGGCAGGCAGGCCGGGCACCGACGTCGACCCGACGTGCTCGAGCTCGAGAATCGCCTCGCCGAGCGCGTCCCGGATCCGTCCGGCGAGGTCGGCGAAGTCCGTAGGCCAGCCCGGGTCAGCGTCCACGATCTCAACGCCCACACGCGGTGGCTTCCGGCCCGGGACGAAGGCGCTCAACCCTTCCGGGCTCGCGTCATCGCGGTGCCGGGTGATCTCCTCCGCTGTCACCACCCGGGCAGGGTACTGCCCCCAAAGAACTGCCACTTCCCAACGTTGCAGAACGGCCCCCGGCGCAGTGCCGGGGGCCGTTCGTGGTGGTGGGTTCGATCAGTTCTGGTAGGACCCGAAGTCGAAGTCGTCCAGAGCCACCGTCTGACCGGTTCCGGAGCCGAAGTAGTCGTCTCCGTAGTTGTCGTAACCGGTGACGGCGTACGCCGCGGCGCGGGCCTCCTCGGTGGGCTCCACCCGGATGTTGCGGTACCGCTCGAGGCCGGTGCCCGCCGGGATCAGCTTTCCGATGATGACGTTCTCCTTCAGACCCAGCAAGGAGTCCGACTTGCCGTTGATGGCCGCGTCGGTGAGCACCCGGGTGGTCTCCTGGAAGGAGGCCGCCGAGAGCCACGACTCGGTGGCGAGCGAGGCCTTCGTGATGCCCATGAGCACCGGACGACCCGAGGCGGGCTTGGTGCCCTCGGAGATCGCACGGCGGTTCTCCTCCTCGTAGCGCACCCGGTCGACGAGGTCGGAGGGCAGCAGCTTGGTGTCACCCGACTCGATCACCGTGACGCGGCGCAGCATCTGCCGCACGATGATCTCGATGTGCTTGTCGTGGATCGACACGCCCTGGCTGCGGTAGACCTGCTGGACCTCGGCCACCAGGTGCTCCTGCGCCTTGCGGACGCCGAGGATGCGCAGGACGTCCTGCGGGTCAGGGGTTCCCTGGGTGAGCTGCTGGCCGACCTCGATGTGGTCACCATCAGCCACCTGCAGGCGCGAGCGCTTGCTGACGGGGTACTCCTGGACCTCGGAACCGTCGTCGGGGGTGACCAGGACCTTGCGGGCCTTGTCGGTGTCCTCGATCTCGATCCGTCCGGCCGCCTCGGCGATCGGTGCACGACCCTTGGGCGAGCGGGCCTCGAAGAGCTCCACAACGCGGGGCAGACCCTGCGTGATGTCGTCGGCCGAGGCCACACCACCGGTGTGGAAGGTGCGCATCGTCAGCTGGGTGCCGGGCTCACCGATGGACTGCGCGGCGATGATGCCGACCGCCTCACCGATGTCGACCATCTTGCCGGTGGCCAGCGATCGGCCGTAGCACTTGGAGCAGGTACCGGTCTTGGCGTCACAAGTCAGCACGGAGCGGACCTTGACCTCCTCGATCCCGGCAGTGACGAGCTCCTCGATCGTGATGTCACCGAGGTCCTCGCCCGCATGCGCGAGCACCTTCCCGGTTTCGGGGTGGGTGATGTCGATGGCCGCGCTTCGGGCGTACGCCGAGGTCTCGGCGTTCTCGTCCTTGCGGACGACACCGTCCTCGCCCCGCACGCCGATGACCTTGGGCATGCCGCGCTCGGTGCCACAGTCGTCCTCACGGATGATCACGTCCTGCGAGACGTCCACCAGACGACGGGTCAGGTAGCCCGAGTCCGCCGTACGCAGCGCAGTGTCGGCGAGACCCTTGCGGGCACCGTGCGTGGAGATGAAGTACTCCAGGACCGAGAGGCCCTCACGAAAGTTCGCCTTGATCGGACGCGGGATGATGTCACCCTTCGGGTTCGCCACCAGACCACGCATGGCCGCAACCTGACGCATCTGCATCATGTTCCCGGACGCACCGGAGTCGACCATCATGTAGATCGGGTTGTTCTTGTCGAAGTTGGCTTCCATCGCCTTGGCGACCTCGTTGGAGGCCTGAGTCCAGATCTCGATGAGTTCCTGACGGCGCTCGTCGTCGGTGATCAGACCCAGCTCGGCCTGCGACTGCACCTTCGCAGCCTTGGCGTCGTACCTGGCCAGGATCTCCGGCTTGTTCGCCGGCGTCACGACGTCCTCGATCGAGACGGTCACACCCGAGAACGTGGCCCAGGCGAACCCGGTGTCCTTGAGGGCGTCCAGGCTGTGGGCCACCTCGACCTTGGTGTAGCGCTCGGCGAGGTTGTTCACGATCCGGCCCAGCTCACGCTTGCCGACACCGAACTCGGCGTACTCGTAGTTCGAGGGCAGCGTCTGGTTGAACAGCGCCCGACCCAGGGTGGTGTCGAGGGTGACGGGGTCGCCCTCTTCCCAGCCCTCGGGAAGCGGAGCGTCAGCCGGGGGTACGACGCCCTCGAGTCGGATGCGGACCTTCGACTGGATCGTGATCTCGCCCTTGTCGAGAGCCATGATCGCCTCGCCGACCGAGGAGAACGCCCGGCCTTCGCCGACCGCACCCACATCCGCACGGGTCAGGAAGAAGATGCCGATGATCATGTCCTGGGTCGGCATGGTCACTGGGCGACCGTCAGACGGCTTGAGGATGTTGTTCGTCGACAGCATCAGGATCCGGGCCTCGGCCTGCGCCTCCGCGGAGAGCGGCAGGTGCACGGCCATCTGGTCACCGTCGAAGTCGGCGTTGAATGCCGAGCAGACGAGCGGGTGGATCTGGATGGCCTTGCCCTCGATCAGCTGCGGCTCGAAGGCCTGGATGCCGAGCCGGTGCAGCGTCGGTGCGCGGTTCAGCAGCACCGGGTGCTCGGCGATGACCTCTTCGAGCACGTCCCAGACCTCGGGACGAACGGCGCGCTCCACCATCCGCTTGGCGGACTTGATGTTCTGCGCGTGCGAGAGGTCGACGAGGCGCTTCATCACGAACGGCTTGAAAAGCTCGATCGCCATGTACTTCGGCAGACCACACTGGTGCAGCTTGAGCTGCGGACCCGACACGATGACCGAACGGCCCGAGTAGTCCACGCGCTTGCCCAGCAGGTTCTGACGGAAACGACCCTGCTTGCCCTTGAGCATGTCGGACAGCGACTTCAGCGGCCGGTTGCCCGGGCCGGTGACCGGACGTCCACGACGGCCGTTGTCGAACAGCGAGTCGACGGCCTCCTGGAGCATCCGCTTCTCGTTGTTGACGATGATCTCGGGTGCACCGAGGTCGAGCAGGCGCTTGAGCCGGTTGTTCCGGTTGATCACGCGGCGGTACAGGTCGTTGAGGTCGGAAGTCGCGAACCGGCCACCGTCGAGCTGCACCATCGGACGCAAGTCAGGCGGGATCACGGGGACGGCGTCGAGCACCATGCCCAGCGGGCTGTTCTGCGTCTTGCGGAACGCGTCGACGACCTTGAGGCGCTTGAGGGCACGGACCTTCTTCTGGCCCTTGCCGTTCGCGATCGTGTCGCGCAGCGACGCGACCTCGGCCGCGATGTCGAAGGTCTCGAGACGCTTCTGGATCGCCGTGGCTCCCATGAAGCCCTCGAAGTACTTGCCGAACCAGTTCTTCATCTCGCGGTAGAGCAGCTCGTCACCCATCAGGTCCTGGACCTTGAGGGTCTTGAAGGTGTTCCACACCTCGTCGAGACGTGCCAGCTCGGCGTCCGAGCGTTTGCGCACGGCCGTCATCTCACGCTCGGCGCCGTCGCGGACCTTGCGCTTCGCGTCGGCCTTGGCACCCTCTTCCTCGAGGGCGGCGAGGTCGGTCTCGAGCTTCTTGGTGCGGTCCTCGATCGCGACGTCACGTCGGTTCTCCAGGCTCTTGCGCTGGAGGCCGATCTTGCCCTCGAGGTCGGAGAGGTCCTTGTGGCGGGCGTCCTCGTCCACGCTGGTGATCATGTACGCCGCGAAGTAGATGACCTTCTCGAGGTCCTTCGGTGCCAGGTCGAGCAGGTAGCCCAACCGGCTCGGTACACCCTTGAAGTACCAGATGTGCGTCACGGGCGCGGCGAGCTCGATGTGGCCCATGCGCTCACGACGGACCTTGGAGCGGGTCACCTCGACGCCGCAGCGCTCGCAGATGATGCCCTTGAAGCGCACGCGCTTGTACTTCCCGCAGTAGCACTCCCAGTCCCGCGTGGGACCGAAGATCTTCTCGCAGAAAAGACCGTCGCGCTCGGGCTTGAGCGTGCGGTAGTTGATGGTTTCCGGCTTCTTGACCTCGCCGTGGCTCCACGCGCGGATCTCGTCCGCGGTGGCCAGGCCGATCTTGAGCTGGTCGAAGAAATTCACATCGAGCACGGTGGCTGCTTCCCTCGTTCTTTAGAACTTTGTGTTGATCAAGTTGTGGGACTGACTCCCGGACCTGCGGCCTGAACCACAGGCCCGGGGTCCCCGTGAAGTTTTCGAGCGGAGCGATGAAAACTTCGTGGGGTGGGTCAGACTTCCTCGACGCTGCTGGGCTCTCGGCGGGACAGGTCGATGCCGAGCTCCTCGGCGGCGCGGAAGACATCTTCCTCCGCGTCGCGCATCTCGATCGCGCTGCCGTCCTCGGACAGCACCTCGACGTTGAGGCAGAGCGACTGCATCTCCTTGACGAGAACCTTGAACGACTCGGGGATCCCGGAGTCGGGGATGTTCTCGCCCTTCACGATGGCCTCGTAGACCTTGACGCGACCGGGCACGTCGTCGGACTTGATGGTGAGCAGCTCCTGCAGGGCGTAGGCGGCGCCGTACGCCTCCATGGCCCAGACCTCCATCTCACCGAAGCGCTGGCCACCGAACTGGGCCTTACCGCCGAGCGGCTGCTGGGTGATCATGGAGTACGGACCGGTCGAACGCGCGTGGATCTTGTCGTCGACCAGGTGGTGGAGCTTGAGGATGTACATGTAACCCATCGACACCGGCTCCGGGAACGGCTCGCCGGAACGACCGTCGAACAGGTTGGCCTTTCCGTTCTCCCCCACCATGCGGTTGCCGTCACGGTTGGGGACGGTCGAGCCGAGCAGGCCGACGATCTCGTCCTCGCGGGCACCGTCGAAGACCGGGGTGGCCACGTTGGTGTTGGCCTCGGCCTTGTCGGCCTCGATCTTGATCAGGCGCTGCTTCCAGTCCGCGGCACCAGGGGCACCATGCAGGTTGAGGTCCCAACCCTGCTTGGCGATCCAGCCGAGGTGGAGCTCGAGGATCTGACCGATGTTCATCCGTCGCGGGACGCCCAGCGGGTTCAGGATCACGTCGACCGGGGTGCCGTCCTCGGTGAACGGCATGTCCTCGATCGGCAGGATCTTCGCGATGACGCCCTTGTTGCCGTGACGGCCGGCGAGCTTGTCACCCACGGAGATCTTGCGCTTCTGGGCGACATAGACCCGCACCAGCTGGTTCACACCCGGAGGCAGCTCGTCGCCGTCCTCGCGGTTGAACTCGCGGACAGCGATGACAGTGCCGGACTCACCGTGCGGCACCTTCATCGAGGTGTCGCGCACCTCGCGCGCCTTCTCACCGAAGATCGCGCGGAGCAGGCGCTCCTCGGGGGTCAGCTCCGTCTCACCCTTGGGGGTCACCTTGCCGACGAGAATGTCACCGGGGGTGACCTCCGCGCCGACCCGGATGATGCCGCGCTCGTCGAGGTCGGCGAGCAGGTCGTCGCTGACGTTCGGGATGTCGCGGGTGATCTCCTCGGGACCGAGCTTAGTGTCGCGGGCGTCGACCTCGTGCTCCTCGATGTGGATCGAGGTGAGCACGTCCTCCTGCACCAGGCGTTGGCTCAGGATGATCGCGTCCTCGTAGTTGTGACCCTGCCAGGGCATGAAGGCGACGAGCAGGTTGGTGCCCAGCGCCATCTCGCCCTGGTCGGTGCACGGACCGTCGGCGAGTGGCGAACCGACTTCGACGCGGTCACCTTCTGCGACCAGCGGACGCTGGTTGATGCAGGTGCCCTGGTTGGATCGCGTGAACTTCAGCAGGCGGTAGGACTTGTCCCCACCCTCGTCGGTCATGATCACGACCTCGTCGGCCGAGACCTCCCTGACCACGCCGGTCACGTCGGAGGTGACGACGTCACCCGCGTCGACCGCAGCGCGGTACTCCATGCCGGTGCCCACAAGCGGGGCGTCGCTCTTGATGAGTGGCACCGCCTGGCGCTGCATGTTGGCGCCCATGAGCGCGCGGTTGGCGTCGTCGTGCTCGAGGAACGGGATGAGAGCGGTCGCCACCGACACCATCTGGCGCGGCGAGACGTCCATGTACTCGACCTCGTCACGCGGGATGTCGACGGTCTCACCACCACGGGTGCGCACCAGCACGCGCTCGTCGGTGAAGTTGTCGTCGTCGTCGAGCACGGCGTTGGCCTGCGCGATGACCCGCGAGTCCTCCTCATCGGCCGTCAGGTGGTGGATCTCGTTGGTGACGTGACCGTTCTTCACCACGCGGTAGGGCGTCTCGACGAAGCCGAACGGGTTGATCCGTCCGTAGGACGCGAGCGAGCCGATCAGTCCGATGTTGGGACCCTCAGGGGTCTCGATCGGGCACATGCGGCCGTAGTGCGAGGGGTGCACGTCGCGGACGTCCATCTGCGCGCGGTCACGGGAGATACCGCCCGGGCCCAGCGCGGAGAGACGACGCTTGTGCGTCAGACCGGCGATCGGGTTGGTCTGGTCCATGAACTGCGAGAGCTGGGAGGTTCCGAAGAACTCCTTCAGCGCCGCCACCACGGGCCGGATGTTGATCAGCGACTGCGGCGTGATCGCCTCGACGTCCTGGGTCGTCATCCGCTCGCGGACGACTCGCTCCATCCGCGCCAGACCCGTGCGGAGCTGGTTCTGGATCAGCTCGCCGACGGTGCGCATGCGACGGTTGCCGAAGTGGTCGATGTCGTCCTTGCGGACCTCGATCGCCTCGTCGTGGGCGTTCTTCACCTCGTTGCCCTGCGCGTCGACCAGGTTCTGCTTGTCGGCGTGCAGCTGCACGATGTAGCGGATCGTCGCCACGATGTCGTCGATGGTCAGCGTCTGCTGGTCGAAGGCCTCGTGGGTGCCGAGCTTCTTGTTGATCTTGTAGCGACCGACCTTGGCGAGGTCGTAGCGCTTGGGGTTGAAGTAGTAGTTCTGCAGCAGCGTCTGCGCAGCCTCACGCGTCGGGGGCTCACCCGGGCGCAGCTTGCGGTAGATGTCGAGCAGCGCATCGTCCTGGGCCTCGGTGTGGTCCTTCTCCAGGGTGAGCATCATCGACTCGTACTCGCCGAACTCTTCGCGGATCTGCTCGTTGGTCCAGCCGAGGGCCTTGAGCAGCACCGTGACGTTCTGCTTGCGCTTGCGGTCCAGGCGTACGCCGACCATGTCGCGCTTGTCGATCTCGAACTCCAGCCACGCACCGCGCGACGGGATCACCTTGGCGGTGAAGATGTCCTTGTCGGAGGTCTTGTCGGCGGACCGCTCGAAGTAGACACCGGGCGACCGGACGAGCTGGGAGACCACGACACGCTCGGTGCCGTTGATGATGAAGGTGCCCTTGCGGGTCATCATCGGGAAGTCACCCATGAAGACCGTCTGGCCCTTGATCTCACCGGTCTCGCCATTGGTGAACTCAGCGGAGACATAGAGGGGGCGGGAGTAGGTGAAGTCCTTCTCCTTGCACTCCTCCTCGGTGTACTTAGGGTCGAGGAAGACGGGGTTCTCGAACGAGAGAGACATCGTCTCGGAGAAGTCCTCGATCGGGGAGATCTCCTCGAAGATCTCGTGGAGTCCCGACTTCTGCGAGAGCTCCTCGCCGGCGCTCCGGCGCTCCGCGACCTTGTGCTCCCACTTCTCGCTGCCCATCAGCCAGTCGAAGCTGTCGGTCTGGAGGGCGAGCAGCTGCGGAACCTCGAGTGGGTCGGCAATCTTTGCGAAGGAAATGCGGCGGGGACTGTTGATGTTGCTGTTTTTGCGGCGCGAGGCGGCCAAGAGTGGTCCTTCCGAGGCTCACATGTGTGACGGCGCCGTCCCACCACGAATCCAGGCCACCGGGCAGGCAGGAAGTATTTGAGGGAGGGCGCAATAGATCAGGTTACAACACAGCCCAGCCAAGGACAACCCAAGGTCATAACGCGCGGGTCGTGCTTGGCGCCTCTTGGGCGACAGGGTACCCCGTCAGTAGCTTTTCAGGTCACCTACGAGCCAACGATTTCCATGCCTCTCCATGGTCATCGCCACCCGGTTCTGGAAGATCTGCGGATCCTTGGCCGGCTTCCTGGAGATCTGGTTGACGTAGACCAGTACCCGGACGCGCCCGTCCTCAGCATCCAGCACGCCCGAGCCGAGCACCGAGGAGGTGACCACCGTCCTGGTCTGCAGAGCCGCTCCGGGGGTGCCGTCCTTCTGCTTCTCGAGCAGCGCGAAGTTCTGCAGGTACGTCGACCGGAAGTCGTCGGTCAGGTAGGCCGACGCACGCTTCCGGTCCGCGGGCAGTTGTCGGTAGTCGTAGGCCAGCATCGCCTTGGCGGATCGCTCGGCCGCAGCCGGCGCCTCGTCGCGGGCCTCGGCCACGCGGGCGTCCCGGCGCACCTGCAGCCCGAAGTGGCCGGCCGCCACCAGCGCAGCCACCGTCAGCAACGCGAGCACGGCGGTCAGGATGACTGGGGTCCGGGAGGCCGGGTCACCCACCGGGCGGCTGTTCTCGGTCTTCGCGCCCCTGCCGGCGCTCCGCCAATTGCCGGGCCACTTGCCGGGCGACTTGCGTGCCTTGGGCAGCGGGGCCGGCGGCGATGGTGGTGCGGGTTCGTGGTCCTTGGAGAGATCCACCGGACGGGGCCCGTTGAACGAACCGTTGATCGAGTCGTCGTAGGACTGACGCGTGGCCGGGTCCAGCAGTACGTCGGCCGCCTCGTTGAACATCCGGAACTGGCCCGAGCCTGAGCCCGGCTCGAACTTGTCGGTGGCGTCGCGCCAGGCGGCCTTGATCTGGTCGGGCGTGGCATCGCGGGAGACACCGAGCACGTCGTACAAGGAGGGGTTCTGGGAGGAGGTCATGTCAGTTCACCGGGTTGAAGTCGTCGACGAGCCAGGATCCGTTGACCTTCACAACGTTCACCGTCCAGCGGTAGTGGTGTTCGATGTTGCCCTGGGGTCGTGGTCACGTCGGCGTCGTGGACGACGAGTACGGTGGCGGAGTCACTGTCGGAGTCACCGACCGCCGTCAGCAGCACTCGGCCGGCTCCCTTGACCTTGGCGGTCTCGTAGCTCTGCTTCATCACGTCGAAGACCTGGGGTGTTCTTCGCCATCGCGTTGGTGGTGAGCAGTTCGTTGACTGCCTTGATGTAATTGTCGAAGGCGCTCCCGTCGACCTTGTCCATGCGCAAGGCGAACTGAGAGGCGACGTTGGCCGCGTCGGCCCGCTCCTTCTGGGCATCCTGGTCTGCGCGAGCCTTCAGCCCGAACCACGCTGCCGCTGCGACAGCCAGCACGAGAACGACCACCAGCACAGCGCTGATGACCCGCAGCGTCCGGGCGCGCGGGCGCAGGGCAGGGCGCTCGGGTCCACCGGGATCCGTGATCCAGGCGTTGGTTGTCTCAGTCAAGAACTACTCCTGGTTCTCTGCCTGCGCGGGCCCGAGCAACATCCATTTCCAGGAGTCCTCGCCGAACAGTTGGGCGGCGCCGCCGTCGTAGGCGATCTTGGCGCTGGTGTCCTGGTCGGACCAGACCACCTTGCCGGTCTTGGCATCGTAAGTCGCCACCGGCGAGCGGTAGGCCGCCCCGGTGCGGTCGCTGGGGGCCTTCTCCCCACTGCGGAAGGTCGTGCTCCCGTCGGCGCAGCCCGCCTGCGTGTTCATCGGCAGGTCCTCGGTGTCCGGCGGCTCGCGCTTGTCGGTCGACTCGTAGCCCTTCTCGCACACTGTGGGCTCCTCAGTCAGGATCAGGCCGAACCGTGCGTCGTAGCGTCCGTCGGCGTTCTTCGCGGCCACGGTGAAGCCACCTGCCACGACATAGGGGTAGAGGACCATCAGCTGGCGGATGCCCTTGAGGTGCTTCACGACCACCTCGTTGTTGGTCACCAGGTTGTTGATCAGCTCACCGAGGTTGACCCGGTTCTCCTCGAGGAACGTACGTAGCTGGTTGGCGGTTGCCGAACCGTTGTCGATCAGCGACCTCAGGGCCTTGTCGTTCTCGGCCACCGTGCCCGTGAAGAGGGACAGGTCGCGGGAGAAGCGGCGGATCGCCGATCCCTTGTCGACCTGCGTCTGGAGCACCACGCGACTGTCGCGGATCAGTGCCGTGGTGATGCCGAAGTTCGCGTTGGCGGTCTCGATGAACGAGCTCTGGGTGTCGATGATCTGGCCCAGGCTGGGGCCGGCGCCCTTGAACGCAGCACCCGACTCGGCGACCGGCGTGCGCAGGTCGGCCTGTGGGATCGAGCGCACCATGTTGGAGAGGTTGGTGAGGATCTCCGTGGTCGACACCGGGACCTGCGTGTCGGCGGTGGCGATCTGCGAGCCGTCCTCGAGGTACGGAGATTCGTCGGACTGCGGCTGGAGCTCGACGTATTGCTCACCGACCGCTGACTTGTTGCCCACCAGGGCGAGGCTGTCCTTCGGGATCTTCTCGCTGCTCTTCTCGATGGACAGGAGTACGTCGACCCCCTTGTCGGTGAGCTTCATCTCCTCGACGCGACCGATCCCCACACCGCGGTAGGTGACCTCGGCCCCGGCGAAGATGCCGCCAGACTCGTCGAGGTGCGTGTTGACGGTGTACGACGAGTCGTAGAACAGCCGGTCGAGCCGCGCGTAGCGAGCGCCGACGAACGTGACCCCGACCAGCGTCAGGATGACGAACGCGATGAGCTGCTTCTTCGTGCGTAAGGTGATCATCTGACCTCAGCCACCCCCTGCAGGAGCATTGTGCCGATACCGGGGTCCAGCTCGTGCGCCCCAAGTCCGAACGGGTCGATCGGCGTGGGCGCCTGGTAGGACTTGCTGAGCCCGGCCCGCGGGACGATGCCGCCGACCCCACCGATGGGGACGACGGGAGGCGCCGTGAGTGGCGGGAGCGCGTTCGGGTCCGCCAGCAGCGTGCAGAGTTCCGGGCCGGCCTGCGGGCAGATTCCCTCCACCACGGCGGCACCAAGTGCGTTGATGGCCGAGGCGATGTACGCCTGCACCTGGGCGGCCCTGATGTTGCAGTCCTTGTCCTCGATCTGGGCCAGGACCGTCTTCTCGACGGCGTCCCTCTGCTTCTTGGTCAGCGGGAGCTGGTCGATCTGCTCCCTGGCCGACTTGCGGGCCTGCTTGACCGCTGCACAGATCTCCGCGGGAACAGGGATGGTGGGCGCATCCACCCGTGGCAGATCCGCGACGTTGACATCGAGGTTCACCGACAGGTTCGTGTAGTCACCCATGTGCAGGTTGCGCGCCACCTGTGGGTCGCGCCCGATGGCCGCGTCGACGAACGGGTAGGTCAGGAAGACCTCGAAGGACTTGGGGAAGCTCTCCCCAGCCTTCCCGAGCCCCTCGAGGACCGGGCCGAGGTCGCGCAGGCTGTTGATGGTCGACTCCTTGGACGCCTGGATCACGCGCACCCCGACGCCGCTGAGGCGGCTCAGCGCCTCCAGGAGCTTGACCAGGTCGTCACGTTGGCGGTTCACCGAGCGCAGCGTGGCGGGCACGTTGTCCAGGGCGCTCCTGATGGTGCCGTCCTGGTTGCGGAGCTGAACCGCCAAGCGGTTGGTGTTCTCGATCGCCGCCACGATCGACCCCTTGTTCTGGTCCAGCTGTCCCACGAAGCTGCGGATCTGGGTCAGCACTGACCGCACCTCGCTCTCGCGCCCGTCGAAGGCATTGTTCAGCTCGGAGAAGATGGTCTTGAGCTGACCCACGCCACCACCGTTCAGCAGCAGCGACAGCGCGCCCAGAACCTCCTCGACCTCGGGGTTGCGGCCCGTACGGTCAAGGCCGATGACGTCACCGGTTGACAGCTTGCCGCTGCCGGGGTCCTGCGGCGGGCTCAGCGAGACGAACTTCTCGCCCAGCAGGCTGGTCTGTCGGATCTCCGCTCGGGCGTTGTCCGGCAGGTCGACCTCCTTGCGCACCTCGACGGAGACCTGGGCGAGATAGCCCTTCAGCTTGATGGACTTGACCTTGCCCACGGTGACGTCATCGACCTTGACGGTGGTCTGGGGCACCAGGTCGAGGACGTCGCGGAACATCACGGTGATCTTCATCGGGTTCTCGCCGGTGTCGGCGCCGCCCGGAAGCGGGACGTCGTAGACCGAGCCGGAACAACCGGAGAGGACGAGGAGGACGGAGAGGAGGCCGCCGAGCATCGCCGACGTACGACGACGCAGGCCGGCGCTCCTGGTGGTGGACGTCATCGGGTCACCTCCACCAGACCACCGAGGGAGTGGTCGATCGGCTCCGTCACGCGTGGCTTGGCGGCAGGGTCGACGGCGAACGGTGCAGACCGCCCAGGCGGGTTCGCCAGTGCCTCCTTGATCAGGCCACAGCCCTCGCCCCGCACGAAGGTGCAGAGCGCCTCCGCCGGGTTGTCCTCGAGCCCGGTGAGGAACTGCCCGGCGTTGTTACGCGTGTCCAGCGTGCCGCTCTGGACGTTGCCGGCGAGGAACAGGTTGTTCAAGGCGGACGGTGCATACTGCAGCGTCTTGTCGAGTGAGTCCCGGCGCTTGACCAAGGTCTTGGAGATCCGGTTCAGACCGGAGATGTTGCTCGTCAGGGACTTGCGGTTCTCCTTCACGAAGCCGCGCACCTGCACCATGGCCACACTCAGGTTGCGGAACACCGCAGCGAGCTCCTGGCGCTCGTCGGCAAGCAGGTCGGCGCCGCCGGCGAGGGAGTCGTTGAACTTCCGCACCGTGTCGTCGTTCTCGGCCAGGGTGCTGGTGAAGTCCTCGACCTGGGCAAGGGTGCCGAACAGCTCGTCCTTGTTGTCGGCCAGGGTCTTGGTCAGGGCTCCGAAGTTCTTCAGGGTCTTGTTGAACTGCACTCCCTGCCCGCCGAAGTTGCGCGCCGTGGAGTCCAGCAGCCGCGTCAGCGGGCCGACGCCTCCGGATTCGGGCTGGTTGGCCCCCTCCGGACCCAGCGCCATGTTGAGGTCGTTGAGGCTGCCGAAGATCTCGTCGAGCTCCAGCGGGGTGGCGGTGCGATCGAGGCCAAGGTTGGCATCGGGGGCGAGCACGTCGCCGCGCTGGTACACCGGGGTGAGCTGAACGAACCGGTCCCCGACGATCGAGGGCGAGATCACCGCAGCCTTGGCGTCAGCCGGGACCTTGTACTGCTCGTCGTAGTAGAACTTGACTTTCACGGTGGTGCCGGACGGCACCACGCTCTCGACCTTGCCGACGGCGACGCCGAGGATCTTCACCTCCGACCCCTCGTAGAGGGACACCGCGCGCGGGAAGTCAGCAGTCACATATCTCTTGTCCGACCCGGGCCAGAAGGCGACCAGCAGGGCAGCCAGGACAGCCACGACGGCGACGACGGCGATGACCGGGTTGAGCTTGCCGAACCTCCTCATCACCCACCAGCCTGAACGGGGGGCAGGTTGGAGATGAACGTGTCGAACCAGGGGCCCGTGCCGAGCGTGTTGGCGAAGACGCGATAGAACGGCGCCATCAGGCGCAGGCTCTCGTCGAGGTTGGACTGGTTCTTGAGCAACACGTTCACCACGCTCTGGAGGTTGCTCAGGGCCGGCTTCAGGTCGGCGCGGGACTGTTTGACCAGCAAGGTGAGCTCGGTGGACAACCTGCTGGTGGAGACCAGCAGCTGGTGGACGGACTCGCGACGGGCCACCAGGGCCCGCATCAGGACGTCGCTGTCGTTCATCAGGGCGACGATGTCCTCGTCGCGATCGGCCAGCGTGCCGGAAACCGTGTCGAGGTTCCCGAGCAGCTCCCCGATCTGGTCGTTGCGGCTCGCGACGGTCTCCGAGAGTCGCGAGAGTCCGCGCAGGGTGCTCTTGAACGCCGCCGGCGTGTCCTTGGTCAGGTCAGCCAGGGTGTTGATCGATGTGGCCAGCCGCTTGGTGTCGATCTGCTCGGCTCGGTCGGCGAGGCCGGAGAACGCCTGGACCACGTTGTACGGCGACTCGGTCCGGGAAACAGGGATCGTGGAGTCCTCCTTGAGCTGACCCGGACCGGCCGGCTCCAGTGAGATGAACATCGCGCCCAGAAGGGTCTTCACCTTGACCGCGGCGACGGTCTCCGTGCCGAACTTCGAGGGTGTCTTGACCTTGAAGGT
>Ga0209587_1000645_pt1 | contig 17091 bp, 18 predicted proteins | sample NGEPerD_2_FD_184512 | JGI IMG/M metagenome (GOLD analysis project Ga0209587, IMG submission 184512) | Arctic peat soil microbial communities from the Barrow Environmental Observatory site, Barrow, Alaska, USA - NGEE PermafrostL1-D... | ecosystem: Environmental > Terrestrial > Soil > Wetlands >... | reverse complement strand
CCACCGGCCCCACCACCACCGGGTGCTCCACGACCTCGTGATCCACGACCTCGGGTTGATCAAGGACTTCATGCACGCCCGCCGCCGCAGCCAGCGGCACGCCCGCGGAGTGGCGTCCCCTCAGCTCACGGTCGAGCACGGTGGCCCGGGCGGCATGGAAGAGGCCGGGCGCCCCGGCGAGCACGACACCGATGACGGCGAGCCCGGGCCGGTGCAGGGCCGCCGAGGCCACCGCCGCGCCCAGGCCGAGGGCGATCCCGAGGGGGGCAGTGGCGGCCGAGAGGAGCGCACGCGGTGCCCACCCGCGGGCTCGCACGGGGGCACGGTGACGGCCCCGATGTCTCCTGACGCTCACGTCGGTCAGCGTAGGGTCGTCGTCCGGCGGTTCCGCGGAACCCACCCGGCGTGTCCCAACAGTCACACACGTCACACTCGCGGTCCGGTCTGGGAGGGTTTGGGCATGTCCCTCGATGTCGTCGACTGGCGACGGACGACGACGGCGCTGTACGCGTCCGTCCGCGCGGCGGCCGACGGCGACCCGGCGTCCGCCCACGACCTGTGGTGCCGGGGCCGCGACGCCCTGCTGGCCGACCACCCGGCCTCGCCGCTGCGCCTCGAGCACCGGGCGTCCTTCACCGGGCTGGCCGTCGCGTCGTACGACCCGGCGTTCCGGTTCGAGGCCGAGCTCGAGACCGCGGAGCCGGAGACCTTCGAGGTGCAGACCGGTACGGACGGCGTTGCGTCGTTCTCGCGGATCGGCACCGCGCGTCTCGGTGACCTGGGCAGCCTCGACGTCTGGTGGCTCGGCACGTACGGCGGCGGCGTGTTCGTCCCGCTGCGGGACACGACGGCGGGACGGACGACGTACGGCGGCGGCCGCTACCTGCTCGACACCGTCAAGGGCGCCGACCTCGGGTCACCGCGGCCGGGTCACCTCGTGCTCGACCTGAACTTCGCCTACAACCCGTCGTGCGCGTACGACCCGGCGTGGGCCTGCCCCCTCGCCCCACCGGGCAACCACCTGACCGTGGACGTCGGCGTCGGCGAGCAGCACGCCGGACCGTGGGCCGACGGTCGCCGGCCTCAGCCGCCGATCAGCCCGTTCTCCTCGAGATAGGCGCGGGCGACGTCGGCGGCCTGCATCCGCTCGGCGTCCACCTGGCGGTTGAGCTCGATCAGGTCCTCCGTGGTCAGGACGTCGGCCAGCTGGTTGAGGGCGCCGGTGAGCTCGTCCGACGCCGCGTCGGTGTTCACCGCGGGCACGAGGTTGTCGGCGAGCTGCAGCGACTGGTCGTCCTCGAGCAGCACCAGCCCGAACTGGTCGAGGGTCCCGTCGGTGGTGGCCACGAGTCCGAGCTGCGCCTCCCCGCCCTGCACGGCCTGCTTCGTCGCCGGCGAGCCGAACCCGGTAGGCAGCACCGAGGTGATGTCCAACCCGTACGTCTCCTCCAGCCCGGGCTGGCAGAACGGCCGCTCAGGGCACTCCTCGGTGGCGGCCAGCACGAGCGGCTGGCCGAGCTCGCCCAGGTCGGTCAGCGTCTCCAGCCCGTTCTCCTCGGCGAACGCCGCCGTCACCGCGAACCCGTTCTGGTCGGCCGCCTCGGCGGGCTCGAGGATCGTGACGCCGAGCTCCTCGGCCAGCGGCTGCATCGCCTCCACCGTCGCGTCCGCGTCGTTGGTCGCGATCGGCTCCGCGTCCTCGCCGTTGACCTGACGGTTGATGAACTCCGCCAGCGTGGCCGCGTACTCGGGCACCACGTCGATCGCTCCCGAGCCCAGCTCGGGGAAGTACAGCTCGCGGTTGTCCGCGGTGATCGTCTCGGTCTCGAAGCCGGCCTCGTTCAGCAGCTCGACGTATATCGCCTGCATGATCAGCATCTCGGTGAAGTTGGCTCCGCCGACGACGATCGTCTCGCCGGTGCCGCCACCGGCGCTGGTCTCGTCACCGGAGCCCTCCTCGAACGCGTCGTCGCCGGCGCAGGCCGACAGCGCCAGCCCGGCGCCGACCAGCGCTGTGATCAAGGGGAGTCGCCGAAGTCCTCGCATGTGCCTCAACCGCCTTCTGTGTCCCGCGGGTCGAATGGTCCGCGCGTGTCCGGGCGGGCACCGTTCGAGCACCCGCTGGAGGAAGTCAACCCCCCGGATCCGGCCTGAGCATCCCGGATCCTGTCACGATCCCATCACGCCTGGGCGAGCGCCGTCCGGCGCTCTGCCGCTCGCAGCACGCGCTGCCGCGGGTCGATGCGGTTGTTCAGGATCGCGAACAACGACTCGATCAGGAGGGCGAGGACGGCGATCAGGACCGCGCCCGCGACCAGCTCGCCGACGTCCTGGTTCGCAAAACCCCGGGTGACGATGCGCCCCAGGCCGCCGAACGCGGCGATCGCGGCGATCGAGACGGTGGCGACGAGTTGGACGGCGGCCAGCCGCACGCCGTTCATCAGCAGCGGCACGGCCAGCGGCAGCTCCACCCGCCACAGCACCTGGCGGCCGCTCATCCCCATCCCGTTGGCCGCGTCGACGGCACCGCGGTCGACCTCGCGCATCCCCACGTACGTGTTGGTGATGATCGGCGGCAGGGCGAAGAGGGTGAACGCCAGCACGGCCGACAGGATCGATCGACCGAACGGCGGCGGCGCGAGCACGAGGATGACCAGGATCGCCAGCGTCGGCACGGCGCGGCCGATGTTGCTGACCTGGATCGCCAGCACACCTCCCCGGCCGGTGTGCCCGAGCACGATCGCCAGCGGTAGACCCACCAGGCAGGCCAGGCCGAGCGCGGCCGCGGTCAACGCCAGGTGCTCCACGAACAGGCTCGGGACGCCGAGCGGACCGCGGTAGTTGGCCGGGTCGGCGAACCAGGCGACGACCTCTCCGATCCATCCCATCTCAGGCCCCCCTCATCAGGACCGGGTCCGCTGCCACGGCGTGACCAGTCGTTGCGCCGCCAGCAGCAGCAGGTCGGCCGCGATCGCGATCACCACGCACAGGACGGCCGCGGTGAAGACCTCCGCCTTGAAGTTGGCGTCGAGCCCCCGCGTGAGCAGGTCACCGAGCCCGCCGAACCCGGCGACGGTGCCGACCGTCGTCAGGGCGATGGTGGAGACGGTCGCGACGCGCAGCCCCGCGAAGGACGCCGGCAGCGCCAACGGCAGCTCGACCTTGAAGAGCATCCGGTTACGGCTGAAACCCATCCCCCGTGCGGCATCGCGCACCTCCTCGTCGACGTTGTCCAGTCCCGCGAGGACGTTGCGCACCAGGATCGTCAGCGAGTACAGCACCAGCCCGGTGATCACGGTGGCCGCCGACAGACCGGTCAGCGGCAGCAGCAGCGAGAACATCGCCAGCGACGGCACCGTGTACAGCGCGGTCGAGATGCCGAGCGTCAGCGGCCTCGTGCGCCTGAACCTGCGGGCGATGATCGCCAGCGGAACGGCCAGGACGACGCCGAGCGCGATCGACACGACCGTGATGAACAAGTGCTCACGCAGAGCCTCCAACAGCGTGTCTCCGCGGGTGCGCACGTACTCCGGGCACACCCACTCGTTGCGGACGAGGCAGTTGTCGGAGAGGGTTTGGACGTGAACTCCCGCGACGGCTCTGACCTCGGCAAGCAGGGGCACGCCACCGACCGTACCCGCGAGACCATGATCCGTCTCGAGGGCGTCGGCAAGACCTACCCCGACGGGACGACGGCCGTCGCATCGCTCGACCTCGACGTGAACCGCGGCGAGCTGGTGGCCCTGGTCGGTCCCTCCGGGTGCGGCAAGTCCACCACGCTGCGGATGGTCAACCGGCTGATCGAGCCGACGTCCGGCCGGATCGTCATCGACGGCGACGACGTCACGAAGGTCAACCCGGTGCACATGCGCCGCCGCATCGGGTACGTGATCCAGCGGGTGGGCCTCTTCCCGCACCTGACCGTCGCCGGGAACGTGGGCACGGTGCCGCAGCTGCTGGGCTGGGACGGCAAGAAGACGTCGGCGCGCGTCCACGAGCTGCTCGAGCTGGTCGGGCTCGACCCGGGCAAGTACGCCGACCGCTACCCGCACGAGCTCTCCGGCGGGCAGCAGCAGCGAGTGGGCGTCGCCAGGGCCTTGGCCGCCGACCCCCCGGTGCTGCTGATGGACGAGCCGTTCGGGGCCGTCGACCCGATCGCCCGCGACCGGCTGCAGATGGAGTTCCGGCGGATCCAGAACGGCCTGCACAAGACCGTCCTCTTCGTCACCCACGACATCGACGAGGCGGTGCGGATGGCCGACCGGATCGCCGTCCTGTCCCAGGGTGGGCACCTCGAGCAGTACGACACCCCCCCGACGATCCTCGGGGCGCCCGCCAACGACTTCGTCGCCGACTTCGTGGGCGCCGACCGCGGGCTGCGACGGCTGGCCGTCACGCCGATCGAGAGGGAGGACCTGGCGCACCCGCCAACCGTCGCGCCGGACGACGACGTCACAGTCGCGTTGGCGGCCATCGGCACCGAGGGCTATGCCGTCGTCGTCGACGCCGAGGACGGCCTGCACGGGTGGGTCTCGCGACGCTCGCTCTCGGGAACGGGCAGCGTGGCCGAGCGCACCCGGCGCTTCGCCGAGGTGGTCGACCTGGGGGCGTCGCTCAAGCGCGGCTTCTCCGAGATCGTCCAGTACGACGCCGGCTGGCTGCCGGTCGTGGACGGCGACCGGTACGCCGGCGTGCTCACGCCCGACGCCGTGCACGCGGCCCTGCGTCGGAGCGTCCCCGACCCGGTGCCCGAGACCGTCGACGAGTCCGCCTGACGCGAAGCGCTTGCCCCTCCGCGACGGCCGGGCCAGGATGAGTCCAGGCGCCGCCGCGCGCCCGACCTCCTGACCGGACGCCCACGCCGTCCGGCGCTGCGGGGGCGAAGGGGATCGATGTCCTCGTGGCGCGGCTCGCTGCTGGTCACACCCACCCGCGCGCGCCGCCGCGGCGCGTGGGCAAGCCCGGCGGCCGGCGCCGGAGGAATGCCATGACCCAGCACAAGCACCTCAAGCAGCTCGTCCGGGACCGGATGCGGCGGACCGGCGAGACCTACACGACCGCGCGGCGAAACGTCCTCGGGCACGTCGACCCGACTCCGGACGACGTCCGCCTGGTCCCCGGCTACCCGCGCACCGGCGGTGGGGCGTCCCACGACACGGCGCTGGTCGCCCACCTCCTCGAGGCCGCCGGGCACCGGGCACCGCACACCGGTCAGCCGTGGTCGGAGGCGATGCTCGCCGGGCTCGCCGGCGGCATCGGGTTCATGTACGCCCTGTTCACCTACCGCGGGCACCCGCCGATGCTCACCCTGGTCTGCCGGCACCATCCGGACCCGTTCGTCGAGGCAGCCCTGTCGAGGGCCGGCGCCGTCGTCGAGCAACGGACGCGGAGCAGCGCGTCCCTGGCGGCGGGCGACCTTGCCGACCTGCTCGGCTCGGGGCGCCCGGCGCTCGTCACGGTCACGCGCGCGGCCCTGCCCTGGCACGGGCTCGACGGCGAGATGGCGGGTGACCCGTACGACGTCGTCGTTGCCGGCCTGGACGCCGGGACGGCGTGGCTGGACGACGAGGCCGTCGTCCCGCGCCCGCTCGGCCTCGACGCGCTGGTGGCAGCCCGGGCGGCCCACCGCAAGAGCCGGAACCGCCTGCTCGCGGTCAGCGGCCAGGACGGCTCGCTCAACCCGGCGGCAGCCGTCCGCGACGCCGTCCGGGCCACCCATCACCACCTCACGGAACCGGTGCTGGGCAATGCGTTCGACGTCAACTTCGGACTCAGCGGGATCAGCCGCCTCGCGAAGGACCTCGCCGACACGAGGACGGCGGAAGGCTGGTTCAAGCGGGGCAGCTACCCGCTCGCCCTCTTCCACCTGCTGCGGCGGCTGCACGACTGCATCGAGATCGAGATGACGGCGCCCGGGGCGATGCGCCCCCTGTACGCCGACTTCCTCGACGAGGCGGCGCCGGTGGTCGGCGGCGACCACGGGCGGCACCTCGCCGAGGCGGCCGCCCTGTACCGGGAGTCGGGCCGGGCGTGGTCGGCGCTCGCCTCGGCGGCGCTACCGGCGTCGGTGGCGACCCTGCGCGACTATGGCGAGCTGGCCGAGCGCCGGCTCGAGCTGCTCGCGTCCGGCGCGCCGCCCGACGAGGTCCGGTCCGTCACCTCGCAGGTCGACGTCCTGGCGGTGGCGCATTCCGAGGCCGACCCGCTCGACGACGCGGCCCGCGCCGACCTGCTCGCTGGGCTGTCGAGCCGGGTTACCGCGATCGGGTACCTGGAGACCGACGCTGCCGCGGAGCTGTCGCACCTTCGCCGAGGCTGAGGCTCGGGTCGCCTACGATCGATACATGGCCGTGGACGTCGAGACCGTGGTGGACATCCACCGCCCGCGTGCGGAGGTGGCCGCCTTCGCGTCCAACCCGGACAACGCCACGACCTGGTACGAGAACATCAGGTCGGTCGACTGGGAGACAACGCCACCGGTCCAGGTCGGCTCCCGGATCGCGTTCGTGGCCCATTTCCTCGGTCGCCGACTGTCCTACACGTACGAGGTGCTCGAGCTGGAGCCAGGCACGCGCTTCGTGATGAGCACAGCCCAGGGCCCGTTTCCCATGGAGACCACCTACCTCTGGGAGGACACGCCGACCGGGGGCACCCGGATGACGCTGAGAAACCGAGGCGAGCCGTCGGGATTCTCAAAGGTCGCCGCGCCGATGATGGCGAAGACGATGCGCCGGGCGAACCACAAGGACCTGAACCGACTCAAGTCCGTCCTGGAGGGGACGCGCTGATCACCGGCCGGGACTATGCTCCGGCCATGGCGGACGACACCTACACGGTCGAGCGGTCGGTGGCGATCGAGGCACCACCGGCGCGGGTCTACGAGCAGGTCGCCGACTTCCACCACTGGACGAGCTGGTCCCCGTGGGAGGACGTCGACCCCGATCTCAGGCGCACGTACTCCGGCGCCGAGTCGGGCACCGGCGCCATCTACGCCTGGTCCGGCAACCGCAAGGCCGGTCAGGGGCGGATGGAGATCATCGAGGCGACCGAGCCCTCGACGGTACGGATCGACCTCGTGTTCGAGAAGCCGTTCAAGGCGCGCAACGACACGGTGTTCGCCATCCAGCCCGAGGGGTCCGGGTCGCGAGTCACCTGGTCGATGACCGGCAAGAGGACCCTGGCGACAAAGATGATGGGCGTCTTCAAGTCGATGGACTCCTTTCTCGGCCCTGACTTCGAGAAGGGCCTGGCCCGCTTGAAGGCCACCGCGGAGAAGCCGACTGCCAGCTAGAGCCTGGGCGCCGCTGTGCGTCAGATGCTGATGATGATCTTGCCGAGAGCCTGGCCCGTCTGCAGGTACCGGAGGGCCTCGGCTACCTCGTTCAACGAGAACGTCCTGTCGATGACCGGCGTGAGCTCTCCGGCTTCCAGGTGCCCCGTCAGGACAGCCATCGAGTCCTTCTTGGCCGGCAGCGAGAAGTCGATCGGCGGCAGCTGACTCATGAACGGCGACATCGCCACCAGTCCGAGAACACGCGGCAGGCTGCCCAACCACCGGCCCGCCGCGTCACCGAATCCGTCGTGCCCGATGAGAACGTAGGACCCGTCGGGAGTGAGTGCGCGTCGGCATTCCCTGAAGGAGTGGTTCCCGACGACATCGAAGATCAGGTGGTAGCTCTGATGGGCCTGGGTGAAGTCCTCCTGGGTGAAGTCGATGACGTGCGCGGCGCCGAGTGAGCGGACCATGTCCAGCTTCCTGGCGGCGTCGACGCCGGTCACGGTCGCGCCTTGTGCTGTCGCGAGCTGCACCGCGAAGGCGCCCACGCCACCCCCGGCGCCGTTGACCAAGACACGTTGACCAGGCTGAAGTCGGCCCTGCCGAAGGTTGTGCAGGGCGATGAGCCCGGAGGTGGGCACGGCCGCTGCCTGCTCGAGCGTGATGTTGGCGGGCTTCAGCGCCAGTGAGTCCTGGGGGACGGACACGTACTCGGCGAAGGCGCCGCCGTTGTGCCACTGATAACCCGTGACGGTCTCGCCGAAGACCTCGTCCCCGGGCCGGAGCCGCGTCACGTTCCGGCCCACCACCTCGACCTGCCCCGCCACGTCGGTTCCCGGCACGCGGTTCTTCGGCCTCCGCAGGCCGGATCCCATCAGGCGCAGGACGTAGGGGCGGCCGCTCACGACGTGCCACACATCAGGGTGGACGGAGGCAGCGCGAACCCGCACGAGCACCTCGTCGTCCCCGACCACCGGCGTGTCGACGTCTCGGACCTGGAGCACGTCCGCTGATCCGTATCTGTCCTGGACGACGGCCCTCATGGTGGAACCGTATGCCCTACAGATCGCTACGAGCAGCCGCGGATGCGGCACGACGGTCCGGACTCAGGCGCCGGTGACCTCGAGGTCAAGCCACCCGGCGAGGTCCTCGATCTCGGCGCGGACCGCGGCGGTGATGGCTTTGGTGTAGCTGACGTCGTCGTGGATCGCGTTGACGACGAGGTGCCTCCTCCTCACTCAGGCGGTGGACGACCATGCCGCCGACCCTAGCGCCGCCGTTGACGCCGTGGCCTGAGTGTCAATCGCATCCGCCAAGGGTGCTGGCCGTCAATGAACCCACTGGTCCTCCGGAACGCCACGTCCTCGCCCGAGTAGCTGCCGAAGCAAGGCGACGTCGGCCTGCTGCTCGCTGGGCAGTTCGTAGTCCTCGTGGGCCAACAGTTGCCTGCGCCCGGACATGCGACGAACTCCTTGCACAGCTCGCCCGCCGATGCTTCGGTCATCACGGTCGCATGATCACTTGCCTATCCGGCCGACACCACCGAATTGACCAGAGGCGCGATGAACCTTGGACGTCGCCGTTCGGGTGGGCTGGAGGGCGGTCGGATCGGCTCTCGGGTCTAGGCTCGCCAGCATGCTGCCGTGGTCTGGCGAGATGTCGGGGCGGATCGAGGAGCACACATTTGCCAGCGAGATGCTGCGCGATAACCCGCTCGGCGACCCGCACGAACGGCCGCTGTGGGTGCAGGTGCCTCCGGGCTACACCCCGGATCGGCGCTACCCAGTGGTCTACCTCATCCAGGGTTACACGGGTCATCTGGCGATGTGGCGCAATCGCCCGGCGTTCCGGCAGCCGGTCACCGAGTTGTTCGATGCGGTGCTGTCCGATCCGGAAGTGCCGGATGTGCTCGTGGTCTACGTGGACGCGTGGACGGCCTACGGCGGCAGCCAGTTCGTCGACTCGCCGGGGACTGGGCGCTACCACTCCTACTTGTGCGACGAGGTCGTGCCGTTCGTGGACGGCACCTACGCCACGCTGGCTGAGCCGCAGCACCGCGCAATCATGGGCAAGTCAAGCGGCGGCTTCGGAGCGATGATCACGCCGATGCTGCGGCCGGACCTGTTCGGCGCGCTGGCCACACATGCCGGTGACGCGCTGTACGAGTACTGCTACATCCCCGAGTTCGCCCAGTCGGTGCGTGCGCTGCGCGACTACGACGGCGATGTCTGGCGCTGGTGGGATGAGTTCCGCTCTCGGGTGGCCTTCACCAAGGAAGCGGACCAGAAGCTGCTGATGCTGCTCGGGGTCGCGGCGTGCTTCTCCGCCGACGACGATGGCACCGTGCATCTGCCGTTCGACCCGCACACCGGAAGGCTTGTTGAGGGCGTCTGGCAGCGATGGCTGGAGTGGGACCCGGTGCGGATGCTCGAGCGCACCGAGTACGCCGACGCGCTGCGCAACCTCACCGGGGCGTGGATCGATGGCGGCACCCGCGATGAGTGGTATCTCGACATCGGCGCCACCGCGTTCCGCGACGGCCTGCAGCGCCTTGGTGTGGCAGACGAGCGGGTGCACTTCGAGCTGTTCGACGCCGGCCACGGCTCGATCGAGTACCGGTATCCGCTTGCCCTGACCTGGCTCGCCCACCGCCTCGCCCCCTGACCTGGCCCCGCACGGGCGGACGTGGTCACGGGGGCGTGAGGTCCTTCATCGACGAGGGTCAGGCGTCGTCGTCCTCGGGCAGGCGGCACCAGCGCTCGGCCACGAGACCGGACACCACCATCGCCGTCGCCGCGAGTACGGCCAGGACGGACAGGACCAGCCGGTCCCGGCGCGGCTCGATCCCCAGATCGGGGACGACGACCAGAGCCTGGCCGGCGTACCAGCCCACCAGGAGTGCGCCGGAGTGGCTGGAAGCCTTGGCCAGCACGGCAGTCCGGGCCGCGCGCAGGGGGTCGATCCGGCGGTCGCGCTCGCCGTTGTTCCAGCGCCGCACCGGCCACCCGACGACCAGCACGGCCGCGGCGATCACCAGCATCCCGACCAGGGCCGACCACGGCAGGGGGAACGGGCCGTGCCCGGACGACTCCCACACCCGCATCGCCGAGAACCCGATGACCGCGGCCACCACAGCAAGAAGGGCGAGCACGCGAAACTTGGTGGCGTTCAACGAATCTGCACCGCCGTCGGTCGGACGCCGACTGCATCCGGAGCCGCTGCGGCCAGGTCGTTCACGCGACCGCCGTGCGGGCCGGGCAGGACCGCGTCGGGGTCGACCGCCGCCCAGGGCACGAGCACGAAGGCGCGCTCGTGCGCGCGCGGGTGGGGCACCTCGAGCCGTTCACCGGCACACACGAGCTCTCCGTACGCGATCACGTCGACGTCCAAGGTCCTTGCGCCCCAGCGCGTCTCCCGGGTGCGGCCGTGGGCGGCCTCGACCACGTGCACGGCGGCCAGCAGCTGGTGGGGTGACAGCGTGGTGACCGCGAGCACCACCGCGTTCAGGTAGTCGCCCTGGTCGGGGCCGCCGACGGGTGCGGTCTGCACCACGGGCGAGACCCGGTCCACGGTCAGGGAGTCGACGTCGTCCAGCACCGCGACCGCGGAGGTCAGCGTCGCCGCGGAGTCCCCGAGGTTCGATCCCAGAGCGAGGACGACCGGCACCGGTTGAGCGGGGACGGCGTCGAGGTCGGCCGGGCGTACCGGCGACGTCATGTCGCCTCCTCGGAGCGCCGGTGGATGCGCACGACCACGTCGCCGAAGCGCACCTGTACCGGTGCCTGCGGCTTGTGCACCGCGACATCCACGGCCCGCACGCGCCCGTCGTCCAGGCACACCGTCGCGATGCGCTGCGCGAGCCTCTCGAGCAGGTCGACCGGGTCGGTCGCGACGGCGTCGTGCACGCGCTGGGCGACGACCCCGTAGTCGACCGCGTCGGCGAGGTCGTCGCTGGCAGCCGCCGCGCTCGTGTCGAGGTGCAGCACCACGTCGACGACGAACTCCTGGCCCTGCTCGCGCTCGAACGCGAACACCCCGTGGTGGCCGGTCGCCCTGATGCCGTGCAGCTCGACCCGGTCCAGTGCGGTCACGCGCCGCCCCCGGAGGCCGCCGACCACGCGGCCGCGACGCGGACGGCATCCGCCGAGGCTGCCACCTCGTGCACCCGCACCCCCCACGCCCCGGCGGCGGCGGCCAGCGCGGAGACCGCAGCCGACGCGGCGTCGCGCTCCGTGGGCGCGAGCGGCTCTCCGTCGGGCTGCGCGAGCAGGTCGCCGAGGAACCGCTTGCGCGAGGCGCCCACCAGCACCGGGCGGCCGATCGACACCAGCGCGTCGAGGTGGGCCAGCAGAGCCCAGTTGTGCTCGGCCGCCTTGGCGAACCCGAGTCCTGCGTCCAGCACGACCTGAGCGGGATCGACCCCCGCGCCCACCATCACGTCCAGCCGCTCGACGAGGGCGGCACGCACCTGTGCCACCACGTCGTCGTAGTGCGCGAGCGCGTCCATCGTGTCGCTGTGGCCGCGCCAGTGCATCAACACGTAGGGGACCCCGGAGTCCGCGATGAGTCGCGACATCTCGGGGTCGGAGAGACCGCTGCTGACGTCGTTCACCATCACCGCGCCGGCGTCCAACGCCGCTCGGGCCACCGAGGCCCGCATCGTGTCGATGCTGACCCGGACGCCCTCGGCAGCCAGGGAGCGGACGACGGGCAGCACCCGCCGCAGCTCCTCCGACTCGGGCACCCGCGCGGCGCCGGGTCGGGTCGACTCCCCGCCGACGTCGACGAGGTCCGCTCCGTCGGCGAGCAGGTGCAGCCCGTGCCGGACCGCGGCCGCGGGCTCGTACCAGGACCCGCCGTCGCTGAAGGAGTCGGGCGTGACGTTGACCACGCCGATCACCAGGCACCGCCCGGCGGCCGGACCGTTGATCCCGGGGACGAGCGCGCCCGGAGCCGCCAGCCGAGCGTTGGAGGAGCTGCTCATCGACCAAGCACCAGGGTGAGGGCCTCCGCCCGGCTGGCCGGGTCGCGCAGCTGCCCGCGCATCGCCGACGTGATCGTCCGCGATCCGGGCTTGCGGACCCCGCGCATCGACATGCACAGGTGCTCGCACTCCACGACGACGATCACGCCGCGCGGCTCGAGGCGCTCCATCAGGGCGTCAGCGATCTGGGACGTCATCCGCTCCTGCACCTGCGGGCGGCGGGCGAAGAGGTCGACGAGCCGGGCCAGCTTGGAGATGCCGGTGATGCGGCCGTCCTTCGCCGGGATGTAGCCGACGTGCGCGACTCCGTGGAACGGGACCAGATGATGCTCACACGTCGAATAGACCTCGATGTCCTTGACCACGATCATCTCGTCGTGGCTCAGCTCGAACGTCGTGGTGAGGACGTCGGCGGGCTCACGCCAGAGCCCCGAGAACGTCTCGGCGTACGCCCGTGCCACGCGTGCCGGTGTCTCGACCAGCCCGTCCCGGTCGGGGTCCTCCCCGATCGCCAGCAGGATCTCGCGGACGGCCGCCTCGACCCGAGGCCCGTCGTACGGCGGGCGCGGCGGTGAGCCCGCGCCGGTGCCGGCCAACGGTCAGCCCTTCTTGGTCGGGTCGACCTTGCCGCCCTCAGGCACCTCGACGGTCTCTTCGGCGGGGTGCTCGTGCCTGGCCTCGGCGGCCTCGTCCTGCGGCGCCAGGACCTTGCCGTTGGCCCCGCCGTTGTTGGACGCCTTCCGCTCGGCCGGCGACAGGATCGGCGGGATGTCGGAGACGTGCCGCTGGTCGCTGGAGAGCCAGACCGGGCGAAGGTCGCGCTTGACGACGGGGGCGAACACCTCGGCGAGCTCATCCTTGCCCAGGGTCTCGCGCTCGAGCAGCTGACCGACCAGGTCGTCGAGGACCGCGCGGTGCTCCACGAGCACCTCCCACGCCTCGTCGTGCGCGGCCTCGATCAGGCGCCTCACCTCGTCGTCGACGATCGAGGCGACCTCCTCGGAGTAGTCGCGTCCGTGACCCATGTCGCGGCCCATGAAGACCTCGCCGGAGCCTTGGCCGAGCTTGATCGCGCCCACCCGCTCGCTCATGCCGAACTCGGTGACCATCTTCTGCGCGAGTCCCGTGGCCTTCTCGATGTCGTTCGAGGCTCCGGTGGTCGGGTCGTGGAAGACGAGCTCCTCGGCGACGCGGCCACCGAGCGCGTAGGCCAGCTGGTCGAGCAGCTCGTTGCGCGTGGTCGAGTACCGGTCCTCCGCGGGCATCACCATCGTGTAGCCGAGGGCGCGACCACGCGGCAGGATCGTCACCTTGGTCACCGGGTCGGTGTGGCGCATCGCCGCGGCCACCAGGGCGTGCCCGCCCTCGTGGTACGCCGTGATCTTCTTCTCCTTCTCGTTCATCAGCCGGGTGCGCTTCTGCGGGCCGGCGATGACGCGGTCGATCGCCTCGTCCAGGGCCATGTCGTCGATCAGCTTGGCGTCGCTGCGCGCGGTCAGCAGGGCCGCCTCGTTCAGGACGTTCGCGAGGTCGGCTCCGGTGAAGCCGGGGGTGCGCCGGGCGACGGCCATCAGGTCGACGTCCGCGGCGAGCGGCTTGCCCTTGCCGTGCACCTCGAGGATCTGCTTGCGCCCGTTCATGTCCGGCGGCTCGACCGCGATCTGCCGGTCGAAGCGGCCGGGCCGCAGCAGCGCCGGGTCAAGGATGTCGGGTCTGTTCGTGGCCGCGATCAGGATCACGTTCGTCTTGACGTCGAACCCGTCCATCTCCACCAGCAGCTGGTTCAGCGTCTGCTCACGCTCGTCGTGCCCGCCGCCCATGCCGGCGCCGCGGTGGCGGCCGACGGCGTCGATCTCGTCGACGAAGATGATCGCGGGCGCGTTGTTCTTGGCCTGCTCGAACAGGTCACGCACGCGCGAGGCGCCGACACCGACGAACATCTCGACGAAGTCCGAGCCCGAGATCGAGTAGAACGGGACTTCGGCCTCGCCGGCGACCGCCCGGGCCAGCAGGGTCTTGCCGGTCCCCGGCGACCCGTACAGCAGCACGCCCTTGGGGATCTTGGCCCCGACCGCCTGGAACTTCGCCGGCTCGGAAAGGAACTCCTTGATCTCGTACAGCTCCTCGACGGCCTCGTCCGCGCCGGCGACGTCGGAGAAGGTGACCTTGGGGGCCTCCTTGCTGACCAGCTTCGCCTTGGACTTGCCGAACTGCATCACCTTGTTGCCGCCGCCCTGCATCTGCGACAGCAGGAACCAGAACAGGCCGAGGATGATGATCAGCGGCAGCAGGGTGATCAGCAGAGTGCCGATCCACGAGTCCTGGGGGACGTCGTCCGTGTAGTCGTCCGGCACCGCGTTCGTGACGGCGTCCACGACCTCCTCGCCACGGGGGGCGACGTAGAGGAACTGGACCTGGGTGCCCTTGTCCTCGTACTCCTCCGTCAGCGTGAGGTCGACGCGCTGCTCGCCGTCGACGATCTTGGCCTGCTCGACCTGGCCGTCGGCGAGCAGCTTCAGCCCGACCGAGGTGTCGACACGCTGGAAGCCACCCCCGGACAGCGCCTGGCTGCCCACGAGCAGGACGAGGAGACCCACGACGATCCAGATCGCCGGGCCGCGGAGAATACGCCTGAAGTCCATCGATGCGGGACTGCGCGTCCCGTCCTTCCTGCTCGCCTGAGTACGCACACGACGGTACACCGGCAGGCCGGAACCGGCCGCGTCGCTGTCAGGGGCAACGGTCGGCGGCTGCCCCCTGTTCCGCAGCCGGCCCGCACGGCGGCCGCGCAACCGGCCTACGCGCGCCAGCCGGAGTCGTCGACGCCGCCGGGCACGTCCGCGTCCGGGTCGTAGGGGTCGCGGGTGATCACGAACGACGCCAGGTCCAGGTGGTCGATCGACCCGTCGTCCCGCCGGACGACGCGCAGGGTCTCGCCCGCGTAGTAGTCGTCGATGCCGACCCAGCGCTCCCCGTCGCGCCGGAACGCAGACGCGCGACCCCGCCCGCCGAGGCCCTCGATCCGGAAGGCGTCGCGGTCCGATCGGACTGCCAGCGGGGTCGGCCCCCAGTACCAGGGCCCGAGCAGCTCGGAGACCCCGTCGCCCACGGACGACGGCCGCCACGGCTCGGGGAGGACCGGCTCGAGCCCGGCGACGTCGGCGAGCAGGCCGGTGTCGAGGCACGCCGGCCAGCCCGCGGTCGCGTTGGCGAACGCCACCACCGCGTCGCCGGAGCCCGGGTCCGCCCGGAGCGTGGCGAGGAAGCCGGGCATCGACCCGCCGTGGCCGACGTGCGTGGCGCGGGTGCCGTCGTCCCGCACCACGGGCCAGACCTGGGGGCCGAGGCCGTGGCCGCCCCAGCCGTCCGGCCCGGCCCGGAGCGCGACCGGCTCGCGCATCTCCGCGACCGTGTCCGGCGCCAGCACGCCGCCGCCGTCCCCGGCCAGCGCGGCGGCCCAGCGCGAAAGGTCGGCGACCGTCGACCACAGCTGGCCCGCCGGGCCCATCGCGCCGGCGTCGTGCTCGGGCTCGGCCAGCAGCAGGTCCGCCCACGGGTGCACCGCGAACCCGCGCGCCGCGGGCGGCCCGGGTCGGGTCGTCGTCCGGCCCATCCCGAGGGGCTCGAGCAGCTCGGTCCGCACGCACTCGTCCCACGACCGGCCCCGGAGCCGCGCAACCATCTCGCCGAGCACCCCGTATCCCACGTTGGAGTAGTGGAAGCGGGCGCCGGCGCGGTGCTTGGTCCAGCTCTCGTCGGCCTCGGACGCCAACCGCGCGAAGTCGGCGCCCGGCGTCCGCTCCCACCACGGGCCGGCGGTCTCCGACGTCAGGCCCGCCGAGTGCGAGAGCAGCTCGGCCACCCGGGCCGAGCCGAACGGCGTCCCGGGCACGTGCTCCTCGACGGTGTCCTCGAGCCGCACGGCGCCCTCGTCGCGCAGCCGCATCACGCAGGCCGCCACGAACGTCTTGGTGATCGAGCCGATCCGGTACTGCGTGCCGGCGTCCGGCTCGGCGCCGCCGACGTCCCCGCGTCCACCCGACCAGACCAGCTCGCCACCACGGACGACACCGGCGACGACGGAGGGCAGTCGGCCGTCGACCTGGGCCCGCGCGAGGCGGTGCAGCAGCCGCGCCTGCGTGTCGGGCCGCAGGGTCACGACGAGTAGACGTGCGGCGCGAGCGTGCCGACGAACGGGAGGTTGCGGTAGCGCTCGGCGAAGTCCAGCCCGTACCCGACGACGAACTCGGTCGGGATGTCGAAGCCCGTGTACTTCACGTCGACGTCGACCTTGGCGGCGTCGGGCTTGCGCAGCAGCGCGAGCACCTCGACGGACGCCGGCCCGCGCGAGCCGAGGTTCGCCACCAGCCAGGAGAGGGTCAGCCCGGAGTCGATGATGTCCTCGACGATCAGCACGTGGCGACCGGTGAGGTCCTGGTCGAGGTCCTTGAGGATCCGGACGACGCCGGACGACTTGGTGCCCGAGCCGTAGCTGGAGACCGCCATCCAGTCCATCTCCGCGGGCGTGTGCAGATGGCGCGCGAAGTCGGCCATCACCATCACGGCGCCCTTCAGTACCCCGATCAGCAGCAGGTTGCGGCCGGCGTAGTCGGCGTCCACCTGCGCCGCGAGCTCGCTCAGGCGGCGCTGGATGTCCTCGGCGCTGACCAGGACCTTCTCGAGGTCGTTGCCCATGTCGTCGGCGTCCACGGGTCGGAGCCTCCCACACCCCTACCCGCCGTAGCCTTTGCCCCCGCCACCAACACAACTGGGGCCGAACCGGGGCGGCCAGGGGAGCAAGGGTCGCTGGCGAGAGCAAGGTCAGGGGGAG
>Ga0209587_1000644_pt1 | contig 17094 bp, 18 predicted proteins | sample NGEPerD_2_FD_184512 | JGI IMG/M metagenome (GOLD analysis project Ga0209587, IMG submission 184512) | Arctic peat soil microbial communities from the Barrow Environmental Observatory site, Barrow, Alaska, USA - NGEE PermafrostL1-D... | ecosystem: Environmental > Terrestrial > Soil > Wetlands >... | reverse complement strand
GCCGCCTTCGAGGCCACGTCGGTCTCCACCACGCGCACGGTGGGATCGATGGAGCGGGCGATCGCCGCGGTGTCGTCGCTGCAGCCGTTGCACGCAACGACCACGTCGAGCGCGCCCGGCTCGACGCCGTCGAGCAGCGTCGTGAGGCAGCGCCGGATCACACCGGCCTCGTTGTGGGCGGGGATGACCACCGAGATCATGAGCGCTGCGGTGTGTCGGGCACAGGCGGCCAGCCGCGGCGCCAGGTCGCGCGCGCGTTCCACACGTCGGGCCAGGGCGACGACGTCCGGCCGACGAGCCGGGCACCGAGGCTGCGCAGTCCGGCGCCGATCACGAGCAGCGCCACGCCGGCGCGCGCCCGGGCCGGCGACCAGTGCTTGGCCAGCAGCGTGGTCTTGCCCCGCAGCACCATGGCGCGGCTCCGGGCGCCCGAACCGCTTGCCGCGGCGAGGACGTGGGTGATCGTCGCGTCGGGGGTGATCGCCGGCCGAAAGCCTGCGGCCCGGGCCCGCATGGCCAGATCCGCGTCCTCGGCGTACATGAAGAAGCGTTCGTCGAAGCCGCCCAGGCGGTCCCAGGTCTCGCGCGAGGCCGCCAGGAGGCAGCCGGTGATGATGTCGACAGCCCGTACGGAGTCGCGTTCCCATCGACCGAGGGATTCCGGGTCGAACGCTTCGGAGTGGCGCAGTGCCGTCGAGAGCCCGAAGGCGAAGCACGTCAGGCTCCACAGTGTGATGTCACCCCAGCAGGACCCGGGGTCGACCGTGCCGTCGGGCCGCAGCGTTCGCCCCCCGGTCAAGCCGGCCCGCGGATGGGCACGCCCGAAGTCCAAGAGGCGCTCCAACGCGCGGTCGTGGACCTCGGTGTCGGGATTGAGCAACACGATCCACGGCGCGTGGGACGCCGCCACCCCCCGGTTGCACGCCCGAGCGAAACCGTCGTTGTTGTCCGAGCGGATGAGGGCGACCTCGGCGAACTCGGTGGCGACCATGTCGGCCGAACCGTCGGACGACGCGTTGTCGACGACCACGACCTCCAAGCGGACCGACGTCGTCTCCGAGAAGACCGAGCGGAGGCAGCCTTCGAGGAGCTCGCGGGTGTTGTAGGACACCACGATGACGCTCAGGTCCAGGGAGTCGGTCGCCATTCGAGTCGCTCCAGGTACCGTGTCGCCGTCGGGAGGTCCGCGATGCTACCGGTGACTCCGCGGAGGCGGTCCGACATCGCTCCAGCTTGACTCCCCGTCGGGGGCTCCCCTACGTTGGGAAATTATTCACAAGCGGTCGCGCGGGCGGTCGCGCGGCCGGGGAAAGAGCGGTTCTCGGGTGAACAGCCAGATCCGGCGAGCGGTGGCGCCGCGGAGCGACAGCGACCCCATGGCGGCAGCCATGGAGTTCGTGGTCACCCCGTCGGTTCTCGGCCTCCTCGGCTGGCTCCTCGACGCCCGTATCGGCACGCCGCCGTTGTTCACCGTCGGCCTCGCGCTCACGGCGATCGTCGGCGTGAGCGTCTCGCACTACTTCCGCTACATGGCCCGGATGGCACGAGAGGACGAGGGCAAGCCGTGGACCCGTCGCCCGCAATAGCTGACGCCACGCCGGTGGCCTTCGAGGGCGACATCGCCCGCGATCTGGCGCGGCGCGCCGTGATCGTGTCGCCGTTGGTGATCGTTGCGCTCGGCCTGTGGCGCGGGTGGCCCGGCGCGGTGAGCGCCGCGATCGGCATCGTGCTCGTGATCCTCAACTTCCTCGTTGCGGCGCGCCTCATCACGTGGGCCGCCGAGCGCGCACCCGGCGTGCTGGCCGCCGTGATCCTCGGTGGGTTCCTCGCTCGTCTGGTCGCGCTCACGCTGATCGTCCTCGCGTTACAGGATCAGAGCTTCATCGACCTACCCGTGCTCGTGCTCACCGTCGCCGTCACCCATCTCGGGCTGCTGGTCTGGGAGACCCGCCATGTGGGGCTCAGCCTGGCCGCGCCCGGACTCAAGCCCCGCCGGACGGGGAGGTAGTCGACGGTGCTCGCAGCCTTCACGTTCCCGCCGATCGACGAGCTCTTCCGTTGGCAGGACCTCGCGTTCGGGGACACGCCCTTCGCGATCAACAAGACCTCTCTGCTCATGATGATCTCGGTGGCACTGATCCTGATCATCTTCATCGGCGGCAGTCGGAGGATGAAGCTGATCCCGTCGAGGCTGCAGAACGTGCTCGAGATGACCTACGAGTTCATCGATCGCGGCATCACCCGCGACGTCATCGGCGCCGACGCCACGCGCTTCACCCCCTTCCTCGGGAGCCTGTTCCTCTTCATCCTGTTCCTGAACGTCTGGGAGGTCATCCCGTTCATTCAGTTCCCGCCGACGGCACGGTTCGGTGTCCCGCTGTACCTCGCGCTCCAGACCTACGCCATCTACTGGTACGTCGCCCTTCGGCATCAAGGTTTCAAGTACCTCACCGGCCACCTCTTCCTGCCCGGCGTGCCGTGGCCCATGTACTTCCTCCTCGCTCCGATCGAGCTGCTCCAGATCGTGGTCGTGCGGCCCTTCTCGCTGGCGGTCCGACTCCTCGCCAACATGATGGCGGGCCACATCTTGCTCACCGCGCTCGCGCTGCTCACCGCGTATGCCCTCGAGAACGCGCCGATCATCGCCATCGGCCCGTTCGCGCTCAACGTCGGCGTGACCGCCTTCGAGATCCTGGTCGGGTTCCTCCAGGCCTACATCTTCACGCTGCTGACCGCCGTCTACATCGGCGATTCACTCCACCCCGAACACTAGGAGAGACACCATGCATGACCTCTACCTCGCCGCGCAGCAGGCCGGTGAGCTCAAGGACGGCCTCCAGTCGATCGGCGCCGGTATCGCCTACGGTGCCGCGGCCATCGGTCCGGGCATCGGCATCGGCCTCGTCGTCGGCAGTGCGATCGAGTCGATGGCGCGCCAACCGGAGATGCAGGGCACCATCCGGACCACGATGTTCCTCGGGATCGCGTTCACCGAGGCGCTCGCGTTGTTCGGCTTCGTGCTCTTCTTCCTGGCCAAGAGCTGAGGCGGGTCCGATGTTGTCGACGCTGCTGCTCGCCGCCGAAGAGGAGGTGACGGCCAAGAACCCGATCGTCCCCGAGACGAAAGAGATCATCTGGGCGGCCATCGCGTTCCTGATCGTCTTCTCGTTGCTCGCGTGGAAGGCGTGGCCGGCGATCAAGCAGGCGATCCAGGATCGCGAGGACAAGATCCGTGCCGACCTCGAACGGGCCGAGGCGGCCCGGACCGAGGCCGAGACGGAGTTGGGCGACTACCAGCGCCAGCTCGCGGACGCCCGGGGCGAGGCGGGTCGGATCATCGAGGAAGCGCGGCAGGCCGCGGACCAGGTGCGCAAGGACCTGATCGCGAAGGCCGAGTCCGACGCAGCCGAGCTGCGTGGTCGCGCCGGCGACGACATCAGGCTCGCCACCGAACGGGCGATGGCTGATCTGCAGAGCCGGGTCGCCGACCTGTCGATCGAGCTGGCCGAGAAGGTCGTCGAGAAAAACCTCGATCGCGAGACGCAGATCCAGCTCATCGAGAACTACATCAACGACGTCGGGAGCCGGTAGCAGCATGAGCCGAGGATCCGAGACGTGCGAGCGCGAGGGATGACCGTCCAGGAACGCGTCGACGCCTACTCGAACGCCCTCCTCGAGGTGGCTCGGGCGGAGGGCCACCTCGAGGCGGTCGAAGACGACCTCTTCCGTTTCGCGCGCGTGCTCGCGGGTAGTGACGAGCTGCGCCTCGCGCTCACCGACCCGCACCTCCCGGCGGAACGACGGATGGCGATCGTCGATGAGCTGATGGGCGGCAAGGCGCTCGCGACCTCGGCTGCGCTCGCGGCGTTCATCGTCGGAGTCGGACGGGCGTCCGACCTCGTCGACATCGTGGAAGCGTTCGTCGTGAAGGCGGCGCGGTTCCGCGAGAGGGAGGTGGCCGAGGTCCGCAGCGCCCTTCCGCTCGACGAGAGCCAGCGCACCCGCCTCGCTCAGGGCCTCGCTGCCGCGACGGGCAAACAGATCGAGCTCAAGGTGATCATCGACCCCTCGGTGCTCGGAGGCCTCGTCGCGCGCGTCGGCGACACGGTCATCGACGGCACGGTACGTCACCGCCTGGATCAATTGAGAGAACAGGTCTGATCGATGTCAGAACTCACGATCAACGTCGACGAGATCGCCGCGGCGATCCGATCGCACGTCGGGAACTTCAAGCCCGAGCTCAACAAGGCTCAGGTGGGGCGCATCCTCGAGGTCGGCGACGGCATCGCCCGCGTGTCGGGTCTCCCCGAGACTGCGGTCAACGAGCTGCTCGAGTTCGAAGGGGGCATCTACGGGCTCGCCCTGAACCTCGACGAGGAATCGATTGGTGCGGTCGTGCTCGGCGAGTGCGAGAAGGTCGAAGAGGGTCAAACGGCGAGCAACACGGGCCGGATCCTGTCGGTGCCGGTCGGCGACGCCCTCATCGGCCGGGTCGTGAGCGCCCTCGGTGAGCCCATCGACGGCAAGGGCCCGATCGCGACGACCGAGGAGCGTCGGCTCGAGATCCAGGCGCCCGGAATCGTCGACCGCCAGCCCGTCAGTGAGCCACTCCAGACCGGGATCAAGGCGATCGACGCGATGACGCCGATCGGACGGGGCCAGCGCGAGCTCATCATCGGCGACCGCAAGACCGGCAAGACCACGGTGGCGATCGACACCATCCTCAACCAGCGCGGTTCCGGCGTGAAGTGCATCTACGTCGGTATCGGCCAGAAGGGGTCGACGATCGCCCAGACCGTGGCCACGCTGGAGTCCCATGGCGCGATGGAGTACACGGTCGTCGTCAACGCGCCGGCGTCTGACGGAGCGGTGTTCAAGTACCTCGCGCCGTACGCGGCCTGCGCGATGGGTGTCCACTGGATGGACAACGGCGAGGCCGCCCTCGTGGTGTACGACGACCTGTCCAAGCAGGCCGAGGCTTACCGCCAGCTCGCGTTGCTGCTACGGCGCCCGCCCGGCCGTGAGGCGTACCCGGGTGACGTGTTCTACCTGCACTCGCGTCTCCTCGAGCGTGCCGCGAAGCTGAGCGACGAGCGAGGCGGCGGCTCCCTGACCGCGTTGCCCATCATCGAGACCAAGGCCGGTGACGTCTCGGCGTACATTCCGACCAACGTGATCTCGATCACCGACGGTCAGATCTATTTGCAGGACGACCTCTTCAAGTCGGGTGTGCGCCCGGCGGTCGACGTCGGCATCTCGGTGTCACGCGTTGGTGGTTCCGCACAGATCAAGGCGATGAAGGGCGTCGCGGGCACGTTGAAGCTCGACCTCGCACAGTTCCGTGAGCTCGAGGCATTCGCAACGTTCGGTTCCGAGCTCGACGCGGTGTCGGCCGCGCAGCTCGGCCGGGGCTACCGCCTCGTCGAGCTGCTGAAGCAGTCGCTCAACTCGCCGATGCCCGTCGAAGAGCAGGTCGTCGTGATCTACTGCGGCACTGAAGGCGTGCTCGACGACCTGCCGGTGGAAGAGGTGCAGCGATTCGAGCGGGACATCCTCGAGTGGTTCCGTACCCGGCACTCGCCCATGCTCGACACGATTCGCGACTCCGGCAAGCTCCCCGAGGGCGACGCGTTCGACGCCGCGATCAGAGAGTTCAAGACCCAGTTCTTCGCGGGCCTCGAGGCCGGCGCGCCGGCCTCCGCCATCGCGACCGCCCAGTAGGTTCTCACGTGTCCGTGCCCATGACGAGCCGTCGCCGAACCGAGACCGAAGTGGGCGGCTGAGATGGCCGGCGGTCAGGAGAAGATTCTCAAGCGGCGGATCCGCAGCGTCCAGTCGACGAAGAAGATCACGCGTGCGATGGAGCTCATCGCCGCGAGTCGCATCGTCAAGGCCCAGGCTCGGGTCGTGGCGGCCCGGCCGTACGCCGAGAAGATCACCGACGTCATCCATCACCTCTCTGAAGGTGGCTCGGGGGACAAGAGCCCCTTGCTCGTGGCCCGCCCCGAGGTCAACACCGTCGCGTTCGTCGTCATCACCGCCGACCGGGGCCTGTGCGGCGCGTACAACTCGTCGGTGATCCGACGGGCCGAACGCAGCCTGAAGGCCGAGGAGGCACGCGGGCGCGAGTACTCCCTGATCCTGGTGGGCAAGAAGGCCGAGTCGTACTTCCGATTCCGCGACTACCGCATCGACGCTGTCTTCGACGGCATGAGCGACACGCCGACGTACGAGGACGCCCGGAGGGTCGCCGCCGCAGTCACCGAGCCCTTCGAGTCGGGCGCCGCCGATCGCGTGCAGCTCGTCTACACCCGGTTCAAGTCCGCCGGGTCGCAGGAGGTCGTGGAGAACACGCTCATGCCCCTCGACGCCAGGGCGCTCGGGATCGAGCCGGTCAGTGCCGACGACGACGAGGCCGGTGCCGGTGCCGGTGACGCAGCCACCGCGTCGTACGAGTACGAGCCGTCACCGGAGGAGATCCTGGACCGATTGTTGCCGCGCTACGTCGAGTCCCGTTTGTTCGCGGCGCAGCTCGACGCGGCCGCGTCGGAGCACGCAGCCCGCCAGCGGGCGATGAAGGCCGCGACCGACAACGCGGATGACCTCATCACCAAGCTCACCCGCGTGATGAACCGAGCGCGCCAGGACTCGATCACGACCGAGATCATGGAGATCGTGAGCGGCGCCGAGGCGCTGCGCTCCGGCCCGCAGCTCCTCCCCGATGATCTGCTCGCCGACACGATCGAGAACCGCAAGGCGGAGCTGTTCCGCGCTCACGAGTCATGAGCGCGTTCGGCTTCCCCGACCCGAGGAGTCACCGATGACTGCCACAGCCACCCCCCGGACCGAGCTGAAGGAAGGCCGGGTCGTTGCGATCGCCGGGCCCGTCGTCGACGTGGAGTTCCCGGCCGACGCACTGCCCGAGATCAACACCGCGCTCGAGATGGAGGTCGAGCTCGAAGGCGAGACGGTGAAGATCGTCGCCGAGGTCGCCCAACAGATCGGCGACGGCCGTGTGCGGGTCGTGTGCATGAAGCCGACCGACGGAATGCGCCGCGGCCAGCTCGTCCGCAACACCGGGCGGGGCATCTCCATGCCGGTCGGTGCAGGCGTGCTCGGCCACGTCTTCAACGTCATCGGCGAGCCCCTGGACGTCACCGCGGATGAGCTCACCGGTATCGAGGACCACTGGGAGATCCACCGCGACCCTCCGCCCTTTGACCAGCTCGAGCCCAAGGCACTGATGTTCGAGACCGGCATCAAGGTCATCGACCTGCTCGAGCCGTACGTGCAGGGCGGCAAGATCGGCCTCTTCGGTGGTGCCGGCGTCGGCAAGACCGTGCTCATCCAGGAGATGATCCAGCGGGTGGCCACCCAGCACGGTGGCGTGTCGGTGTTCGCGGGGGTCGGCGAACGGACCCGTGAGGGAACGGACCTGTGGCTGGAGATGACCGAGTCCGGGGTGATCGAGAAGACCGCGCTGGTCTACGGCCAGATGGACGAGCCGCCGGGCGTGCGGCTGCGCGTCGCGCTCTCCGCGCTCACCGTCGCCGAGTACTTCCGGGATGTGAAGAACCAGGACGTGTTGCTGTTCGTCGACAACATCTTCCGATTCGTCCAGGCGGGCTCGGAGGTGTCGACGCTGCTCGGCCGCATGCCTTCGGCGGTGGGGTACCAGCCGACCCTGGCCGATGAGATGGGCGAGCTCCAGGAGCGGATCACCTCGACCAAGGGTCATTCGATCACGTCGCTCCAAGCGGTGTACGTACCGGCCGACGACTACACCGACCCGGCGCCGTTCACGACGTTCACCCACCTCGACGCGACCACCGAGCTCTCGCGTGATATCGCCGCGCTGGGTATCTACCCCGCGGTGGACCCACTGGCATCGACGTCGAACGTCTTGAGTCCCGAGGTCGTCGGTCAGCGCCACTACGACATCGCTCGTCAGGTCCAGGAGGTGCTCCAGCGGTACAAGGAGCTCCAGGACATCATCGCGATCCTCGGTCTCGACGAGCTCTCCGAGGAGGACCGCGTCATCGTGGCGCGGGCCCGCAAGATCCAGCGGTTCCTGTCGCAGCCGTTCTTCGTCGGCGAGCAGTTCACCGGCCTGAAGGGCATCTACGTCTCGGTCTCCGACACGGTCGAGAGCTTCGAGAAGCTTGTCGGCGGCGAGCTCGACGAGTTGCCCGAGCAGGCGTTCTTCAACGTCGGTGGTGTCGACAGCGTGCTCGAGAAGGCGAAGTCGCTCCAGGAAGGCAGCTGAGCCGTGTCGCTGCACGTCACGGTGGTGTCGCCCGAGGCCGTCTTGTACGAGGGCGAGGCCGAGATGGTCGTGTGTCGTCCGTCCGACGGTGAGCTCGCGTTCCTGCCGGGCCACGAGCTTTTTGTCGGCGCGCTCGGCGGCTACCCCGTGCGCGTGATCCGCGGGGCGGACGAGCCCGAGCTCGCGATGGCGGTCCACGGCGGTTTCGTGGAGTTCAGTGACGATTCGGTGACCGTCCTGTCCGACGTCGCCGAGCTGCCCGATCAGATCGACGTCGCCCGGGCCGAGGTGGCCAAGGAACAAGCGGAGCGCCGGTTGGCCGCCGACGCCCAGGACGCCGAGGCGGCCGAGGCGCTCGCCCGGGCGAACCTGCGGCTCGAGGCGGCTCGCGGCACCCCAACGCTGTCGCCCTGACCCGTACGGTGCGCAGGGGCGCGCCCGCTGGGCCGGTTCGCCGTGGGAGTGTGACCGAATGACGCGCCGGCTTCGGTTCCTGCTCGTCGTGGCCGTGCTCGGGCTCGTGCCGGCCGCGACACCGGGCCTTGTGCCCGCCGGCGCGACCGACACGAGCGCGCCAGGCGACACCGAGCCGTTCGAGCGGCTCGGAGCGTGGGTCGACGTCTACGACTACGCCCCCGCGTTCCAGTCCGACGGCGCGGTGCCCGCGGTCACTCCCGCGTCGGTCCGGGACATGGCTGGTCTCGGGGTCGAGACGCTCTACCTCCAGGCGGCCCAGCTCGACGACCGGTCGAAGGGCGATCTCGTCGACCGGCGCCTCATCGGCCGGTTCCTCCGCGAGGCGCACGACCACGATGTGCGCGTCGTGGCGTGGTTCTTGCCGAAGTTCGACAAGCCGAGCGCCGACCTGCGCCGGATTCGCGCCATGGTCGACTTCGAGGTGGACGACCAACGCTTCGACGGGTTCGGGCTGGACATCGAGTGGACCGGGTCGGTCACCGACGTCGCGGCCCGCAACGACGCGCTGATCGAGCTGTCCCGGAAGGCGCGAAACATCGTCGGCGACGCCCCGCTCGGCGCGATCGTGCTCGATCCGGTCCTGCTGGAGGTCGTGAACGACCAGTACTGGCCGTCGTTCCCGTGGCGGAAGATCCGCAACCGGTACGACGCGTGGTTGCCGATGACGTACTGGACGAACCGCGACTCGGAATCGGGCTATCGCGAGGGCTTCGCCTACGCGGACGAGAACATCCGACGCCTGCGCGCCAACCTCGGTCGATCCGATGCCGCCGTGCATCCGATCGGGGGGATCGCGGACGACGTGAGCCCGGCGGATGTGAACGGGTTCGTGCGCGCGGCGCGGCGCAACGATGCCATCGGATGGTCGCTCTATGACTACGCCACGACCCCCACGCCCCTGTGGACTCGTCTGCGGCCGTAGCCGACGCGACCCGACCCGCCGCGTCGGCGCCGCGGTGGGCCCCCCGCCGTTCGGCGACGTCGGGCGAGCTCGAGGCCTGCTAGTCGAACTTGAGCGCCGAGTAGCGCATGAGCTTCTGCCACTTGTGGGTGGCGTCGATCTTGCGGATCGTCCCCGACTTCGAGCGCATCACCAGACTCTGGGTCGAAGCGCCGTCACCCCAGTAGCGCACCCCTTGGAGCAGGTCGCCGTCGGTGATGCCCGTCGCGGCGAAGAACACGTCCTCGCCCGCGACGAGATCGTCGGTCCGGAGCACGCGGTCGAGGTCGTAGCCGGCGTCGAGTGCGGCGCGCCGTTCGTCGTCGTTGCGGGGCCAGAGGCGACCGATGATCTCTCCACCGAGCGCTTTGAGCGCCGCGGCCGCGATCACCCCTTCGGGCGTGCCGCCGATGCCGAAGAGAATGTTCGCGCCCGAATCGGGCCACGCCGTCGCGATCGCGCCGGCTACGTCACCGTCGGGGATCAGCTGGATACGCGCGCCCGCTTCTCGGCATTCACGAATGATGTCGGTATGGCGTTCTCGGTCGAGGATCACCGCAGTGACGTCGTCGACGTCATGGCCGAGCGCCTTGGCGACGGCCCCGAGGTTGTCGGTGACGGACGCGTCGAGGTCGATGACCCCGGCAGCGGCCGGGCCGACCGCGATCTTCTCCATGTACACACACGGGCCCGGGTCGTACATCGTGCCCCGTTCGGCGATCGCGATGACCGCGATGGCATTGGGGCGGCCGAGCGAGGTCAGGGTGGTGCCGTCGATGGGATCGACGGCGATGTCGCACGGCGAGCCGCCCGCACCGATCTCCTCGCCGTTGAAGAGCATCGGCGCCTCGTCCTTCTCACCTTCGCCGATGACGACGATCCCGTCCATGGACACCGAGTTCAGGACGACCCGCATCGCGTCGACGGCCGCACCGTCGGCCGCGTTCTTGTCGCCGCGGCCCATCCAGCGTCCGGCCGCGAGCGCCGCGGCCTCGGTTACCCGGGCGAGCTCCATCGCGAGGTTGCGGTCGGGGGCCTGGGGCTGCTCCATGGGTGGATCGGCTCACTTCCGGGCCGTGCGGCCTATCAACGGCAAGAACGCCGCACGATACCGTCTCTACGGTATGGATGACCGCCCCGCGCCCGCCTCCCAGCCGGTCTCGGGGCCGGCGCCGCCGCTGCGGCTCGCCTATCTGGACGGGATCCGGGCGCTCGCGGCCCTGTACGTCGTGCTGCACCACATGTGGCTGACCGTCTGGCCTGAGCTGCCGGAGAACGCCGGCCCGTTGTGGACGGATTGGCTGCTGTACGGCCAGGTCGCGGTGGCCGTGTTCATCGTGGTGTCCGGCTTCTCGCTCGCCATCGGGCCGGTCCGGTCCCACCAGCAACTCGTCGGTGGGCCCCGTCGGTTCATCCGTCGCCGCGCGTGGCGGATCCTGCCGCCGTATTGGGCCGCGCTCGTCGTGTCGTGCCTCGTGATCATCGTGTTCACGGGCGTCCATTCGGGTGATGTGGTCACCGCCAAGGGCGTCGCCGTGCACGCGCTCCTGCTCCAAGACGTCATCGGCAGCGCCACGCCGAACGGCGCGTTCTGGTCGATTGCCATCGAGTGGCAGATCTACTTCCTCTTCCCACTGCTGCTCTGGGTCCAGCGTGGCCGCGGCACTCGATCGATGGTCACGCTCACGAGCGTGGTCGCCCTCGCGGTGTACCTCGCGTCGATGGATCCGACGAGCCCGGTGCACGCGCTCCAGCGACTCATGCCGCAGTTCCTCATCCTGTTCGTGTTGGGAATGGCCGCAGCCCGGGTCTTGGCGCCCGGTCGCACCCGGCGCTCACCCGTGCCTCTCTGCGCGCTGGCCGGACTCGGCGCGCTCGGCCTCGTCGCCTACACCGCCGTCTTCGGCTCCAGGGCGGTCGTGGAGCATTATTTCTGGGTCGACCTCGTCGCGGGGGCATGCGCCGCCCTGGTGATCGCCGGGCTGGCGGAAGGTCGGGCCCGGTGTCTGGGTGAGTGGTTGGGCCGGCCGGTGCTCCGGGCGCTGGGCGCGTTCTCGTTCAGCATGTACCTCATCCACCTCCCGGTGATCGGCGTCGTCTTCTACGGCCTGGTGCAGCCGATGGATCTCGGTGCGACGGGTTCGTTCCTGGTGCTCGTCGCGCTCGGGATCCCCGCCGTGCTCGCGGTCTCGTACGGGTTCTCGGCGCTCTTCGAAAAACCCTTCGTGCGGTGTCGATCGCTCGCGGAGCTGCGCGGGTCGGCGCGCGCCTGGCGTCGCCGAGCAGTGGGCCGCGCCCACCCGGTCTGAGCCGCGCCTGGGTCGTACCGCCTCGTTCAGCAGGCGGGGAGCACGTGCTCACCGAGGAGCTCGATCGACCGCATCACCGCCGAGTGCGGGATCTTGTACGGGTTGAGCAGACACAACAGCAGGTCACAGTCCGCCGCCGCGTACCGCTTGGCCACCTCGAGGCACCGCTGGGGATCGCCCACGATGCACGCGCCCGAGGTCTGCATGTACTCGAACGTGATCGCAGTGAGGTCGAGATCGTTCAGGATCTGGGTGTAGTCGTAGGTGCCGAGCGGCTTGCCTGCCTGCCAGTCGGCGACTGTCCCGATGTGCCAGAGCGCGGTGCGCACGTACCACTCGAAGCTCTCCGCAGCCTCGGCGAAGGCCTGCTCGTTGGTGTCGGCACAGTGGACCATCGTGAACGTGGCCGCCCGCGGGTTGGCGACCTTGCCGATCGGCTGCGCGCGGGTCTGCGCGTCGCGGAACAAGGCGATGCGCTCGGCGAGCTCTTCGGGCGGAACACCGATGGTGAAGGACAAGAGCCCGAGGCCCAGCTCACCGGCGATCACGTGGCTCTCGGGGCTGGACGATGCGACCCACAGCGGCGGGTGTGGTTTCTGGAGCGGCTTGGGGTGCACGCGGCGCGGCGGCACCTTCCAGAATTGGCCGTCCCATTCGAAGACGTCTTCGGTCCAGGCGCCCACGATCATGCGGAGCGCCTCTTCCCACATGGGTCGGGTCTCGTTCGGGTCGACGCCGAAACCCTCGAGCTCGGCGCGGGTCGACGCGCGGCCGGTGCCGAACTCCGCTCGGCCGTCCGAGATGAGGTCGAGCACCGCACCACCCTCGGCGGCGCGGATGGGGTGGTTGAACGGACGGGGCAGCAGTCGGACCCCGTGACCGATTCGGAGCGTGCTGGTGCGTTCGGCGACAGCACCGTAGAGGTACTCCGGTGACGAGCAGTGCGAGTACTCGTCCAGGAAATGGTGTTCCACGGTCCAAAACGATTCGAAACCGGCCTGCTCGCCCAGCACGGCCTGCTCGATCACGTTCTTGTAGGCCCGATGCTCGCTGTCGGCGGTCCACGGCTTGGCGACCGGGATCTCGTTGAACAGAGCGAACTGCATCGGTATCCCCCTTGACCGTGAGCGCCGGACTGCGGGACTGTAACGCGTTCTACTCGCCGGCTCACCGGAGGCTTCCATGGCTCGACTCGACGGCAAGGTCGCGATCGTCACCGGATCGGCGTCGGGGATCGGCGCGGCCACGATGGCTCGGTTCCGCGCCGAGGGCGCGACCGTTGTCGGCATGGACGTCACCCCCGCGGATGATGCCGTCGCGCTCGACGTGCGCGACGAAGCCGCCGTCGCCGAGGCGGTCGCGGCGACGGCCCGTGACCACGGCCGCATCGACGTGCTGGTGCACGCGGCCGGTGTCGCGGGTGGCGGCCCCGTCCACCTGGTGGATGCCGGCGAGTGGGACCGGGTCGTGGACATCAACCTGAAGGGCACGTTCCTCATGAACAAGCACGTGGTCGCCCAGATGGTCGACCAGACGCCCGACGCGATCGGTCAGCGAGGCTCGATCGTGAACATCGCGAGCATCGAGGGCATCGAAGGCACCGAGGGCGGCAGCGCGTACAACGCGTCCAAGGGCGGCGTCGTCGTCCTCACCAAGAACCTCGCGCTGGACTATGGCCGCAGGGCGATTCGAGCCAACGCGATCTGCCCGGGGTTCATCGACACGCCGCTCATGTCCGACGTGTTCGACATGGGTGGGATGGACGAAGTTCGTCGATCGTTCGTCGAGACGCATGCGCTCGGCCGGATCGGCCGACCCGAAGAGATCGCGGCTGCGGCCGTGTTCCTCGCGTCCGACGATGCTTCGTTCGTCACGGGCACGACCCTCGTCGTCGACGGCGGCTACACCGCCGGCCACCAGCACGGCATCGTGGCGATGATGGGTCTCGGCGAAGACCCTCCCGGCTGACGTAGCGGGCCGGACCTCGCCTAGGGTCGACCGCTCGGAAGGAGTGCAGATGGATTCGTTCGCAGGTCGTATGGCGGTGGTCACCGGTGGTGGCGCCGGGATGGGTCGGGAGCTGGTTCGCCAGCTCGCGGCGCAGGGGTGCTCGGTCGCGACCTGCGACCTCAATCCCGAGACGCTCACCGAGACCGCGCGCCTCGCGGAGAGCGAAGCGCCCCCCGGTACGCAGATCACGACGCATGCCTGCGACGTCTCGAACGAGGCCGACGTGCTGCGATTCCGTGACGAGGTCGTTGCCGACCACGACACCGACCACGTCAACCTGGTGTTCAACAACGCAGGGATCGGTGGTGGCGGCAGCTTCGTGACGGGCCCGCGCGAAGAGTGGGACCGGACCTTCGGGGTGTGTTGGTCAGGCGTGTACCACGCCAGCCGCGCGTTCGTTCCGCTGCTCGTCGCGAGCGATGAAGGCATCCTCGTCAACACCAGCAGTGTGAACGGCTTCTGGGCCGCGCTCGGGCCGGGGATGGCCCACACCGCGTACAGCACGGCGAAGTTCGCGGTGAAGGGCTTCTCGGAGGCGCTGCTCGAAGACTTCCGTGTCAACGCACCCCACGTGAAGGTCGCGGTGGTCATGCCCGGTCACATCGGTACCGACATCGTGACCAACAGCCGGCGCATCCACGGCGGCGCCGATCCGGCTTCGATGAGCGACGAGGAGCTCGCCGAGGCGCGCGCCGACCTCGTGCGCCAAGGTCTCCCGCTCGGCGAGCTCGGTGACGACGAGCTGCGTCAGGTGCTCGCCACGATGGGCGTGATGTTCCGCGAGAGCGCGCCGGTGTCGGCGGCGGCGGCGGCCACGGTCATCCTCGATGGTGTGCGCGCCGGCCGCTGGCGGATCCTCGTCGGCGAGGACGCCCATGCGCTCGACGAGGCGGTGCGAGCCGACCCCGAGAACATCTACGGACCCGGTGGCCTCGGCCTCGCCGCCCTCGGCAACATCGCCTGACACCCGGGGCTCCTCCCGCGGGTGCCGCGATACCGTCGCCCTTTTCCATCGGTGCCGCGCGGCCATCTACGATCCACCGCACTGATCTGCCCTGCAGCGAGGGACGGTCCGAGGACCCGTAGCATTCGGCGCGAAGCCGCGCTCGGCAAGGACCTACCAGAGGCCGATTGACCCGAGGGAGTCCCCACGAAGCACCGATTCGCTCCGACGCTCGCCACCGTCACGGGTGTACCGCTGCCCGTCAGCGCATTCCGTCCGGCTGATCGCCCGTGACCGCACGCTCCCGGACCGTCCTCGCTGCTCTGTCCGTCGTCCTCGTGGTCTCGTCAGCACCGGCGATGCTCCCGAGCGGGGCCTCGGCGGGTCCGGTGGAAGACGCGCGCGCTGCGGTTGCGAGATCCGAGCAGGAGGTCGCCGAGGCACAACGCGCCGCGAACGCGGCAGCCGACGATTACCAGCAAACGCTCTCAGAGCAGGCAGGGGTCGAGGCTGCAGTCAAAGCGACTGGACAGTCGATCCAGGGCTTCGAGGCACGGTACGAGGCGTTGCGCAAGGTAGCTTCCGAACGCGCGGTCGCCGCGTATGTGCGCGGCGGCTCGGTTCCGTCATTCCTGTTCGATGCCGATGACGTGATGGACGTCGCGCGGAGTTCGAAGTACGCGGGTTGGGCAGCTGCACGTGACCAAGTGCTGATGGAACAGGCGAACGACGCACGCGAGGCTCTCGAGGCGCGACGGCGCGAGCTCGAGGACGAGCGTGACCGGCTGGCACAGCTTGTATCACGAGCCCGCTCACAGATCGGACAGGTGACGGCTCGGCTCGAGACAGCCCGCGCGTCACAAGCCCGACTCGCCGACGAGCTCCGGCGGGCCGAGGGGGCTGCCGCAGCCGAAGCTGCGAAGGCCGCGACGCAACGCCGGGCCGCTGCCGCACCGGCCGCACCGGCCGCACGCCCACCTTCGAGCCCGCCGGATCTGCCCGTCCCGGTCGGGACCGTCGTCGGCGGGCTGGCGTGCCCGATCGCCGGTCCACGGGCGTTCTCCAACGACTGGATGGCGTCGCGTCCCGGAGGGACCCGCCATGAGGGCACCGACATCTTCTCTCCCCGAGGCACACCGAATGTCGCTGTCGTGAGTGGGACGATCACCCAGAAGTACGGCTCGAGGCAAGGAAACGGTGTCCACCTGAACGGCGACGACGGCACCCTCTACTACTACTTCCACCTCCAGTCCTACGCGGGTGGTCCACGGCGGGTGTCCCAGGGCGAAGTCATCGGCTACACCGGAGACAGCGGCTCACCCGGCGCGGTGCACACGCATTTCGAGATCCATCCCGGCCGCGGCGGCGCCGTCAACCCGTACCCCACCCTCCAGCGCGTCTGCTGAGATTCGCGCGGAATCGACTCGAGCCCGGAACTCGACCAGGGCGAGATTGTTCCTGACGAGTACCGGGCGCGAGCGCGGAGGGAAGCGACAGCAGTAGCGCTCATGGGTCCTGAGCTCTGAGGAGTGCCGCGAGGCGGGAGGCTTGTGACCATCGAAGCCCTGAGCAAGTCCCGATGACCGTGCACGCCCGGCGTGAGCCGCCACGATTTCGTCGCGTCGCGCTGGGTCGCCGCGAGCAGTTGAGCCCCCGCATGGTCCGCCTCACCTTGGTCGGGGCCGACCTGGAGGGCCTGACCGTCACCCAGCCGGCGGCAAGCGTGCGGCTGCTCATCCCTTCAAACGGCACCCGGGAACTGATCGTTCCCATCTGGAACGGCAACGAGTTCCTGCTGGCCGATGGGCGCCGACCCACGATCCGGACCTTCACACCCCGCCGGGTTGATCCCGAGGTCCTCGAGGTCGATCTCGACATCGTGATCCACCGCGGTGGGTTCACCTCCGAATGGGCCGAGACCGCCGGGCCCGGTGACCCCGCCGCGATCTCTGGTCCCGGTCGGGGCTACGTCATCAATCGCGATGCGCCCGCCTTCTATTTGGCCGGCGACGAGAGCGCGATCCCCGCCATCAGCCAGCTGCTCGAGGCTCTGCCCGCCGAGATACCGGTCCAGGTGCACATCGAGATCGCCCACCCCGACGCCCGGATCGCGCTCAGCCAGCATCCACGCGGGACCGTTGAATGGTGC
>Ga0209587_1000642_pt1 | contig 17101 bp, 16 predicted proteins | sample NGEPerD_2_FD_184512 | JGI IMG/M metagenome (GOLD analysis project Ga0209587, IMG submission 184512) | Arctic peat soil microbial communities from the Barrow Environmental Observatory site, Barrow, Alaska, USA - NGEE PermafrostL1-D... | ecosystem: Environmental > Terrestrial > Soil > Wetlands >... | reverse complement strand
CCGCCCGGGCACCATGGACGTCGACCCGGACCTGCTGCTGCGGCAGCTTCCGGCGCCGGGCAAGAGCCTCGGCGGTGACGCGCTCGTCGCGAAGCTGCGCACGGCGTACCAGCGATTCGGGGGCAGGTCGTAGCGGGTGACACGCCAGGACATCCAGGTACGGGTACGCCGCGTCGCCGAGCAGGCACTGGCCGAGCAGCAGTACGTCAGCCCGATCGACGTGCTGCTCGGCCTTGGCTGGTTGGCGCCCTCCCACCTGGACCGGTGGCGACAGGGGCGCGTCCCCTACCTCGAACAGGTGATCCAGGCCAATCTCGGCAAGGTCTCAACTGCGATGGCCGAGTTCCGCCGCTGGGCGCAGGCGGGCGGCTTGATGCCGTCCGAGACCATCTATGTGGCGCGAACTCGCGACCGCCGTCAGCTCCGGTTCAGCGCTGGCGCCGATCCGGGTCTCGAGCGGGCGTACCGGACGCACTGGGTCTCGCCGAAGCTGTCCGAGCGCAAGCGCGAGCGCCTCGCGGAGCAACAGAGCCGGCCACCGGACCTGGTGGCGGTCGCAGCCATCAAGCCGTGGACGTGTACCGAGTGCCGAGGCGAGTTCGGCGCCGGTTCGGTTCTCATGATGCAGGACGCGGGCCCGCACTGCATGGACTGCATCGACCTCGGTCACCTTGAGTACCTGCCGGCCGGCGACGCCGCGCTCACTCGCAGAGCGAAGAGGCTGAGCGGGGTGGCGGTGGTCGTCGTACGGTGGAGCCCGTCGCGGAAGCGTTACGAGCGGCAGGGCGTCTTCGCTGAGCCCTCAGCCATCGAGCAGGCCGAGACGGAGTGCCTGACCGCAGGCCAGGAGCGCGCACGCCGGCGGCCTGACGGCGAACTGCATCCCTGACGGGCATCCGGGCATCCGGGCCGCCGTGATGCTCGCGAAAAGCCACGGGCTCGAAGGTGGACGTGGTCGAGCCTCGGGTCCGGGATCATTGTGGGCGACCCCAACGATGCCGGCGGCGGTGGTGGCCGAACGGATCGGCTGGGTGCACTCGATCCGGGTGCTTTGGGGTCGGGTCAGTTTGCCGCGACCGGTCTACCTGCCGCCAGACCCCCGTCATGGACCGCGACAGCGGTGAGTCGGATCGGCGAAGGAGCCGGGGGAGTCAGCCGAGTAGCTGGTTGAAGGTCTGGTTCATCAGGAGCTCGCTTCGTGCGCGGATGCGGTCCTCGTCGTCGGGGGTGGAGTCGGTGACTATGACCCAGACTGCGATGCGTTGGTCGTCTCGCCGGTCGGGGTCGCTGGCGAAGGTGCGGATCTTGTAGCCCAGTCGTTTCCCGGCCTGGCGGCCGCATCGGCGGATCTGGGCGACGAGCTCTTGGTTCCAGGCTTCGACCAGGCGGGTGTATTGGTGGTCAAGTTCGAGCACGGGGAGGATCTCCTGGATCAGTGCTTCGTCGTCTGGGTCGTGCATGTCCGGCCTCCTTGGTGCGTGAGAGGTGGGGTGGCAGCTTTAGTTAGTCGGCCTGCTGTCGCCTGCGGCGGGCTCGGGCGAGGGCGTCGAGGTTCTTCTGGTCGGCTTCGGGGAGCGCGTGCAGGTATTTCTGGGTGGTCTGGATCTGCGCGTGGCCCATGCGTTCCATGACGCTGCGCAGGTCGGATCCTTCGGCGAGGAGCCAGGAGGCGTGCGCGTGGCGCAGGTCGTGCATGCGGACGGCGAAGTCGACACCGGAGGCGGTGACGGCGGGCTGCCAGACACGGGTGCGGAAGGTGTTGCGTGAGATCGGGGTGCCGGTGCTGGTGGTGAAGAGCAGCTGGTCGCGGCCGATCCCCAGGCACTTGATGTGCTGCGCGGCTGCGTCGAGCCAGTCGTCGTCGACGCCGAACGTCCTCGGCTCGTTGTCCTTGGGGTAGGGCTTGGCAACGTAGCGCTCACCGGTGGGGGAGTGCTTCTTGGAGACCTCGATGATGGTCTCTTCCACCGTCACCGACTTCCGCAGGAAGTCGATGTGCCGTGGACGGAGCGCGATCAGCTCGCCCCACCGCATGCCGGTCTCGATCGCGGTCTCGACCAGCAGTCGGTGCCGCTCAGGGATCGCGCCGATGAGCAGCTCGTACTCGGTCGGGGTCAGGGTGCGGGACTTGCGCGCGATGATCTTCGGCAGCTCGGTGTGCTCGCACGGGTTGGCCACGATGAGCTGGTCGCGGACCGCACGCTTGAAGATGGAGTGGAGCATGGTGTGGTACTTGCGGATCGAGCGAGGCGAGAGTCCCTCGGCGGCGGCCTGGGTCACCCAGTCCTGCACCAGGGAACCGGTGATCTGGTACATCAATCGTCTGCCGAAGAACGGGTAGAAGTGTCTGTTCAGGTTGGAGACGTAGGCGGCCTTCGTGGTGGGCTCGATGTGCTTGGACGGCAGCCAGTCGTCCTCGACGTAGTCGCGGAACGAGATCGCACCGAGGCTGGCGTCGCGCCAGGATCCGGCCAGCACCTTCTGCTCCTCGCGGTGGGCGGCGCGTTCGGCGGCGCGGCGGGTGGGGTGGGTACCAGCGGAGCGGATCCTGCCCTCGGGGTCGCGGTAGCAGGCCAGGAACCGGGTCGTGCCGTCGTTCCGCTTGCGTTCGACCACGTATGCCATCGCGGTGTCCCTCCAAATCCAGGCATGTCAGCGAGATGTCAGCGAACCTTGCCGAAACTCAGCGAAGGCCAGCGAAGGTCAGCGGAAACCAGAAAACCCCGTCTGACCTGGGACTATACCTCACAGAGCCTCACAATGAGCGTGGTCAATTCAGCTTCTAGAAGGGTGCTGGTTTCACTCATAACCCAGAGGTCGCGGGTTCAAATCCCGCCCCCGCTACAAAGTGAAGTCGCAGGTCAGGGCCGGGTTCGTGGGTCACCACGTGCCCGGTTCTTGCGTTTCATGTCAGCACAGCGTCTGCTGACATTGCATCGCAATGGGCCCGAGCGGGCCCCATCGCGAACATCGGCGAAGGCTGGCGAAGGTCTGCGGAGAGCCGAACGGGGCGACCTCTTGGACGATGACCCAGAGGTCATCAGCGTGGAAGATCGCGTCGGCGCCTGACCAGGCTGACTGGGCGTGTCCCCTGCGTTTCCACCGCCGCCGCCACACATCTGTGCTTGGTGGTTCGTTGGATGCATCGCGCCTTGAGGACGCCCATTCCGCCCACTACGACGCAGACACTTCAGCGTGGCGGCCTGAGTTGAGTCGCTGCCGGCGAGCTCAGATCGCCGTGCTCCGGCTCGCGATCGCGATTGCGATTGCGATCGGTCCTCCGGCATCCTGTTCATGAAATCGGCCTGCTTGTCGACGCCACCACTGACGCGCTCTTCGCACCCGCATCGATGGGCTGCGCTCATGCTGATGAGCCGTTCGGTCCTCGGGCGGGCTTGTGCCTCGCGCGCGACCGGGGGCCACCCTTCGGGGGAGGGATTCCCTACTACCAAGGGACTGGGCGCCGCTCGCGCGTGGTCGTGACCCCTACCCTCCGTCGGCTGGTGACTGTGGGTTCAGCCCGGTGTAGGAGAGCGTGTAAGTAATCATGCCGTGGTGCGCTGGTGAGGCGGCTGCACTGGTGACAGTCCACCCTTCCCCAGCAAGTTTGTTCAACTTGCGCTCCGCGCCACCGCCGACCACCAGCATCTCTACCCTGACCTGTCCCAGTTCGGGGGTCTTGGACTTACGCCGCCTGCTCTTCGCAGCCCGTTCTCTGGGAACCGGTGCCGCCGCCTCATCTCCCTGCCAAGCGGAGGCAATAGGAGCGCGGTGCTCAGTCCAACGGGAGCCATCCCAGTAGCGCTGCTGGCCTTGCCTCTCGGGATCGGGGTACCAGGCTGCGGGCGGTAGATCGTTCATCGTCCCCCCTTCTGATCCGGTCACAGCGGAACGTTACTCCGCTCCCCTCCGTCCGCGAACAGCACGATCCCGTGCAGGGCGGTCACCATGACGCTGCGCCACTCGTCGCCGACAACCATGCGGGCTGACTCGATGGCGACGCTGGCCATCTCGACCAGGATGGAGAGCATCTCCTCGGGCTGCTTGGCTATCTCGACCAGCGCGTCCGCGACCTGTTGAGAGGGCACAGCACCACCCTGGACTGCGGCCCGGCGCTCCGCCTTCTCTCCCGTTGGTCGCCGACGTCTTTCTGCGCCAGACCGAACATTGGCAGCGTGCACGTTTCCGCCCAGAGAACCCAATTGCGGAGCGGGTAGCTCTCACCGGCCAACATGCGATAGGGAGAGTGCAAGAACCCGACCTACCGAAGCCGTGCCGCCTTCACCTTGCCACGGCTTGGGCCGGGGCGCCCCACCCAGTACTGACTGACCTACTCTGCGTCCTCAGACCCGCTGCTTATCACCCAGAGTGACGCAGTCCTCAAGAAACCTGGGACCGCGGTCTGCTGCCGGTGAGGCAAGACGGTGGGCTGTCAGTGATCGGGGCTCGCTAGGACGTCGACCAGTTCACCGAGGCTTACGGCGTTCCTCAGCCGCAACTGACCACTGTCGCTGATGCCCAGCGTGTCGGGGTCGCGGCTATAGACGACGCGTGGTGTTACGACCACGCCCCGGATGCACTTGTATCCGCTCAGATCGAAATTGTCCCCGACCGGTGTTGAGGCCAAAGCCGACTGGACGCGCTTCCAGTGCTGGACCGCGTTGTCGACGGTAGACGCTGCATTCCGCACCACGCGGTGTTCACCCGAGTCGTACGCGGGGCTGAACGGGAGGTTCTTGCACGACACCAGCAGAAGCGTGCCGTCGCGCTCAGCGACTGCGTCGATGTCGGTGAGGTCCTGACCCTGAATTCTGATCGTGCCTCGCGTGAGGCCGAGGGACTTGTCCGTTGGGCACCAAGGAGTTCTGTTTATGCGCTCCTGAACGACGGTTTCGAAACGGAAAGCCGCCGAGTTGACCAGCTCCCCGCCAACTTGCGGTGGCACGAGCACATCGTGGTGCAACCTGCTTGTGGCGGCCCAAGCGTCGATGATCAGCGTGTCGCCGAGCGCACGAACGACCGGGCCCGGCTGGACCGGCCAGAGGTCAGGTCCGACCTTCTCAAGTGTCTCGATGACGTACCCGCCCGAAGTGGGAACTTGACCGGGGAAGATCACCTCAAGGTCATCGCGGATGACTGGCAGGATCTGGTCGATGACCCACTCCGCGTAGTCATGCTTACGTCGCAGGTATCCGACCTTGGGAAGGTTCATCCCGAGCACTTCACTTAGGAAGACCGCGTCGTACCAAAGCGCCTGAAGGAGCACGACAAGGCTAGGGGTGTGGGGCTGCCACCAGGCGGTACCACGCTGGCCGCCGGCTGCGACTGTCTCTACGAGGCCACCCAGCGTCATGACGTGAACGTAGAACTGGCCAGACATCCGGATCATTCGGCGCTGCTTGAAGCGGCCCCTCCAGCCGGGGACGTCGGTCCAGTCGCTGACGACGCGAGTGATACCCATGAGAATTGGGGCACCCTCATTGGTTGGCTCCTGATCGAGCGATGGGTGCCATTGCAGTCTTAGGTCGCGCGCTAGCCGATCGTCGAAGGTCGCGATCGCATGCTCAAGCCAGTCGTCCGCGCACGGCTCTGGCAGATCGGAGGACCCAACGACGAACTCGGTGCCCTTGCCAGCGCGTCGAAGCCACGAGTGACATTGACTGAGAGCGACCGCGATTGATGCCATGTGCGCCACAGGTCGCAGGTCCACCACATCGCAGGGGTAGATGGCGCGGTCGTCCTCGAACGGAAGCCGTCCGTCTGTCAGGTTGCGCGACATACCGGTCAGCGCTTCGAGCACCCCGTGGTCGGCAAACTGGGTCGTGATCAGATGTCCGGCGAAAGGTTCGGTCGACAGCCGACGGGTGTACCAGAGCCACTGCGCCCCGGAGTACGTCTGGGCCAGTCCCTCGGCCAGTCTCTCGAGCTTGTGACGCACGCGAGTCAAATAGGTTCCGGCTTCGATGGCGTCGAGGTGCTCGCCTGGTCCCGGGCTTGCCGGAAGGGCATCTGCCAGGACACGGTCCGGTGACATGACCTGCGCCCGCGCTGTCGCGAACGCTTCCGCGACCATCTCGACCGTTGGATCCACCGCCAAAGGCAGCTTGTCGAACCGAGCAGGGTTGCCGGACGCACGGCGCGTGGGCTTTCGCTTCTTCTTACGCCCCCTGCTTTCGGGCATGTTGTCTCCAGGTTGCTACCAGCGGTTCGTCGGACGTTCGCCTGAGCCTATGTTCGCGCCACTGTCACTCTCCGTACCGCCTGACAACTGGATGTCGCCGCGGCACGTGCGCTCGCGACGTACGTCATACCGCGTCGAAGGCGCGACCCGCACTCAGGCCGCTTTCCCCGAATCAGACAGCCACCGTCCCCGCCGCCCGGACAATGTGGTCGTACGCCCGCGCGATGGAGGTAGGGAACCTTGTCCGAAGAGGACTACGAGCTCAGATGGCCACGGCAGCTGCTTCGCGATGAGCTCGGCGAGCTCGTCAATGAGCCCTCCAGCGCGCGGTGGAAGGACCGCGCGACGCTCACCCTCAATGACGCCTTCACCACGCCTGCGCCGGCCGATGAGTTCTCCGAGCTTTGCGACGCCCCGCCGCCTCGCTTAGACCCCTGGGCAACACCGCAGCAGGATCCCGCACCGGCACGCTCCGCGTGACCATCCCGTCACGGAGCATCAGCTTGGACAGCCGGTGCCGGGAGCGCATCAGGTCCCCGCGGCAGCACTCACGAGCGCGGACCAGGTCCCGGGCGGACTCTTGCTCACACTCAACCGTTGATGATGCGACCGCTGCTGCGGTTGGCGTGGTCGATGTAGAGGATCTGGAAGCGGTCGCGGAAACCGATGCCGGCCTCGCGTCTGACCTGGCCGCCTCCGGGTGGCGTGGTCAGCGGGAACCGCATCCCGAGCGGTGCGTGAGCGTCGATGTTCTTGGGCCTCGGGCCGCCGACCGGGTAGCCGGGGAACGGTGGGGGCACTTGGTACTCGCGGAGATCGTCGCGGCCAGCGAAGTGCTCCGCGGCGGCGACATGAAACAGCGCTCCGTGCGCCATGGCGAGCATGTAGGCGTCGGCGAGCAGTGCCGACGGCTTGAGGCGGAGTTGGGTGATCTCGAGGCCTTGACGGTGCCCATTGACCTTGGGGCCGCGAGCGAGAAGCTCAAGGACGGGCTGGTCGAAAATGTCGATCGCGTCGGGTCCGGTGAATGCGCTGAGCGGGACGGAGCCGTCCGCGTTCGGTGGTGTCGTCAGGAAGGTGACTCGCATGTCGGACCTGGCCCGGACGGCGAGGCCATGCTTGACCTTATTGTGACCCGCTTGGAGGTCGATCTCGGCCGGGCTGAGCAGCCCTGCCGCGTAGCCGAGCCACTCGACGAAGAGGTTGCAGGCGTCGACGATCTCTGGGCTGCTGCGGGCAGACTCGAGTGATCCGGGCTCGATCAGCGCGCAGAGCATCCGCTCTCCCGGATCCGCCTCCTGGGCACTTGCATTCAGGCGCTCGATGACCTCGGCGATCTGCGTCGGGCCCGAGGCGATCTCCGCCCACAGACACGGCACGCCGGCGCCCGTCGAAGGGGCAAGGCGGGCGCACGCGAGCCGCAAGAGCGCTTCTGCGGCGTGGTGGCGGACCGCGAGCGCGTCGGCGGCGACCTGCGCATGCACGTCGAGATCTTTGAACGGTCCGTCGGCGGCGGGGCGCTGCAGGTATTGGTTGAAATCGGTGCGGATGCTGCCGGGCTCGGGCTCCGGCAAGGGTGCGTCCGATACAGGGGCGCTCTCGTGCCATGCCAGCAGCGAGGAAATGCGCGAGCTGAAGTACTGGAAGGGGTCCGAAGCGAGGAACGTGTCGTCGAGCTCCAGAGCCTGCTCTTCGGTGAGGTCCTGCAAGTCGGGCGGCGGGTACATGATCTAACCGTAGGCGCGTGATCATCCCACGACGGGTACCGCCCTGGCGCTTCAAGCAAAAAGCTTGAAGACCAGAGCGAGCAGAGTGATTGTCAGCAAGAGCACCCGCCGAGTCGCTCCGGTCGCGTACCGAGACCTGTTGGACCTTCGTGCTGCAATAGACGGGTGATCGTCAATGAGGAGCAGCGCCGAGCGATGGAGTTCATCGCTGCAGTCAACCGTGGCGGCTACCGCCCTACCGGGCGTGAAATCAACCAATGGCGCCTCCAACCTGGGCCAAAGCCGCTGCGGATGGGCAAACTGCTGGAGCCCGAAATTCCTGCCGAACCAGATCGGCGCGTTCGTAAGCGCAAAGGGAACGCCACGGGCATCTCTGCTCTGGTGGACAGCGTGCTGAGGTCACAGCAAGTCCCCGATGCGTCTTCGCGTCAGTACACCAACTCGATCGCCCGTACGCTCGCGGGCCTGAATATCTCCGGCCGAGAGGTCTCCCGACTCTTCAACACGGGGCAGTTCGCTGGACTCGGCCTGTTCGACGAGTGGGAGTACGAAACCATCCCAGGCAAGCCCGGGAAGCCAGCCGTCTACGCCCAGGACAAGCCCCCGGAGAAGTTCCTCACGCACCTTCGCCGGCTGGGATGGATCGATCGCGATGGCCGACATCGATACAGCGTCACTAAGCTCGGTAATGCCCTGCTCGCAGCCGAGGTCATGGCGGAGTCGGAGCTCCAAGACTCGTCCGTCGTTGTGCTTGCGCCTGAGGATCAGAACTTGGGCTACGGCCAGGTTCTAGGTCGCGTCTCAACGTGTGGCGACGCGCTGGTCGCTGACCACTACCTTGGTGTTCAAGAGCTCATGGACCTGCTGGAGCATACAGACGCTTCTCGCTTCATGATCGGTCCGAACATGCCCAGGGATCGCGTCACCGAACTCTCAGTCCAGATCAAGTTGTCACGACCCAGCGATGTCGGCGTCGTTCGTGAGTTGCGACGAGCAGACTTCCATGATCGCTACCTCGTGGGTGAGCAGAACGTCTTCACGCTCACCGCGTCACTGAATGGCGTCAGCAAGTCGTCGATGGCTCTGCTCATGGAGATGACCGACGTCGCGGCGGACGCAATTAGGACGAATGTCGAGCAGCTCTGGAAGGGCGCCGAACCGCTCGCCAGAGGGCTATCGCAGGAGGATCTGGACGCCGAGATCGCGGACGATGGCGACTCGCCAGAGAGGGTCATCCACGAGGAGGACGGCAGGTTTCTTCACGAGGGTTGCGGCGTGCGACACAAGAAACGTCAAGCAGCGCAGAACTGCACCAACGGCTCATGAGGCGATCGCGTAGCGGCCTCGTCTATGGATCGTCTTTCGGTGTGGACCGTCCGAGCCGGCTCGGTTCTGCTCTCCGTCCAAGAGCTGGAGGTGCTCTGGTCGGTCGACATTCCTAGGCCATGTCACCGAGCATTGGGAGCACTCCGACGCCAAGCGGATGGCGATGCGCCTGTCGCTCGTACTCCTCAGCGCTGGTCATGATTGACGTGCCAACTACGACGAAGGACACCTCGTCGGGGTGCGCCTCGCGTAGAGCATCGAAGTTCACGGGGGCAGGTTTCGGCCACAGGACAGCTGCACGGTCCTGCTCGACAAATGGGTGGGCGATTGGCCAGCCGGGGTGCCAAACGATTGTCACGTCGAGCCCCCGGATGCCAAAACTCCGTGTCATGAAGCGGTGCGTACGGTCGCCGACAACCACACGACGTGGAAGGGAAATGTACTGACGGTTCGTCTCAGGCCAGGCCGCCCAATCGGCGTAGAGACTGCGGCGAACGGCGTAGACCGTGAAGCCGTCAGGTGGGTCCGAACCGCCGCGCATCCAGCTGAGCCACTCCCGCTCGACAAACTCGAAGCGCGTCATGCTCGGATCGCACTGCACCTGCGGCTGGTCGTGGTGAGAGTCGGGGTGCGCCCATAGCAGGCCGACCTTCAGTAGCCACCTGGCGAGTGCCTTCGCTTCGACGGAGTCGATCGATGGCCATACATGCTGAGACGACCACGGCAGCAGTCGCGCGACAACAGGCCTTGCGGCGACCTCGATCATGCGGTTCAACCGGTTGTTGCAGCCGCTGCACATGGGTACGTGGACGCCGGGGAGTGACTGTTGGAGGGCAACCTCTCGTTTCCGGTTGAGATACGGGACGCCGGCCTTCTCACTCTTGAACGGCCCTTGGCGTCCGAACAACTCGATGAGCCACCGGGAGATGACATGCTCCCCGACACCTTCGGAAGGGCTGTCGCACAGAACGCACGGTGCATCTGGGAAGCGGTTGGCCACAGCCACCAAGATAGGTGGAATCCGGGCCGATCAAGGTCTACTCCACCTGCGCCTACCCTGCGGGACGGCCGCGACGATGTATGAAATTGCTCAGCCTCAATGTCGAGCTGTTCCGATTGCGGATCCCCCATCGGGGACTTCCTCCCCACGCGAGCTGGCAACGAGAGACCCATGGAACCCAGCGGGACTCATCCCGGCCGCGGGTACACCCGCATACGCCACAGGCCGAGGGATCCTGCACAGATATGCAGCAGAGGGTCAGCTCCTCCCGATGCACGTGACGCCAGGATCAGACAACTTTCGGGCCGAAGGTCATCGCGTCCTACCGCCGCCTGCCGGCGTGGTCGAGGCACCACACTGGCCGATGAGCACCTGGCCCGGCGGGGCTCGAAACGTGGCCATGATGCCGCCTCGTTTGGCGACGCTCACGCCCCTGCGTCGAGCAGGTCAGCCAGGTCCCTGGGCGCGCGTCAGGTTTTCCTCGGCCCGCCGCTGCAGGACCGCACGCTCGCCGGCGTTCCTGGTGCGCGCGGCCGCCTCGGTGAAGGCCTCGGCCGCGTCCGCGTGCCGCCCGGAACGCTCGAGCAGGTCTCCGCGGACGCTCGGCACCAGCGGCGAGTCGTCGAGAGCGTCCGAGTCGAGCTCCTGGAGCACGGCGAGCCCGGCGAGCGGGTCGAAGGCCCGCCCGTGCGCAACGGCGCGATTGACTTCGACGACCGGTCCGGGTGCGGCCTCGGCCAGGACGTCATAGAGGATCGCGATCTGACGCCAGTTGGTGTCCTGTGCCCGCTTCGCGCGGGCGTGCTGGGCGGCGATGGACGCCTGCAGGCAGTACTTCCCGACGGGCTTCCCGCGCGCGCCGAGCCGTTCGGCCTGCGCCAGCGCGGCCAGTCCGCGGCGGATGAGCAACTGGTCCCACTGGCCGCGGTCCTGCGCCTCAAGCAGCACCGGTTCGCCGTACTCGTCCAGACGAGCGCCGATCCGCGACCCCTGGATCTCGAGCAGCGCCTGCAGGCCGAGTACCTCGGGCTCGTCGGGTGTGAGCGCCGCGAGCATCCGGGCCAGTCGCATCGCTTCGTTCGCCAGGTCCGGGCGCATCCAGTCGTCGCCGGCGGTGGCGGTGTAGCCCTCGTTGAAGATCAGGTAGATGACGGCCATCACGTCATCGAGGCGCTTTGTCCTGTCCGGGCCGGTGGGCAGCTCGAAGTCGGCTTGGGCTTCGGACAGGGTCTTCTTGGCCCGGGAGATGCGCTGGCCCATCGATGACTCGGTGGCCAGGAAGCCGCGGGCGATCTCGTTGGTGGTCAGTCCGCCGACGAGGCGCAGGGTGAGGGCAGCTCGGGACTCGGGGGTCAGGCAGGGGTGGCAGGACAGGAAGATGAGCCGCAGGACGTCGTCCTCGATGTAGTCGATCTGTGCGTCTAGGTCGTCCATCTGCTCCTCCTCTCGGTGGATCTGGGCGTGCCCGAGGTCCTGGGTCTTGCGGCGCAGGCTGTCGGCTCGCCTGAAGTGGTCGATGCCGCGCCGCTTCGCGGTGGTCATCAGCCAGGCGGCCGGGTTGTCCGGGACCCCCGCGGTCGGCCACTGCTCGAGGGCGGCCAGGAGTGCGTCCTGGGCGAGGTCCTCGGCTAGCTCGACGTCGCGGGTCATCCGGGTGAGGGCGCCGACGAGGCGGGCCGATTCGGCCCGCCACGCGGCGGTGATTGCCTCAACGGCGGTGTCTGCTGGCACGGAGCCAGCGTAGTGAGCCTGGTTGGTCGAGGACGGCCGTTACCGCTCGGTGCCGTGCCTCCTCGATCACGAGGACGCTCAGGCGTCGGCTGCCTCCGGCGGCGCTTCGGAGATCTGCCGCAAGGTGGCGACCATCGAGCACTCGGGCCAGTACTTCGCGTGCAGGTCGGCGAACTCCTGCTGTCCGGCAACGGCCTCCTCGAGGGTGTCGTACTGCAGGATGGCGAACCCGCCGACGACCTCCTTGGCCTCGGCGTACGGGCCGTCGACGCGGGTGGTCTCACCCTTGCGGACCACGAAGTTAACCGCGTCCTCGGTGCCGTACAGGCCGCCACCGTCGAGGAAGACACCCTTCGCGGCCTGCTCGCCGATGTAGGTGTCCATGGCGTCGAACAGCGCCTGTGGCGGCGCTCCGATGCCCTCTTCCATCTTCACGAATCCCATGAAACGTGCCATCTTGATCAGTCCTTCTGGTTGGTGGGGAGTTGTCTCGCACGTACGTCGACCAGCTGACGGGCTCTTCGACATCGACTTCAGAAGTTTTCTACAGACCGTTGTACAGATACCCGTCGTTGTACAGATACCTGCTGATCAGCAAGAGGTCGAGCCCTGGAGCGCTCCTTTCGACTTCAAGTGCCCGAGACACAGCGGTGCTGATCGGCCAGGTGACAGCCGCGACAGCGGCAGCGACGCTCCTATGGTTCGTCAAGCAGCTGCGGCCCCACTTTCAAGGAGCCGGTAGAAGTCGCGGGCGACGTAGCGGGTTAGACAGTGTTTGATCTCGCGGCTGGTCTTTCCTTCGGCGGTGCGGCGGGCGACGTAGTCGCGGGTGGCTGGTTGGTACTGGATCCGGATCTGGACCACGGTGTGCAGTGCCCGGTTGAGTTGTCGATCGCCGTAGCGATTGAGTCGATACCGGGTGGTGACCTGGCCACTGTTCGCCGGGATCGGTGCGACGCCAGCGAGCATCGCGAACGCCGCCTCGGAGTGAATCCGGCCGGGGTGGGACCACGCGCACAACACCGTCGCGGCCACGATCGGACCGACCCCGAACTCCTCGAGAGGATCCGGGCGCCAGCCGCGGATGATGACCACGATGGCCTTCTGATGCTCACGCGCTTCCTTCAACATCGCGTGCGCGCGACGAGCCAACGACCGCAGTGCCACCACCGTGCTGGCCGTCTCCACGTCCCACGACGAGTGCACTCGCAGGTTCGCCGCGGTGTTGAGCATCGCGGCAAGCTTCTGGCCCCGGAACCGGGCACGAATCGGTTCCGGCGCGGCGATCACCAGGCTGAAGACCTGCAGCTGAGCCTCCGTAGAGGCATTGATCGCAGAGCGGCGAGCAGCCAAAAGCACTGACAGGGCTTGGCGTTCTCCCCCGCCGCGAGGAGTTCCCAACTGAGGTCGAGCCATCGCTTCGCGCGCGGCTCGAATCGCATCGAGCGGATCCGACTTCGCGCCGTTGCGTCGCGCGGCCCGCTTCGGGCGGTCCAGTTCGATGACGATCTCAGACATCTCGAGCAGGTGACGGCTCAACCCGGCGCCGTGGCCGCCGGTCCCCTCGATCGCCCAGGCCCGCAACGTCGCGTGGTTGTTGGCGAACTCCACGAGCTCGGCATAGCCCTCGGCTGTCGCCTCGACGGTGATCTCGTCGATGACACCACCGGTCGCGGTGTCGAGGACCGCAGCGGAGTGGGTATGGACGTGGGTGTCAACACCGATGACGACATCGACTACTTCGCGCAGATCGGTCAGACTGTTCATGCGTTCTCTCCTTCGCCGGACGGGACGTGGTTCCGGTCCGGGACGGAGGCTCGGCAGGACTGTGATGAGACACGCCCGGCGCCACTAACGCCAGGTGGTCAAGCTCCTAATCAGGCCAGCTCCTCCAACCGGTCCGGGGCCGGCAACCACGAGCGGACAAGTCGCACTAAGGCGCGAAAGCCAGTCATTCCGGGGGTCACACCCGCAGTCACCAACCCACAGCCCATCACCTTCGGGCTGCGAAGGCGATCCTCACAGTCATGCCGCCGCGTTTGCTGCGTCGTTGCCGTGTGGGCTCGAGTGTCGACGAGGCGGTGTATTGATCCCGCGTCTACGCGGTGAGTGCCTTCCGGGCGGTTGAGACCTTCATGAAGAGCGCGAGGTCGCCTTCGGTACCGGTGGTCTTGAAGCCGTTGCGTGCGTAGAAGCCGACGAGGCCGTTGTTGTCGGCGTCGACGACGATGACCTTTCCGCCGCCGGCGTCGGCGACGGAGACGATGGTCTCCAAGGCGTCGCGGAGCAGTTGTCGGCCCCATTGGGCGTCCTTGTCGGCGCGCAGGTCGACGTGCACTGCGAGCTTGCCGAGCTTCCACGCAGGCACCCTCTGCGGCCAGCCACGAGACAGCGACTTCGGGACATCATCGCGGACGACCTGGGTCGGGCTGATGGCGTAGTAGCCCACCACACGGGACGTGTCCTCGTGTTCCTCCAGGAGAAGGTAGACCGCCGAGACTCCGGCCTGCACGGAGGAGGCGGCATGGCGGACCAGCCACTCGTTGTAGCCGGGCGCGCCGCAGTCGAAGGCCCCCAGGTCGTACCCGGGGGCCAGCTTGGTGACGCGGTACGTCAGCTCGAGGCCGGGGTCAGTCACTGGGTGATGCGCCGTGGCAGGGTGGCCAGTTCCTCGAGCTCGGGGGAGTCGTCGGCGACGTCGATCGAGGCCATCATCTGGTCGAAAACCTCGGCTGCCATCAGCGTCGTCTCGGCGCGGGCGATGACCTTGAGCGCGGCGTCGCGGGCGGCGTCGGAGACGAACGCGGTCTTGCTGACTCCCTGCTTTTGTGCCGCCTGGGTGATCAGGTCGTCGAGATCAGCGTCGATGCGCGCCTCGAGGCGTGCCTTGGGCGGGGTGGTCTTCTTGCGTGGCTTGGTGCTCGTGGTCATCGTGGTACCTCCATCCATAAATGTACGGCAACTGTACGGCAGGATCAATGGAGGGCGTTCAGTCGTGTCGGCTGCGGGTCCGGTTGAGAGCGTCGAGGTTCTTCTGGTCGGCATTGGGAAGAGCATGCAGGTACTTCTGGGTAGTGGTGATCTGGGCATGGCCCATGCGGTCCATCACGGACTTCAGGTCGGAGCCCCCGGCGAGCAGCCAGGACGCGTGGGCGTGGCGCAGGTCGTGCACGCGGACGTCGAAGTCGACCCCTGACGCCTTGACGGAGGGAAGCCAGATCCGGGTGCGGAAGGTGTTCCTCGAGATGGGGGTGCCGTCGCGGGTCGCGAACAGCAGATCGTCGGGCCCGAGGCGCCGGGTGGTGATCGAGTCGGCGAGCTGACCGACCAGGTCGGCGGGGAGCGCCATCGTGCGAGCCTCGTTGTCCTTGGGGTAGGGCTTGGTCAGCATCCGGGCTCCGGTGGGGGAGTTCTTGATCGAGACCTCCACGACTGTCTCTTCGACCGTCAGCGTGCGCCTGATGAGGTCGAGGTGGCGGGGCTTGAGGGCGATGAGCTCACCCCACCGCAGGCCGGTGTTGATGGCGGTCTCCACCAACAGCCGATGCTGCGACGGAAGAGAGGCAACGATGGCGACGTACTCCTCGGGCGTCAGCGTCCGGGTTTTCTTCTTGACCACCTTGGGCAGCTCGGTGTGGACGCAGGGGTTGAACGTGACGACTCGGTCGACCAGTGCGCGCTCGAAGACCGAACCCAGCATGGTGTGGTACTTGCGCACCGACGCGGCCGACAGGCCGTTTTCGCTGGCGGTGGTGACCCACCGCTGCACCTCCGACGGGAGGATCTTGCCCATCGGCCGGCGGCCGAAGGTGGGGATGAAGTGCTTGTCCAGGTAGGACCGGTACGCGGCCAGCGTCGAGGTCTCGACCTGTTTGGAGGGCAGCCACACAGTCTCGACGTACTCGGCGAAGGTGACCTGGCCGCGGGAGCGGTCGTGCCACGCCCCCTCGCGGACCTTGGCTTCCTCGCGGTTCGCGGCGCGTTCCGCGGCCCGGCGGGAGGAGAACGTGCCGGCGGAACGCTGTCGGCCCTCGGGGTCGCGGTAGCACGCGACGAACCGCTTGTCGCCGTCGTCGGTGCCCCGCGCCTTGACCCACGCCATGGCACCTCCAAGCACCCCCAATCTATCGGTATCCGCGCTGTGTCCGCAAACGTTGCCCCGAAGGTTGGCGAAGGGAGGCGAAGGTTGACGAAATCTCAATGTGGCTCTGACCTGCATCTTTATGCTCATCGTGGCTTACAAGTCCACCGGATGTGAGCCACCTGGTGAGGCGTTTGGTGAGGTAGTACGGCACTCATAACCCAGAGGTCGCAGGTTCGAATCCTGCCCCCGCTACAATGTGATGTCTCAGGACATCGCGGACGGCCGAACCCAATAGTTGTGGGTTCGGCCGTCCTTTGTTTAGCGGGTGGGGCCGGGTGGTCGTCCGGTTCCTTGGTAGCGCTGGGTTGTGTCGAGGACCAGTTCGCGGAGGAGTTCTCCGGTGGCGGCGTCGATGATGCGGATGTCGAGGTCTTGGACGAGGACGATGACGCGGGTTCGGGCGTGGGTTCGTCCGATGCCGATGGAGTAGAGCTGGCCGCCGTGGCGCAGGGTGATCTTGCCGGACTTGTCGACGCGGTCGTGGCGGATCCGGTCGTGGGTGTCGTCGGTGCGGTCGCCGGGGGTGGCTTTGGGTCGGCTGGTGTAGATCGTGGCCGGTGTGGCTCGGTGCTCCAGGGACCGGTGGGGTCGTCTCTGGTTGTACTCCTCGGCGAAGGTGTCCAGCAGGATCTGGAGGTCGGCGAGGGTGGCGGGCTGGTCGGGTTGGGTGCGTAGCCATTTCTTGAGGGTCTGCTGGAAGCGTTCGACCTTGCCCTGGGTCTGGGGGTGCCAGGGGCGGCCGTTCTTCTGGTTCACATCGAGTCGGCGGAGCTCGGTCTCCAACTGGTTGCGGCCTGCCTTGCCGCCGGCCAGGCGGGTGGTGAACACCATGCCGTTGTCGGTCAGCGTCGAGGCCGGGATCCCGTGTGTGGCAACGGCTCTGCGGAACTCGATGAGCACGATCGAGCCGGTGACCCGGTGGTGGGCGGTGATCTGCAGGGCGAATCGGGAGCAGTCGTCGAGCCAGGTCAGGATCTCGGTGTCAGAGCCGG
>Ga0209587_1000641_pt1 | contig 17112 bp, 21 predicted proteins | sample NGEPerD_2_FD_184512 | JGI IMG/M metagenome (GOLD analysis project Ga0209587, IMG submission 184512) | Arctic peat soil microbial communities from the Barrow Environmental Observatory site, Barrow, Alaska, USA - NGEE PermafrostL1-D... | ecosystem: Environmental > Terrestrial > Soil > Wetlands >... | reverse complement strand
GCTATTACGGGCACGATGCGGCCCTGCATCTCGAGGTCCTGGCCTCGGGGAGACTCGTGACCGCGCGGGTCTCCGGGACCTCGGTCCCCATGCCGGGCACGCTGGTGCGGGTGAGCGTGACGGGACGCGTCGCGGCATACGGCCCTGAGGTCTGAGGTCTGAGGGCTGGGATTGGGGCGCATCAAGGCGCTGAACGCCGGCTCACCGATCCGTCGGCGGAGCTCATCGCTGCGGCCCGCGAAGGGGTCTCGAGAGCAGGTCGCCAACGCCCTCCCCCTCGTCAGCGACCCGCCGATCTGGCTCGCCGGCCACCATCACGGACAGGTTGTACTGGCTGGTGCTGTCGTCGACCAGGTACGAGCTGTGGCCGACGACCTCGTTGAAGTGACGAACCTCGCCGGTCACCGGGTCCACGACGGTTGACTCCTGCGCGGAGGCGTGCTCGATCCCGGCCAGGTGCGAGGGGTCGATGCCGAAGTAGCCAAGATCGCCGACAGCGTCCCGCCGGGCCTCGATGTAGTAGGCGTGGCCGTCGTCCAGCTTCAGATCCTGCAGGTGGCTCGTGCCGATTCCGGGTGAGCCGAAGAACACCACGTCGTCCACCCCGGTGTTCTCCTGCAGCGCCAGCCCCGCCAGCGTCGAGCCATAGGAATGGCCCAGCAGAGTCAGGTGCGCGTCGTGGTCGCGGGCGGCGCCGATTCCCTGGAGGAAGGGCACCAGCCGGGTCGCGCCGGTCCGAGCCGCCTGGTCATCAGCCACCGAGTTGTCGCCGATCAGCTCCCAACCCAGCTGGGGAGCCTGGTAGCCGATCCATGTCACCACCGCCACCGTGGCCCCGTGGGTGGGGTTGACCCGCTTGCCCTCGAGCTCGGCACGGTGCTGCAGCTGACCCATCGTGTCGTCGTAGACAGTCAAACCATTGGTGACATTGGCCGACATCCCAGGAACGAAGACCGCCACGTTGTCCGCGGTGTCGACGTTTCCACGGGCCACGGCCGCCTGCGCCCGCTGCGCTGACATGTCCAGGAGGAGCAGTTGACGGTCACCGGACTTGCGCAGTGTTCTGTCGATCGCAGCGAGCGCAGCCAGCTTTTCCGCGACGTGCCCCAGGGCTGCATCGTCGTTGGTGAACATGCCTCCGAACCAGTTGTCAGCCAGGTCAAGCTCGAGTTTTCTCTGTTGGCCCGTCAGGCGTCCGCGACTGACGTCGATCATCGCCCTGTTGGCCTGATCCCTGGCCCAGAACGCGACCCCGTCGCGGTTGCCGATCCAGTCGGGGTGGTCGTGGATCACGCCGTGTTGTTGCTGTCGGTTCATGGACCTCCACCAGGTGGCGCTATCGGCCGGCGATGCGCGCATCGGCGGAGGTGCCGGAAGTGTCCATGTAGCTGTCACTGTCAGCGCGGCTGTTGCTGTCCCTGCACCGACGCCACGGCCACTGGCCTCCCGCTGCGCGGCCGACTGTGCTCGAAGCTGCCCGACGCAGCCGTCCAACAACGCAGACGCTGCGGCCAGCTGCGGCGAGCACTGACACTCCCATTGCTGGGTCAGGTTCGTCTGGTCGGGGCCGTTCCAGCAGGACTGCAGCTCGTACACCGCTCGCTGGGCCACCGTTCGAATGTCCTGCATTCTTCGGGCGTCGCCACTGAGCGACTCCGCGACCTGGTCCAGGACATCGACATTCGCTCCGAGCAGCTCACTCAAGGATCGATCCCCCTCGTGCATGGACCGGCTGCTCGAGGTCGCGTGCCCGCCATGGGGCAGACGCTAGCGCTCAGGGGTGATTCGGCACATGGGGAGAACTGCCCCGGAGCCGGCTCTGGCTTCCTCACGGTGTGGGAGCAGCATCCCCAACCCGTTGGCTATTCGATGACGCGCTTCGGGGTGATGAAGCACCTGAAGCAGCTCGAAGAAGCCGGTCTCGTGGTCACCAAGAGGCGAGGCCGCGAGAAGCTCCACCTCCTGAACCCCGTCCCGATCCGCCTCGTCCACGACCGGTGGGTGAGCAACTACGCCGAGCCATGGGCGGCTTCGCTCAGCGGCCTCAAGAACAGACTGGAGAGCGGACTGGACGCCCGGCTCCCGCTTCGAGATGACTCACGAGGGCGCCCCCGGGCTTCTGGGCGAAGCGGTGAACCTTGAGGTCGACCCGCCTCGCAAGCTGGTCCAGAGCATGGTCGCGCTGTGGGGCGAGGACGTGAAGAGCGAGGGCACCTCGAGGGTCACGTGGGAGATCGAGCCGATCGGCGACTCCTGCCGGCTGACCGTGACCCACGACCAGCTGCGCGAAGGCGCGAACAACCAGCTGTACGGCGGCTGAGCCCAAACAGCCTGCGGTCAAACGTGCACCACGCCCGTCCAGCGCCCCGATCCGTGCTCGGACACCGTGAAACACCCGCCCAACGGCCACTTGTGCACGTTCGACTGCTGCCCGGAACCGAGGTAGGACCTTAGCCTCTGGAAGCGCGGTACCGAGATATCGAGAATGGGAAGTGACGGATGGCCGAGGCACACCGGACTCGGCACGAGTCACCGTGTGGAAGGAGAAGAAGATGCCGAAGGTATCGAAGGCCACCGCTCGTCACCAAGGCTTCCCGGGCTATGTGGACGCCTACGAGCAGGAGATCGGTGACTGGACCGTCAGCATAGAAAGCAACCTCATCGACATGGATGAGGCGCCGCTCTTCAAGGGTGCTCCGAATGATCAGTGCCAGGCGAACCACCTGGGCTACGTGCTCAAAGGGAAGTTCGGTATCCGGCGACGCGACGGGGTCGAGGAGATCTTCGAGGCCGGTGACGCGTTCATCATCGAGCCCGGGCACACGCCGATCATGTTCGCTGGATGCGAGTACGTGGCCTTCACCCCCACCGAGGAAGCGAAGCAGCAAGCCGCGGTGATGATGCCGAACATCATGAAGTTCGCAGAAGAGCAAGGAATCGAGCTGCCGGCGCAAATGACCTCATGACATGGCGAAGGCCCCTGACCGCACTTCCAGTGGTCAGGGGCCTTCCTCATGTCTCTCTTGGGCGGAGGGAAGAACCCGGCCCGTTCTGCGCCCGTCGGTCCCGCAGCAGTCTCAAGGCCGCTCAGACCGCGTCTGTCGCCGATCGGGCCTGGGGTCCGGCATTCCTGTGACATGAACCAGGAGGCCCTCGACACCCACGTCGGAAGGGGAATCCAGCTGGCTCTTTCCCGTGAACCGGCGGACAACTCAACCATGCGGGACAAAGGCCTTTGTGCCCTGTTATCGGCTCAGCGGGCTGTGATTGTGTAGGTCATCAGAGGAGGTGCCTTTGTGAGCCCCGCTGCCGGAACCGGTAACGCTTCACTTCTGCGGCCGGCGACCGTCCTCGGATCATTTGACGGCCCGGTCGGCGCGTATGTCCACGTGCCGTTCTGTGAGCGGATCTGCCCGTTCTGCCCTTACAACAAGGTGATCGCGCAGGAGGATCTGGCCCGCCGGTACTTCGAGGCGTTGCGCCGTGAGGTCGACGGGTACGTCACGGAGCACGCCAACACTCACCATGCGCCGTTCACCTCGCTGTACATCGGCGGCGGCACCCCGACGCTGTACCCGGAGGAGCTCGCCGACCTGGTGAGCCGGATCCCGGTGTCCGGAGAGCGAGCAGTGGAGGTTCTGCCGACGCATGGCACGCCGGAGCGGCTGGATCGCTTGGTCACCATGGGGATCACCGCGGTCAGTATCGGGGCGCAGTCGTTCCACGACGGGGTGCTTCGACAGCTCTGCAGGCCGCACGACGCCGCGGCCAGCCGTGTGGCGGTCGAGAACGCGCTCGGCCGGTTCGCCTGCGTCGACGTCGACCTGATCGTCGATGTGGAGCGGGAGGACGAACGCGCCTTCCCGGGGGCATTCCTGGAAGATGTACGCACCTGTTTCGCGCTGGGCGTTGATCAGGTGTCGACGTACCCGCTGATGCGTTTTGGCTTCACGCCGTTCGGCACAGCCCGGCACGACCGTCGTCGGGAGCACGCTGTGCTCGCCGAGGCGACAGAGCTGGCGCACTCGATGGGCTACGAGCGCCGGTCGGTCTGGACGTTCAACCGGCGAGGGTCCGCGCCGTACACGTCGATCACGAGGCGTCGCTTCCTGGGGATGGGCGCGGGCAGCTCCTCCTTCGCCGGGCGCGACTTCTACGTCAACCACTTCGGGGTCGCCACCTACGCCGATGCGGTCGAGCACGGTCGGCTGCCGATCGCCCGGTGGCTCCACCTCGGACGCTGGGGCGGCGCGGCGTACGACGCGTTCTGGCAGGCCTACTCCGGAGGGGTCGACCGGGATGCACTGGCGCGGTCCTATGGCCCGGTTGTCGCAGCGGCGGCTCGCACCGGTCTCGTCCCGCTCGCGTTGGCCGGGATGCTGAGCCGGGCCTCGGACGGCTACAAGCTCACGCCGCGTGGCTTCGACGCCTACCACGACCTCGAGCGGTGGGTGACGTACCAGCTCATCGAGCCACTATGGGCCGAGATGCTCACCGAGCATGTCGCGGAGCCCGGCGCCCCGGACGGCCGCGCGCGCTGGGTGGCTCCGGAGCAGGCACGGACCGGGCGAGCCTGGACGGTGGCACATCGCCTCTTCGAACGGCAGCTATGACCGCCCGAAAGGCCCATCAGCTGGATCCGCTGACCGACCGCTGGTGGACCCTCGTCGCACCCGGCTACGACCCAGGAGTGGCAGTTGTGGGATGGCGCCGGTGGCTCGACGTGCTGGTCGCCGACGTGACCTCGGGTCGAGTGCTCGACGTTGGCTGCGGTCCGGCACACCTCGCCGGATCGGGAGGTCCCGCCTGATCGGCTTCGTGCGGGATAGCCCCATCGAACTCGACGAGGTGGCCGAGGCTGGCCTTGAGCCAGAGTTCCAGGGCCCTCCACTGCTCGCCGGGGTGTATTCCATCGTCCACGCGACGAGATCCTGATACAGCGCCCTCCCGGTCGTCCTTCACTGCGGATACCTACACACGGGTACTGCCGGAAGTCGACAGGAAGGCGGCAGACCTCATCGCCAGGGTGGTGTAGACGGCGGGCGAGAACGGGTCCGGTTCTGGGACTCCGTGAAGGTTTCGTGAAGCGGCGTGGCACCTGCGCCAGTCGCCCACAGCTCCCGCGGCACATCACCGCAGGTCAGAGCGGAGGGCGAGAGATTCGAACTCTCGGTGGGTTTGACCCCACAGCGGTTTTCAAGAGCGCACCACCCACCGCTCTGACCTGCTCCGATATCGCACTGGTTCCACCGTTCACCACCACTTGACCGCAAGGGCGCCGCAAAGGGCCAACGGTGACGGACAACTGCGGCCGGCACGCACGATCGATGACCTTGGTGACCTTGGTGACCTTCCCCGGGTGCGTGTGCCCGACCTGCTACCGACATCCGGCCCGCGATCGAAGATGCGTCGACCCCTCGCACCGGAGCGGACTCGAATGTTCTCGACCTATGCCAATTGCGAGTTCAGGTCGGCAATTGTGAACTAACTACGGAGCGCGCTGCCGATGCGACCAGAAAGATCCAACCCGTCACGATCAGACCAAGGATGCCGATGATGAGCGCAGCGACCGCCAGGCCTCGCCCGGCTTGATCGTGGGCCCGGGTCTTTCGCATGGAGACCGTCGCAAAGACGACGGCCGCAAGGCTGCCGAGCCCACCCATCCATAACAGGCTGAACACGAATGCCGCGATGGCTGCACCGCTGTACGGCCGTTGTGTGGCGGGCCGATATCCGTATGACTGTCCCATTCCCACGGTGTTGCCCTTCGATAGATGTGGTCATCGAGTCGAAGAAGCGACTTCGGTGCGGGATTGGTCAGCCCGCAGCGATGACGGTCCTCAGGCCGAGGTCTTGTGTTGTGCCGCCGTTGATCTGGCTGGCTTGCACCAAAGACTTGGTGAACCAGCCGGACAGGCAGCGTGCGCCGCCGGTGCAGGGGTAGTCCAGGGTGACCGGAGATCTTTGTCTGTCGCCGGAGAGGTTGAAGCCGCTCAGGTAGAACGATGCGAAGCCAACAACGTGGTACCACAGGTTGCTGCCGTTGCCGGTCTGGCAGTTGGTTGTTTCGGTGGCCGGGCCGGGCGGGGCTGAGCTGGAGTCGGTCATGCAGTCGAAGACCGGCAGGTAGGTCGGCTTCTTCCAGTTCGAGTCCAGGTTGCATTCGGTGTTGTTTCCGGTGTCGGTCTGTACCCAGGTGTTGTTGCCGACGTTGACGTTGCAGCCCGAGGTGCCGGTGCTGGGATCCTTGATCCAGCTGAAACCTCCGGGTGCCTGGTGCCCATTGAAGGATGGGCATGTGGTGGCTGCCGACGTGTTTTGCAGGGAGACGACCCGTTCCTGTGCCGCCGAAGGCCATACGGCTTGTCCCACGCCGCCGTACCCAGGAGCCGAGCCGGTGGGCGCGGGGTAGTACGTGCCGGTGCCCCCGGCGGTGCCGCCGGTGTTGGCCTCCCATTCGCACAGCGAGATCGCGATGGGTACCACCGCCGAGGGGATCGACGCGGGTCCCCAGGCGGCCCGTGCGCAGGAGCGCACCGTCGCCCCCTGGTAATGACCTCCGGCGAGGTACTGGGCGAAGTACGGGGGAAGGATGCTGGGGCGTGAGGCGTCGCTGGTCCGGGTCTGGGTGCGCACCTCGACCCATCGGGCCGCCGTGGGCAGGCTGGGAACGGCGGGGCAGTCGGTCAGTGCTGGGGTGGTGGGCTCGACGCAGGTGGGCATGGTCGTCACGTTCGCGCTGGCGCAGATCGGGGCGGTGGCGTCCAGATCGGTGAGCCCATCGTCGGCGTTCTGCCCGGCCAGGGATGTCAGCGACAACGCGGTGCTCGGGTCGTTGGTGCAACTTGCCGAGTTGCTGGCACATTGCTGAGCCAGGGCCAGCACATCTGCGTCGGCCCCGTTTTGCAGGGCCCGGCGTTCCAGGGCCAGGGCCCCTACGTCGATGGTCAGCGCCGCGAGCCCGAGAAACACTCCGGTGCCAAACAGGAGCGCGACAAGCATGGCCACCGCGCCCCGCTCCCCACTCCCGGGGTTGCTACCTAGGTTGAGCTTCCGATCACCCAACCGACCAAGGCGGTTCATGGGTCGGAACTTCACTTGGACCCAGGCCACGCGCTTCGCCCAGACCGCAGCCGACTTCAACAAAGCGGCAAGGCCGGTGACCGCGAGGGTGCCAAGGAGATTGGCGGATTTGCGCATGAGGGGTTTCCCTGTTCGGTAGCCCGGCTGACCGCGTGGGTCCCGTAGCTTTGCGTCCCCGGTTCGCACCGGGTTTGCCCTTATCGACCAGCGGGTCCACTGGCGGACCTCACTATCCACGATCTGGGGTGGGTCCGACATCCCCCGTTCGGCCGGACGGGTCAACCATTCGGTCGACCCAAGGCCAGATCACACCGAAACACGAATTTCGAGGCTTCGGGAACCGCAACTGACCCTTGTTGTGCGCGCGTGCTTCGGCACCTGCGTCGGCAAGGCGGCGTGGGTGCCATGGCACATGGCTAAGAGGATGGCTTAGTGACTAGCGAGGTTGGTGACCTTGGTGAGCCCTGTTGTCCGCAGACTGTTGCGACCCTGTTGCACGCGCCGGGCTCGGCGGTCGGGCCGTCGGGTGCGAGCGGGGGCTAGCCTTGGAGAGTGATCGTGGCAGGTGTGACCGTAGACGAGGTGCGGCTGGCTGCCGTCTGCGCGCGTTATGGCATCGCCCGACTGATGATCTTCGGTTCGGTGGCCCGGGGGACAGCCGACCCGTCGAGTGACGTGGACGTCCTGTATGAGCTGCAGCCCGGTCGGCGGCTCGGCTGGGAGATTGAGGACCTGTCAGACGAGTTGTCGGAGCTGTTCGGGCGGCCGGTCGACCTAGTGTCGCGGGCGGCGCTGCACGAGCGTCTGCGCGCGGCCGTACTAGCGGAGGCTCAGCCCCTGTATGCGGCGTGACGTCCTGCTCCTGGAGGAGATGATCGAGGCGGCTGTCCAGGCCGTGGACTTGGTCGAGGGTGTCGCGGTCGAGGACTTGGCTGCGGATCGGATCCGGCGCGACGCGCTGCTTTGGAACTTTGCCGTCCTCGGGGAGGCCGCCGCGCGGTTGTCGGCTGAGCTGAAGCACGAGTTCGCTGAGGTCGCCTGGCGCCAGCCGGCCCGTTTGCGCAACCGGATCGTGCACGGCTACTGGTCCATCGACCTAGACGTCGTCCACGCGACGGCGCAGGAGCAGCTGCCTGGCTTCACCACTGACCTGAGGCGCGTGCTCGCCGCCTTGGCCGATCAGGACGACGGAGGCCCGGCTGATCGGCTCCGCCCGTGACAGGGCAAGACTGAGCCTCCCGCGCGGCACTCGATCGCTTAGACGTGCTCCCGCGTGACCTGGCCCTCGACGCTCTCGACTCGCAGACTGTCCGAGGTGAAATCGGAAGGTCGGCGGTTCGACCCCGCCCCTGGCCACCACCGTAACCGCACGTCAGACACCCTCTGACCTGCGGTTTTGTCTCTGCGGCGGCCCAGGTTCCCTTCCGTTGACCGACCACGAGTGACCGTGAATCCGCCCGATTGGCCATGAGTTATCGCGCGAGTTATCGCACGAAGCGACTTGGCCTTCATCTGCAAGCGGCCTCGCCGCACCCGGTGTCTCCCGAGACATCCGACCGCGACTGACACAATCTGCTGGTGGAACGAGCAACCGCGGCAGGCAAAGATGCTCCAATGCCACCGGACATCGTCTGGCCACCCCGCATTCTGCAGCCATCGCGTCCCCCGGCCTTGGTCTACCTCGACCTGAACCACTACATCTACCTTGCCAGGGCTGCCGCCGGCGACGCCACGGTGCCAGCAGGCTACGGAGCGCTGCTGGAAGCGTCCCGGCGTGCTCGAGGCGATGGGCGTGCGATTTTCCCGCTCTCAGCTACGCACTACGTGGAGATGAGCGGCAACCGCGACCCTGTACAACGCACCGCGGTCGCCGACATTATGGAGGAACTGTCCGGGTTCCATGTGCTGCTCGGACGCGTCGTCATCGTCGAGCTGGAAATCGACGCGATGCTTGACGTCCTGCTCGGTTCCGACGCGGACATGGTGCACAAAGCGCGGCAGAGTGTGGACGATGCCGAGGCCTCACCGTCCGGCTATGAGCCAGGCGAAGAATTCGTCAGCCGAGAACACTGGCTTGCCGAGCTCTTTCGCCTTCCTCGCCTTACCCGACTGCGTACCGACTTCCGCCACGACGAGGACGTCGCACCTCGACTTCGTGACCGAGTCGACGGGAACGAGTCCGCGAGCCCCGGCGGCCGCCCTCATCTCCTCCCGCGCCCAGGCCCGGCCGTCCGGGTCCACCGCGGTACCGGTGAAGCAGACCCGGGCACCCCCGCAGAGTGTCCCCGCCACGGAGCCATGTTCGGTCGCCATCCCGGCCGTGATCGCGTCGACCACGTTGATGCCCAGTAGTTCCTCCAACCGACGCAGTCGCTCGAGCAGCAAGGCCGGCAGTCCGGTTGTCCGCGCCGCAGCCGCCACGAGCCGCTCGGCCACGACCCCGCGCACGACGGCTGCCACCGCCGCGTCCGAGGTCACCTCAGACGGCGCTGCGGGCACGTCGCCGTCGAGGAGCACGCCGCTCAGCAGGCGGCTGGTGTCCATGAGCGCCGAGAGCGTCGGCATCGCCGCGCTCGCGGGCGGGCGAACCTCGACATCCCGGGTGAGCAGGTACGCAACGTCCGCCACGGAATCGCCCTGGTCGTCCATGCCGCTCACGTCGAAGGCCGAGCCTCCCGAGGTGTCGAGATCCTCGCGCTTCAGCACACCCATCAAAGCCAGGGCCCGAGCCAGCGCCTTCGGCCCCGATAGCCCCAGGAGGTCCTCGCGCGTCAGCACTCCGGCCGGATGCTCAAGGCGGCGATGGAATCACGAGGGGTGTCCCTCTCCCGATCGAACGGTCGGTCGCGGTTCCAGGGCATCGGCCTGGCCAGCGTGCAGGACTGAGGTCGACGCCAGTGCAGTTGATGAAGCAGTGCAGCAAGTGCAGCAACTCGCCATCGACCTACGCGACTCACTTCTTAGGGTTATGCGACTGTGCTGCACTTGCTGCACTGGTCGACTCGCCTTCTGGTCGTCGGTCGGCAGACTCATTCGGCGGTGCCTGATGGTGTACCTGCCCCGGGGTAGGCGGGGCATGTCTCCCTCCCTGCCGATGGTTTCTGCCGGCATCGCCGCAGCGTCCATGACCGGACTGACCGGGCTGCTGGTGCTGCTGGGTGGAATGGGTGACGCCACCGCGCAGACCGGCCTGCTCACGGGTGCTGCGTGCGCGACGTCCGGGCCGATCGCGGGGATCTCCGATGTGTCGGCGGCCAACAGTCGAATCGTGGTGGCGGTGTCCGTCGCCCGTGGCGGCGACCAAGCCGCGCTGATCGCGCTCATCACTGGCCTGGCGGAGTCGGGCCTCAGGGCGCTCAGCAACCCCAACGACCCGACCGGAGACGCATACGCAAGCGACGGCGTCGGCGGTGACCATGACTCCCTCGGGATCTTCCAACAGCGGCCAAGCTGGGGAACTGCAGCGGAGCGCATGGAGCCGGTCGCCTCGACGAATCTCTTCCTCGACCGGCTGCTGTTGCTGCCCAATTGGCAAGCCGCTCCACCCTGGCTGGCGGCGCAGTCGGTTCAGGCGTCGGCCTTTGCCGACGGGTCCAACTACCGTGCACAGGAGGATCGCGCCATCAGCATCCTGGATGTGGTCAAGGCTGACTCGGCGGCATTGGACTGCGGTGGCAGTGGGATCGGCCAACTGCCTTCCGGACCGGTTGGTCAGTACGGGCTTCCCGTCGGCTACACGGTTCCCGTGGGGACGTCGCCTGCCGCAGTCGCGGCGGTGACCTTCGCCATCGGTGAGCGAGGGAAACCTTACGTCTTCGGGGCGAATGGGCCTGTGGCATATGACTGTTCGAGCCTGATGGTCGCTGCCTGGACCGCGGGTGGACACGCCCTGACGCGCACGACGTATACGCAGCTGCGCGACGGAACGGCGACCAGCGAGTCGCTGCTTTCTCCCGGCGACCTGGTTCTGACTCCAGGCTCCGACGGCACCCTCGCCTCGCCTGGACATGTCGGGATGTTCATCGGCCGTGGACTGGTCGTGGTTGCGCCACACAGCGGCGACGTCGTCAAGGTCGTGACCTACGCGTCGCTCAGCAGCGCCGGGGTGTCGGCTCTGCGTCACATCGCCTGACCCCGTGAACAACCTGGCCCCTGACCTCAGCGCCGCTCGCCGCGCTCAGTCGCTATCCCTTCGTGCTGCTGCCACAACCGCCGTCGTACCCACTGCCCTGGCGGCCCAGGGGATGGTGATGGTTGGCCGCGACGCACTCGGTCTCTCCCTGACGTTCGCTGTCGCCCTCGCTGCCTTCCTCGAGCTCGCCCTGATCTCAAGCGCTCTGCTGGCACGCGCCTCCGCCATGGCTGGACGGCCCGCCAGCGCGGACGCCGTCGCTGTTTGGGTGTTCTCTGCGGTGTCCGGCGTCTTCAGCGCTGCGCACGAGCTCATTGGACCCCTCGACCCAGCAACCGGGCAGCGCGGCTGGCAGCACGACTCCTTGAGCCTCCTGGCTGCAGGCGTGCGGATCGCCGCACCACTGGTCGCAGCGTGGCTCTGGGAGCGGGTGCTCGTCAGCGCCCGCCCGCGAGGCCGCGGCTCGGTCCGCTGCGCAGATCAGGTGTGACCGTCGCCTGCTGGCCTTCGCCCGCGCCGCCCAAACGCTGCGCCGGCTACTGAAGTCCCGGACAGCATCGAAGCATCAGATCCAACGAGCCCGCAAACGATTCGACCGCCGCCATGTCGCCCTCCTCCGGCGCGTCCCCGCGACCGACCCGAAGCTGCGCGCCGCCATCCAGGAGTGGCTGACCGAGCTCTTCTGCGCCGACACGCTCTACCTCGACTGGACACCTCCGAGTGCCCAAGACCTGTCGGACACTCTGGACCTGGTGTCGGACAGCCCTGACACTAGGACGCGCGCAGCGGTCATATCGACACGAGCGGCTGGTGCCGTGTCCGACATCTCGGCTGGGGTGTTGGACAGCCTGGTCACCTTCCCATCGACGGCTGGCGAGGTGTCGGTCAGCAGGAGCGACACCGGGCAGGTGTCCGACACCGCTCAGACATCAGCCACCTCGGCCGGACAGGTGCCGGACGCCGTGCCCAGGCAGGGATCGGACACCCTGTCTCAATCACTCAATGTGCCCGCCATCGCGGTGGACCGTGCGATGCGTCAGCTCACCGAGGCCGGCATCGTCCGGGTGGAGCACCGCCGCAGTGGCGAGCAGTTCCTGTCGAACCGGTACCACGTGCGCACGACCGCGCCCGCGCACCCGGCGACGGCTGCAGGGGGTGGCCGCGTTATTGCGGCTACCCCCGAACCGCCCGAGGGTGGCCGCATTTCTGCGGCTACCCGTGGCCGCACATCTACGGCCAGGGTGGCCGCAGATGTGCGGCCCAACCCAGAGATCCTTACCGACAATCCCCCTCCCCTACCCCCTCACGCATCGGCCGGTCTTCAGCTCCTAAGGCTGTGGAGCAGGCCGACGACGCGCTCCTGGCTGCGTGCGGCATTGCCGACCTCGACGCCCTGGCTGATCGATGCGTGGCGGCCCGTCGGGCTCTCGGCAAGCCACTCGCCGGCCAGGGTGGCCGAGGCTGGCCCGTGGTGGGACGCCGCGCCTGTCGGCACCGACGAGGGTATGGATGCCCACGAGCTCACCGCCCTGGAAGCTCGACTGGCCGAGACCGGCGGGCTGCGACCCGCCCTTCAGGCCCAGGCCCGCGCCGAACTGACCGCCGAGGGCATGCCCGTCATTCGTAGCACCGTCGCGCGCCGGGCCTGCGCGATTCTCGACCTGCGAGATGCGCGATGAGTGCCGAACGGCCGCTGACCTCGCAACAGCCCATGCCCATGCCGCGACCAAACCGCGCACTGCGCGGTTGCCAGCTTCGACGAGCAGAACTCGTGGGGGCACATGCCGCCTCGAGCAACCACGATGCCGCCTCGATGCGGCGTCACATCGCAAACAAGGAGTCCCGATGAGTACGAGCGCTCACGTTCTGGGGGTGCTGCAGCAGACAGGCGGCTTCCTCACCGATGTCGTTCCGAACCCGCCGGCCAAGGCCCCGGCCGGCGTGGCCGATCCGGTCGCCGCCGTCATCAGCTACGTCAAGTGGGGCGTGCTGATCGTCATCTTCTTGTCCGCCTTGGCCGGGGTTGGCGCGCTGGCTGGGGGGCGGGTGTTCGGCAACCACGGCGCAAGCAAGGTCGGGGTCTCGATGTTGGTCACCGCCGTCGGCGCCCTGGTCGTCTACGTCGGTCTGTATGCGTTCCTCAGCGGCTTCGGGGCGGTGTGAGCCATGGCCACCACGTTGATGAGGTCAGCCAGGGCCAGGGGCTGGGTTGTCCTTGCCGGACTGCTCGTCCTCGGAGTCGCGATCCTGTGGGGGTTGGTCATCTTCGTCTGGTCGGTGCTCGCGGGCACCGGCCCAGGCAGCCGAGCCGCGGTCAGGCCCAACGGCATCGCCTCCGCCTCACCGGCACCGTCGCAGTCAACGTCGACGCCGAACTCGTCGTCGGCTGAGGTCGCTTTGAAGGCCGCGAAGAACGCCCTGGCCGGCAGACCGATGTTGCAGACCGCGCCGGCCGACGCCCTGCCCCAACCCATCGCGGACTCGACCGCTGGAACGCCGGTGACTCTGCCCAAGGCGACGGACACGACAGGGCTGATACCGACCGGGTTTCCGCGCACCCCGCAGGGAGCTGTCGCGCAGCTGGCTGCCATCGACGCCTTGGCGTTGAAGGATCTCAACCCTTCGAATCCCAGGCAGGCGTATGACTGGGCCGTCATGGAGGGCGCGGTGCCGTTTGCGCAGTGGACACCACAGGTGGGCGCGTCCGCCATCCTCACGGCGGCAGGTGCACCGCACGGGTCAACGCAGCTCACCTCGACGTGGACCCTGACCCACGCGCAGATCAAGGGGGTGCTCGACGACGGAAACTTCGTCGTCGCATGCGTGCTCGGTGAGTTCGACGCGAACTACCGGTCCACTGTCCGCGCCGGCGTCGATGACTGCCAACGAATGGTTTGGCATGGGGGTCGCTGGCGGATCGGGCCAGGCGCACAGCCCGCATTTGCGCCGTCGACCTGGCCCGGCAGCGCCGAGTGTGTGCGCGCTGGCTGGCGGGAGGTGGGTAATGCCTAGCATTCCCAACCCGATTGACATCATCGGTCAAGGTCTGGGTGGGTCACTCGCGGACCAACACCACCTCCGGACACTCCCCGGACCTGGCCATCACCGACGCCAACCGCTCGACGTCATTGACGATCCGCACCGTCTCGAGCACCTCACCACCCTCGGTGGTCCGCACGATCACCGTCCGGCGACGATGCAGATCTATTCCTACAAACTGTTTCCCGGCATACCCTTCCATCAGGGGCCTCCTTCAACGTGAGCCGTGAACACTCCCAGCGTCCCGCGGGAGGCCACGAGGAGCGGAGGCCCTGCTCCTACATCGCATCAGGCCGGTTCAGCGCTTCGCGGACGGCGTCAGCGACGCGAACGATTCCACGCTCGTGCATCACGATCGTGTAGTGGTTGACGTCGGTGACCGTACTCATCGCGATTTGCGGCAACTGTCCCCGCCAATACCGGAGAGCCGCTTCAGGATAGAGAGGCGGCACCTCATTCAGCAGCCCCCGCGGCGCGAGGAGCAGCCGAACCGGGTGCCGGAGCCGCTCGATGGCACCGAGGAGTGACTCACCGCTGGAGAGATCGCGTGAGTCTGCAAGCACGGCGTCGTAACTGGTGCATGGGCGCAGCTTCGGCTCGCTGCCATACAGGTCGTAGTCGACATAGTCGGTCACGACCTCATTCCAGTCCTGCGCGAAAGCCGGGTGCTTTCGCCAGAATGCTTGGTATGCCGCCTTGTCGGAGAAAGTCGTCGAGAGGCGTTGCGCCGCGGGGCCGAGGATGGCCCGAACCACCTGTTCGTCGTCGACGCCCGGCGGGGGAAGCAGCGGCAGTCCGCCGTCCACGAGGACCAGCGAACGGACCAGATCCGGGTGGCGATCGGCCGTCACCATGGACACAAAGGCGCCCATGGAATGTCCGACCACGACGGCACGATCGGTCCCGGTGGCGTGCAGGACTCGCGCCATGTCGTCGGCGTGGGCAGTCATTCCATAGGGACCGGGCAACGCGTTGGAGCGCCCCCGACCCCGCAAGTCCGGGGCGACGATCCGCACATCTGGCAGGGCCTGTGCCAACAGCGGCCAGCACAGGTGATTGGCGGTGATCCCGTGGATGGCGAGCACGGTGGGCACCGGTCCCTGAGCAGGCCCTCCGGGTTCCCACACCGCAACCCGGAGCAATCCCCCGTCGACCGCGACGTCGCTGGTGCTGTATCGCGTCGACAGGCCCGCCGCCATCAAATCCATCAGCGGCGCTTTGCGATCAACGCCACCTGGTCCGCAAGGGACTTCGGTTCGGTGAAGGGCTCGACAGCCACCAGCCGGTCATGCGCCTCGGCAAGTTCGTCCAGGCTGGGCACGTGGTCGAATCTGATCCCCGGCCCCTCGACCACCGCCACTCGTGCGTAGTAGCCGCCGGCGACCGAATAGATGTGGCCACTGTCAGTGCATTCGTCGCTGGCCAGCCACGCCACCAGCGGGGACACCCAGTCCGGCGAGAGCCGCTCCAAAATCTCCTCGGGCAACACGCCTTCGGTCATCTGGGAGCGGGCCAGCGGGGCGATGGCGTTGACCTGGATCCCAGACCGTGCCCCTTCGAGCGCGAGTACGCGCATCAGTCCGATCAGACCCATCTTGGCGGCACCATAGTTGGCTTGACCGATGTTGCCGTAAAGGCCCGACCCCGAAGAAGTCATCACGATCCGGCCCGAGCCCTGCTTGACCAGGTGTGGCCACGCCGCCTTGCTGACGTGGAAAGCACCGTCGAGGTGAACAGCCATGACGTCCCGAACCATCTCCGGTTCGAGTTTGCCGAAGCTCTTGTCCCGCAGCACGCCGGCGTTGTTCACCACAATGTCGATGCGACCGTAGGCGTCGATGGCGGTGGCGATGAGCCCGGCTCCACCCTCCCAGGTGTCCACCCCGTCGCTGTTGGCGGTCGCACTCCCCCCGAGCGCAACGATCTCCTTGACCACCTGGCCAGGATCGGCAACGTCGTTCACCACCACGTGCGCACCGTGCCGTGCCAGTTCCAGGGCGTGGCTGCGTCCCAGCCCGCCGCCTGCTCCGGTGACCACGGCCACCCTGTCGTTCAAGCGTTTGTCTGTCATACGATCTCTCCCCATCTGATAAGCGTTGCCGCCCACGTGTATCCAGTGCCTGCTGCCAGCAGCAAGACAATGTCGCCGGCGCGAATGGTGCCGGTCCTGGCGGCCCGGTCCAGCGCCAGCAACGGGTCGACCCCACTCATGTGTCCCGTGTCGTCCAGGTAGGCGGCACGGCTGGAGTCCAGGCCGAGCGCCTGCACCAATTCCTCATGCATCGATCTCTTCATGTGGATACCGCAGAGGTAGTCCACGTCGGCGAGGGTCAGATCGGATCGCTTGCATGCCTCCTCGGCAGCCCTGACGAAATGCTGCAAAGTAACCGGATCGAGCCGTTCTTTCATACCCTCGGGGTCTTCCACCGTAAGGAAATGCCGGCGCCCCTCAAGGCTGTGCGTAGACGATGGCTCGACACTCCCGCCGGCCGGCACCTTGACGTGTTGGGAGAACGACCCGTCGGTGATCATGTGGCTCGACAAGACCTCGTTTCGTCCGCCGCGAACCAGCAATGCCGCGACGGCACCATCACCGAAGTTGTAGGTGAACCGTGAACCCGGGTTGGCGTAGTCGATGAGATAGGACTCACGGCAACCGGCGACGAGAAGCACGTTCTGCAGATCCGCCTCCGCGATCATCAGGTCACGGGCCACCCGAAGCGCCACCGGAGAACCGCACGAGACGTAGTCGAGTTCGAGTGCGAAGGCCTGGCGGCACCCCAGCGACTCGGTGATCTTCGGGGCCGCCTGCCAAACCGGGTAGTCCTTCCACGTTGAACCGAAATAAACCACCGCGT